>JACCED010269785.1_pt1 | contig 11051 bp, 9 predicted proteins | sample 7455021 | NCBI WGS metagenome assembly JACCED01 (sample SAMN15323456, study PRJNA562643) | freshwater metagenome | isolation source: river surface water | place: USA:Blue River Watershed | collected 2017-08-19 | reverse complement strand
GTATCCGGAGCAGTAAAAAGACGACGAATAATGCAAGAAAAAGGTGGTAAAAAGGTGGTAAAAAGGCGATAAAAAAAGCAATAAAAAAAGCAATAAAAAAAGAGGCCGCGCTGCGCGCGGCCTCTTTCACACTTTAAAATCAAACAACTATTACGCTTGAGCAGGAGCAAACTGTACGTTGAACAACAACTTCACGTCGCTGCCAACCACTACGCCACCCGCCTCGGTTACTGCACTCCAGGTCAAACCAAACTCCTCGCGCTTCACCACACCACTTACCTCAAAACCAATTTTGTGATTGCCCCATGGATCAACCATTTCGCCACCAAATTCAGCCTTCAAAGCCACTGTGTTGGTAATGCCTTTGATGGTCAAATCACCCACTACATTGTATTCGCTATCAGAAATCTTTTCAAATGAAGCACTCTTGAAATCAATTGAAGGAAACTGAGCCGCATCAAAAAATTCGCCCGACTTCAAATGTCCATCGCGATCCGCATTGTTTGTATCAATTGAATCAACCGACGCACTGAAAGTCACAGAAGCACCTGTAAAATCTGTGCTGCTGGCCGCGTGCAAAGACGCTGTGAACTGCTTGAAAGTACCGGTCACTGTAGAAATAACCAAGTGCTTAACCTTGAACTGAGCCTCGCTGTGCGTAGGATCCAAGTTCCATTGTGCCAAAGATTGTGTTGTCATATCGTTTTTTATTTGTTACAACAAATATCGTGAAAACAATCCAAAATTCCAAAACACATTCGTCAAATCAGTGTCATTCCTCCACCAACTCAACCCAAACTTTGTAAATTGCAACAAATTCGGAGCATCTCCTTCAAAAAATAAGCCATCGCTCAACCCACCCAAGCCATCGCGCCAATACATGAAACACTTCATTACCATCACCCTCACCACTTGTTTCTCCATCACCACCGCATTCTCACAGTACGATGGTGCCGACACCACAAAGCCCATTCGCCAGGAGAGAAATGAAACCACCAACAGCGAAACAAAGGACGCCCCATCACCCCAAAACAACCCAATACAAACCAATAACGTCGCCCAAAACCCCAAGGCAAAACGCATCATCAACCCCATCCAAAAAGAGGCAATGACGTTCATGATCACCAACAATTCCAACGCATTGGTAAACACCATTGGCAGAGGTCTGCAAACTGAACTGGAACCCAATTTCGGCAATGTTGGCGCATCTGAAATCACCCAAAAACCCACAACCATCGGGTACCAATATCACTTCCGCGACCGCTGGACCATGGGCGTCCAATACACCTGGGCACAAGTAAAATCAGACACCCTCGCCTACCCAGATTTTGATGTAATCAACCAATACGCCTATTTCCAATACGTTGTAAAACTCAATTCATTTTTGGCCAGCATCGACTACGCCTGGAAAATTAAAAACACCCCAAAAAGCAGTTACGCCCTGTATTCAGGCATCGCCTTGGGAAATAGCCGAATCGATTACAATACGGTGCGCATGAATTACGATACATCCAGTTCGTACATCCCAGCATTCAACGGCGGTGTAGACATGAATGGATTCCAACTCACCGTGCTCGGCATCAAACAACATTTCAAAGCCACCAGAAATTTTGGCTATCACGCAGAGCTCGGCCTGGGCATCAACTCCATCGGCTTCAGCTACGGCCTAACTTATACCCTCTAGGCCAAGCCCATAGCGCGTGAACACATCAACTTCCGCGCGAATTAACATTTCCACTTCCGCGCCTCCATTTAGCGTCAACGCATTAGCGCAACCACTTCCACAAATCCTTCCAAGTGGGCTTCTTTCCGTAGCTCAAAATTCCGATGCGATAAATGCGGCTACTCAGCCATACCATCAGCACAAACATCAGCACCAACAACCCAAAACTCAAAGCCAACTCCCCAAAAGGCACTCCGAATGGCGCGCGTACAACCATCACGATCGGACTGGTTAGCGGGATCATCGAGAACAATTTCGCCATCGCACCATGCGGGGCTTTCAACGCCACCGTTTGGGCAATCACAAAGCCAAAGACCAACGGCAGGGTTACCGGCATCATGAATTGCTGCACATCGGATTCCTGATTCACCGCAGACCCAATGGCCGCAAAAAAGCTTGAATACAACAAGTATCCCCCCACAAAAAACAACAAGAACACCGCAATGATCTCAAAATAAGGCAGATTGCTGAGCGGCTCCGTAAACTCCGCCGCCAAATCCCTGGCCACGCCAGATCCCGACTCCCCAGCAACGGCGCCACCATCCACACCCACAGTGGCCATACCCGTTCTTGCCTCAATCCCCTTCTGCACCGCCTCCTGAGTACTCATCCCATTGCCCGAATTCAAGAACAACGCACTGATCCCAAAAACCAAGCCCACCGCCAACACAATCCACGCCACAAACTGGGTTAAACCCACCGCCGCAACGCCCAAAATCTTACCCATCATCAAATCAAACGGCTTCACCGAACTCACAATCACCTCCACAATCCGATTGGTCTTCTCCTCCATCGCCGATCGCATCACCATCGAACCATACACAAAAATGAAAATGTAAATCATAAACGCCAACGCAAACCCAATCCCGCTCTTCAGTGCGCTAGAACTCTCCTGCACATCGCCGCTGTTGCTCACCTCCTTCGTAACAATGTCGCAACTCGATTGCGCACTGTCTATCTGTGATTCCCGCAATCCCAACTTCGCAAATTGATGCTTGTTCGCTTTGCCCTCTATCCAAGATTTCAGACCTTCCATCTCCACCAAAGAAGGCGTTTCAGCCGTATAATAAGTGGCAGAATCGATCACACGAATGTCTCTATCCTCCACCTTCAACCAGCCAAAAACCACCCCGCTCTTCACATCCGCAATGGCAGAATCCTCGTTGCTCGGCGCAGGCAAAAACACATAATTCGCCGGGGGATTGTTGCTCAACATCAACGTTGGATTGTAATCGGTCAAATACACCGTTTTACTGCGATTGTCGTCGCCCGTCTCCGTAGCTATATAAATGGTTGCCGCATAAAACCCCACCATCAGCAATGGCGCCAAAAACGTCATCAAAATGAAGGTCTTGTTCTTTACCCGGGTTAAATATTCGCGTTTAAAAATGACAAAAATGTTTTTCATGTTGGTTCAAATAATTTTACAAGGCGATGGGTGTGCCCCCTTTAGAAACAGTATCTACAAAAATCTCATGGATGCTCGGTATGTGCTCGGTATAATGCACCAACTTTCCCTTCAACATCGCAGCGCTCAACAAATGTTCCGGCGTAAACACCTCCGACGTTTGAAAGCGATATACCACCTTGCCATCGCTGTTTTTCTCCATCGACAAAGGCGCCGCCTCACCCAAATCCCACACCACTTCCTCGTGATAGCCCACATCGTACATCCCCGTAAAATGGTTCCTGCGAATTTCACTCACACTGCCGTCCAACACCTTCTCCCCCTTGTGAATGATCGCCAAATGGTCGCACAAACTCTCTACATTGTCCATCCGATGCGTGGAAAATATCACACTCGTCCCACCGCGCTTCAACTCCAAAATCAAATCCTTGATCAAATCGGCATTCACCGGATCAAACCCGCTAAAGGGCTCATCCAAAATCAATAGTTTGGGATTGTGCAACACACAAGAAACAAATTGCACTTTTTGCGCCATGCCTTTGCTTATCTCTTCCACCTTTTTGCGCGCCCAATCCATCATATCCAAGCGCTGCAACCAATGTTTCACGGCCGCCTTCGCATCGCGATTGCTCAAACCCCGCAGTTCTGCAAAAAACAACAGCTGTTCAGCCACCGTCATCTTCTTATACAATCCCCGCTCTTCAGGCATATACCCCATTTGATGCGCGTGGACATCCTTCAAATCATCGCCCCGAAAACGAATCTCTCCAGAATCGGGTTGCGTGATGGTCGATAACATGCGAATTAGCGTAGTTTTTCCGGCGCCATTCGGACCCAAGAGCCCGTAAATGCTACCTTCTCTCACCGCCAAAGAAATGTTTTTGGAAACGCGTTGTTCGCCGAAGGTCTTACAGACGTTGATGGCTTCAATAACCGTACTCATTGAAGCAAAAATACACCAAGAATCATGGCTTATTTACTGGGGCGATGGCTTTCGCTCAAAGACCGCAAAGTTTCGACGATTTTACCAAAAAATGAAACCAACCCCCGTTACAAACGAACGAAAGTACCCAAAGGCAGTGCGTTACCAGACTGATCGCGCAAATACAATTCGCCGCTATTCATGGATTTAACACCCAATGTTTTCACGTGTTTTCTCACCAAATTTTCAGCCACCATGGCACTGAATCCCATGCTATACAAATTGAGCAACATAAAGCCCGAGGGTTCTAAAATCTGACCACACATTTGCATCAATTCATTGAGTTGCTTTTCGAGCAGCCATTTTTCTCCATCGGGGCCCCGGCCGTAGGCCGGGGGATCGAGCAGTATTCCATGATACGTCTTGCCCCTGCGAACCTCCCGCTGAACAAACTTGAACGCATCCTCTACCACCCATCGAATCCCATTCAAACCACTCTCCTCCATATTCTCTCTGCTCCACGATACCACCTGCTTCACGCTATCCACGTGCGTTACATCAGCACCTGCAGCACATGCCGCCAAAGAGGCCCCACCCGTGTAAGCAAACAAATTCAATACCCTCGGCTTCTCACCAACCTCCAAACCCTTCACCTTCTCATAGATCCAATCCCAATTCGCCGCCTGCTCCGGAAACAAACCCACGTGCTTGAACGAGGTCAATCCCAAGCGAAACTTCAAGTTCAAACCGCCCTGCTTGTATTGTATCCACCATCGATCCGCCATATTGGGCTTCAAATACCACTGCCCCTTCTCCGCATCCGCACCCACCGCCTTCACAAAACTCGCATGGGCCAACTTCTGCCACTCCTTCTCACTCAAACTCTTATCCCAAATCGCCTGCGGCTCTGGCCTGCGCAAAATCCACGCGCCAAATCGCTCCAACTTCTCAAAGCCCCCCGCATCGATCAATTCGTAGTCTTTCCAGCCGGAAGGACAAATTCTCTGACTCATAATAAATTCAATTGAGGCGACCCATCACCGCCCAAAATTACTGTTCCACCGCCCTGGTCCGAAGTTCCTTCATCGCCCTCATCCCCCGAATCACCCATATCCTCGTCGCCACCATCCATATCAATGTACTCCGATGCGATGGTCTTGGCCTCTACCACCGGCGCCTCACCCACCTTCGCGCTCTTCAACACCAACTTCTTCACCTTGTCTTGACTCAAACGATTCCCCAACACCTTCCATCCCTTCACATCCATGAATTCATCCAAAACCAACACCTCCACAACCTTCTCACCGCTCTTCTTCTCCGTGGTTAACTCCACTTCAGCCATGGTGGATGTAGTAGCCACCAACAATTCAGCGCCCTTCTCCTCGCCAATGAACGAGAACTTCTTGCCCATCGTCAATGTCTCAATCAAGAACCGCTTCACGTATTGCAACTTCGATTTACCCTCCAAATACACCACCTGAATCACCTGGGCATCGTAATACTTCTGAATAAAATAGACCGTATCGGGCTCAAAGCGATTGATCAATTCGTAGTTCGACAACTCGTAATGACCATCCTTATAAATCACCAACACCTTGTCATCACCCTCAAACTCTCCCAAGAACTGACCTTTTGCATCGCCATTCAAACGACCCGTCATATCATCCCACCAAATCTTCACACCGCCCAACGTAGAGCCGCCCTTTTCCTTCAAATCAACCCGCTTAATGGGGTATTTCGTGATCTGATTGCCTCGCGCACTTTTGCCTTTGATCGCCAACTTCGAGAAATCATATTCGATGCTCTTAATCCGCGCATTGGCCATCGCACTCAAATGCAACGTCACTCGCTCCGCCTCCCCATTGGGATTGGCAGAAAAATACAAAATGTTCGATTTGGCGTGATCGCTCGAAAACACATACTCCTTCTCACGAATCAACCCCGTAGCATTGAAACGCTTGGCCATCACTTTTTTGGCCTCACCATCCCAATACACCACATTGTAAGTGGTTCGCTCGTCGTTCTTACGCCATATATCGATATGAATCAAATCCTTACCGTAAAAATATTTATCCGTTACCTTGGCGATGCTGTACTTCCCGTCTGCCCTAAACGCAATCACATCGTCAATGTCTGAACAATCACAAATAAACTCCTCTTTTTTCAGGGTTGTTCCCACGAAACCCTCTTTCAAGTTGGCGTACAACTTCACATTCGCCACCGCAACCACATTGGCTTCAATGGTATCAAAAGCGCGGATTTCCGTTTTGCGCTCTTTGCCAACGCCATACTTCTTCAACAAACGCTTGTAATACTCAACCGCATAGTCCACCAAATTGTCGAGGTGATTCTTTACCTCAGCGATATCATCTTCCAAACCTTTGATGTACTCATCGGCCTTGAAACTGTCAAACTTCGATATGCGCTTGATCTTGATTTCTGTTAACCGAACGATGTCGTCTTGCACGATTTCTCTGCGGAACAACGACTTATACGGCTCTAGCCCCTTATCGATGGCCAACAACACCGCCTCCCACGTTTCACATTCTTCAATGTCACGGTAAATGCGTTTTTCGATAAAGATTTTTTCCAACGATGAAAAATGCCACTTGTTCTCCAGTTCGCCGAGCTCAATTTCCAACTCCCTGCGAAGCAAATCCAAGGTATTCTGCGTGCAAGCCTTCAGGATGTCGTTCACACCCATAAACTTTGGCCTGTCTTCGTGAATCACACAAGCCAATGGCGAAATACTCACTTCACAATCGGTAAAGGCATACAATGCATTGATCGCCAAATCCGGACTGATACCGGGCGCCAATTGCACCTCAATCTCAACGTCTTTGGCAGTATTATCAACCACCTTTTTAACCTTAATCTTACCGTTATCGCTGGCCTTGATGATACTTTCTATCAACGAACCCGTGGTGGTACCAAACGGAATTTCCTTGATCAACAAAGTAGACTTGTCTTTCTCTTCGATTTTTGAGCGAACCCGAATCCTAGAACCTTTCCTACCTTCGTTGTACATGGAAAAATCCGCGTAACCACCGGTTGGAAAATCTGGCAACAAATTCACCTTTCTGCCGCGCAAAACATCAATGCTCGCTTCACACAATTCCACAAAATTGTGGGGCATAATCTTCGTACTCAATCCCACCGCAATACCGTCAACGCCCTGCGCCAACAACAATGGGAATTTCATTGGCAATGTCACCGGCTCGCGCTTCCTACCGTCGTAACTCAACTGCCAATTGGTGGTCTTTTCATTGAACGCAACCTCTTTCGCAAACGCACTCAACCTAGCCTCAATATACCTCGGCGCCGCTGCCCTATCGCCCGTTCTAACATCCCCCCAGTTACCTTGGGTGTCTATCAACAATTCTTTCTGACCCAAATTCACCAAGGCATCGCCAATGGCCGCATCTCCGTGTGGGTGATAAGCCATGGTAGACCCAATGATGTTCGCCACCTTGTTGTAACGACCATCGTCCATCTCGTACATAGCATGCAAAATCCTGCGCTGCACCGGCTTCAAACCGTCTTCCAAAGCAGGGATCGCACGCTCCAAAATCACGTAACTGGCGTATTCAACAAACCAATCCTTGTACATGCCGCCCACCGCACGAACCTCACCGAGATGCCCGCCAGTGTTCGATGTACCCGATTCTGTGTTGTTGGTTTCCAGTTCTTCTTCGTGATCCATGATGCAACTTCAAAACAAGCCATTTTTGAGCAATAAATCCAAACAGGTTATTCACATTCAATGCGTTCGTCGCACCGGCCATCAAGTCCATCGGTTTTCGGATTTGTGACATAGCGCACAATATGACAAACTGTCAGTTTTGTTGTATCTTTGTAAAAGTAGAGAGAGGTATGGATTTACAAATCATCAAACAGCGATTTAGCATCATAGGTCATTCACCGTTACTTAACACTGCGCTTGAAACTGCAGTGAAGGTGGCACCCACCGATATGAACGTACTCATTTTGGGGGAAAGCGGTGTTGGTAAAGAGAGTTTCAGTAAAATCATCCACCATTTAAGCGCCCGAAAACACGCACCGTTCATCGCGGTAAACTGTGGCGCCATCCCGGAAGGAACCATCGACTCCGAACTCTTTGGCCACGAAAAAGGGGCGTTTACGGGCGCTACCGACAAACGAAAAGGCTATTTCGAAACCGTGAGCGGTGGCACCATTTTCCTAGATGAAGTGGGAGAATTGCCCCTCAGCACCCAAGCCAGATTGTTGCGCATTTTGGAAAATGGCGAATTCATCAAAGTGGGCAGTTCGGTGGTGCAAAAAACCGATGTTCGCGTGGTGGCCGCCACAAACAGAGACCTATTGGAACGAGCCAGACAAGGCAAATTCCGTGAAGACTTATATTACAGATTGGCCACAGTGCCCATCCGCGTGCCCAAATTGAGCGAGCGAAAGGAAGACATCTACCTGCTGTTCCGCAAATTCGCCTCCGACTTCGCCGAAACCCATCACAGCCAGCTGCTCGAACTCAGCGAAGACGCCCAACACATGCTCATCAACTACCCCTGGCCGGGCAATGTTCGACAGCTTAAAAACGTAACCGATCAAATTTGTGTCCTCGAGAACGGCCCCTTCATTCATGCCGATGTCATCGCCAAATACATCCCCCACGTAGAACCGCCACTTCCAATGCTTTTGGGCAAAATGGACGGCACCGAAGGCATGAGCGAAAGAGACATTTTTTACAAGGTTTTGATCGATATGAAGCGCGATGTGAACGATCTCAAAAAAGTGGTTTTTGGACTATTGGAAGGCAACCTCGATGCCCGTGCCGCAGCAGCCACCGCCAGTGCCATGAGCAGCAACATGCCCAATTCCATGGGAACCAGCTTGAGCGTCACCCCAAACAACGCGGTCCCAATGACACCCAGCTTTTCGCAACCATCCAACTACAGCAGCGAATCGAACACCATGCCCTCTAGCGCCCCAAACAGCGGCCAGCCCATCATTATACAGGCGCAAGACCACGACGAAGACGATTTCCAAGAAGCCATTTCATACCCCATCAGCAGCAACCTCAGCTTGGAAGCGCAAGAAATTGAAATGATCAAAAAAGCCCTCACTAAAAACAACGGCAAGCGCAAAAAAGCCGCCGATGAATTGGGCATATCTGAACGCACACTGTACCGTAAAATCAAACAATACGAATTGGAATGAGAACTGGCAACACCCATAGCTTTATTTTCCAATGGCCCAGCGCCCGCGTTGTGCTGTTTGGGGCGATGCTCTGCCTGATCGTTTTCACCGCCTCCAGTTGCAAGCCCTTTTGGAAATTCTACGATTTCAAAGGCGCGAACATCCCGGCAGACATCAACACATTCTCGGTAGACTTTTTCGCCAATGAAGCAGCCATCGTAAATCCGCAACTGAGTATGAGTTTCACCGAAAAGCTCAAATCCAAATTTCAAACCGAAACCCGCTTGGCACTCACCAACGGCGATGGCGATTACAAATTTGGCGGATCCATTGTAGACTATTCCATTGTCCCCGCCTCCTTGAATGCCGATATCGGTACCGCCCAAAACCAATTCAACATTCGTGTACGGGTAGAATTCACCTGCGAAAAATATCCAGAGAAAAACTTCGCCCGTGACTTTTCCTTTTTCAAAATATTCGATGCAACTTCTACCTTTGAAAGCGTAGAAGAATCGCTGAGTACAGAAATTCAAACCCAAATTGTGCAGCAAATCTTTGCCGCCGTAGCACTAGACTGGTGAACCAACAGAAACTCAACCATATCGTTCAAAACCCTTCTCAAATCGACGCCAGCACGGCCGCCGAATTGGAAAACATGGTGGAGATTTTCCCCTGGTTCAGCACCCCCTTTGTGTTGTTGGCCATTTACCGACAAGCACAAAACGATTTTCGCACCAAAGAAGCCATCACCCAAGCGGCGATGCGCATCAGCAATCGAGAATGGCTTTATTACGCAACCCAGTCGCTGGATCAAGCACATCTAGAAACAGCCATTGAGACCCCGATTGAAATAGAGGCAAAGCGAGAAATTCCTGCTGTGCTAACAATCGTCGAGCCAACCGTTGAATCAACTTCAGACATCCCCGTTTCTATGTCGGAGATCAAGGAAATCGAAGTGGCAAATCCAGAGGCGATAGAGAGTCGTCCAACTTTCGCACCTACCTCAGAACCGATTTCTGCAACGATTCCAGAACCGATCCCGGAATACAACTTGGCAGAAGCCATGGGAACCACCTTCGACTTTGAGCCACTCACTTTTGAAACGGCCCTCTTTGAACCGGTAGCACCCGAAACCCCAGAACCCATTGCCTACAGTGGCAAATTCACCCCCGTAACGGAGGATACCTTTGAAATTCAATCGCCCGCCTTTGAGAAACCCAAATCGGGCATTGCCATACCCAAGATTTATGATTTAGAGGAATTCTTGCGCTCCGGTCTATTGGCATCGGCCACCGAAGCAACAGAAACCGAAGTACCCATCGCAGCGCAAACAACCCCAGAAAATCCATTCGCCGCCGTTGCCACCACAAACAATGGTCACCGCGAATTACCTGGAACCAACCCATCGCCAAAAAGCTTTTTTGATTGGCTCAACAGCGGAAGCACCCTCACCGAAAACGACCGAGCACTGCAGCAAACCCAAACAGAAAACCTCATCAACAAGTTCATCGAAGAACGCCCGAGCATCAGCAGGCCCAAGCGGGAATTTTACACCCCAGAAAAGGCCATGAAACGCAGCGAACAATTTAGCCCAAGCATCGTTACCGAAACTTTGGCCAAAATTTTCCATCAACAAGGGCACTTCGAAAAAGCAATTATTTCGTACGAAAAGCTGCAGTTGAAATTCCCAGAAAAAAGTAGTTACTTTGCAGACCTTATCGAACAAATTAAAAAAGAACAAAACCAATGAATTGGATATTAATCATCGGAATTATTGCAGCCACATTGTTGATGTTGGTTATTTTGGTACAAAACCCAAAAGG
>JACCED010916778.1_pt1 | contig 11052 bp, 9 predicted proteins | sample 7455021 | NCBI WGS metagenome assembly JACCED01 (sample SAMN15323456, study PRJNA562643) | freshwater metagenome | isolation source: river surface water | place: USA:Blue River Watershed | collected 2017-08-19 | reverse complement strand
GTCAGTGGCCCTGTCGCAACAAGAGTTACCTTCTCAGGATGTTCACGTACGATCTTTGCGATCAGATCCACACCTGAAATCTTCTCTAGCTCAAATGCAGCAGGTGGAAGTGGAGCGCCATCGAGTGCGGTCTCTCCATGAATATCAGTTGCTGCCTCGATATAACCAAGGATTGCATTCCCAGCACCCTCTGCAACTGGAACGCTGATCTTTGCCAGCGCACAGATTGATAGTGCGTTCTGAGTGACCTTGGCAATGATTCCATTACCGGAGACCGTTGTTATACCCAAAAGATTTATCGCCGGGTTATAGGCGGCCAAAATCATGGCAAGTGCATCATCGTGGCCTGGATCGCAGTCAAGAACTATCGGAGTTGGCTTCATGTGCGTGAGTTTAACGAAAAAGGGACTTCTCAGTAAGAGGCTACAAGGTTAAGATGAAGCCATGGTGACAACAGCTGGAGCCCTCACAGATGGCTCGCTCGCTTCGATCAAGGGTTTTCTCAAAACTCTCTCTCCTGTAGATCAAGTTGGCGCTGATGCACGCGCTGCAATGCTTGGAACTCGAAGCATTAAGACTGCAAGTAAAAAATGGGCGATCGATATGGCAATTAGCATGATCGATCTAACAACTCTTGAAGGTGCAGATACCGACGGAAAAGTTAAAGCGATCTGCAATAAAGCGATCCGCCCAGATCCAACTGATCCAACAGTTCCTCACGTCGGTGCGATCTGTGTCTACAACGATATGGTTTCAGTAGCTCGTAAACATCTCGACGAAAGTGGCGGCCACGATATTCCGGTTGCAGCAGTATCGACAGCTTTTCCTTCTGGTCGTGCATCTTTGGAAGTTAAAGAGCGCGATACAAAAGATGCGATCGCCAACGGTGCAACAGAGATCGATATGGTCATCGATCGCGGCGCCTTCCTCTCAGGAGATCTCGAAAAGGTCTTTAGTGAAATCGTTTACATTAAATCGCTATGCGGGGATAAGGCCCATCTCAAGGTGATCCTTGAGACCGGTGAACTCGTTACCTATGACAACGTACGTAAGGCGAGCTTCTTGGCGATGGCAGCGGGTGCAGATTTCATCAAGACAAGTACCGGCAAAGTAGCACCGGCTGCAACTGCCCCCGTAGTTCTTGTGATGCTTGAGGCAGTCCGTGATTTCTATCAGATGACAGGTGTGCGCATTGGCGTAAAGCCTGCAGGTGGAATCAGAACAACGAAAGATGCCATCAAGCAATTAGTTCTTGTGAAGGAGACTGCAGGAGATGAATGGCTCAATCCAGAGCTATTTCGTATCGGTGCCAGCGCTCTCCTTAACGATCTTTTGATGCAACGACAGAAGCTGACCTCTGGCCATTACGGCGGAGCCAATTACGTGACGCTCGATTAAGTGAAGGAATAGACGATGACATTTGAGTACTCCAGCGCTCCTGAATCTAAGGCGATTGTCACGATTGATCCTGTCTATAAACTCTTTATCGGTGGCAAATTTGTATCACCTAAGTCAGGTAAAACATTTACTACCGTTAATCCTGCAACTGAAGAGGTCCTTGCAAAGATTGCATACGCTGAGAAGGCCGATGTTGATAAGGCTGTAAAGGCTGCTCAAGAGGGCCTTAAGGTCTGGTCGAAGATGGCTCCATCTGAGCGCGGTAAGTATCTCTATCGCATCGCACGCATCATGCAAGAGCGCGCTCGTGAATTTGCAGTCCTTGAAACAATGGATAACGGAAAGCCTATTCGGGAAACTCGCGATATCGATATTCCATTATCTGCTGCACACTTTTTCTACCATGCAGGGTGGGCCGATAAGTTAGAGCATGCAGGCGTTGGAAATAATCCAAAACCATACGGCGTTGTTGGACAGATCATTCCGTGGAACTTCCCGCTATTAATGCTTGCGTGGAAAGTTGCACCAGCACTTGCTACGGGAAATACAGTTGTATTAAAGCCCGCTGAAACAACACCGCTGACCGCACTTCTCTTTGCGCAAGTCTGTCAGCAGGCAGAACTTCCAGCAGGTGTGGTCAATATCGTCACCGGCGATGGCGCAACAGGTGCTGCAATCGTTAACCACCCAGGAATTAACAAGATCGCATTTACCGGATCAACTGATGTCGGAAAGCTGATTGCTCGCTCAGTTGCTGGCACAGGTAAAGGCCTAACACTGGAACTCGGTGGCAAGGGTGCAAATATTGTCTTTGAAGATGCACCACTTGATGAGACTGTAGAAGGAATTGTTAACGGCATCTTCTTCAACCAAGGCCATGTCTGCTGTGCAGGATCCCGCCTACTTGTTCAAGAAAACATTCAGGATGAGTTACTTGAAAAACTCAAGCGCCGCATGTCGCAGATTCGTCTGGGTGACCCACTCGATAAGAACACAGATATCGGTGCCATCAACTCTCGCGAACAGCTTGAGAAGATTACAGAACTTGCCCTCTCAGGAGATACAGAAGGTGCAGAGCGCTTCTCGGCCTCATGCACCATCCCAGCAAAGGGCTTCTGGTATCCACCAACATTCTTTACCGGCGTTACCCAAGCGCACCGCATCGCACGCGAAGAGATCTTCGGACCAGTACTTTCCGTTATCTCGTTTAGAACTCCGCAGGAAGCAATTGAAAAGGCGAATAACACACCGTTTGGTCTCTCTGCTGGTGTCTGGACAGATAAGGGGTCGCGCATCTTGTGGACTGCCAAGCATCTTCGCGCAGGAGTTATCTGGGCCAATACATTTAATAAATTTGATCCAGCCAGCCCATTCGGCGGATATAAGGAATCTGGTTGGGGTCGTGAGGGCGGACGCCACGGACTTGCTGCTTACCTGAAGGGAGCAAAGTAATGTCGAATTCAAAGTCACGTATCGATGTGAAGAAGACCTACAAACTCTTTATCGGTGGAGCATTCCCACGTAGCGAATCAGGTCGCACCTACGAAGTTAAAGATGCAAAGGGTAACTTCATTGCAAACCCTTCACTTGCTTCACGTAAAGATTTGCGCGATGCAGTCGTTGCCGCACGTAGCGCTCATGGTGGTTGGGCGGGAGCAACAGCATTTAACCGCGGACAGATTCTCTATCGCATTGCAGAGATGATGGAAGGTCGTAGCGCACAGTTCGTCGATGAAATCGTTGCCCTCGAAGGTCTTACTCCAGCTGCTGCAAAGAAGCAGGTAGAAGAGGCGATCGATCTCTGGGTCTGGTACTCAGGATGGTGCGACAAGATTGGTTCAATCTACGGCTCAACTAATGCTGTTTCGGGCTCTTTCTATAACTTCACGATTCCTGAGTCACTTGGCGTTGTTACGGTCTTTGCTCCAGCAAAGCCATCACTACTAGGACTTGTGCATTCACTTGCTCCAGTACTTGCAGGTGGAAATACAGCGATCGTTGTTGCTAGCGAAAAGTACCCATTAACTGCAATCACATTAAGTGAAGTCATCGGCACCAGCGATGTTCCTGGGGGAGTAGTTAACATCCTCACCGGATCTGCCGCCGAACTTGCTCCGTGGGCTGCCTCTCACATGGATATCGATGGCATCGATGCAACCGGACTTACAGCAGCGCAAGAGAAAGAAACACGCGTTGCCGGAGCAGATAACTTGAAGAGAATCTCAACCTTTAAAGATGGGGCTAACCCACAGCGCGTTCTCGCCTTTATGGAGAATAAGACTGTCTGGCACCCAATCGGGGTTTAGCTCTTAGTAGAGATTGTCTCTAGCCATAGAGAGATCATCGCTGGAACATCAACCTGCATCGCTACCTGAACATCAGGTGCCTTTGCATGGGTTGACTCTGGCTCTTCATCTTTCCATTGGCGACGATCGCACAAAGTCTGTCCACGACTTGGACCAAATGTTGTATCAACGACGATCTTAAAGTTCTCATAAGTTGAAAGATGTGGGCGGATCGCTGTTGCGACTGCGCCGTAATCACCGAGAGTTACATCGTGGCCAACCTGCTTGATGAAGTGCTCGATCAAGCGACCTGCAAATGTTGAACACTCTGCGCCTTCTTCGATCAGTGCAGCAGCTTGTGCCGCACTCACGCGAGGCTCCATAAAGACATCAAGGCCATACATGGTGATTGGAACCCCACTGCTAAAGACAATTGCAGCAGCTTCAGGATCGTGCCAGACGTTAAATTCTGCAGCAGGTGTCGCATTTCCTGACGATGCCGAACCACCCATCAAGACAATGCGCTCGAGCTTTGCTGCAGTCTCTGGGTATGAACGTAAGAAGAGTGCGATATTTGTAAGTGGAGCAAGTGGAACAAGAGTGACGGGACCATCTGCGCCTTCAACTAGATCGCGAAGTAATTCAACTGCAGGACGAGGATCGAGTTTGCGGGTAGATAGCGGTGTTCCAAGATCTCCTAGGCCATCGCTGCCGTGGATATATTCGGCATAACGTGGCTCATCAATCAAAGGACGCGTTGCACCACTAGAGACTGGGATATCTCCAGCACCTGCGGCATCGAGAACCTTCAAAGTATTGATAATTACCTGCTTCAGATTGGTATTTCCATCAACACATGTCACGCCTAAGAGATTGATCTCAGGGTGGCGTGCGGCAAAGAGGAGAGCAAATGCATCATCGATTCCGGTATCAACATCAAGGATGAGATTCTTCTTCATGGTTTTCACTTCACCTTCGCCATGACTGATTCATAGCCTCGTAGGGAGAACGTCGGACGACGAACTGGAGTTGTAGTTAATTCAAGAGTTGGAAATCTCTTAAAGAGTTCTGGTAATGAGATAGCCATCTCAAGGCGAGCAAGAGGAGCTCCCAGACAGAAATGGATGCCAGCACCAAAGCCGATATGTGGATTTGGATCACGGGTCAGATCCATACGATCGCTATCTGCAAAGACATCTTCATCGCGATTTGCAGATCCCAGCAGCGAGACAATCTTCTGTCCTTGCTTGATTGCAACGCCACCAATCTCGGTATCTGCAGTTGCAGTGCGATCAAAGAAGTGAAGGGGAGCATCAAAACGCAGGAACTCTTCGATTGCAGTCTCTGCAATCGCATCTGGCTGGCTCTGTAGCAACTTCCATTGATCCGGATGGTTAAAGGCGGCAACGATTCCATTTCCAAAGCCATTAACGCTGGCTTCGTGGCCGGCATTAAGTAAGAGGATGCAGGTTGCGATGAGTTCGTGGGTGGAGAGCTTCTCGCCAGATTCGCTGACCTGGGCCAACTCTGAGATTAAATCGGTGCTTGGATTCTTCAATCTCTCCAACATAAGTCCATGTACATAATCGGCAAACTCTTTAGCTGCCTTCTTCGCCTCATCTTTATGAGCCTGTGATGGATTTACTTCATACATCTTTACAATCGATTGGGACCATGGGCGCAGCAGGTGCTCATCGCTATCTGGAAAGCCCAAGAGGGCTGCAATAACTTTGACCGGCAGCGGCTCTGCATAGTCGGCGATGATGTCGAACTCGCCGCCCTTTTCTTCAATCGAATCCAAGAGTTGATTGGTTAAGCGCAAGATATCTGGACGTAGCGCCTCAATACGGTGGCGGTTAAAGGCTTTAGCAACTAAAGAGCGAAGCCTGGTGTGCTTAGGCGGCTCACTATCCAATATTGAATCTGCGTGGAGATAGTTAAATTCAAACCATTCTGCCTCAGGTGTCTTGGGTACAAATATTCGACCAAGGGATTTATTGCGAAGCACATCATTGGCATCGCTATGTTTTGCCGCCAGGAACATTTGGAGATCTTCATGCCAGATGGGCTTGCCGAATGCTCGTAACTCTTTTAACGCTGGATATGGGTTTGCAATAAATCCAGCATCTTTAAAATCAATCACTTTGCACCTAACTCGGTAAAGACGGGTTTGATCAGGCGATTGTAGATATCGTGCTTATCTTCATCTGAGATAAATGCACTCATAATTCCATTGCGGGCGACATCATGTAGGTCATCGATCGTCCAGCTATAGCCACGAGAAATCTCGGTAACTTCACGGATCATCGAAGTCGCACTCATCAAACGATTATCAGTATTGATGGTGACGTTAAATCCAAGTTTCTTCATCACGCCGATCTGGTGAGTCTCATACGATGCCGCTCCACCTGTCTGCAGGTTCGATGTCGGCGCCATCTCAAGGCAGATCTGGCGATCAAGAATCTCTTGAGCAAGTGAGCCCAAGACGGGAGTTCCGGAAGAGAAATCAATATCGTCGATCAATCTAATCCCGTGGCCAATACGTTCTGCATGACAACTACGCACTGCAAGTTCAATCGATTCAACGCCGAATGCTTCACCAGCATGGATCGTAAAGTGAGCGCCATTAGCGCGGAGGTAATCAAAGGCCTTGATGTGATCTGTTGGAGGAAAGCCAGCCTCAGGGCCAGCAATATCAAAGCCAACAACTCCACGGCCTTTGTACTTCACAACTTTTGTCGCTACTTCATCGCTAAAGTTGTTTTGGCGAAGAGCACATAAAATCGCCTCAACTCGAATCTCACGACCGGCAGCCTTAACCTCAGCCATGCCTTGCTTATGACCTTCAACAGTTGCTTCGATGACATCATCGATTGTTAAGCCCTTACGGGTAAAGAGTTCAGGTGCGCCGCGAACTTCTGCGTAGACGACTCCATCTGCTGCTAAATCAAGAACGCACTCGCGAGCTACTCGAATAATCTCTTCACGGGTCTGCATCACAGAGATGGTGTGTTCAAAGGTCTCTAAATAAAGTTCAAGAGTTCCTGAGCTACAAGCGTTTACAAACCACGTTGCAAGTTCGGCTGGATCATAACTAGGCAGCTTGGTGTAACCACTTGCTAGGGCGTGATCGATCATGGTCTGCGGGCGCAGGCCACCATCTAAGTGATCGTGCAGAAGTACTTTCGGTGCGCGAGCAATATCCTGCGCACTAAGAAGAAGTGTCATTTACTTGAGATCTTCTGGTCCAAATGCCCAAGGCAACATCGCACTCATCTTCTGTGGACCATCTGGAGTCATCAATAGGGCTTCATTTCCACCGTGCTCGAAGATCAATTGACGGCAACGACCACATGGTGCCAAGAACTGTCCATCTGCATCAACGCAGACAATTGCAACAAGGCGTCCTCCACCTGACATCGTCAAGGCGCTTACGAGGGAACACTCGGCACATAAACCAATTCCATAACTGGCATTTTCAACATTCGCACCGCTAATCAAGCGACCATCATCGACCAGGGCTGCTACACCCACCGGAAATTTGGAGTACGGGGCATATGCTTTTTTCATCGCATCTTTAGCAAGGTTATGGATTGAATCCCAGTCGATATTTGTGCTCATTACGTGATTCTACGGGTGATGGCCCAGATTGTGAATTGGTCTACTTCGGGCCTCTTTGTTACGATACGCCAGCACCACACGGCTAGGAAGAGAAATTTTCCTCATGTTTTAAACATGGCGGGTTGCCCGAGCGGCCAATGGGAGGGGACTGTAAATCCCCCGGCTCTGCCTTCGAAGGTTCAAATCCTTCACCCGCCACCAGGTAACTGGAACAGCCCTCGTTTTATACGGGGGCTTTTCTATTTTCAATGGGTAGGCTCACAAGGTGAAATCTGCAGCCACTCAAGCTATCCAAAAACGAACTGTCAAAGTTTTGGCAACTACCCAAATTTTAAGTGGGGTAGGTGTCGCAGGCACTGTCGCTGCAGGCTCGTTATTGGTTTCCTCTATTTCAAATTCTGAAACGTTGGCCGGTTTGTCTCAGACCACATCAGTATTGGGCGCTGCAGCAATGGCGATCCCGCTTTCCAAATTAACCCAACGCGGAGGTCGACGCCTTGGTTTATCAGTTGGTTACACAGTCGGCTTAATCGGTGCGGCATTTGCGATCTTTGGCGGGTCACAGAAAAATTTAGTTGCCATGTTAATTGGCACCTTCTTAGTTGGCGCAGCATCTGCTTCGGGTTATCAAGCACGATTTGCCGCAACTGATCTTGCTGAAGATGAACATAGATCTAAACAATTATCTTATGTAGTTTGGGGTTCAACAGTTGGCGCCGTAACTGGTCCGAATTTAATGGAGCCTGCTGGTGTCTTAGCTGAAACTTTAGGTTTACCTAAATTAGTTGGCCCTTATATCTTGGCCATGATCACACTTGGCTTAGCAGTAACTGTTATTAGGCTCTTCTTGAAACCAGATCCCTACTTAACCGCAGCAAGAATCTTAAGTGCCGGCGAAGAAAAGTCAGAGTTGTTATCTGCCAAAAAGACGCTCGCCATTATTCGCAAGAATCCGAAAGCTTTATTTGCAATTGCCGCGATAGCAATCGGCCATGTAGCCATGGTTTCGGTGATGGTTATGACGCCTGTTCATATGGCTCACGTTGATGTCACTCTTAAGGTAATCGGCTTTGTTATTAGCGTTCATATCCTTGGCATGTATGCATTCTCGCCAATTGTCGGCAGCCTCAGCGATCGATATGGGCGTAAATCAGTAATTCAGCTAGGCGTTTTAATCTTGCTCTTATCTACCATCATCGCGGGCGCAGCCGATGCCAATGATTCTTTCTCCCTTGGTTTTGGCCTCTTTTTACTTGGCTTGGGCTGGTCTTGCACCTTAATTGGTGGATCTACTCTGCTTTCTGAATCTGTTGAAACTGAACTGCGCCCATCTTCACAAGGTGCCAGTGACCTTTTGATGAACTTAATGGGTGCTGGCGGCGGCGCAATTGCCGGAGTTGTAATCGGAACCTTGGGCTACGGCTGGCTCTGCCTCATTGCAGCAGTGCCAGTCGCAGCTTTAGGTATTTGGTCGCTATCTAAAAAACTTAACGACTAAATGCAGCTAAGTGATTCTCAGATCCTTTTAGCAGATTAGCTAAAGTTAATTTTATTTCAGCCTGAGTTACAGTTTTTGTCATCTTGGCGATATCTGCAATATCAGTCTGCTCGATTAAAACACCTACGGCAATCGCATCCGCACTTGAAAGTGCAGCTTTGGTCATCAAGGTGGCATAAAGAGCAGTTAATTTCTTATCAACAAAAACGCCAGCTTTTAAATTAAGGGTCGGATCTTTAATTCCGTATGGCTTTAGCAGAACCTTAAGTTGATCCATATGGGTTTGCTCTGATTTTGTAATATTGGCAAACTTGTTGATACCGGTACTGACTGCAAGAGCGGCATAAACATCGCGAGCCAACTTCTCTTCTTGAACCAAGTAAATTAATTGCGCCTTCAAGGTTGCTGAAACCTTGGGGGTAGCCGCAGTTGCGGGAGTAATTGCTACGGCGCCAATTAGCGCTAGAGCTGCGACTGCTGAGATGTAACGATTTTTCATGGCCGTACCAACCAATCTTCTATTTATCCAGAAGTTCTGAATAACTTGACCATACCCCTAGGGGTATAGTATCTTTCCTATATAAGTCAGGGCTAGCCCTCAGGAAAAGGAGTCAAATATGTGTTCACGGGTAACTTGTAGTGTCTGCAACAAAGCAACTTGGTCTGGCTGCGGCGAGCATATTGAAATCGCGTTAGCTGGAGTTCCAGAAGCAGATCGCTGTAAGTGCTAGCACTTAGGAATTTGCTTTAAATATCCAGTCAAGAAGTGTTCAATGACGAACATCGGAGAGGATGCAAATGTCTCGTATTTTAATTCTGGGTGCTGGCATTTCGGGCCACACAGCTGCTTTGCATGCCAAGAGATTGCTGGGCAAAAAGCATGAGGTAATAGTCGTAACGCCCAATTCAAATTGGAATTGGATTCCCTCAAATATTTGGGTTGGCGTGGGCAAGATGCAGAAAGAGCAAGTAATTTTCCCGCTTGCCCCGATTTATAAAAGAAAAGGGATTGAGTTCCATCAAGCTCTTGCACAAAGTATCTTTCCCGAAGGCGATTCAGAAGATCTACGACCTTACGTTGAAGTCAGTTACACCGACCCGGCGCGCAGCGGGCAAGTTGGCAAAATTCATTATGACTTCTTAGTAAATGCGACTGGTCCGAAATTGAATTTTCAAGCGACTCCGGGCCTTGGGCCAGATGGTCACACAGTATCTGTTTGTACCGCTGGGCATGCTGTTGATGCAGCTGCAGCTTTAGCACAAGCGATTTCTGAGATGAAAGCTGGCAAGAAACAAAGATTGGCAATCGGTGTCGGACATGGCACATGCACTTGTGAAGGTGCCGCTTTCGAGTATGCATTTAATGTAGAACATGAGATTTCAACTGCAGGTGTACGCGATCTAGCTGAAATTACCTACATAACCAATGAGTACGAACTTGGCGATTTTGGTGTGGGTGGCATGGTCTTTAACCAACGAGGTTTCCAAACAACGAGCAAGTTATGGACCGAATCGCTATTCCGCGAACGTGGAATTAACGCAATTCTGGGAGCCCACGTTGAAAAAGTTGAAGCAGGCGTTATCCACTATGAACAAGTCGATGGCACCAAAGATCAATTGCTCTTTGATTTTGCCATGTTGCTGCCACCATTTAGAGGCGTCGATCTAAAGGCTTATGATCGAAGCTGCGAAGATATCTCAAGTGAGATTTTTGCGCCAAGTGGCTTTATGAAAGTTGATGCTGATTACAGTGGTAAGCCATATGAAGAATGGCGTGCCGAAGATTGGCCATCAACTTATCGGAACCCAAGCTACCCAAATATGTTTGCGGTCGGAATTGCATTTGCACCTCCACACCAAATTTCCAAACCTCGCAAATCGCCAAATGGAACTTTGATCGCGCCATCTCCACCTCGTACCGGAATGCCTTCAGGCATCATGGGCAAATTGGCAATTCTGACAATTAAAGAATTAATCAACCACGGTGATTCGGCGCAACCTCATATTGCATCGATGGCGAAGATGGGTGCAGCTTGTGTTGCATCTTCTGGTTCAGGACTGCGCAAAGGATCAGCAGCTGCAATGACGATGTTTCCGATCGTGCTCGACTATGAAAAATATCCAAATTCCGGACGCAGCCTGAAAGATACTTATGGCGAAATTGGGTTGAGCGGACATTGGATAAAACTCCTGCTTCATTACATGTTCATCTATAAGGCCAAAGCTCTTCCGGGCTGGGCTCTGATTCCT
>JACCED010801008.1_pt1 | contig 11052 bp, 11 predicted proteins | sample 7455021 | NCBI WGS metagenome assembly JACCED01 (sample SAMN15323456, study PRJNA562643) | freshwater metagenome | isolation source: river surface water | place: USA:Blue River Watershed | collected 2017-08-19 | reverse complement strand
CTACTCAGTACCCACATTTATCGGTTGACTAATTTTTAAAGAAGGCTGTCCCCAGAAATAATTCATGGAAATTCAGCGAAGTCCATAACTATGACATACCCTTAGAGGGATGTCAACACCTTCTTACAAATATTTTTATGCTGCCGGACCCCAAAGTTAACCCTGTACATTTGGGTCACAATAAAATCAAGGGGTTAGAAAACCCCTTTGGCCATCTCTTTAAATTTAGAGAAAGCCAGCGCCCCAGATACTAGGGTAAATACTAGTTATTTGGGATCAACATGCGCCCAAATTTAGTTAGGGGCTGGATTTGTGTCTGGCTGCGAGGTTCTTGCCTTACCTTCTTGCTCAAGGCGCCGCTTCTCGGCTTCCGAAATAATGTCAAAGAAGGCAAACACCTGCTTCACACCGCTTACTTTGCTGACGATTTGCTTGGCCTTGTCGGCCTCTTGCTGAGTCAATATCCCCATCAAATAGACTTTGCCACTCTCGACCGAGATGTTCATGGAATTTGAGGGGATATCAGGACTAAAAATGAGTTGGGTTTTAATATTTGAGGCCAAATAGGTATCGCTTGCCCTTTGACCCAATGAGCTATTGGGTCCGATCACAATTTCATTGAATAAAGAACGGACGTTCTTCATCGCCTTCACATCATTGCCTGCCTGAGTTTTGATGGTCTCGTCTTTCGCTTCGCCGATTAAAAGAACTTTTTGGTTAAAAGAGACAACGACGATGTGCGCAGAGTCCCCAAACTTTTTAGCAAGTTGACTATTGGCCTCAATCTCAATTCCCAAATCAATTGCCTGAACCGCAGGCGTTCTGCGATCAGCCAATATTGTTGCTCCACCCACCATGCCGCCAACCACTAAAACGCCGCAAGCAGATAGCTGCAGAGCTAATAGGGCCGTACAAACTATTTTGACGAGTCGCATCATTTCAATCCTCGCTGAACAAAACGTGATCCACGCCATCGCAAAGGCAGTGCAATAAAAGTAAATGGGTTTCTTGTATGCGCGCAGTGCGGATTGCTGGAACACATAAATGAACATCTTGGCCACTCAGCAAGACAACCATTTTTCCTCCGCCATTGCCTGTCATCGCAATAATATGAATGCCAATCTTTTTGGCTGCTTCAATCGCCTTAATTACATTCTTTGAGTTCCCAGATGTTGATATGGCAATCAAGACATCGCCTGGGCGCCCGATGCCTCGTACCTGCTTACTAAATACCTCCTCATAACTGTAATCATTTCCGATAGCTGTCAATATGGATGAGTCGGTTGTGAGTGCGAGCGCAGCAAGTTCGCGACGCTCACGCTCAAAACGCCCCATCAGTTCGGCTGCAAAATGCTGTGCGTCTGCAGCAGATCCGCCATTACCGCAAGCCATTATTTTTCCGCCCGCTTCAATCGATTGAGTGATCAAAAGAGTGGCGCGCGCAATTTCTAAAGGTAAGGCTTGGGCCCCCAACTGCTTTGTCGCAATACTATCGACAAAATGCTGTTGCGCCCTGGCTTTTAGCTCATCGACTGGTTTTGTTTTCATCGCATTATTATGCTCTGTTTTGCCATCCCCAAATACTGTTCCATGTGATTTTCATTTCAATTCATTTACAGGGATAATTCATTCTAAAGGGGTTCCTCATGCTAGAAATACCATCACTCGATGCATTGCAAAAGCAGGATTTTCCAAGTGCCAGTTTGTATGTCGTTGCCACCCCCATCGGAAATCTGGGGGACATTACATTAAGGGCATTGCATGTACTGAGCCTTGTTGATGGCATTGCCTGTGAGGACAAGCGTCATAGCCTATTACTTCTCAAGCATTATGGAATTAACAAACCCATGGTGGCCATTCATGAGCACAATGATCTTGAGGCGGCAAAAAGGCTAATCGGTCGGCTTGGGTCAGGAGAGCGTTGGGCCTATCTATCAGACGCTGGCACCCCAGGAGTCTCGGATCCTGGGGCTCGTTTGGTCGCCGAAGTTCAAATGAAGGGCTATCGAACCATTCCCATTCCAGGTGCAAGCGCAGTGACCGCTATGCTCTCCGTTACGGGAGGTGTGCTGCTAGCAGCCCACGGGCAATTTCAGTTTCTGGGCTTTTTGCCTACCCCAAAAAATGAGTTGGAAGAGGTCCTTCGTTTCATGATTGAAAGTCCCATTCCAACCGTGTTTTACGAGAGCCCCCATCGCTTAACTAAGACCTTAGTTCGATTAAGTGAGCTTCTCGACAGTGATCGACGATTAATCATTGGGCGAGAGCTTAGTAAAAAATTTGAGGGTCTTTTTTTATTAAGACCTAACGAAATCGCGGCCTGGCTAGAAAACCCGAATCACCTAAAGGGGGAATTTGTCTTTGTCCTTGAAGGCAGGGATCGCAGAATCGTTACTGAAAACAACGAGCCTTTACGCTTAGCCCAATTACTCAGCAAGCAATTGAGCAGCAAAGATCTCTCAGCAGTTTTGCAGTCGATGTATGGCCTACAAAAAAATGAGGCCTATGAACTTGCCCTTGGAACAAAAAAAGAGGGCGAGTAATTACTTCGCGGGCTCTGCTGGTGCGGAAGCGGGGGCCTTGGGCTCAGCAAATTTTCCACCGGCCGAGTTCGCTAGATAAACAACCGATCGAGCAATTTCATAATCGCTAATATCGGTTGGACTTGCGCCGCCGCGGGCTGGCATGGCGCCCTTGCCCTTCATGACCGATGCATACAAGGCATCATAGCCTTTGGCGATTCTGCCGCCCCAGGAAGACGAATCCCCATATTTTGGCGCGCCAGCAGCGCCGGAATTATGGCAAGAAGCGCAGACTGCTTTGTAAACCGCCTCACCCGTTTGCACTTCACGAGGAGCATTCGCATCCTTGAAATTTAATTTACCAACCGGCTTAATCAAGGTCTCGGTGCTTTTCTCTGAGGCCACATTTTCTTTATTTTTTCCGCTGCTGACATAAACAATCAACAAGAAAATGATGATTAGGGGTACAAAAAAACTAGCAATTACCGCAACACTCAATTGCTTAGTACTTTTGATTAAATTACCGTGCTCTTCACTCATAATGGCTCGAAAAAGGATGGTTTATTAAGAATGCAATGGATTATACCGAGAGCAACCTGGTTTTAGGCACTTACAATACATACTGATTTATGTTGAATGCGCCCGTAGCTCAGTGGATAGAGTATTGGCCTCCGAAGCCAAGGGTCGCAGGTTCGATTCCTGCCGGGCGCGCCATTTTCATCATTCTGTAATACTGAAATCCCAAAAAACCACTATGATTTGGGCATCTTTAGAAAGTCACTGTGTCAGAGTTAAATAGCGCCCTCCACTCCAATCAAGTATTGGTTAATCCGGCACCCCTAAGCCCAGATCTTCCCCTTCCTCACCGCAAGGTTATTCGCTCATGGTTGAGCCCAATGACCGAGGGAAACACGGTTCGGGCCATTTCTCTTTTGATCCTAGATTCGCTCTTATGGGTTCTAAGTATTGCCGCTACGGTTTATTTTGAGAATATTCTGATCAAAATCTTATTTGGCATAATCGCCGGCTTTGTCACTGGACGAATCTTCATCTTGGGCCACGACGCCTGTCACCAAAGCTTTACTGCTCATCGCACCTTAAATAAAGTACTTGGTCGCATTGCCTTTTTGCCGTCCCTTACCCCTTACAGCCTTTGGGACATTGGGCACAACGTAGTTCACCATGGACAAACCAACCTCAAAGGTTTTGATTTTGTTTGGGCGCCGCTTTCAAAATCAGAATATGACGCCCTTCCCAAATGGCGACAATTTCTAGAGCGGCACTATCGAAGTGGTTGGGGTCCCATCGCCTACTATTTGATTGAAATTTGGTGGAACAAAATGTTCTTCCCCAATAAAAAATACCGCCCTGCGGATCGTTCTATTTTCGTAAAAGATAACCTTCTAGTCAGCGCCTTTGCCTTGGTCTGGATTGGGCTTTTAAGCTTTTTTGCTATCCACACGGGGCAATCTGTTCTGATCACCTTACTCTGTGGCTTTTTACTGCCTTATTTATTTTGGAACGGAATGATTGGATTTGTAGTCTATGTACACCATACCCATCCGGCGGTTTGTTGGTACGACAATAAATCAGAGTGGTTGAGGGCCCAGCCTTTTGTATCAACCACAGTTCACCTGACTTTTGGTTTCCATTGGGGGGCCCTGATGCATCACATCATGGAACATACAGCGCATCACGTCGATATGAGCGTGCCCCTTTATAACCTTCCGGCAGCGCAAAATCGGCTGGAAACCCTCTTACCAGAAAGAATTATTGTTCAGCCGTTTTCTTGGAAGTGGTATTTTGATACCGCCAAGACCTGCAAACTGTATGACTTCACGGAAAAGGCTTGGCTTGATTTTGATGGCAATAAAACTGCGGATTCTGTTCGGGTTCTGCTTACCCCCTCTAACAATGGGGAAACGAGGTAAAATAATGGTTTCGAGAAGATTTATCAGATTCCGTTATGACCACGTCAACTACCCCAACTCCCACCCAAGACACTTCTCCAAGCCTTAAGTTTTGCTCTTCATGCAGTCGGGAAAAAAGGTTAGAAGGGGGCACCTGGATTCCTACGAGCAATCGTAAACAGCGTTGGATTTGCGCCAGCTGCCTTTACAACCGCACCCATCGCACAGGATCCGCCAAAACCTAAGCGCCATCCCCTACGTAGGGGTTGCTTTGCATTTCACGGCCAAATGTCGACATTGGGCCGTGGCCCGGTACAAAATGCACATCTCTACCTAGGGGCCATAGCTTTGTTTTAATAGCATGTATCAGGTCTGAGTGATTACCTTTTGGAAAATCAGTACGGCCAATCGATCCAGCAAATAAAACATCTCCAACAAAAGCAAGGCGGGTAGGCTCATCATAGAACACGATGTGGCCTGGTGTATGTCCTGGGCAATGAAACACCATTAGTTCGTGCTCTCCAAGATGAACCGTATCCCCATCGAGCAACCAACGGTCCGGCTCAAAGGGTTCGGCCTCCCCAAAACCAAAGCGGATTGTTTGCTCAGGAAGTTGATCAAGCCAAAACTTTTCAAGAGGATGAGGGCCCTCAATGGGAACCTGCCATTTTCTAGCGAGCTCTTTTGCCCCAGCGCAATGATCTAAATGACCATGGGTTAGTAGTACTTTAGTAAGTTTGACATTTAGTTTTGATAAGGCGTCTTCTATTTTTTCTAAATCTCCACCTGGATCGACAACCGCCGCCTCTTTGGTTTTCTCACAAAACACAATTGAGCAATTTTGCTCAAAGGGTGTCACAGGAACAATTGCGAGCTTTAAAGTCATGTCAATGTGATTAAATTCTTGATTACTGTCGTTAAAATATTCTAATGAATATTCCAAACGATCTTTTGTTTGCACAAACCCATGAATGGGTTAAGCCTAGCGATGACGGCCAATATTGGGTTGGCATTAGTAACCATGCTCAAGAGGCCCTGGGGGACATCCTTTTTCTGAAGCCTCCTGAACTTGGGTCTTCAGTGGAACAGGGTCAGGCTTGCGCTACGATTGAATCGCTCAAAGCAGCAAGCGATATTCATGCGCCAATTAGTGGAATCATCAGTGAAATTAATACCGCTGCTGCTGAAAAACCAGAAAGCATCAACACACAACCCTATGATGTTTGGCTTTTTAAAATTCAAGCAAAAGATGAGTCTCTATCGGTTAAGGAGCTTGGGTTATTACAAAGCGCCGGTCAATACGGGTCTGGCGTTAGTAGCTAAACAAATAATGGATCGCGCTCTATTGACCAGCGTACTTTACCCACTTTTGAAACTCGTCCGACCGATTGTTGACGTAAATGGTGTTCAAGCTCATTAAGTAGGGCCTGAAGGGGGGCTCTGTGGCGCGACTCAATTAATAGTTGCAAGCGCTCCCATCCGCCCACTCGAGCGATTGATTTGGGCACCGGATCAAAAACGGTAATCCCTGTTTGTAAATGAGCAGTTCTCTGCAAAAATTGTTTTGCATGATTTAGCCACGTCAACCCTTCTTTTTTCTGCCTTGCCTCCGCATGCACTAAAGCTTGATAACTAAATGGCGGCAAACCCGCCTCCTGACGAATAGACATTAAATGCTCCATAAATCCAGCCAGATCAAATGTTTTTATATATTGATAGACGGGATCCTCTGGATATCGAGTTTCAATCAATATCTGAGTTGACTCACCACTAAAACGCCCAGCCCGTCCCGCCACCTGAACGAGTTGAGCAAATAGATGTTCTGGCGCCATATAGTCATTGGAATACAGTCTTGCATCTGCATCCAGGACACAAACTAAGCCGATATTTTGATAATCATGCCCCTTTGCTAGCATTTGTGTACCAACGATAATTTGCGCTGCACCATCATGGATTTCTTGAAACAGTGCCTCGGTCTTTTTGCTCGTGCGTGCAATATCGGCATCAACGCGCAATACTGTTACCTGCGGAAACAGCCTTTGCAATTGATCCTCGACTTTCTGGGTCCCTCTACCCAGCGGCTGCAAATCAAGATCGCCACACCTTGGGCACCCCTGAGGAACGGCCTTCACTAGGCCGCAATGATGGCAACACAGCATGGGCGTTTTAAAGTGCCCCAACTGACGATGCATCACCATATAACTGGAACAATGGTCACACTCACTCAACCAATCACACGATGAGCAACTAATCACGGGTGCCATACCGCGCCGATTAATCAATATTAGACTCTGTCGGCCTTTGTGAAGATTCTGTTCAAGCGCCCTAATCATCACAGGGCTCATGGTGATTGAATGCGATTTTTTATCAGGGGGCACTAGCTCAACATTGGGCATTTGAAACCCCCCAACTCGATTAGCCAATTGAATTTCCTGATACCGACCTTCTTTTGCTGCTCGCCAAGTTTGTGAGGAGGGCGTTGCCGAAACTAAAACAATTGGCAAGCGTTCGTTTTTTGCACGCCACACCGCTAGATCGCGTGCTGAATAAGCTAGTCCGTCTTGCTGTTTAAAGGAGCTGTCATTTTCCTCATCGACCACAATCGCCGCCAATTTAGGCAGGGGGGTCATAATTGACAGTCGCGTGCCCAACACAATGTGCGCAGCCCCTGTCATTGCCCGATACCAAGCAATACCACGCTGCCTTTCCGTTAATCCACTGTGAAGAACCGCCAAAGTCTCTCGAGGAAAAGCCCCTTGAATCCGCCTTTGTAATTGCGGAGTTAAATTGATTTCGGGCAGCATGATTAATACTTGGGCACCAGGATCTTGCTTAAGGAGGGAATCAATGAACCCAAGATAAACGGCTGTTTTGCCACTACCGGTCACCCCGTTAAGAAGGAATGTATTAAATATCCCTTGCTTATGATTATTTAGGATCTGAATTGCTCGTCTTTGATCTTCATTAAGCTCTTCAAGAGAGGGCATTTTCTCCTTGGCTTTTAACTCGATTAGGCCCTTTGTTTCAAGCTTTAACCGATCAAGTGACTTGCTCCAGTTACTGGTAGTGCGCCACCATTTTGGTATTGCTGAAACGATTGTTTCACCAAGTCCATGAATATAGTATTGGGAGGCAAAATACGCCAACTCCATCAAACGACTATCCAAGGGATTAAGGGGTGCGACCTGAAGGACTGTCTTTAATTTTGAATCATTTAGATGAGAGTAAGTGGTCACTTCAATAACCAAACCTGGCACATTTATTCGTCCAAAAGGGACCTCAACCAACATCCCGACCTTGGGCATAGCGCGAAGTATTTTTTTATCCCAAAGGTAGTCAAAGGCCTCGGGAAGAGGCCGATCAACAACAACTTTAACGATAATTGGGGTTGATTGATTCAATGAAGTAGCGTGTTAATTAATCTGTGGATAACTTTGTGGACAACCGCTTCTTAGGCTTACAAACAAAAAAGGTGGTAGCGAATCCTAACTTGCTTGAATCGAATGAATATTAACAAATATTTAATTAAATCAATAACTTATTGCATAAATTCAAACTATAAGGTTCGGTCTATTGACAATCTCCATGAAATCCAATGGACCGATATGGTTTGTGCATAAGTCTACCCCCAAACCCACCAAAGCAAAGGGGTAAAAGAGCTAAATCAAGCCCTGCGCAAATATGCTGAATGCTCGATAACGGTCTTGGCTAAAACAGTAACGCTATCAGGATTCGTGAATTGAGAGATTCCGTGCCCCAAGTTAAAGACGTGGGCATCAAGGGGGTGGAGACCTGCGTTGAGTGCGGGGGCCTTGCTAAGACCATCCAAAATTTTCTTGGCCTGTGCTTCAATTTGATCTGGATTGGCAAATAAGGCCAGGGGGTCAAGATTGCCTTGTAGCGCGATCGATTTATTTTTTTCAACCAGCCGAGCTCTTGCTTTAGCCACTGACATTGTCCAATCGAGCCCAATCACATCGGCTCCGGATTCTGCCATGTCATCGAGCCATAGACCGCCGCCCTTTGTAAAAATAATAACTGGCACCTTTTGGCCATTTAACTCCTGAGGAAGTTGGTCAATCACTTTACGCATACTTGCCAATGAGATCTCTTGATACCAACCGTCAGGCAATAATCCGCCCCAGGTATCAAAAATCATTAGAGCCTGAGCGCCCGATCGCAATTGCTCCGTCAGATAGGCAGCAACAGATTGAACATTGATGTCTAAGATGTGCTTAAGCAAATCGGGACGATTAAACATCATGGTCTTCGCGTGTCGAAAATCGTCTGATCCTGAGCCGTCGATCATGTAACAAGCTAAGGTCCATGGACTACCCGAGAATCCAATCAGGGGAACGCGCTGCTTACCTTCTTGGACTAAAGATTTCCGGATTTGCGCCACTGCATCAAATACGTATTGCAGTTGATGCAGGTCTGCAGGCCTTAAGTTTTTAACAGCCTCCTCGGTTCGCAGAGGATGGGCAAAGCTTGGGCCCTCACCCGCAGCAAACTGAAGGCCTAGACCCATTGCATCTGGGATGGTCAAAATATCAGAAAACAAAATAGCCGCATCTAAGGGGTAACGATCCAAGGGCTGCAAAGTAACCTCTGTTGCATACGCGGGATTTTTAGCAAGGCCCAAAAAACTACCGGCCTTCGCACGAGTTGCATTGTATTCAGGTAAATATCGGCCAGCCTGACGCATCAGCCACAAAGGCGTACGATCCGTTTTTTGGCCCAAACAAGCCCGAAGGAAGCGATCGTTTGCTAACAATTAGGATTACTTTTTGCGACGCAAACGCGCAATAGCGGCCAACTGCGCTGCTGCCATTGCAAATTCAGACTGGGCGTAGGCAATATCAAAATCACCCGCACGATTTTGCATGGCCTCTTCAGCGCGCCTTTTTGCCTCAAGCGCCTTAGCCTCATCAAGATCATGCCCGCGGATTGCCGTATCGGCCAATACTGTAACGCAGTCTGGTTGAACCTCTAAATAGCCGCCAGCGACAAAGACAAACTCTTCATCGCCGTCCGCTTTTTCAATTCGCACTGAACCAGGCCGAATGCGAGTAATTAAGGGGGTGTGGCCATGCAGAATTCCGAGCTCGCCTGATTCGCCGGGCAGGGCTACAAATTTAGCCTCGCCACTAAAAATCGACTGCTCTGCACTCACCACATCAACATGAATGGTTGCCATTAGAGTTTCTTCGCCTTCTCAATAGCTTCATCAATTGAGCCAACCATGTAAAAAGCCTGCTCAGGCAAGTGGTCAAGCTCGCCACTCACAATCATCTTAAAGCCACGGATTGTCTCTTTCAGCGGAACGTATTTTCCAGGTGAGCCAGTGAAAACTTCGGCAACGTGGAAAGGCTGAGACAAGAAACGCTGGATCTTACGAGCACGAGCAACAGCTAATTTATCTTCGGGAGAGAGCTCATCCATACCCAAAATAGCAATGATGTCACGCAACTCTTTATAACGCTGCAAGGTCATTTGCACACCGCGAGCCACTTCATAATGCTCGGTTCCCACCACTTGTGGATCAAGCTGTCGGCTCGTTGAGTCCAAAGGATCAACCGCAGGATAAATGCCCAAAGCTGCAATGTCTCGGGATAGCACAACCGTGGAATCTAAGTGCAAGAAGGTGGTGGCTGGCGATGGGTCGGTTAAGTCGTCAGCCGGAACATAAACGGCCTGAATCGATGTAATCGAGCCCGTTTTAGTTGAGGTGATTCGCTCTTGGAGCTTTCCCATCTCTTCGGCCAAAGTTGGTTGATATCCTACAGCGGATGGCATACGACCCAATAGAGCAGATACTTCAGTACCTGCCAGGGTGTAGCGATAAATGTTATCAACGAAGAACAGGATGTCGCGGCCTTCATCACGGAATGCTTCAGCCATCGTCAACCCTGTTAACGCGACACGCAAACGATTGCCGGGGGGCTCGTTCATCTGACCGAAGACCATAGCCACCTTATCAATCACATTTGACTCTTTCATTTCATGATAGAAGTCATTACCTTCACGAGTACGCTCACCAACCCCCGCAAATACTGACAAACCAGAGTGCTGTTTAGCAATATTGTTGATGAGCTCCATCATGTTCACGGTTTTTCCAACGCCGGCGCCTCCGAAGAGGCCGACCTTTCCACCCTTAGCAAAAGGACAGACGAGGTCAATCACCTTAATGCCGGTTTCAAGCAAATCCACTGATGGTGACAGCTCATCAAACTTTGGTGCAGATTGATGAATTGAGCGGCGCTCTTGGGTAGCAATTGGACCAGCATCATCGATCGGGCGACCTAATACATCCATGATGCGACCTAAGGTTGCGGGACCGACTGGTACAGAAATTCCGGCACCGGTTGCCTTCACCTCCATGCCACGACGCAGGCCATCGCTCGCTCCCATCGCAATCGCGCGAACCACGCCATCGCCAATTTGCTGCTGAACTTCAAAGGTCAATCCTTTTTCAGCAAATGAGGCTTCATTACTTTCAACCAAGGTTAATGCGTCATAGATATTGGGCATTTTGTCTCGGGGGAACTGAATATCCACCACTGCACCAATACACTGAACAATATTTCCGATGCTCATCACATTTCTCCGCTATTTAATCT
>JACCED010499132.1_pt1 | contig 11052 bp, 11 predicted proteins | sample 7455021 | NCBI WGS metagenome assembly JACCED01 (sample SAMN15323456, study PRJNA562643) | freshwater metagenome | isolation source: river surface water | place: USA:Blue River Watershed | collected 2017-08-19 | reverse complement strand
GTGCCACGGAAAAATCAGTGTGTTTTATTAACGTGCGTCCGAGACGACCGCGTTGTGAGACATGAATCGTGTGGATGTCAGCGCAGCGATCTGGCCACGCGCCCAAAGACTCGAGTAGCACCCGACTCCCATGGTTCACCGCCAGGACGCGAGGATCAAGCTCTGTCACATAGCCGTAACGCGACGATGAGTCGGACTGCACCAAGACAATACGCACCGGTGCTGGGCTCGATCGCGCCAGCAGTAAAGCCAAGGCGCACCCTACCGGGCCACCACCCAAGATGGCAATATCGAAGTCACAGGTCGGGGTGTTGACAGACATGCTGCATTCTATCGTGGGACCAGACTAAGGTCTTTAGTTGAACCCTTAGAACGGGATAGGCTATTCTTGCACTTCCGCCTAAGCGATCCCTTTCTTCTAGGTCTTATGTCTACTCTACAAGCAACGCCAGCCTTTCGAAATAAAGTCACGGTAGGACTCTTGGCGGCTGTTCTGGGCTGCGTGGGCGCACATTGGTGGTACCTAAAACGCCCCTACGCTTGGCTCGTGTCTCTGACCAGCGTTGTGTTGATTGTTGCCTGCGGTTTTGCAGAGATCTGGTGGGAAAATCCCGCGTTTTTCTTGCTGTTTATCCCCACGTTGGATGGGTTTATTGAGGCGATCGTGTTGTGCCTGATGAACGATCAGCGCTTTGACGCTCTCTACAACCCGGGACTCGTGCGAGAGCAGCCAAGCGGTTGGGGGCCGGTTTTGGTAGCAATCTTCACACTCTTAATTGGTACCGTGGCATTGATGTTCGGGATCGCTATGATTGTGATCTATGTCTGGTCCGCGCTAGGCTGGTTAGACGGCCTTGATCTCAACGGTTAAATAACGATATTTGTTGTTTGAGGGCAGACCCACCGTGCATGCTCGCGTGTTAGATCGATGCAACCGCCTTCACCATACACTCCGACTGGTGCGCGGTACTCCATCATTTGATTCAAAATCTTTTCTTTGGTGGATGCATCGGCCATTGACCGATCGATCATTTCTTTGACACGATCTTCGTTCATGCGTAGGGCACCCGAGGCTGTATGTTCCACACAGTGGCGCCAGTGATAGATTTCTAGACACTTGATTTCAATAGGATAGGGTTCTGCTCTGTCCCAAAGATTGACGAACTTTCCGGCGCCCATGTAGACCACCCAAGAGCCTTCAAAGCCATCCACATCTGTGGAGTATTCGTCCGGGTTTTTAAACCAGATACGACTTCCAGGCACATAGTGATGTTTAGGGAAAGGACGTTCGCGCGAACCGCGTTCCATCAAGAAGGCGTTGATAAAGGACTCTCCGCGAATCGGCGTATCGGCCCACCGTTTTTCAATGGCCTCAAGCAACTGCGGGTTGGTCGCCTCAAGTTCTTGAACGAGACCGGCCAACATTAAGTATTCGGAGGCCTGTCGACAGGCAAAGCCATAGCGCTGTCCAGACGTATCCGGGCATAAGGCGACCTCGAGGGCGCGGGGAAGTGACTGCCCAGGAATCAACGCGAAGCCGTCACTCGTCAGCTTTTTCCAGTGCGTGGTTGGGCGAGTGTCCTCGTCAATGCTGAACCACAGCTCCGTGCGTCGTGCGATGAGCGCGACATTGCGACGAATGCGAATCGCTGCGAATAGTTCATCTAGGCTAGGAAAGCTAGACGCGATGGGACTGATTGCTTTGGATAGAAATATTTCGCGTACGAGGTCGTATTCGGTTCCCGTTGTGGAGAACCCAAGGTTCGCCGCGAGTTGGCGCATGTCCGCTTCGGGGGCACACTCACTGAGTAATGCATTTGCCTGAATGTGGACGAGCAGCGTCCCTTGAAACTTTAATGGTCCGATGGTGACAAACTGACTCACTGTCATTTCGTCACACCACTGTCCCAGTGCGCGCATGATCGACAGACTGTGCACTTGGTCTTGAGCAGACACGCAAATGCCGCCTAGTGGTTCAAACTGAACGGGGTCAAACATAATCAGTCTAGCTTCCTCCGATTCCACAGCTTACTTTTACGTCAATCTTTGTGATGCATCAAGTACTCGATCTCCCTAGCTTCTACGGGTACACCCCTAGTTATCAACTCGCAGCCTGTGGGGGTGACGATTACATCGTCTTCAATTCGAATACCAATATTCCAAAAAATCTCTGGTACATCTGGGGACGGTGTGACATACAACCCCGGTTCAATGGTCAGCACCATACCGGGTTCGAGCATACGCCAATCGCGCATGCCCGTTCCGGCTGCAGGTGTTCGGTAATCGCCCACGTCGTGCACGTCCATACCGAGCCAATGTCCTGTTCGATGCATATAAAACCGCTTGAAACTTTCGGTTTCGATATTTTTTTCAAGTGATCCGGTCAAGAGCTTTTCATCGATGAGTCCTTGCGTCAGTACGCGCACTGCGGCGTCGTGTCCAGCATTCCAGTGATGTGTTGGCGATACGCAAGCGGCCGCTGCGCCCTGCGCGGAGAGAACGATTTCGTATAGCGCTTTTTGAGCAGGTGAAAATAGACCGTTGGCCGGAAAAGTTCGGGTGATGTCAGATGCGTAGCCATCGAGTTCGCAACCGGCGTCAATAAGAACCAGATCGCCATCACGCATGACTGCATTCCCTGCGCGGTGGTGTAGGGTGCACGCGTTCGCGCCCGCGGCGACGATACTGTCGTAGGCCACCGATTGCGCGCCATTTTTGCGAAATACATATAACAGCTCGGCTTCAAGCTCATATTCGTGCATGTCAGGCCGCGCGGCTTGCATGGCCTGTCTATGCCCATTCGCAGAAATCACCGCGGCGCGTCGCATCGTATCGAGCTCATGCGTATCTTTGATCAAGCGCATTTCGCTCAGCGGTTCGCCGATATCAAGCCACTGAGTGGGTGCGACGCGTGTGCCGCGTAACGATGTCTGCGCCGCGCTGACCCAGGCATGTAGTTGCGTCAGATATTGTGGGTTGCGACTGCGGGACGTATTGGCGAACAGATTCTTCAAACCTGCCATGAGGAGCGGGATTTGCGTGTCGAGCTCTGGCGTGGGAAACGCTTGATCGAAGCCGAGGTATTCCGCGGCGGCAGCAGGTCCCCAGCGTTTTCCTGTCCATGTTTCCATGAGCGGATCTTTAGGTTCACAGAACAAAATGCTTTGATCTGTATCGCCAGCGATCAGCACTAGCCAAGCGTTTGCCTCTGTGAAGCCTGAAAGATAGAAGAAGTCACTGTCGTGACGAAACCCGTAATGGTTATCTCTGTTGCGTGATACTTCTGTGCCTGTCGGCAAAATAGCAATCCCGCCACCCATGCTACGCATCCACTTCAGAATTTGTTGGCGACGCTGGACAAACGGACTTGCTATTTTCGGCGGGGTAGTCATGAGATATCGGTTCGTAGCGAAGGGGATTGTCTTTTCTTGTATTTGAATGCGGTCTAATGACCCTGTGTCAACATACTACAATTCACGACATAGATTGTGCGCTGATCTCCGATCGTTTGAAAGGTTGTTAGATGGATTGGCTGAGCTGGCTTAAGCCCTGGGAATTGTCCCCAGTACTACTTGTGTGCTTCGTACTCAGCGCCTGGCTGTTTGTGCGAGGCGTTCGCGTTCGTCGAACATCGCGCGCGCGCCAAGTGTTTTTTTGGACTGGCTGGGTCATGTTGTACTTGTCGATGCACACGATGCTCGACTACTACGCTGAGCGCATGTTTTTTATGCATCGCATCCAGCACCTTGTCCTGCACCATCTTGGACCACTCGTTGTGATGGCTGCTTACCCCGGTTCAGTGATGCGCGCAGGTTTACCGCGCGTGTTGCGGCAGGCACTGTTTCGGTTCAACGATACCGTCGTTGGGCGTGGTGTTGTTTCAATACTGACCAATCCTATTCTTGTGCCCGCGTTGTTTGTATTTTTAGTGGTTATCTGGCTGATCCCTTCCGTACAGTTTTACTCAATGCTGGATTGGCGGTTGTACAGATTAATGAACTGGTCTGTTGTTATTACCGGCTTTATGTACTGGAACTTGATCTTGGATCGCCGGCCCAACCCGCCAGCGGCCATGACGCCTGGTGGGCGTGTGATCTCCCCGATTGTGACGATGGCGCCACAGATGGTTGCGGGTGCCATCATCGCCTTCACTGAACGCGATTTGTATCCGCTGTTTGATTTATGTGGACGCGCAATCGCCATGACTGCGCAAGCGGATCAGATGATCGGCGGTTTGACGATGTGGATACCTGCGGCGATGACCGAGGTGATTGGTTTGTTGGTTGCTCTGCGCACTTTGATGCGGCTGTCTGCGTCGGGGCGCTGGGGGGCGGCTAAGCCCCGTGCGCTCGGCGCGCGACGGGGCTGATGATTGAGTTGACCCCGTCGGGCGCGGTAGGTCGTGCTTAAGGGATAAGGCCGTGATACTTGCGGCCGAGTGCGACGGTGGCTCTGAACATGCCTTCTTTGTTGCCGCAGTCGTAGCGAATGCCCTCGTAACGATGGGCGAATACGGGTTGCTCTTTCAGCAGAGAGGCAATGCCATCGGTTAACTGGATCTCGCCGCCAGCGCCAGCTTGTGTTTGACGTAGGTGCGCGAAGATACGGGCATCTAGAACATACCTACCTACAACGGCAAGTGTTGAAGGCGCCACGTCTGGCTTGGGCTTCTCGACAATATGCCGCACACGCTCTGTGCGCGGACCGGCTGGATCCGTTGCGACGATCCCGTACTTGTCGGTGTCACTTAATGGAACTTCTTGTACACCTAGAATGCTGCCTTGGTAGGTCAAGGCAGCGTCGATGAGCTGCCCCATGACTGGGCGTTCTGCATCAAGCAAATCGTCAGCGAGTAGCACGGCGAAAGGCTCGTCCCCGACGATTGGTGCGGCTGTCAGAACGGCATGGCCGAGCCCTAATGGAGCCGACTGTCGAATGTAAATGCAGCTGACATTCGAGGGTAGTATTTCTTGAACGATCGCAAGCAATTCAGCCTTGCCCTTGCGGGCTAGTTCGTTTTCCATTTCGGGGGCAGAATCGAAGTGGTCTTCGATGGCGCGCTTGTTACGCCCGGTCACAAAAATCAAGTCCGTAATTCCTGCGGCGACGGCTTCCTCCACAGCGTATTGAATGAGGGGCTTGTCCACCACGGGTAACATTTCTTTTGGCATAGCCTTGGTGGCCGGTAAAAAACGGGTTCCTAGTCCGGCGACAGGGAAAACCGCTTTGCGTACAGGGCGCATGTTGATTCCTTGCAAAAAATCGCCCAAAGGGCGGAACATATCTCGACACCCGCTATCATAAGCCTATGGCCTCGAAACATAAAAAACGTCACCTAAACCCGTCATCCAAGTGTCTTATTTGGATGCTAAGCGCGCTTTTGTGCGCTCCGTCGGCGTCTTGGGCACAACCTGCCGCTGTACCCACCCTTGGATCGCCCGCCTCGGCTGAGCTTTCCCCATCGGTGGAGCGCCGCCTGGGTGAGGCCATCATGGTGCAGGGGCGCCGAGATCCGGAGTACATCAATGACCCGGACTTCAGTCAGTATTTGAATGATATGGGGCGCAGGATTGCTGCATTTGCCCCCGGTGGAGCGCCGCAAGTCGACGTGTTCGGTGTGCGAAATCCCGTCGTGAACGCGTTTGCAATGCCTGGAGGCTTTATTGGTGTGCAGACTGGCTTAATCGTTCTTGCCGGCTCAGAGTCTGAGTTAGCTGGAGTTGTCGCTCACGAAATCGCGCACGTGACGCAACGGCATATCGCTCGCGGCTTAACGCAACAAACTCAAGGAGGGCACCTGGCCTTGGCAACCTTGGTCGCTGCGGTACTTGCAGCGATGATTCCTGGAGGTGGTCAGGCCGCGATGGGTATCGCAGCGTTTGGGCAAGCTGCCATGATTGATCGGCAATTGGGATTCTCTAGAGATGCAGAGCAAGAGGCCGATCGCACAGGCGTTGAGATGTTGCGTAAAGCCGGCTACGACCCGAACGGTATGGCGCTGATGTTTGGTCGGTTGATGAATGCCTCTTCTCTGAATGAAGGACGTGGGGGTGGCGTGTACGCGACAACTCACCCCTTAAGCATTCAGCGAATGACCGATATGCAAAACCGTATACGGCAATATCCTGCGAGCAAATCTCAGACTTCAGATGAGTTTTGGTTTCTGCGCGCGAAGGCTCGCGTGTTGCAAGCTCTTGATCCGCGCGCGCTGCGGCAGGCGATGGATCAGATGGAGGATGAGGCGCGCGCCAAAAGTAACGCAACGGATGGTGCGGACGCACCGGCGCGCCGCGCCGCGGCTTGGTATGGCGTCTCACTGGCCGCGCTTGCCCGACAAGATCCTGCAGCGGCCGCAGCGGCTCTTCAGCAAGCACAATCGTTCAAGATATCATCACCCTATCTGGACTTGCAAAAAATAGATATTGACATCGCAAACCGCCAATACGCTGCGGCCCTGACTGCGGCACAGGCCGGCCACAAGCGGTGGCCGTCCCGTCGATCTTTCGCCATGCGTGTGGCCCAAACTCTTCAAGGCACTAACAAAGACGCTGAAGCAGCGGTGTTTTTGAAAGCACAAATTAAGCGCTGGCCCACTGAAGAGCCGGATTTTTACAAGATGCTGGCGGCGTCTCAGGATCGCCTCGGTGAGCCAGTCGCGGCGAAGCAATCGATGGCGACCTACTACGAGCAAGTAGGGGCCTTGCCGGCTGCGGTGACGCAATTGCAACAGGCGCGTGCGCAGTCGCAAGACTTTTATCTGCAGTCACAGATTGATGGCCAGATCCGGACGCTGACAACAAAAATTGCAGATGATCGTCGGTTACTGGAGCGGTTTAAATAGTCGGCTCACCGGTCTAGCGCGATGTAAAAAACGTTTCGATACGTCTGGGTAACCATCCAAGATTTCCCGGCCATGTCCCTGTGACGAAACTAACATGTCCGCCTTGTGCGGGCTGGTGCAGGTGAATGCTTGGGTTGCCGTACTCGGGGCCAGGCAACGCCGCTTCAGGAAGGAAAGGATCGTTGCGCGCGTTCAGTACGAGTGTGGGTGTGCAAATGTGCTTCAACCACGGCTTGCTTGAACATTGTGTCCAGTAATCTAGGGCATCTTTAAAGCCATGCATCGGGGCCGTATAGGCATTATCGAAATCTCGCAAATCTCGTGCTTGATGAATTCGAATCGTATCGATGACGCCTGGAAATCGTTGTGCTTTCTTGAGGACCTTAGGTCGAAGCGTACGCAGAAAATGACGAGAGTAGATCTCGCGATTGAGCCGATCGTCTGAAAGGTGGTTACCTGCAGCAACAAGATCAAGAGGGGCTGAGATCGCGGCGGCGGCTTTCAGCCAAGGTACTTCGTTGGGCGATTCCCCTAGGTGTTTGAGTAGTGCATTCCCACCAAGCGAGATACCAACGGCATGCCAATGCCCTGCAGGAAATCTAGAACGTACTGTCTCAAGCATGAAGCGAATTTCTGCCGAGTCGCCAGAGTGGTACGCACGTGCTAAGCGGTTTGCAAAACCCGAACATCCTCGAAAGTGGGCTACGACTACAGTCCACCCTGCCAATCGAAAGTGTTGAGTGATCGATTGGGCGTAACGACTTTTACTGCTGCCCTCGAGTCCGTGCAAAAGAATCAGCGCGGGACTTGCGGTCGAACGCTCGAGTGCCTCACGGCCGGCCTCGTCGAGCCATTCCGTTGCGGCAGTTTGCGTGAGTGCGTTGTCGTGCGCGCGCTTAGGAGGGCGCGGTAGTGCTGGAGAGTTCCAGTCGAAATCAATGAAATCGCCGTCTGGTGTTTCCACGCGATCGCGAATAAACCGTATGCGATTTGCGGGCGCCAGTAAAGCACCGAACAAGGTTTGTGACTGTCGGTCTGGAAGCCACGCTGGAGTTGGGCAAGGGGATAAGTCGAGAAGTGCGCTCACGAGTTGGTGCTTAGTGCAGGAGCCCGGGTTTATCGTGTAGGTCTAGGATGCCGGCTTCAACCGGCGCAGCTGATGCGTGGTGCATCACCAATTTCCAACCCGTCGGACCTTTGTGATAGACATTCGTTGCATAGCAATGTGCAATTTCTGTACTGTCTGCACTTTTGACCGTAATTTGCTCGATCAGTGAATGTACGGCACCCATCATGCTGTGCAATGCCACGGTGAGCGAAGGACGGATCCGTAAGCCACCATTCGCCAGAATCTCTTGCCAAGATTCCTTTACAGCGTGCAGCCCCACGATGCGCAGCCCACCGGGGTGAACGCAGATAATTTCCTCGTCCTCAGCCCAGACTTGCATCAAACGCGGTAAGTCAGCACGCTCGAGCGCGTCGTAAAACGCGAGTTCTGCCTCTTCTGGGGTGGCAAAGATGATTGGCAAGGTTGGCAGCCTAGTGGGCGTGAACGGAAGTGCCGGGTGCCAACCGATACTCTGTGCTGCAGTAGGGGCACTTCGCAGCACCAGTCTTCGCGACATCAAGAAAGACCCTAGGGTGCATACTCCAAAGAGGCGCTTTGGGGCCTGGGCAATGGAGAGGTAAGTCGTCCCCCGTTAGTGTGATCGCTTGCTGGTTTTCCGTGGAGCCAGATGCTTGAGTCATTGCGCGTCTCATCAAAATAAGGTGTTGTCACGATTGTAACAACTGCGCGGTCTACAATAGACAAAACCAAAGAGAAAAATCTCTCTAATCCGCGCATTGTTGTATGTCGTTGAACTGATTACGTGACTGCTGCCCCGCTTGACCCAACCGCCTTACGTGCCCTGCGACGTCGCGCTTTTTTTGACGGTGTACGAACTATTTCGCCAGGGCTTGTGGCACTCGCAATTTGGGGCGTCGTGACGGGCGTCGCGATGGTGAAGTCAGGATTGTCTGTCTCGGCCTCTGTCGTGATGTCGTTACTCGTTTACGCTGGCTCGGCTCAACTCACGGCGATTCCTTTGCTTGTTGTTGGTGCGCCTCTTTGGCTGATTTTTGGCGCGGGCATCATCGTGAACCTTCGCTTTGTGATTTTCGGCGCTGCGCTCCATCCTTATTTTCAGCACATGCCCTGGCCCAAACGCCTGTTTCTGGGCTTCATGAATGTGGATATCGTTTTTGTGACCTTCATGGGGCGCTTTGGCAGCGCACCGCAAAAAGGCAACACCGAGCAACTTTGGTTTTTTATCGGTGCCACCATCCCTTGCTGGGCTATGTGGCAGCTGACTTCGCTTATTGGTATCACCTTGAGCGCATCGGTGCCCGCGTCTTGGTCACTTGAGTTCGCAGCCGTTTTAGCGCTGATGGCTCTGATGCTTCCCTTGATCAAAACACGGCCTGCGATGATCACCGTGCTGGCCGCCGGGGCGACGGCGTGGCTGACGCAGCCTTGGCCGCTCAGAATCGGATTAGTGGCCTCGACCGTCGTCGGGATCGCCGCTGGCATGTGGGCCGAGTCCCAGCACGCGCGAAACACTCAGGCAGGGGGCTCTGAACCTTGATTAATGAACCTTGGTACGTTTACACAGCAATTATCTTGCTCGCGTCAACGAGCGTAATTTGTCGAACGGGCTACGTCCTGTTTGGGCATCTTTTGCCGTTACCTGACATTTTGCAACGTGCTTTGCGCTATGCACCGCTTGCAGCCCTGACTGGGATTATCGTGCCGGAGCTTTTGCCCTGGCACCCAGAGCTTGGGCCTCAGCTCGATTTGAGGCTGCTGGCTGCCGCCGTCGCGACAGCCTTGTTTTGCTGGACGCGCAATAGTTTTCTATTGATTGCCTCTGGAATGGTGGTCCTTTGGGCTGCTAGATGGGTGATCCCTAGTTAAAACCCTCGGGTTAGTCGGCGCGCTGCGGTACACTAGTGGGTGATTTCTTAAATAATTCAATGACTTCAAACACTCAAACCGCGATACAGCCCGAGCTGACGATCCCCACTTTTGCCGAGATTGGATTGCATCCGGCCCTATTGCAGGCGGTATCCGATACCGGATACACGACGCCCACTCCAATTCAGGCCCAGGCTTTGCCCTCTGTGATGGCAGGCAACGATGTGATGGGAGCGGCACAGACAGGCACAGGAAAGACCGCCGCGTTCACGCTGCCCATTTTGCACCGTCTGATGCAGCACGCGAACTCAAGCGCATCTCCAGCTCGACACCCCGTGCGCGCGTTGATTTTGACACCAACCCGTGAGCTCGCCGATCAAGTTGCTGAAAGTGTGAAGCGCTACGGCAAGCAAACGACGCTACGTTCGGCTGTCGTGTTTGGCGGTGTCGACATTGGTCCTCAAAAAGAAGCCCTGCGTAATGGTTGCGAAGTCTTGATCGCAACGCCAGGCCGTTTGCTCGATCACGTCGAGCAACGCAACGTTAATCTTGGCCAAGTAGGCATTTTGGTACTGGACGAAGCCGATCGTATGCTTGACATGGGTTTCTTGCCCGACCTCGAGCGGATCATCCGTTTACTGCCCGCCCAGCGCCAAACCTTGTTGTTTTCAGCGACGTTTAGCAACGAAATTCGTAAGCTAGGCCGTACGTATTTGAACAGTCCAGTTGAAATAGAAGTCGCGAAGCGAAACGCGACAGCTGACACCGTGACGCAAATAGCCTATGCCATGTCAGGTGAGGCAAAACGTGCGGCAGTCGTGCACTTGGTGAAGTCACGCGGCTTGAAGCAAGTGATTGTATTTTCCAACACAAAAATTGGTACGGGCCGTTTAGCGCGTCAACTTGAGCTTGATGGTGTGCGCGCTGAATCGATTCACGGCGATAAGTCTCAGGCCGATCGTATGAAGGCGCTCGACGCGTTCAAGGCTGGAGAGCTTGAGGTCTTGGTCGCCACTGATGTTGCCGCCCGTGGTTTGGATGTGGCGGGTGTGCCTTGCGTGATTAATTATGACTTGCCGCATAGCGCAGAAGATTATGTACACCGCATCGGTCGCACTGGCCGAGCTGGTGCCAAGGGTGAAGCAATCTCGTTGTTTGCACCTGCCGAAGAAAAGTATTTGCTTGATATCGAAAAACTCATCAAGTCCCCTATCACCCGCTCAACCCTACAAATTCCCGGTGAGCTGATCGCACG
>JACCED011724766.1_pt1 | contig 11054 bp, 7 predicted proteins | sample 7455021 | NCBI WGS metagenome assembly JACCED01 (sample SAMN15323456, study PRJNA562643) | freshwater metagenome | isolation source: river surface water | place: USA:Blue River Watershed | collected 2017-08-19 | reverse complement strand
TTATAAACCTTCTCCTTTCCTTCTTTCTACTAAAAATTAATTGAACCAAAATTACGCTATTTGTAGAATTTACAATATATTCGCTCTAATGGAATCGGGTATCGAGTCAAAATTTAAAGCAGCAATATCTGTAGACAATGTAGTTTTTGGATTTGACAACAACGATTTAAAGGTACTTTTAATTTACCGTGGTGCCGAACCTTATAAAGAATGTTGGGCATTACCTGGTGATTTAATTAGTCTCGATCAAGACCTCGATGAATCGGCAGAGATTGTCCTTCAAAACCTTACGGGACTCGACAATATTTACATGGAGCAAATTCATACCTTCGGGCGTGTTGACCGACATCCATTCGGCCGTGTTTTTACTGTTGCTTATTTTGCATTGATTAAAACTGAAGATTACAATGTAAAACCATCTTCGTGGGCTGAGGAAGCAGCGTGGTTTCCCATCAATGAAGTTCCTGAATTGCCATTTGACCACAATGAAATTTTAGAATACGCAAAAAATTTGCTAAAAAGTAAAATTCGCCGTCAACCAATAGGATTTGAATTATTGCCCAAATATTTCACACTCACTGAAATTCAAAATCTCTATGAAGCAATTTTAGAAACCACTTTCGATACTAGAAATTTCAGAAAAAAGCTATTGTCGATGAATATCATTATCGACAGTGGTAAAATGCAAAGTGATGTGGCACACCGTCCGGCAAAACTCTATAAATACATTACCAAGAAGTATCTGCAATTGCAGCAAACTGGGTTTACGTTTGACCTATAAAAAAGTCCCAGAGAAATCTGGGACTTTTTATTTAGAGTTTAGAGTTTAGAGTGTAAAGTTATTTATTGTTTTAAGTTTACTACACTATCATTAATCCGGCAATATTCTAATCCTTCTAAACCTCTAATCATTCTAAACTTCCTAATCAATCTATTCCTCTAATCTAATCTTTTTAAACTCTCTAATCAATCTAATCAAAATAATCAAAAAAAAGTCCCAGATTTCTCTGGGACTTTTTCAAGATTTATTTTTCTCTTATCAAGTTAACAGAACCGTTAACATGGTTAATTTTATCTTTTCCTTTAAACCTATATTCCAATTGATAGAAATAAGTTCCTGAAGGACAATCGGCGCCATCATTATTGACTTTACCATTCCATTGTACCTTAGAGTCTTCAGAGAAGAATACTCTTTCACCCCAACGGTTAAAGATACGAATTTCAAATAAGTCATGTCCTTGAATTGGCACTCTAAACTTGTCATTCTTACCGTCACCAACACCAGTAGTGTTTGGAGTAAATACGTTTGCTAAGTATACAAATAGATCAACTACAACTTCTTTACAAATTGTGTCTTCACAACCCGTTGCATTCTTGACAATCAAACAAGCCCAATATCTTCCAGAACTATCGTATGACCATTTTACACTTTGATCATTAGATTTCAAATTCTCGATAAACAAATTCGGCAATGAATTCACGATATCATTTTGATGACCAAAACCCCATCTCCATTCTACACCATTGATATCTTTACGTGTGAATACAAAATCTGGCTTACCTGAAGAATCAATATCGAAGTCAGCAATCACCGAGCCTACAGTAAAGAACATATCCGCCATTACCGTAGGGCAATAAGGACGAGGACGAGAAGGTTTATACTCAACCAAGTGGGTTACACGATAAACACCTGGATCTGTAAAGATTCTTGAGATCGTTTTATTGTTGGTAGTTAATGTATCAACAACAACTTTACCAAGTTTACGACTATAATGAACAAATCTCCATTTATAAGTTGCAAAAGTAGTATCTGAATTATCTATAAAGGTATTGCTATCGCCAGGACAAATACTTGGCTTCAAAACTTTACCTCTTACAGAGTCACGAGGCAATACTGTTACAATATAAGCCTGTTGTGAAGGGGTATCTGGATAAACAGCAGGGCAATAACGATTCACATTTGGAGGAATAACCAATTTATCGTATTGCTCAAGTTTCACATGATAAACACCTGGCTTTTTGTACGTATGCCAAACAGTATCTACAAAGTAGTCAGTAGCCCAAGGTTTACCATTTGGCGCTTTGAAGTACCAAGTTGAATCAGGACCACTATACAATTCATTATCACCGAAGAACCAAGTCCATACAGACTCTCTTGAAGCTGAATCAGACATATTTGTAAATTGGATAGAATCACCTTCACAAATTGTAACATTATTTCCCGCTTTCGTAGTGTATTCGAATCTTGGACGAGGACCAGGAATTTTCACCCAACGGCTGAATGTATCAGAACATCCACGTTGTGTAAATAATTCATATTTAATTTGGAACCAACCATTACGTGTGTATTTATGCGCAATACGGTTCGGCAAACCTGGTTCAGATTGAACTTTACGTTTGAATTGGTTCACAATACCATCTCCCCAATCAATGGTCCACTGTTTCACGAAATCACACGAAATTGGTTGAGGACCAGAACAGTTCTTAATTGCCCAATTACAAGGATCAAACAATTTCGATTTATCGAAGAATTCAATAATTGTATTACAAGCTGGAGTAGAATCTTTCAAACTGAATTCAACATCTAAACGTGAAATAAATACGCGCTTAGTAATTGTATCCATACATCCAGTTGAGTCACCTGCTACCAAACGGAATGTGAAAACACCTGAGTCGTTTTTGTAGTAGATTCCACCACCACCCAATTGTTTCCAAGGGTTAGCATATGTACCTGCACCTACTGCACCATAAGGAGCTCCACCAAACGGTGTAGGAATACCATCGTCTTTTTTATTCCAATCCCAACGAGTAAATCGCTCTACGTTAGTATCACCTGATTGCAAACGAGTTTGACGTGCAGGATCTCTCCAATAGTCATAACCTGTTGGATTACCACTTGGACCACCAGTTTTATCTGGGTTCCACTGGAATTTCGGATCAAAAGTTCCAATATTTTGAGGATCAGTAGAGAAGTAACGGAAATCTGGTGAAGCATCTAAAGATGTTCCTGCATCCTGACAAACTAACGTGTCGGTAATTTTTAAATCCATTGCAAAACCTACCACAATTGGCATAGCCATAAAGTTATTACATTTACCATTCGATGAAGTCATGTCGACACTAATGAAGTGATAACCAGACCATCTAGGATTAAATTTATAACCTTTAACTTTTTTCGACTTCTTAGCCGCTTTATCCCAATATGAAACTGAATCCAAAGGTTGAATTGTTGTGTCACGATAATGCAAAATTGTTGTATTATTTGGATCTGGGATAAAATAGAATCGAATGAATTTTCCGAAACCAGTGGTATCGATACAACCGTAAGCACCTGACTTAGGATTTCCAATCGTTCCTTTATTATTCCAAATCATTTTTGCAATTTGAGTATCTGCAAGAGCGAATGGATCAAAACCACGAGCTTCTAATTTTGTTTTGATATTTTCCCAAACCGCAGAAACATCTGCACCAATTGTATATTTACGAATCTCAGAAGTGAAAATTGTATCTGGACCTTTTGTTACCTTAGCAACTCCATCTGTCCAATCGTTACTGCAAGGAACTTGACGTGGATTTTCAACACCACGTGTTTGAACCATATAATTGTACAGGTAATTAGGATTTTTACCAGGCACTTTTTTCTGAGCTAAGAAATAATCTTCCTGAATGTATTGTCTCCAACCTAATGAGAAATAAGGAGAAGCGTTACCCGTGAACAACTGCCAACGAATTGACTTCAAATCTTTAATTCTTGTTTTGTTTTTTGGTATAGGGCGAACAACTACGTCATTGTATTTACAAATTTTATAATCACCCAATTTATTCTTCGTTGGTGTTAACATTTCGAAGCTTGGATCAATCATTGGGAAACAAGCAAAATTGTCATAATACTGTGTATCAGCACACAATGGACGTTTCGCACTGTTACCACCTGGAGGGGCAATACCATTTCCTACAATGATACCAACAGTAATACAAGATGTAGAATCATTACAAACATCAGTTGCATTGTAAGTCTGAGAGAATCTATTCGGCGGGTTACCAGCCAATTGATATCCAGTGTTCCAGAAAGGCAATGGTGGGTTCAACGGACGACCACCTGGAGATAAGCCATTCAAAGGTGTCCAGTTACCTGGTGCATTTCCACAGAATGTGTCATAGTTAATTTTCACTTCAGTGAATGTACAACCTGGTTTAAGGTCACTTAGAATGAATGTTACACCATAAGATGGATTATCTGAACCTAAACATTCAATCGCATCTTTCAACATTCCACTACCTACACCACCAGCATTTGCATGAAGCATCGACAATTGCTTAATCGCCTCACTTTCACACTTCATTGGGTGACAAGTATCCTTATGAGTTAATTTCACATTGTTACATTGTGGAATTTTTGCATAATACAACTCGCGGAAACGTTTGTAATTAATAAAATAATCAAATCCCATTTTCAAAGGTGCCAAAGGCTTTCTTTTAAATGAGTCTAAAATTTTTGGTTTCTCACCTTTAGCCAAACGAATCTTCAACAAATTCATTGGCAAAGTATCTTTTTTCAAGTAAACAGTAAATTGGAAAGTTACGCTATCTGTTTTACTTTTAATTTTAATAATATTCTTAGGTTTTAATGAAATTGTTTGTGGACCTACTTTCAAAACTCCACCAACATATACTGAATCTCCAGCATCTATTTTCATATCTACATAATCTTCAATGTATCTCTCACTAACCCCTCTTAATCCTTTATCAATTAATTTTATGGTCGTTTTATTACCTACATACTGAGGCAATTGCTGTGTGATTTGATCACCCATAGAATTTGGAACAGTAATTAAAGAATCCTGAATAATGTAGAAAATACTATCTGGATAAACATTTGTTCTCTTACATAATCCATTACTATCAATAAAGATCGCATCTTCCATTGGCGCATTTTTGAAATCCGACAACATAATCAAATCCCAAGATCTGTAATAATGATTCGGCGTTGAATCTCTTGAAAAAGCACAATTCACGTTTACGTTTTTACGTGCTTTAGTATCTGTAGTACATTTTGGTGCATAGTTATCTCCAAAATCCCACAATCTTGTAGCACACACTCTCTCACGCTTCAACGCATCAAATGTTCCACCTGGAGCTTCTGTTCCAGCATACTTAGATTTGATTCCGTGTGTATTCACAGCATCACGTAAAGGTTTTTGCCAAATTTGCTTCGGCAATTTCTTTGTTAATGGATCATTCCACTGGAAATTATGTCCCAACGCAGGCGTACCAGCTTTATAGAATGTACTATCGTCATCCGTGAAGTTTCTATCATTGTGATAGAAAGTAGATAGGTTCTTTCTAAAGTGAACCGTATCCATCACATCCTTAGGACATTGGAAAGTTTCATAATCAGCAACCCTCTGAAAGGCGGATTCAATTGCCGATGAAGGTCCCAAAATGATAATTGTATCAAATGCAGTTTTATCACCACATATAGGATGTTTATATGTTAACTTAATTAAGAAAGGACCTAAACCGGTAAAGGCATGTTCCGGTGACCAAGTTTTATTATTCACGTTTTGAGGTCCTGAATTTGGATCACCAAAATTCCATAACAAACCAGTTGCTCCTGAAGGTACCTCATCAACTGAAAATTTAATTGTAGGAGCAGAAATACAAGTTGAATCTTTATCAGCAATAATTCTCGCAATTGCTTTAAAAACTGTTGCTGTTGCAGACATCTTAAACGAGTCTTCACAACCATCAACTGTTTTGATAATCATCTTACTATTGTAAACACCTTGTTTACGGAACCAATGTGTAATATTTGGACCCCAAGTTGTATCTGTACTACCATCTCCCCAATACCATGTAATAGATTTTACGTATTTCTGAGAAATTGAACTAATATTTTTAATAACAGCTTGAACTGAATCACACTGTACTGGCTTATTACTGGTGAACATTGCACCAATTTTCTCACGTACTTTAACCGCTCCAACCAATAAAGTTGTGTCTTGACAACCATTTTCGTCGGTGGATTCAATAAATAAGTTAAAAGAACCACCGCGTTGATCTTTGATAGAAAAACAGAATCTATTTGGCATCGTAGTTGGCGGCATGGTGTATTCAAATAACTGTCCATCCGAAATGACATACTTAATGTTTGTCATTTTTGCACCATTGCTATTTGATGTACTATCATCAAAACAGAACAAGTTTTTCTCAAAACATTGTTCTTTTAAGTTCACCAACTTGATTTTAATCGTTGGTTTCTGTTTGATGGTAAGATTCAATGTCGCCGTACATTTTGTACCATTAATGGTTGTGATGTAAGTGATTTTTGCTGCTCCAGCTTTTTGAAATGCAAAGTTTACAATTCGCTGACCCGTACTGGTAAATTTGGCACCTGTAACATCTTCAAATGTCCAATCATGCGTTGTTCCAGAAGCAGAACCCGTAAATGTAATTGCAGCCCCCACACATGGAGAGCCATCCCAAGTAATTGTGCACTGTGCCTTAAGCGAATTAACGCCTAAAAACAATGTGCTCAGCACAATTGCCCAACTTTTAAAATATAAGGAAAATCCTTTCATAAGTTTGTTTTTCGTACGTAAAAGTTCAAAAATAGGTTTTTTTGTCGATTTACCAAATTTATCAGTAAAATACGAGCCAATTTTTGGTGTATTCATCAGATTGTTTTGTATAATGTATTTCATCTGTTAATTTGTCTTTCTAATTAAGTTTATTCGTTTGGTGATAACCATCTCCTCTTCTCCAGAGTATTTTAATTTTAGGATAACTTCGTAAATGCCATTTGCACAAGGCTCTACCCCACAATTTCCCTTCCAATTTTCATCCTTATTTTCTGAATGAAAAATCTTGTTTTTACGCAAATCAAAAATGTACATTTTGTAAGAAATTGGCTCTGCAATTGTCACAAAATATTCATCGTTTTTACCATCCCCATTTGGAGTGAAAACAGTAGGTATGATTTCCTCTTGTTTTGTTACAGTTGGAACGACTTCAACCTTTGCTTGAGCACTATCTTTACATCCATTTTCTCCAACAGCCGTCACTTTCACATTGAATATTTTTTTGCTGCGAACTTTATAAATATGACTCACCTCAGTACTTTCTGAGTCTGCATTCAATGGCTCCATGGTTTTATCTCCAAAATAGATCTTTCCATTTCTCATACCATTCAATCCCTTTATCGCAAATTGAATACCATCATCTGGACTTGTTGCAAATTCAAACTTTGAAACTTCTAATTGATGCTTACAACCAGACTTTGCAATTTCAGCAAGTAAATTAGATTTATCCGATATTGAATTATCCAAATTATGCACGGTTACATCATTCGAATTGGGCATTTGAGGATCATCCAAACCTACATAATCATAATTATAATCATCCCTTAACACAGAAGAGTATTCAGGTGCAATCATTTCTTTCATTATAGGCATTTGCTTGTCAAATTTTTTTTCATTCTCCCTCTCATTTGAAGTACCTTCTGCTAAGGCTTGTTTTTGATCATTTTGAATGAAAGTTTCAACTGACTTATTTTCATTCAAGATAGTTTGTACAACTTTCTTTTCACCAGGTAGAGTCAAAACCACATAACTCACTAAAGCAACACTAGAAACCACAATGGATGCTTTTGAAATCACGCCCAATTTTGAAAACCAATTTCCTGAAGCATTTGAGGCAACGGAAGGGCTGGCTTGCGGTAACTGATTAGATATATTTGACCAAGCAGAACTCGGTGGAACATCAGTGGCATTGCCCAATGTTTCACGGAAAATATTATCGATATCGAAATTCGGCTCCATTATTTAACAATTTGACTTTGAAGCCATTTTCTAGCTTTAAACATTTGAGATTTACTCGTATTTTCTGTTATATTTAACATTGAGGCGATTTCCGCATGTGAATATCCCTCAATAGCAAACAAGTTAAATACAGTTCTATAGCCTACTGGAAGTTTCGACAATAACTGCATTAAATTTTTTACATTTATATCTGAAATGATATTGCTTTCAGAAGGCAAATTTGAATGTTCATCACTTAAACTCTCGTGAAACTTTGCTTTGCTTTTTTTAAGTGCATCCAAACATTGATTCACACAAACACGTTTCAGCCACCCCTCTAGGGATCCTTCAAATCTAAAATCTTTTAGTTTTTGAAAAATTTTTATCATAGCTTCTTGAAACATATCTTTTGCTGAATCTTCATCATCTGCATACCGTTTGCAAATTGCAAATAAAATCGGCGAAAACCTTTGATAAAACTGATACTGTGCAGCTTTGTCGCCCTGAATACAGGCCGCTACCAATATCGATTCCTCTGTTGTTTCCTTTGATGTCATTTGCCCTTCTCATGGCTCAGATTTCCTAAAAGATGCCAAACAACATCTAAAAGTTGCCTAAGACTAAATTATTTTTTTAAGTTTCTTGCAACCACAAAAGATAAGTCCGTAAGAACCATTTTTGCATTTGCATTTCTCTCAATATTCGAGATAGCATCTTCGATGCCCAAAATCATTTTTTCGAGTTGAGTAACCGGTATATTTAAACTGCTAAATTTCTGAATAAAGTCTTGCTCCTGCATTGCCCATGATCCTGCTTTTTGACTATAACCGAAGACCATAATGCCACGCAAAATTTCCAAACCATATAAAAAGAAACTCTTAAGTGATTCCCTTCCAATGCCCGACATTTCATCCGACCATTTTACAGCATCCCCCATTTTTCGGGTGTAACAAATGCTCATCCAATTTCGCCATTGTTGAAAATATGGATTTTCTGTTTCTTGTGTCAATGATTTGGCAAGATTTAAATCCCCGTGCGACATTAATGCAAATCGAGACCCATGAACCTCATCAACATCAAATTCACGCATCAAATAGGTTGAAATATCTTCCGTTTTTATTGGAGGGACACGCACCGGTTGAGTTCGTGAAATGATTGTATTTAAAATTCGATCAGACTTCTCACCAACAAGTAAAAATAAAGTATTTTGTGGCGGTTCCTCAATAATTTTCAATAACACATTACCCTCTTGTCCCATATATTCCGGTAGCCACAATACCAAAACCTTAAATTCTGATTCAAAGGGTTTCAACGACAAACCACGGATGATTGCCCGAAGTTCACGAATAGGAATATTCCCCTGTTTATTCTCTGCATCCATGTGTTGCATCCATCCCTCAAAATTCATGTACGGATTATTTGCCAACGCACTGCGCCATTCCTTCATGTAATCGCCAGCCAAATCATCTTTCACTTTGGTTGGATAAGGAAAACTAAAATGCAAATCTGGATGCGTATAAGTTTCGTATTTTCTGCAAGAAGAACACTCACCGCAACTATCGCTCTCGAGCCTATTTAAGCACGATACATATTGAGCGTAGGCCAAAGCCATTGGCAAAGTCCCACTTCCTGGTTTCCCTAAAAACAATTGAGCATGTGGAATTCTACCGGCATTTACACCATCAATTAATTGCTTTTTGAGGGACGCTTGCCCAACTACATTTTCAAACTTCATTAATGACTAATTTTATGTTTTCGCAAACGATTGACGTAAAAAATGAAGCAACCTAATATGACTAAAACCGCAATAAATTGGCTATGTGTTAAAACATCTTGAATAATATAACCTCGAGATTCATCACCGCGATAATTCTCAGTAATAAATCGAATAATGCCATATAAAATTCCGTATATCAAAAAAAGTTCACCGTCAAACTTTTTATACTTGCGATAGATTAACAAAAATAGCACAACCAATAAGATCGAAAATGCATCCCACAATTGAACTGGATAAAGCGGAACATTCAAAGGTGTTGCGGCAGATTTAATATCTGTAAAAACAACACCAATATTGGCAGCACATGGCTTACCATGACAACAACCAGCCATGAAACAACCGATCTTCCCAAAGCCATGAACTAACGCTCCACCTATGGCCAAATAATCAAATCCATAGGCTACAGAAATCTTATGTTTTCTGAACCACCAAACGATGACAGGGATAGTGGCTAAAAATGATCCATAAAACACAAATCCTTGACCCAAATTTTGAACCATTTCTGAGGGATGTGATATGAAATACAATGGTTTTTCTAAGTAATAAAAAATTTTACCTCCAACAAAAACAGCCCCAAAACACCATAAAAAGAGTTCACTAATTTGATCAATATTGAGATGAATATTTTTACGATTTAAAAAGAAGAACAAAAAGGCAAAAAGAACACCCAGCATGATAAAAAAACCATAACTAAAAACGGCGAATTTACCTATGTGAAACAACTCTGGATACATAATTACAAATGTAAACGAATTGAAGAAAATATAATTAGATGTGTGCGATTATTTTAGCAGCAATTTCAGCTAAATCAGATTGTGAGGGTTGAAGTTTTGTTCTTGTAAAATTTAAATCATCTGCTGAATTCATTGGCACTAAATGGATATGAGCATGTGGCACTTCTAAACCGATAACAGATGTACCAACGCGTTTACAAGGAACGGCTTTTTTAATAGCCTTTGCAACAGGGAGGGTAAAAGCCCAAAGTTCCTTTAGTTGATCCTCTGACATATCAAATAAGTAGTCAATTTCTGACTTGGGAACACATAGAACATGTCCCATAACCAAAGGAGAAACATCTAAAAACGCCAAGTGCTGATCATCTTCGTAAATCTTGTGACAAGGAATTTCACCTGCAATGATTTTAGAAAAGATACTTGGCATAGATTTTAAACGAAAATTTCTAAAATTTCTAATTTTACCACTCCGGCAGGAACTTGAATCTCTACAATTTCACCTACGGCATGACCTAACAAACCCGCACCAATGGCACTTTTTACTGAAATTTTACTTTCTTTAAGATTCGCTTCCTTTTCAGAAACTAACATATAAACGGCTTCTTTTCCAACATTATGATTCTTAACTTTCACTTTACAAAGTATACTTACCTTGCTTGTATCTAATTGTGTAGCATCAATCACACGGGCATTTGCCAACAAACTATCCATTTGAGCAATTCTATTTTCCAAATGACCTTGAGC
>JACCED012360185.1_pt1 | contig 11055 bp, 10 predicted proteins | sample 7455021 | NCBI WGS metagenome assembly JACCED01 (sample SAMN15323456, study PRJNA562643) | freshwater metagenome | isolation source: river surface water | place: USA:Blue River Watershed | collected 2017-08-19 | reverse complement strand
CTATAAAAGTCGATTTGTATTTCCATCCGTCCATAACAGAAACTGGATTTTTGAGAATTATTTCAAAAATCCGTTTGATTTCAAGAAAAATCGGGCTTTTTGTTGAAATACTTAATGTTTGACATTTGTCATCCTCAATTAGTTCGTTCAATTTTGCGAAATCAATTTTGACCTCATACTCGAACGCGAGATTCCCATTTTTGATTTGAACTGGATTTTTGTTTTGTGGCGACGGAAAACTGATGTTTGCTTTCTGGTCAGGTGCAATTTTTGGAATAAGAGGATAAAATTCTTTACAAGCGAGGCCCAATTGTGGTGCTTTTGTAAGAATGTGTTCAATAACTAATTCGTGCGGAAGTGTGTCCATTGTTGATGTAATTTATAAGAAATTGTATGATAATTTTATCAATTTTTGTTGAAAAAATTGAATTAAAAATAATTGGATAATAATAATAATAATAAAATGGATAATGTAAATCATCAAAAACAATTTTTGATTCTGTGTAATTCTGGAAATTTTCCAAAATTACGCGACTATTATGAAAAACATAATGAACATATAGATATTCACTTGAATGATGAGGAATGTTTCAGGACAATTTGCGAGGCCGGTTTTTTAGAGTGCGCCCAATTCTTATATGAAATTGCACCCGATATTAACACTGCGATTCGGTCAGAATATCCATTCCGTTATGCTTGTGTAAATGGACACTTGGGTGTAGCTCAGTGGTTGGTCTCAATAAAACCCGATATAAAAGTGGATATTTGGAACAATTACGCCTTCTTCTCTTGTTGCTGTAAGGGTCATTTGGACGTTTTGAAGTGGCTTTATGAAATAAGCCCGACGCTTAATGTCGCGTTTTCTCCTTGGACGTGTGAAAAAAGGCATTCGCCGGAGAGTGGAGTCCCCAATTACGAGGCGTTCCGGATGGCCTGTGAGTATGGCCACTTGGACGTCGTTAAATGGCTCCTTGAACTCAATCCGGATACAAATATTTCGGAATGTGATGAATACGCCTTCCGTTGGTCATGTGGGAACGGTCATCTGGACGTAGTCCGCTTCTTGTTAGAACTGAAACCGGATATTGATATGAGAGTCTTGAATGAGCAGGTCCTTTTTATGGCGTGTCGGAATGGGAAGTATGAAGCCGTCGAATTCTTATTGGAGGCGCGGGATGACTGGAAACTCAATTTTTTACCCAAATTTTTGGATAAGAGGATGGTATCAATTATCAACCGATATGTATTCAGGAAAATGACGTGGATGAAGACCGTGATTTCGAATGAGTTGGGCGAGGATTGTTCAATATGTTTGTGTGCTTCCAATGAAGGACGGCGGACGCCTTGTGGCCACTACTACTGTTGCGATTGTATTGGGCGCTGGGCGATGTCGAATCACACGTGTCCATACTGTCGTGAATTCTTATTTGTTCTGCGTTGAATGATAAAGTCATATATTAGCGTGTTTCTATTATAATGTTCTGTAGTTGTAAACTGATTTTATTTTTATAAAAATTGATGGTTAAAAATAACAATATTTATATGATTTTACAAGAAGAATGTTTAAAATATTAAAAAATCCGAATTATTGTTCAATGCGTTTCCCCTGCGGGATTCCGGAAAATACATCGATGGCGTATAATGGAAAGACGATGATTTTAGGAAAATCAGATGGGCCTTTAAAAGTTCATATGATAGATTCCGGAATCATGTTTCAAAAATCTGCTCATATTGATGCAATATTTGTTGTTGTGTTTAATCATGATGGAACACTTTTTGCGACTGGTTCTCGTGATGGCTCCGTAAAAGTGTGGAAAATCTCTGGCCAACTGATCGAATGTGTTGCGACTTTGAATGCAACTGAATACGGAGTTACCAGTTTAGCATTTAACTGTGATTCTTCATTTTTGGTCGCTGGTGGTTCGTCTGATGAAGATGCTAGTGTTTGGGGAATTTCACGTGATTCAGATGGACGGCTCACTGTCAACCATATTATGAATATCACAGGAGACCCGAATAATTATGTCTATTCAATTGCATGTCATCCAACTGACCCAAATATTGTAGCGATTGGATTAGGCGATGGAAGCATAAAAATATTTGGTTTATTCAGATGCAGGGTTACCTGTATGAATATATTGAGTGGACACGCGTCCTCAGTTTCTTCTCTCGCATTTCTCCAAGATGGTACTGGTCTTGTAAGCGGTAGCGATGATGGAACTGTCAAGATATGGAGGAGTATATATGATACTCAACGTTTGGTTGGAACAATCGGAACTCCGAATAAGGATAACTGCTCTTATGATTCTGCTATCAGAGTAAATACTATAGCACTTGACAGAACAACGAATACGATAGCCATCGGCAAATCGAATCGGGTCATTGAATTTTGGAAGCTGTCATCAAATGGAGGGGCTTCGAGTTTGATTAAAACCATACAAAGAAGCGGAAACATTCGATCCGTTGGTTTTTCAGGGGGAACCTTTTTTTCCATTGGAGATGACGAGATACGCATTGATTGCGAATGATAATAATCACAAATGTGATTTGTAATTATAAATATTGATAATTGATTAAATTATTTGTTAAAGTGGTATCAATTATCAATCGATATGTATTCAGGAAAATGACGTGGATGAAGACAGTGATTTCAAATGAATTGGAGGAGGATTGTTCAATATGTTTGTGCGCCTCTGATGAAGGACGACGGACGCCTTGTGGCCATTACTACTGTTGCGATTGTATTGGGCGGTGGGCGATGGCGAATCACACGTGTCCATACTGTCGCGAATTATTATTTGTTCGGTGTTGAGTGTTTCTATTACAACACATTATAATTTCTGGTTGTATAAACCGATTTTATTTTTAGAGAAAATTGATGGTTAAAACTAACAATATTTATATGATTTTACACATAAGAAATGAGTTCTTATATTAAACCAAATAAACTAGATCAAATCTTAAATCTGGTGGATGCGCACTTCTCCGATTCTGTTAAATCTGTTGCGTTTCACCCTACCGCGCCACTTATGGCAACCGGAAGCAATGACCGCACCGCAAAAGTATGGCTGTTGTCTCCCGACAACACGTCTGCAACTCTTGTGGCGATTCTGAAGGGGCACACACAAGATATTACCTCTGTGGCGTTTCACCCTACGGAGCCAATTCTGGCAACCACAAGCGATGATAATACTGTCAAATTGTGGCAAGTATCCTCTGAAAACTCGTCCGCAACTTGTGTGGCGACTTTAAAGGGGCACAGCGAATATGTTACCTCTGTGGCATTTGACCCTACGGGACGGTTTCTGGCAAGCGGTAGCTGGGACAATACCGTCATATTGTGGAGACTGTCTTCTGACAATTCGTCTGCGATTCCTTTGACAATTATTGCGGGGCATAGCCTTTGTGTTACCTCTGTCGCGTTTGACCCTACGGGGCAGTTTCTGGCAACCGGTAGTTTCGACAATACTGTCATGTTATGGCAGTTGTTCGTTGACGACTCGTCTGCGTCTGCAACTTGTGTTGAGATTCTGACGGGGCACAAAAAATGGGTTACATGTGTTGCGTTTCACCCTACGAAGCCAATTCTGGCAAGTGGAAGTGAAGACAGAACCATCATATTGTGGCGGTTGTCCTCTAACTACTCGTCCGCGAGTTGTATGAATATTCTGAAAGGGCACACCCATAATGTTCTCTCTGTGGCGTTTCACCCTAATGAGCCACTTCTGGTAAGCGGTAGCTACGACGGCACTGCGAAAGTGTGGGAGATATCTTCTGACAACTCGTCAGTGAGTTGTGTGGAGACTCTGAATCACCATCGTAGCCCCGTTTTTTGTGTAAAATTTCATCCATTTAACGAAACTCTGGCAACCGGTGGATTCGACCACTCCGTAAGATTATGGAGAGGTAATAAAATTACTTCTAAATTGGGAGAAGTAAAACAAAAATCAATTCTTGATATTATCCCAATGGATTTATTGGCGGCAGAAATTATGACGAAGGCGCCTCAATTGGGCACTGCATGTAAATCTCTAAATGCACTTCTTCCGAAAATTGATAGGGTCAACAATCCGCATTTACGTTTTCCGTCAGTTAATACCAATCCAGATTCTCTTGTTGAAATCAGTCATGAAGGACTCACTTTTTTTTATGAGGGTCCCCCAAATGATTCATCATACAACTGGGATGGACTCAAACCATCTATACACAGTCCTGCACGAATGCTTCCACTTTGTGAGTATTCATGTGATTTCTGTGATAAGAAACATCCAGAAATGACAATGAGGGGGCATAATATACATGGAGTTCTATTTGTATGTCCCGAATGCAATTTAGGCCTTACAGCCTGCTTGAAGAAAATCCTTGGACCAAATCTTTGGAATCTTCTCGAGACGAATCAAAAAATCATGGTTCCGCGCACAAATGGACCGAATGAAATGTGGTATTTTGGCTCGAAACTTCCATTAATTCATCGCTGGACATGGCATCTTCATGTGCAATCCCATCCGAGTTTAATTGACAACGAATGCTTAAACAAGGTAGTTCCAGTTCAAAAGCTAAAAGAGTTGAACAACTCTGTTTCCGCTTGAATACTCAAAGAGTGGAAAATATTATAAAATATTCATTAAATTTTTAACTTAAAGCTACCAAAATAATAAAATATATGTCCAATTATAAATATGAGCTTTCTATTTATATAATGAATCAGTCTGATGCGGAACTCGTAGCCCTATATCGTAAAAAAGTAGGAGAACATAATCAAAAAATGAGAGAGAGTGTATTTCCGGATTCCGGATTCGACATTTTCATGCCATTCGACGGGGACTATTATTTGAACAATAAAAACTGCTCTATAAAATTAGACGGCGCCCGATTTCTGGGGTTGGGCCTCAAATGCGCAATGCGAAAGCGGGAGGACCCCTGCGGTTTTTACCTCTATCCGAGGTCCAGTATTAGCAAGACACGGATACGACTGGCGAACTCAGTCGGTATTATCGACGCCGGATACCGTGGAGAGCTCATCTCCGCCGTGGATACGACTGGCGTATATGGGAGCCAAGACATCCATCACATTTGGGGAGAGACGCTCGGGCCCATCAAAAGGTTCGACCGCTATTTTCAAATTTGTGCGCCAGATTTGGCGCCGTTCGCGGTTCAAATTGTTGATAGCGAGGACGCGTTGGGGGCGACAGCGAGGGGCGCCGGTGGGTTCGGTTCGACCGGCGTTTGAGCTTAAAAAAATCGGTGGAGAATTATGTAAAGATTGATGATGAACAGGATTAGTTTATTGAATTACGAGCGACTTCCTATTTTGGCCACGAAATTCTGGACCGCTCTGGCGACCAATGACGCGCGGTCGAATTTTAATAAAATCGTGAAAATTGAGAAAAAGGACCTCTACGCCATTTGCTACTTTTCACGCGCGTATAATAGGACCATCAAGAGCGACCTTGAAATAACTTATAAAGAGAGCCGGATTGAGGAGAAATGTGAGGTTTTCTATTTGGACGGCGTCGTCAATTACGCGCTCCGAAATTATGTCGCGTGTCCGAGTAAGTCATACGAGGCGTTGGCGATGACGTTGAGGGACCGCGTGGAATTCACGGTGGATATTGATGATAACGGGCGGCGCGAGATTGTGGGGGACTTCCATTGGGTTCTTCCGAATAGGACGGTGGAACTTTTGGGGAAGATACGGGGCGAATTGGATGATGGGAGGTTCGATGTTTTTTGAATTTAAAAGAATTATTCTTATATTATTTAATCATGAAAAAAATGAGTGAAAAATTTAAGGATGAAAGAGAGGCAATTTGTCATAAAATAATCGGAATTCTTGAACTCACGAATGGTGAATTTATTTTATCGGAATTAGATGAAAATATTGAAAAACAACAGCGATTATTAGAGTTGAAAACGGAAATCAGTAAGTTTTTCGAATGCTCTACAATTAGCACATTCAAGCCAAATTTTGAATGTAAAAGACCATATTTGAATTTAGTAAAAGGAATATTACGAAAGCAAAATTATACAATAGAGAGTTCTGATTATTTGGTAAAAATAGAGAATGGTTTATTGAAAAGAACAACTAAATATAAAGTTTTTAGAAATGAATAATAATATTTCTTGAAATTATAATGTTAATTAAAATTGCCAAAAATCATTTCAAACTTAAAAATGAAATCAGAAATATTATCTATTTATAATTATGGATAATATTTGGAAGCTCGTATCAATAATAATTATTACAATATTTTTCTATACATATATTTATCGGCAAGCTGAAAACTTTAAAAATATTTGTGGCAAACTCAATCTGAATCGTATTAATATTTGGAAAAATATAAAACAGCGATACGGAGAAGAAGTCGCAACTCAAATGTTTCCGAAAACATACATTCTTCCCGATGAAATCGATAATTTACTAAAAGACCCGAACAAGCAATTTATATTAAAGAAGACATGGGGAAGTTATCGAAAAGGTTGTAAGCTCTTCGATAATAAGGATGAAATGAAAAAAAAACACAAAAAATATAATATTGCGCAAGTTTATATTAAGAATCCATATCTCATCAATGGATTTAAATTCGATATAAGAATTTTTATGGCGGTTTATTGCGGAAAAGGTGTGTATCTTTATCGAGAAGGATATAATGATTACACAAAAAAGAAATTCGATTATAATTCAATGGACAGAGAGCAAAAGATAAATCATACGTATCCTTCTAATAAGGACAATGAACATTATGAGCAAAATAACTTACCGAAATTTGTCAATGACATAGGAAACATGGATAATATGTGGGAAACATTAGCAGATAATCTAAAAAAAATATTAGATAGCAATGAACAGTTGTGTTGTAGCGCGGATGAAGGAAAATACAATATTTACGGATTAGACGTGGAACTTTTGGAGAATTTGAATCCAATTATTATTGAGATAAATAGTTCGCCCGGAAAAGATTTGGGATGGAAAGATGATTTTATGAAAAAAATATACCATATGGTTAAAAATGGTGATTTTACAGACCCAAAATGGATAAAAATTATGTGATTTGCGAAAATGAGAATCATTTCCAGATTAAAGACACGCGCATATATTATAAAAATAAAACAAAACAAAATGTCATCAGCAAATATAGAATTATTATTATTGTTAGAAACTCAGTCGGCCGAAGCTTTTCCAATGGTCGCCCAGTATTTGAACAATGAACTCGCTCCAACTTCCATAAAAGAAAAAGAAAAATCCCATTTTATCATGAAAATTGACATGATTAATAATTGCTTCGAGGTCCCGCGAACAATGGATATCCTATCCGCCATTGAAATAACTGGCTCCCTGACGGAACCAGCCCTACTTTCCACAACATGGGCGACCCGCCTCTCTGAAATATACGCGCGCATTCAATCCATCGACATTGAAATGGGCGGGGAAATAATAACGCGCGTCTATTTAACAAATGAAATCTGCGAGATTTCAACGAACCAGCACTTTTTCACAATTCACATCGCAATGAACAAAATTTTACACAATTACGAGTATATTCCTGTCGTCGCACTCAGACATCATGCGATTAAAATACACGTCCGCGAATTTTTACAGAGTTCGCACTACGATTTTTATGTATTAGGCGCAGTTCTTGATACAAATATTCGACGGGACTTTTTGCGGGATGCGATGTCCCTATTATACAAGGATTTCTACAAATACGAAGGGAAAATATCGGGGGGTGCAATGAAAGTCGCATATGAGAATGGAGATGGAATGAGCTCGACGAATATGATAAGTTCACTGTATTTTCGATTTGATGTCAATATCCGCAGTCGGTTGAAACACATTGAACTCAAAACTGGGGATAATCGGACGATTACAATGATTCCATTGGGCCAGATTCATTTTATTGGAGACTACGAGTTTATAATCAATAAATTCTACTATAAGACATTCTTATTCAATACGGTTGTAATCGAGTTCGAAATGACACGGCCTTTTAACGAGACGCGATTCTCTTTGATAACTACGAACTACAATGTTCTGGTTATTGGGAGTGGATTCAGTGGGAAGACGTTCAATAATTTGAGCAGGTCGGTTTGTGGAGTGGAAATCGAAGGTTTTGATGAAATGTCGGACGCGCTTTATGAGGAAAAAGTCGTTCCGAAGGGGGACCGCGTCTGTGGGATTACGCACGAAGAGTTCGAGGATGGCGCTATGCGTGTTATATGCGGGGGCTGTTTTTCGAGCTTCCGGTGCGAGGCGATTGAGATATGGTTTCATTCGAAGAATAGGCGACTGTGTCCTTGTTGTCGGGAAGAGGATGGCGCGTGGTGGAAACGATGATGGAATTTATAAATTAGTTTCTCCTCCGGATTCTACACATGATGGTTTGAACCATCGGATGCAATCGTAAAAACCTCCCAATCATAATCCTGATAATCTCCTCTGTGATAATGTCCGCGATAATACATTGAAATTGGTTTGTCTTTTGTGAGAAACTCCTCAATTTTTTTTAATCGGTATTGTTTGATTGTATAATGACCAGTGTCTTGGTTTAGATAAACATACATCATGTCATCGTCGATTAATTGGTCTTTGCGATCGGGTAATTCACAACAATTTGGGAGTGTATATTTTATTTCTAAAATATTATTTGGTAATATCCTACCAGAATTCTCGTCATAAATGTTTATTTTTGACACTTTAACAATTCTTCGAGAAATGACTTTCTCCAAAAATTTATACTTTTTGAAATCGATGAGTCTGATTAATTTTCCGTTGTGAAACCGGTATCTTCGAAGATGTTTCGTATAAATCTGGATGACGATATCATCCGGTAATTTTTCAATAAGACGATCCATTTTTATTTATCAAAAGCGATATGTGAATAATTATTCAATTTTTACCATCAATTTTACTAAAAATGCTGGGATGGGCTTTTAGAAATTCATCGGATAGTATGTGGAATATCCTCGACCTTTTCCTAAATATTGGGTAGGTGGTTGGGTATGTCGCGCGATGTGCGCTCCTATCATCGGTGGATAATTCGTCTTAGGAGGAAGCGTCAGTGTCATACTTTATAATAGGATTTTCTTTTAAGTATTTTCTAAAATTAGAATCAACATTTTTGTAAAATGTTAGTTGTAGTGAAATGGATATGAATGTATCAAAGAATGCGGTCATTACTGAATAAAAAGTATCGCAATACTTTTTTCTTATTTCGAATGTCATATGTGATAGGTATTCTGCGATTAGTATTTCATTGCGGTCTCCGAAGACTTGAATGAATTCTGGTTCATATGCTTTTATTTCCGTCAAAAAATCTTCAACCCACGACCGCGTAATTTTTAGAGTTTCTCTTTTTTTGAGTGCGTCTTCATATTGTTGTTTTGAATATTTATACTGAAAATCGATATGGAAATCGAAGTATAATTCATAATAGAGCTTTCCATATCGTAAAAAATAATACTTGGAGAGTCTATGTATTCCAGTCCTACATTTTATTTTTGTGTCGTCGCCTAAGATTATTTTTTTAATTTGTGGGAATTCTTTAAGAAGAACGATAATTCCCCATAAAAACATATGCTTCGAATTTTTCCAATGGGCGCAGTTTTTTACATGACCGAACCAAGATATTTCGGCTTCTTTTCTATTGATGCGAATCGTCATACAAGCATTTTTGCGTTCGCCTATAAAAAGGTTATGACCGGCTTTTACGAAATCGTAGGTTTGTAATTTATTTCCGTTTTGGAAAACTTTATTACCACCTTTTTGCTTCCTATAAATAAACCGACTATATACATCAAATATGAACTCAGTTTCTATATCGGATTGTAAATAGTGATGTAAGTTCATTTATTTATTGTGGAAAATATTTATTTAGATATATCATGATAAATGACATAAAAAACACAATTTTTTTTATAACACGGATTGTGATGGGTCATTTTTGGGGGATAGAACCTTTTACTTCTACTACGTAGAAGAAAAAATGGGTTTTCTACGTAGTATAAGAAAAAAGGAGTTTCTTTATTGAACATTCAAATTGAAACAAATCCACTTACATTCCGCAAGAATCTGATTTATTTCATTCAGCAATTTTATTCCGGGAATTTCAATTGTAGTTATTTTATTATCTTCGTAAATTTCATAGTTTTCAGTAAGATATTTTGTATATGTTATTTGGAATAATTCCAACCAATCAATAAAAAATTTACAATTTTCATTATTGAAATACTTGAACGCATAAAAAGGCGACGGCAATTGTTTGAATTTATCTTTTAGGTAGTTATAATTTTTTTTTATTTCTTCGAAATATTTTATCCAAGAATTTAAGTTTCGATTGAATTTGATTGATATTATATTATCTTTCTTATTTTTTTGAATAAATTTTATAGTTTCATCCAATTTTGAAAAAAATAAGTCAAAATCTGACCACGCAACAGTTTGAAAAAGAGTATTTATTTTTTTTTCAATTGTTTCTCTTTTATTCACGAAATTTGTATTTGTTTTCTTATAAGGATAAAAATTGAAATTGCTGTAATATCCTATTCTTTTTTTCAATATTGATAATGTCCGCAATGGAAATTCGTGGTCCGTTTGTGGATTGAACCGGCGGTTGAATAGCTTATTTCTGGTTGGACACGTAATATAAGAATTATCTTGTAAATACATACTTGTGAATCCTAATACAATCGCAATTATTTTCGCCCATTCAATCAAATCCTTCCCAGAATTTTTGTCATTTTTACTAACATTCGATAATTCGCACGACCTTCTTTGTTGATTACGGTCATCGTGTATTTTTGTGTAATAATTATTTTTTATTGATAATGTTGCGAACTCATTTTGCTCAATTGTGGTCATCTTAAAAAATATGTCGCCATGCTCATCCAAATTTATCCTGAATTTATAAACATATTCTTCCATATTGCGATTCATTGGACCTAAAATATATATTATATTGGAATTTATAAACGGACTCAATGTTGTTTGAATGTGTGTGAAAATATCATCAGTATTATTTGTATTTTTTTGGAATGAATGATACGGATTCCAATAAT
>JACCED010434005.1_pt1 | contig 11055 bp, 8 predicted proteins | sample 7455021 | NCBI WGS metagenome assembly JACCED01 (sample SAMN15323456, study PRJNA562643) | freshwater metagenome | isolation source: river surface water | place: USA:Blue River Watershed | collected 2017-08-19 | reverse complement strand
GGTACAGCTATTCCAGTCACCGTCCGCCTCGTCTTCGCGGCGACGATCATTGCGATCATCCTGGGTGTTGCGATGGGAATCGTCTCTGCGCTTCGTCAATACTCCCGCTTCGACTATTCGATGACCTTCTTCGCCTTCTTGATGTTCTCGCTGCCGATCTTCTGGGTCGCAGTCCTCTTGAAGCAGTACATGGCGATCGAGTTCAACAACTTCCTCTCCGAACCCAATATCTCCATCTCCTGGCTGGTTGCGATCTCACTCGTGAGCGGCATCTTCTGGGCTGGCGTGATCAGCGGAAACAAGCGCCAAGTCGCCCTCATCTTCTTGGGTGTCACGGTGGCAACAGCAGCCCTCATCTGGATCTTGGATGCTGCGAACTGGTTCATCGAGCCACAACTTGGGATCATCGGCATGACTCTCCTTTCCGTAGCAACGGCCTTCGGCATCACCCAGCTCTCGACAGGTGTCGCAAACAAAGAGGCCCTTCGCTCCGCCCTCGCTGTCGCACTTCTTCTTGGTGCGATCGGATACTTCCCAATGCAGGCAGTCCTGGAGTTCTCGAATAAGGGATTGATGTTCCTAGGTCTCCTCGTTCTTGTCCCACTCCTAGGTTTCATCGCCTCTCGCGTCTTCGCTCGCGTCGATCAGGGCCCAGTGATGAGGACCGCGACCCTTAGCGGCTATGTCATCCTCGTCTTGCTCTTCTTGGATCGTCTGATGCAGGCGTGGCTTCCCTACATGGAGAGCGATGCAGTCAACTTCCGACCGATCCCGACGATCGGCCAGTCGAAGGCAGAACTCACCCTCTATGGCGATGTGAATTGGTGGGTCAGCACTCTTGATGTGATGGTCCACTTGATCTTGCCAACGGTCGCGCTCACGCTGATCTCATTTGCAGGTTATATCCGCTACTCGCGCGGAACGCTCCTTGAGGTCCTCAATCAGGATTACATTCGAACCGCACGCGCCAAAGGATTGACCGAGCGCACCGTCATCATGCGGCATGCATTCCGCAACACCATGATCCCTCTCACCACGATCATGGTCGCCGACTTCGCAGGAATCGTCGGCGGTGCGATCATCACAGAGCGAGTCTTCGGGTGGACCGGAATGGGAACCCTCTTCAACAAGGCGATCACCGGCTTCGATCTCAATCTCCTGATGGGTGTCTTCCTTGTCACTGCCACCCTTGCAGTCTTGGCGAACTTGATCGCAGACCTGCTCTATTCAGCACTCGATCCACGAATTCGTGTCGGAAGCGGGAAGTGATCCATGAGCATAGAAAAAGAAGTGATGCCAGGTGACAACGAAGATGCGATTCGTAACAAGGAGACCGAAGGGCTAAGTCAGAGCCAGATCGTCTTCCGTAGATTCGTCCGTCACCGCGCGGCGATGATCTCAGTCTTCGTCCTGCTCTCCATCTTCATACTGGTCTTCTCGGCCCTTGATTTCTCCCTTGGCCCCATCCAAATCCCTGGGTGGTGGAAGTTCTCCTACCTCGATACACCAGAACTTCGATTCGAGGATTGCCCAGGCGGTGTGACAGGTTGCCCGACTCTCGACATGATCCCATTCCTCGATGGCGATGGCGTCGTCGTGGGCCAACATCCATTCGGTCAGGACAACATCGGTCGTGACTATTTCGCGCTCGTCATGCGTGGTACACAACGCTCGCTTCAGGTCATGATCATCATCGGATTCATCGCTGCGCTCATTGGCACCGTTGTGGGTGCACTCGCAGGTTACTTCCGTGGCTGGATCGATGCGCTCCTGATGCGTTTCACTGATTTCATCATCGTCATCCCCGCCATCATCATCGGCTCTGTCATCGGCTATCACATCGGAAATCTCGGTGCGATCTTCCTTGCCTTCTATCTTGGCCTCTTTGCGTGGACTGGTCTCTCACGTCTCGTGCGTGGTGAGTTCTTGACCTTGCGTGAACGAGAGTTCGTCGATGCTGCCCGAGTCGCGGGTGCGAGTAACCGACGCATCATCTTCAAGCACATCCTCCCGAATGCGATCGGCGTGATCATCGTCGCGGTGACGCTCTTGATGGCTGGTGCGATCCTTCTTGAGACTGCGCTCAGCTATCTTGGATTCGGAGTCACCTCTCCCGACGTCTCACTTGGCCTGATCATCAGTCAGTATCAGGAGTCCTTCGTCACCCGTCCATGGCTCTTCTGGTGGCCCGGAGTCTTCATCATCACCATCGCGCTCTGCATCAACTTCATCGGAGATGGTTTGCGCGATGCCTTCGATCCACGTCAGCGACGCAAACTCTCTCTCAAGGACAAGTTGAGCGGAAAGCGTGCCGCAGATGTTGAGGGATCGACCAAGTGAGAGTCCTTCTGACCCGGCCTCTAGAGGGCGATATCGATACCGATTATGACAGCGAGAGCAAGGATGACTCCTTGAATCGAAGAATTCTTGCTGAACCGACTCTCAATGCGAGTCGGAGCGGACTCTTTCTCGAATTTCTGTTGGCGCAATCGTGCGATAGCAGCAGCTTGTCCGGAGTGGCTTCGTGGCGAGTCACCGGGTCGAAGGGCAGCCTCATGGCTGATTCCTACTCCGCGAAGATCCGAAGGGTGTATGGACCTGGAGTGGTAACGACCTGGAGCGGGAGCGGCGAAGGCGTAGATGGTCTCAGTGGCCTTACGGTGCCAAGGGAGTTTGATTCCCTGTTGCAGTCGGATCGACATGGTGTATCGGACGTCGATTGTGATGACGTCAGCCCAGCTTCGAGTGATCTCGTAGAGCGGATTGGTGATCGTGATTCCCTCGTCATAGATCACAACCTTGGGGCGAACGAAGATCAAGTAGGCGATGGTCAAGAGAAGTCCAGACCAGAGCGCAGTGGTGATGCCACTTGCGAAGGAGAAGTAGCGAAAGCTCTGGTAGGTGTAGATCGCCGATCCGACCGTCGCGAGGGCGAAGAAGATGTAGCCACTTCGCGGGCGGAAGATTTCGGGATCGGTCATGGTGCGATCCTCTCACGAGGTGTGATGGTGACGATCGAGTCCACAGAGGGAGTGACGCGATGAGTGAACCGATTCTCAAGGTACGCGACTTCACGGTCGAGTTCTGGGTGGAGGGGGTCTGGTATCCCGCCGCCGTGAAGATGAATTTCGAAGTCCGCCCGGGAGAAGTCCTTGCCATCGTCGGTGAGTCCGGTTCTGGTAAGTCGACTACCGCCATGGGACTGATGAGCCTTCTTGCCCCTAATGCACGGATGTCAGGAAGTGTCTCGGTCAAGGGCACTGAGATGGTGGGGGCAAAGAAGAACATCCTCCGCGACTATCGAGGTAAGGAAGTCGCCTACATCTTCCAGGAGCCGATGACTGCGCTCAATCCCGTCTACACCATCGGATTCCAGATCGTCGAGACCTTGCGTACGCACTTCGATATGACCCCGAAGGTTGCGAAAGAGCGTGCGATCGAATTGCTCGGGATGGTTGAGATCCCAGATCCGGAGAAGTCGTTCGATAAGTACCCACACCAGCTCTCCGGTGGACAGCGTCAACGCGCCATGATCGCGCAATCACTTGCTTGCGATCCAGGTTTGTTGGTGGCAGATGAGCCAACTACCGCCCTCGATGTCACGATCCAGGCTGAGATCCTCGATCTGATGCGTGGACTTCGCACCCGTCTCAACTCCGCGATCCTCCTCATCACTCACGATATGGGCGTCGTCGCTGATATGGCTGATGAGATCTTGGTGATGAAGGACGGTCTCACCGTCGAACACGGCACTGCTGATCAGATCTTCAATCGACCCGCTCATCCTTATACAAAGGAACTCCTCGCGGCTGTTCCCAAGCTGGGTTCGAGCAAGAAGAGAATCCTCGCTCCAGAGAAGGCGAAGGCGGCGCCTGTTCTCAAGATGGAGAACGTCACCATCGAGTACCCGAAGCGTGGTCGCATCCCGGCCTTCACCGCAGTCAAGGACTTTTCGTTGGAGATCTACCCCGGTGAGATCGTCGGTCTCGTCGGTGAGTCAGGTTCTGGAAAGACGACTGTTGGTCGCGCTGCGATCGGGCTTCTGCCTATCAAGGAGGGACGACTTGAGATCGTCGGTCGCGATATCTCCAAGGCGAGCCAGAAGGAACTCTTCACGATCCGTCGCCACACCGGAATTGTCTTCCAAGACCCAGCGAGCTCACTCAACCCGCGTCTTCCGATCGGTGAGAGCATCGGAGAGCCGATCTTCCTGGCAGGACTTGCTAAGGGCGATGAGTTGAACAAGAAAGTGGAAGACCTTCTTGAACAAGTCGAGCTTCCTCGTTCCTACAGGAATCGATTCCCACACGAACTCTCTGGCGGTCAGCGTCAGCGCGTCGGTATCGCTCGTGCTCTTGCTCTCACACCGGATCTCTTGATTGCAGACGAACCGACTTCAGCGCTCGATGTCTCGGTGCAGGCCCGATTCCTCGACCTGCTCCTGGAACTCCAAGAGCGACTCAACTTCGCATGTCTCTTCATCAGTCATGACCTTGCGGTCGTCGACATCCTCTCGCACCGTATCGCGGTGATGCAGGAAGGCCGTCTCGTCGAAGTTGGCGATCGTGACCAGATCCTCAAGGATGCGAAGGACCCTTACACAAGGCGTCTGATCGCTGCAGTTCCGGTTCCGAATCCAGAGGAACAGCGGATCCGTCGCGAGGCTCGTCTCGCTGCAAAGAACTAGTTAGTACTTCACCAGATCCGGACGCGCTCCTGCGGGGCCATGTAGAGCTCGTCATCTTCCGCGACGTCGAAGGCGTTATAGAACTCATCGATATTGCGGACAATCTGATTGCAACGGAACTCAGCCGGTGAATGTGGGTCGGTGGCGAGGCGGACTCGCATCGTCTCTGGGCGTAACTTCGCCCGCCAGAGCTGGGCATAGCCGAAGAAGAATCGCTGAAGTCCGGTAAGGCCATCGATCACTGGTGGCTCTTTGCCTCCGAGAGAGATCCGATAGGCCTTGTATGCGATCGTCGCTCCGCCAAGGTCACCGATGTTCTCGCCTATCGTAAGCGAGCCGTTGACCTTGCTCTCTGGTGTCTCCTCTGGCGCTAACGCGACATATTGCGCGATCACTGCTGAGGTGCGCTTTTCGAATTCGCGACGATCGTCATCACTCCACCAATTGACCAGACGGCCATCGCCGTCGTATCGAGAACCTTGATCATCGAAACCATGTCCGATCTCATGACCGATCACGGCTCCAATGCCGCCATAGTTGACCGCATCATCCGCCTCGGGGTCGAAGAAGGGTGGTTGCAGGATCGCAGCGGGGAAGACGATCTCGTTCATCCCTGGGTTGTAGTAGGCATTGACAGTCTGTGGCGTCATGAACCATTCGCTCTTATCGACCGGTGCACCGATCTTGGCGTACTCGAATGCGGTCTCGAATGCGTGGATCCGTTGGAGATTGCCGAAGAGGTCGCCACGGTGGATCTCAACTCCGCTGTAGTCACGCCACTTATCGGGATATCCGATCTTCGGTGTGAACTTGGATAGTTTCTCGAGCGCCTTCTTTCTCGTCTCTTGCCCCATCCACTCGAGATTCGAGATCGATTCGCGATAGGCGGTGATGAGGTTTGCGACCAGAGATTCCATCCGCTCCTTCGCCGCCGGAGGGAAGTGCTTGGCGACATAGATCTCACCGACAGCTTCGCCGAGCGATCCTTCGATAAGAGCGACCCCTCGCTTCCAGCGCTCCTTCAACTCCGGGATGCCACCAAGGGTCCGGCCATAGAAGTCGAAATTCTCATTGACGAGAGCTGAGTTGAGGTAGGGCGCGCTATTACTCACTACCTCGAAGGCGAGCCAAGATCCCCAGGCGAAGGAATCGAACTTCTCCAACATCTCGCTCATTCCCTGGAAGAAGGAAGGCTGGCGGATCACTGCAGGGGCTAGGACCTTCTCGGGGGTATTGGATGCGCTCGACCAGAGGCGCCAATCGAAGTGTGGCGAGAGGGATTCGATCTCGTCAAAGGTCATCTTGTTGTAAGTGGCAACGGCATCACGGTTTCGAACTTTGTCCCAATGGTGGCTCGCTATCTCGGTCTCCAAGGCGAGGATCGACGTGGCACGAGCCGATGGTTGATCGACTCCCGCCAAGGTGAGTATCCGCTCGATATGGCCGAGGAGAGAGGTGCGTATCGCACCGTGCTCTTCGAGTCGGTAGTAGGCCTCATCCGGAAGGCTTAAGCCTCCTTGGCCGAGATATGCGATGTTGACGGTCGGATCGTCCTTGTCGGTGGTGATGTAGCCGCCGAAGAGGGCAGCGCGCCCACGTCCCTCGAGGTGTCCAAGCGTCTCGACGAAAGCATCCTTATCGGCAACAGCGAGAGCTCGTTGCAGATCTGCGTTGATTGGAGCAATTCCAAGTGATTCGATCGCGCTCTCATCCATGAAGTCTCGGTAAAGGTCTCTGATCTTTGCAGCGTTACTTCCCTCCGGACCGTCCGCTTCTTCGATGATGGTGCGGACTCGCTCTTCGGAGAGGTCTCGTAGGGCATAGAAGGAGCCATCGGCAGCGCGATCTGATGGGATCTCAGAGGTAGTGAGCCAACCACCATTGACATGTCGATAGAGGTCATCCTGTGGCCGGACTTTGGGATCGATGTTCTCTCGGATCAATCCGCTCTGACTCACCTTTGCTCACTCTCTACTCGGGGCCTCGTCAACCAGAGGAAGAGCGGGACCATCAGGACTGCCGTCACGGTGCTTCCGATCCAATCGAGCTCACCGCTCATCAGTAGTGCGGCTGAGGGAAGGGCGGAGTCTTGATAGGTGACCAAGACTCCGGTGAGGAAGTTATTGGCGAAGTGGGCACCGATCGCCAACTCCAAGCTCTTATCGCGCAATGTGGCGATCGTGAGCATCGCGCCCATCGAGGTGAAGTAGATGAATGCGATCAGGTAGTAATCCTTGACCTCGGGGTTGAACATGTGAGGTAAGGCGAAGAGCGAAGAGTTGATGAAGACCACGAGCCAGAGGTGCAGGCGACCGCTCGAGACCCATCGAAGGAGCCAACCGCGGAAGAAGAACTCCTCAGCCGTGGTCTGGATCGGCAGGAGAGTGAGGGCGATGATGAGGTAGGGCCAGAAGAGCGAGAGGTCGAAGGTATAGCGGTAATCCTCACGATTGAGGAAGAGGTCGACCGCCGAGAGCGGCACTACCAATGCGCTCATCACGATGAAGCCATGCCAGATCCGTCGATAGGAGATCTTCTCTCGCGAGGTGATCAAGCGCTTGAAGGGCAGTTGCAGAAGTAGTCGATAGAGGAACGGCACCACGAAGAAGAGCGGGACGAAGGAGATCAGAGTGATGAAGGCTGCCTTCCACGGAGCCACATCGGGGAAGGTCTCTAGGTCCTCCACCGGTACGCCGAAGAACTTGGCCGCAGCGAGGATGAGAGCTACTCCACCGGCTTGCCAGAAGATGACGATGATGGCGGTGCCAAGGAGCCATCGCCAAAGACGAGGACGAAAGTCGGAAGGGATGGTCGAATCACCAAACTGCTGTCGAGCCTTGAAAGGCGATTCGAACATAGAGTGAAGGGTAGCGAAGTCGATGCCGGATCGATGGTGGGCGAATAGTTGAAGTTTCAAGTAATCTTCTGCCATGAGTGGCAAAGAGCCGAAGTGGCTCAATTCTCGCGAGATGAAGGCCTGGCGTGCTTACATCATCGCCTCACGCCGCCTTCTTGAGGCCTTGGAACAGGACCTGGAAGACCATGATCTCTCCATGCCTGACTACGAAGTGTTAGCACAATTGAGCGAAGCGCCGGGGCGAAGGATGCGGATGTCTGAACTTGCAGAGATCGCCATGGTCTCGAAGTCAAGGCTCTCTCATCGCATCACGGTGATGGAGAAGGCTGGCTGGGTGAAGCGACAAGCTTGTACTGAGGACAAACGCGGTTCATGGGCAGTGATGACGGAGAAGGGTTTCCGCGCCATTGTGAAGGCCGCCCCAGACCACGTCAGGTCGGTGCGAGCAAGGTTCTTAGATCAACTCAGCGGGAAGGACCAAGAGAGTCTGGCCTCACTCTTCGATCGAATCCAGACTGGTCTCCGTGAGGACTTCAAGAACGAGGCATGAAAAAACCCGCTGACCGAAGTCAGCGGGTTTTCCCGATAAAGCGCAGGCTTACTTCTTCTTAGCAGCCTTCTTGCGGCGCTTTGGAGCTGCCTTCTTAGCAGCAGCCTTCTTGCGGCGCTTCTTTGGAGCTGCAGCCTTAGCAGCAGCCTTCTTACGACGACGCTTTGGCGCTGCAGTCTTAGCAGCAGCCTTCTTACGACGACGCTTTGGAGCAGCAGCCTTGACGGCAGCCTTCTTGCGACGGCGCTTTGGCGCTGCAGTCTTAGCAGCAGCCTTCTTACGACGCTTTGCAGCCACGTGGTTCTCCTATCACAATGGTCCGATCCGTCACCGGACCTGTTCACGGCAAAGCGTGTCAGTTCGCGCGGATTTTTTCTAGCATATTTCAAGATTCACTCGCGGGCGTGTCGCATCCAAGAAATCGCCCTCACTTATGTTCTCAATGCAGAAGTCGCAGAAAACCCTTATTTATCAAGGCTTTTTCACCCTTTTGGAAAGTCGACTTTTGTGCATTTATGACCCAAAAAACGGGCGAAAAAAATTTTGAAAAATTTTTGATTTTCGACCCGATTTCGACCCCTGAACCGGAGATTTCGGGGTCGAAATCGGCACTTTGATGGGCAGCTTTATTACCGGTCAGTTGAAGCGATTCCCATGGATTCTGTCGCAGATCAGTGGAAGGAGTGATCCTCGCCAGGAAAGACGCCGGATGCGACATCTCGGCGCCACTTCGTAACGGCCTCCGCCATGGAGGCTCGAAGATCAAGGTATTTCGGGGCAAAACGAGGGGGTTTGGCGGTAAGGCCCAAGAGATCGGTCCAGACCAAGATCTGTCCATCGCATCCAGCGCCGGCCCCGATCCCGATCGTCGGAATCGCAAGGGTCGCGGTGATCTCTTCTGCCAACTCCGCGGGAACCATCTCGAGTACAACCGCGAAGACACCAGCTTCTTGAAGAGCAAGGGCGTCGGCGATCACCCCTTTCCCGCTTTCGCCACGACCTTGGACTCGATAGCCACCGAGGGCATTGACAGATTGCGGGGTCAAACCGATATGACCCATCACTGCGATCCCAGCCTTGGTCAGGGCTTGCACCTGTGAGCGCATCCGGATGCCACCTTCGAGTTTGACGCCATGGACGCCTGCCTCTTTGAGAAAGCGAATCGCATTTTCAAGGGCCTGATCGTCAGATCTCTCATACGAGCCGAATGGCATATCGGCGATCACCATCGATCGCTTCGAACCACGGACCACGGCCCGGGCCAATGGGATCAATTCATCCATCGTCACCGGGATGGTGTCGACCTCACCAAGGAAATTATTTCCGGCAGAGTCACCGACAAGAAGGATCGGGATCTCGGCCTCATCAAAGATCGCTGCTGTGAGGGCGTCATACGCGGTCAACGCGGAGAAACGTGCCTTTTCGGCCTTGAAGCGAGCAAGGTCGTGGATCGTGACACGTCGATTGGCGGGGTAGTTGCTCATGACTTCCTCTTCCCTCGAGGCCAGCGATGGTCCCCGGGTATTGGTCAGCGTGAAGATAGTACCCTCGTAGCCATGGCAAGCCAATCGAGTGCGGCTGCGATCACTCAACTGCGAGTAGCGCTTGCGCAGATCAATCCTCGCCTTGGTGACATCCCTTTCAATACCGCTCTCGTCATGGAGTACGCGCAGAAGGCTCAGTCGATGGGTGCTCATCTCGTCCTCTTCCCCGAGATGGTGATAACCGGCTACCCGATCGAAGACCTGGCTCATCGCCAAACGCTGCAAGAGAGTTCTGCTCGCGCGGCCGAAGCCCTTGCCAGATCTCTTCAGGATGGCGGGATGGGGGAGATGGCGATCGTCGTCGGCTATCTCGACTACGGCTCTCCGGAGATCGGCAAGAGCTCGGCGCTCAATCGAGCCGCGATCATCCATCGCGGCGAGGTCAAGGCTCGTTACACCAAACGTCACCTCCCGAACTACGGCGTCTTCGACGAGTATCGCAACTTCACTGCGGGGGGAACGAGTTTGATCTTCCGTCACTGTGGAGTCGATGTCGCGATCGCGATCTGTGAGGACATCTGGCAAGAGGGCGAGGCGATGGCAGAACTCGCTACCCGAAGCCCGGGAGTTTTGGCAGTGATCAATGGGTCCCCTTATGAGAGGAATAAGGACGATCAGAGATTGGCTCTCGTTTCACGACGGGCCATGCAGATCGGTGCACCACTTTGTTATGTGAACATGACAGGAGGTCAAGACGATCTGGTCTTCGATGGTGATTCCATCGTCGTCGATGCAGCGGGGCGCGTGATTGCCAGAGCCCCGCAATTCGAAGATGGGTTGATGGTGGTCGACCTCGATGTCAGGGCGAATTCGGCAGTTCCTGACCTCATTCTCACCGATGGCTCCCTTCCTCTCTATGGGAAGTTGGTGCCTGGGATCGCATCGCGCCTTGCGGATGAAGCGGAAGTCTGGTCAGCGCTTGTGATGGGTCTTCGAGACTATGTTGCGAAGAATGGTTTCCAATCAGTGATCCTTGGTCTTTCAGGCGGGATCGACTCGGCTCTCGTCGCGACACTCGCCGTCGATGCCCTTGGCGCTGAGCATGTGCATGGAGTCGCGATGCCGAGCAAGTACTCATCCGAGCACTCACTCGAGGATGCGAAGCAGTTGGCCATCAACCTAGGCATCCACTTCAACGTAGTTGCGATCCAACCGATGGTCGATGCATTCCTTACGGCCGTCGAGATGACGGGTCTTGCTGAGGAGAACGTCCAGGCACGAGTCCGGGGCACCACCTTGATGGGATTCTCCAATCAACACGGTCACCTCGTACTTGCGACCGGGAACAAATCCGAACTGGCGGTTGGTTACTCCACGCTCTATGGCGATGCGGTCGGAGGCTTTGCCCCGATCAAGGACATCTTCAAAGGCGACGTCTGGCGTTTGGCGAAGTGGCGCAATCGCTATGCCGAGAGCG
>JACCED011470793.1_pt1 | contig 11058 bp, 8 predicted proteins | sample 7455021 | NCBI WGS metagenome assembly JACCED01 (sample SAMN15323456, study PRJNA562643) | freshwater metagenome | isolation source: river surface water | place: USA:Blue River Watershed | collected 2017-08-19 | reverse complement strand
ATATCCATATAAATAGGAGATATATAAAAAATGGCAAAAGAAGCAAAAACACATATTGAATTACGACTTGGTGATATTGTTGAAATTATTGCTCCATCGAATACAAATCTTAATCAACAAACTTATTTTATTTATTATATTGATTCCGAAAAGGTCCGTTTATCGAATATTTCCACCCAAGAACCTCTCGTTCTTGCGCTTTATGAAGATGGACGATTTACCGAAGAATCTATCACACATATTGCGCTATTATCACGTGCCGAGGAAGCCGGATTCGCCCGACAGAATGGTTTAACAACTGGCAAATGGATTTCTATTTATTTCGGTGGTGACTTTCCATCCGTGATTACAGGAGAGATTACTAATTTAGATGAAGATATGATTGAATTAATGCTTTTTCCTTCATTTGCCACTATTTTTATTGATTTTGCGTATAAGGGTATTCCAGAAGATATCCCGATTTTAAATATTGCGTTTCAAGAAAAACCAGAAGTACTTAAAAAATATGCGTCGATTCAAGATTTTATCGAACATCGAGAGGATGAAACCGGTGATACGAGTGAAGTTGTCTCTTCGGAAACTACACCAGAAGGCGAAAATATTCTGAAAATCCCGGAAAATCCCAAAGTCGATAAACCAATGAAAAAACGATTAGAAGATGAATTTATTGATATTGCTGATATTAAATATGGTGAAGAAATTAATATCGAAATCGAAGAAGAAGTTGCCGGATTTCAACAAAGACACGGTCTTGAACATCAATTAACAAACTTATTCGACGAATTATTATCGACAATCCCTACAGCAGAACGAAATTCATTAGTTATCGAAACTGCGCAAAAAATGGTACAACGTTTTAAAGAATTAAGAGAGAAATGTTCTACTTTTGATAATACTGGAAATGTTATTGGATATAATAATTTTAATGCTGCGTTTAAACCTCTCGTGGATAAAATGGATACATTAGCCGAACGTGTTCGTTGGTTAATGCCTGTTATTAAAGAGAGAACACGTTTGTATAAAACCCCCGATAAACCAAAACGTGGAAAAACATCGACAAAAGAAACAAATGAAGATGAAGATGAAGACCATGAACATTTTATTATTACTGACCAACAAGAATTACTGAATGAATTAGAAACTTTTACGAAACTATATTCGGAACGTAATACTGAAAAACGATATTCGTCTTATTATCGAAATATGTCCGATTCATTATTAGGATATGACGCTCCAATTATTCAATCCGACTTATTAGCCAAACGCACAGCTTCTACTGTCCCGATTGACACAATTGTTTCAAATACAGGAGATTTCGGTTCTATCCATATGAGAAAAAATCGTCCTACACCGTCTCAATATTCAACACAGCGTCATTTACCAGGATATACCTATAAAGTACCAAAGGTTTTGCGTTCAGGAAAGACAGAATATGAAGTCGCACAAATGACTGAACCGGACCCACTTTATATTAAATCCGTGATTATGTTTCCAGAATCAGTTGTCGAATTCTCTCGTGTAGATTTACCTGGAACATCAATTATGGACAAAACACATCTGAGTAATCATTGGTTTATGCCATCTATTTTCTTCTCTGAGAAACCATATCGAAGTACAATTCTAATCGATAATTCAACACCAATTGATTATAATAATGAGGCTGACAGATTCTTGAAATATATGCGTGAATTTAATGTGGTATTACCTTCGACAGGCATTGATGAGACTGAAGTTGATCCGGTATCTAAGAAATATCGCGAATTCTTAAATCAAGTGATACCCCGCTCTCGTGATATATTTACATTAATGAAAGAGAGATTATCACGTTCCCAATATTATAATTTTGTGGATATTATCGGCGTTTTGGAACCTTTTGGAATGAATGTGGATAATATTACTTATTCTGCTTATATTGCAGGAGAGAAACGAAAATTATTCGGTGATGATAAAGAAATGGCAGAAGCGATGTCCAAAGGTGGTTTATATCAGGAAATCCGTCATTTTATCCGTGAACAAATCAAAAGTTATAAGATGAATTATGCGTCGAAAATGTCGGAATACCATTTACTTCTCTCTAAGAATTATGGAATTAAACCCAAAGCAAATAATTTCTATCGTTTATTCGCTGAAGACCGAGAGAAATTAAAAATTATTGTTAGTAATTATGGACTTTTACAGGGTGTCGATAGCGATGAAACCAATACGGCAACAAGTATACAATCATCCTCTGCGATTTGGAATCGCTTATTATTGGCCGATTATGGTACAACCTATTTCCAGCTATTAAAATTATTAAATTCGTCTCTCTATACACCGGAATTAGATAAGTTCGGAGTTCCAGAAGGATCCGCCGATATTGCTGATGAAAAAGTCAAAGTGGATTGTTATAAGAAAACATTGGCGAAAAAATATACCAGTGAAAAAGATTTGGCCGATGATAATGCAAATCCGGATGTATTCTTCGACAGTGAATATGATGATACACCATATGATTTAATAAAACCATATAAAGCGGAACAAAAGAAAATGTCGGAAGGTGATTTCTATGATTATTTAAAGACGAATTTAACAGTAAAACACGGGGCAAATCCAAGTATTGTTGATGATTTGGCTTCGACATTAATTCGTGGAAAACGTCGTGTCGAAAATGGACAATATGCGATGTTGATTTTATATCCCCGATTACCGTCGAAACTCTCACACTATTTGGAAAATAAAGAGAAACGAGAGAAAATCGAAGCAGAAGCGGAAGCGAGAAAGAAAATACGATATTATCAGCGTGTGGGTAATTACTGGAAAGAAGACCAAGAAATCGAATATGAACACGAATTCTTAAATTCAGGTGAGTTTTGTAATACGAGTCCAGATTGTGTATTTGCCAACGCAACCACAAATAGTTATGGTGTTTGTGAACCAATAGATTCGGCAAAACAAAGAATGAAACAATTGGCGAAAAAACAATTAGGACGAGAGATGGAAACAAGATATACATTATCTGTCGAAGATTATAAAAATGGAGTTGAAGATATTATTGTGAAATCTCTCGAACAATTACGTAGAAACTTGCGATTCCGAGAAGGACAGTTAGTTCGTACCAATCGTGCCGCATATAATATCGGAAAACTCTATTTGGAAAATGAGACAGTGATTCAATCTCCTTATGCCAAATTACTAGGTCGTATCCTCGGTCAAACCGATTTTATTCGTCGACAGGAAAATATATTGCGTTTCCGAGACCGTTTTTGTCGTACATTTGTTCATAATGAATCGCCTCATTGGTTTTATTGTACAGAAACAGGTGTTCCATTATTACCTGCGTTTTATTATCGGTTAGCAAAAGCATTTGTGATTGGTGGTAATTATGAGGAGGAATTAATCCGTGTAAAAAAAGAATTAGGGAAAGTAAGTGAGGACGGATATGTTGTGGATATCCACACAGGACATTTTATTTGTAAAATCGATGATAGTGTTGAAGAAGGATATGATGAAACTGGATTTAAAATACAAACGAGAGAAGTTTTGGAAATGGATTTGGAAGATAAAATTAATCAGGCATTAAAAGATGAAATTATAGAGAATCAAGGGAATCTTTTATTAAAAGGTAAGAAAACCGCGATAGGAAAGAAAGTATTCGAGAATACGGATACCCAGATGATTTATAATATTTATATGGCTATTTGTGGTTTTATTGATGTTGATGGAGAGGCTCTCGAAGGACGTATTTTATCGGCGACAACCACATTAATTCGTTCTCTCTATACACGAGAAAAATATAAGAAAATCGAAGAGAAAAAAGCGAAAGAAAATAAGGAAATCGCATCCTATGACACTTACAGACAGCAAAATATTATTATGTATACGGTGGGTGTTCTCTTTTTGGCGATTCAAACTCAAATGCCGTCGATAATGGTGAAACGCGTATTTCCAGGGTGTGTATTTTCATTTTCCGGTTATCCTTTTGGCGGGATTGAAGACCAATCGGGATTAAATTATATAAGTTGCGTAGTCGAACATATTAAAAGTGCGGTTGAACCATGGAATAGTATTCGTCATTTAAAGAGAGATGGAATATTAAAACGAGTATTAGAAGTAATCCCGAAAATATTGGAATTAGAAGATTGTCAAAATTGGATTCATAAGAAAAAAGAGTATTTGATTTTATATCCGGAAAATGTGATTCCTGTCGAACACGGAATCTCTCGTTGGACAACATTCCAACCACCAATTATTCCTTTTAGTGTTGAAAAATCGACAACTGGTGTATCCTCTGAATTAAAAGAAGAAATCGCACAAACAATGAAAACTGGACACAAGTCCCAACATACTCATATATCGACACTTGATGCTAAAATGACGAAACATAGTTATGCGATTGTAGAGGCAATTAATCGAATTGTCGCGAAAATAGGCGCAGATGCCCTCTTAAAAGCTGGTACAATTATGTTCTTAGAGAATGCTTGTTGCGAGACTATGAGTGTTGGAAAAGCCATTGATTATTTTACAGAGAAAGATGGTGCGATTCAAAAATACGTAGATTTCGGAGTTCATCACGGAAAAGTTCTCTCTGATATTAAACAATTAACTGTCCCATCCTATTTATATTGTAAATATAAACAAATTGTGAATTTGATTCCGGAGAACGATGTTATAAACGAGGAAACGATGTACCAAGCATTTATTCATTATTGTCGATTAGACCAGGATAATCAGAGTGTGCCTGATGATTTATTAGTCTTCTATCCTTCGAAATTGGCCGGTTTAAAGAAATCCGATTCTCTCGCCGATAAAATCCAATTTATGAAAACACACGGGAAAAAACACGGTGTTGAAGATTTTGACCGATTAATGTCGATTGTTCGTAGAAGAACTATGGTAAATATTCCGGCAAGTCGTTCTGTAAATTTTACACACGGATTTCAAGATTTACTTACTTATCTGTCAAATCATGGAGAGCAAGATAGAGTTCCATTGGTTGAACCGAAACTGATTAGTTTAACGAATAAAGTATTAGACCAATATACATTAGATAAGATAGTCGTAGATACTGTGTATAATGAAAACGCAAATGTGAGAGCATTAAAAACACATTTAAGAGCGGTGAATAAAAATATGATACGAGAGATTCTGCGTTTTATGGAGGTTCAAGGAGCAACTCAGAAGGAATATGACCAGATAACAGAACATTTGGTGAATTTAACAGAATGGGAAAGCGAAGTTGGACCTCATCGTGTTTTACAATGGATACAGAATTCGATGTATCAGATATTAAAATTATATCCGGCGATATTCCGTGGACATAGTAAGGATTCATTTGCGAATTATTGTAATAGAGAGATAAGTCATTGGGATTTTGCGGATGCACATTATCGACAGTTAGAGAGAATGTTTTCGAAGAATTATGACAGATTAGGTGGGTTTTTCGGAAACAGATTATTGAAAATATTCTTTCAGAGTATGAATCCTCGTCTCTCGGATTTATCGACGTTTTTAGAGTTTATGCCGAAAATGTATGAATTTGGTTATGGAGATTCGAGATTTTATAATGTTTTCGATAATACGACGATTCTTCTCTTCGGTAAATATTTGTATCTATCAATGTTTTATGAATGGATAACCAATATTGATAATCAGGAATTCCAAGAGATTACTATGGTGGAAAAGAAGAGAATCGCAACAGAAAACGCAAAAGAGAAACAAGAAAATGCCGGAGAATATGATGAAACGGAGGATTATGTGGATACAATGAATGAAGTAACTATTGAAGTGAATGATAATACTACGATGAAAGAATACTTATATCAGTATATGAAAACTGTATTAACATTTGATATTGAACATAAAAGAGAGATGAATCTATCTTATAAGATTCTCTCGGAACGTGTTTATATTTCCAAACAGGAAGAGAAGAAAACGATTACTGATTATTTTAAGAATATAACAGATAATGATGAATTAAAATTGGCGAAATTATATAAGAAATATAAGATGGGTCGATGGAATATTGGAGAGCAAAAAGGTGTGTATAAATATGATAAATCGTTTTATGAATCAGAGAGAAAAGATATCGATGAATTATTAAAAAAACAAAGAGGAGAACAAGATGATGAGAATCCTAGACCGAAAGATGGAATTGATATTGATATTATGGAGGAAACAGATGAACGCGAGAGACAATTAGAAGAAGAAAATGAAATGTATGGAATTGGTGGATTAGATGATGATTATATGGATGGAGTTGTTTATGATGAGGATCGTGATGATGAATTTCGTGATTAGGAGAGATGATTAGAGATGTATAGGAGAGATTATTATATAGGTGGGTTGGTATCTCTCACATATTTTGGAAAAAACTTTGCGTAAAAAGAATAGAAAAATTATATTTGGAATAAATAATTACAAATATGAAACAAAAACCATTAATACTTGTGATAGCAAATGATAATCCACCGGTTTATATAGAGATGCAATCTCTCTGGAGAGAATGGATAAATAAAAATAAGGAATCTTGTTATTGTTATTTTCTAAAAATGGAAGAAACGGGTGATTCTGATATCGCGATAAGAATTGTCGAAGAAGAAAATACAATTTATATCCGAGGAACTGAATGTTTTATTCCAGGTATTTTAGAGAAAACAATGATAGCGATTGAATATTGTCTTCAATGTTTTCCAGATATATCAATATTTATCCGGACAAATTTATCGAGTGTGATTTTATTAGATAAAATAGATGAATCTATTGGGGGTGAGAGAGATATTATAAGAGGATATACAGGACAACATTTCGATCATGAATCAAATCGATACATTCCGTTTATATCTGGAGCATTTATTTGTGCCTCTCGAGAGATTTGGAAACAAGTATTAATTTATTATTGGAAAGACATAAGAGATAATAAAGAACAATTATATAAGAGATTACTAGATGATGTTTGTATTGGAGAATATATGAGTTTAGCTGGAATATTAATAGTTCATAGAGAGAATCGTTATTGGGTAAGACATAAATTAACAAAAAATGAAGTTGAAGAGATAAAAATGGCGGATGGTATTTGTCATATAAGATGCGAGAGCTATCAACATTTACATACAGTTGAATCGATGCGAGATTTTATACGGTGAAAATACATAATTGAATGATATATATTATGAAACCTTATTTAAAACGCTCGATATCAAAAAAACGCAGAAAGAATAATAAAACAATAAAGAGAAAAAATATGACAAATAATCGTACGAAAAAGGGTGGAGTGAAAATAGATGATAAATTTAAACAGGAGTTAATAGAACTAACCGCAACAATCCCTCAAAAAGGCAATATCCGCAGATATCTACAGAAAGTGTGCAGTGACGGATATTGTTATGGTTTAGCGCAATACAAAGGATTGGTGGAAGATTTTTTTGACGGATATACACAATTTAATTATTTAGACAGCGTTACCGAATTAAGTAATGGCAGTTCAGGAAAAGTTTACAAGTTAAACTATAAGAGAGATGGTTATGGCTCGGTCTGTGCGTTAAAAGAAACTATCGGACGAGATAAGCATTTCTGACGAGATAAGCATTTCTATTGGAACTATTGGAACCCTACTTTGTGCTATAAGAAGTACGAATTTGGTGGAATAAATACGTGGTGTGGGAATTGTACCGTGTTAATCATAAAAAATTGAATTAATTTATCTTTCATTTTAAAATGAAAGATATAAGCAAAATATGATTGAGAATCTAGTGAATTGTTTGGAAATATCTATTAAAACGGGTGAAACCTTCTTTGAATACGATGAAGGTTGGATTGGTTTCTGTGTGGATGTACCGAAAAACGCCATTATGATACAATCATTCTTTCTGAAAGAAGAATATCAAAGAAAGGGTATATTAAAAAAATTCTTAAATTATTTATCAAAAAGGTTTGACGAAATTTGGTTTTTCCAATGTAACTATATAATGACTTATATTTTGTTAACGACTTGTTTGGATAATATGTATTTTGTGAATCGTTATACTGGTGAGATTTATTGGATAAAATTCAACGAAACGTATGATCCAGTGAAATGTTTAGAAATTAACAATAAATTATTACTTCTTAAAGATCTTTTAAAAAAAGATTTAAAATTATTTATTGAACGAATCAACACAAATGATGATTATCGAGAATTATTTTAAATCTTTGCACATTTATAATACCAATTAATACAATAGTTTTATTTATTTTAAACCCATTGAATATAAAATGTGTTTAGTTTACAATAAAATTTACAACATTTATTTTTACATTCACCAATTTGTTTACCATCCCAAAAGGATTTATCATTCATTTCTAAATGATTCGTTCTTGAACATACAAATTTTTTTACAATCCACAACATATGTATCCATAAAATCTTCATTGTGTGTTATAATATAATAAATATTACTTTGTTGTTTTTTAAATTTTAGGTTGGTTGTATGTTTACGCCTTTGCATATTTAAATCGCCTTAATAATTCCTACGGAATTATTTGGCGTTTTCCTAAGGACGGTAGGCACTGACGGACTGCCTTTGGAAATGCGAAGACCTCTTAAACGGCGGAAACCTTATTGGTGAATCGTAATAGCATTTTAAAGGTGCAAAGGTGTAAAATGAAAGATATAAGCAAAATATTGAAATATAAAGGCATAATAACATATATTTAACATTAAGAGAAATTAATACTTATATTATGGAATACTATTTGTGTGTTTTAGATTTTGAAGCAACGTGTTGGAATGGTATTCAATTTTTCTGTATATCTTGATATCTGGAACAATGCTTTATGTCCATCATATAGAAATATCGAAATAAATACAAATAACACATTATTTAGTTTATAATAAATGACATTCGATATTGAAACCTATTTTAACTCTCTTGATGAAAATGTTACAGAAATCGACGTCTCTAATAAGGGGATAACATACTTGCCAGATTTATCCAGATTTAAGAACCTTTCAACATTGTTTTGTACCAATAATCAATTAACTTCATTGCCAACTTTACCTGAACAGTTATTTATTTTGAAATGCGAAAATAATCAATTGACTTTATTACCAGTTTTGCCAAACAGCCTAATGCAACTATGGTGTAGCAACAATCGTTTAAGTTCATTACCTGTGTTGCCAAACTGTTTGATAGAATTGTTTTGTGATAACAATCGATTGATTTCATTGCCGACTTTATCTGAACATTTATTTATTTTAAAATGTGAAAACAACCAATTAACTTCATTACCGACTTTGCCAAATCGTTTAGCAATCTTGAATTGTAGCAATAATCGATTAACTTCATTACCTGCTTTACATAAAATATCAACAATCTTAGAATGTAATGGCAACCGTCTCACTTTATTGCCAACCTTTCTGAATAAAGTATCATTCTTACGTTGTGATGAAAGTCAATTAAGAACTGTGTCTATACTGCCAAGCAATTTAATAGTAGTAAGGATGGAATAGTGAATAATAACTTAAAGCTGAGGCCATTAAAAATAGTATTCGATAAAGATGCAATTCGATATTGAAACCTACTTAGATTCTCTTGATGAAAATGTTACTAAAATTGACGTCTCTAATAATAGGCTAACCTACTTACCAGATTTATCCAGATTTAAATGTCTTTTGTACTTGACTTGTAATAATAATCAACTAACTTCATTACCGACTTTGCCCAACAGTTTACAAATATTATTTTGCCAGGACAATCAACTAACTTCATTACCGACTTTGCCCAACAGTTTACAAATATTATTTTGCCATGACAATCAACTAACTTCATTGCCTGTCCTACCTAGCGGTCTGGAAAACTTATGTTGTTTGAATAATCAACTAACTTCATTGCCGACTTTGCCTGATGTGTTGCGTGATTTATCGTGTGAAAACAATCAATTAAAAATATTGCCACAGTTGCCGAATAAATTGCGACATCTATTTTGTGATCATAATCAATTAAGTTCGTTACCCAAAATACCCGACAATTTATGGATTCTGAGTTGTGTGGATAATCAATTAAGTTCGTTGCCCGATTTGCCTGATAAAATACAAATAGTCTGTGGTGGTAATCCGTTTAATTGTTAATGTTATGTCTACGAATGAAAATAAACAATAACAAAAGGTATAATAGTGATGTGATGAATAATTACTAATACATATTAGAAAAATGTTTTGTTAGTAGTGATATACTACATGACAACCCGTTTTAACGTAAAAGATTACTTGGATTCTTTACACGAGGATACAGAGGCCATCAATCTAAATTCCAAAAATCTAACATACTTGCCGGATTTATCGAGATTTAAGAATCTTAAGCAATTGGCGTGTAGTCGTAATAATTTAACCGTATTACCTATCCTACCAAACACATTGCTGGAATTATATTGTTCTAATAATAAATTAAAAGTATTGCCTGTCCTACCGAACACATTGCTGAAATTATGTTGTCGCAATAATGAGTTAACTTCATTACCAACCCTGCCAAATAATATACAAGAAATCGAGTGTGATTATAATAAATTAACTGCGTTGCCTAAATTGCCAAATAATTTAATAGAATTAGAGTATACTTATAATAGACTAAGAGTATTGCCAAAGTTGTCGGCAAATTTGAAAACCCTCTGGTGTAGCGGTAATAAATTAAGTTGTCTACCGAAGTTGTCTGAAAATATAGAAGCCCTAATTTGTAAAAAGAATCGATTAAGTTGTCTACCAGATTTACCTAAAAAATTGGAAACATTATGTTGTTCTAATAATCAATTAAGTTGTCTGCCGGATTTACCGGAAAACTTGGGTGTTATGGAATGTGAGAATAATCAATTAAGTTATTTACCTTCTTTGCCGACCCGCTTATACCGTTTATGTTGTAGTGATAATAGATTGATTTCATTGCCTATTTTACCTAACAAGCTATTTTATCTGTATTGTATGAATAATAATTTAAAATCATTGCCGGTTTTACCAGACACATTGTATGAATTATATTGTGATAATAATCAATTATACCAGTGAAGGTTTGAATCCGCACCCATATGGGTGCTCTATTCAAATCTGTAACT
>JACCED010369745.1_pt1 | contig 11062 bp, 13 predicted proteins | sample 7455021 | NCBI WGS metagenome assembly JACCED01 (sample SAMN15323456, study PRJNA562643) | freshwater metagenome | isolation source: river surface water | place: USA:Blue River Watershed | collected 2017-08-19 | reverse complement strand
CTTACTCCCACTTGAATAGGATTAGTGCTGGGGTAATGTATGGGCATGGTTGAACCACACTTGAATCGTCTACTGCACCTCAAGGTCGCTAAGGACCGAAAGGGCATGGCGCCGAACAAGCCGCTGCTGGTATTGGCGATCCTGGACCTGATCGAGGCCGGCCTGGTCGGTTCGGATGGGCTGGTCTACAAGGATGCCCAGCTGAACCTGCGCTTTCGTTCCTACTCCCCGATCTGCGCACCCCGACGAGGTAATGCCATCGATCTAAACCTCCCGTTCAGACACTTGGCCTCGGATGGGGTATATGCCCACGTGGGGGAAGGGGAGAGGGTGGTGCGGCTGGACTCCATGCTCCTGACCCGTTTCAGGGACGTCCGTTTCCGCCAAGAGGCCCGGAGAAGGATTGTGGCCACCTACTTCCCAGCGGACGAACAGGTGGCCTTATACGCCGCCCTTGGCATGCCGGTGCCGTCTTCAGAGGAGCTAACCCAGGTTCGCCAAGATCAGGCCGCATACAAGGCTCAGCTTACAAGAGGCCGGGATGCCCGCTTCAAGGTCTCCGTCATTTCGGGCTACCATTTTACCTGCGCTTTGACCGGCTACCGCCTTATCGCGTCCAAGTCCACCTATGTGCCCCTGGAGGCCGCCCACATCCAGGCCCATTCAAGGCGGGGCCCTGATCTCCCGGAGAACGGCCTAGCCCTCACGCCCACCGCTCACGAGCTCTTCGACGCAGGCCTGTGGACCGTCGACGACGATCTGCGCATCCGGGTGGCAAAGTCCGACATCGCCGAATCCATTCTTCCCGGCGGATCTCATTTCAAACTAGCAAGCCTTCATTCTCGCCGTCTCTCCTTCGCACCCCAGGCCAACCTCCGCCCCGACCCAGTCTACCTCGCCTGGCACCGCAAGGAGGTCTTTGGTCGTGTTTGATTTACCGATGGCCTTGCCAGTTGGTTTCTATGGTCCAGAAGGGGGCAGGGGCGGAGATTGCCCTTAGCTGGCTAATGACTCGATGGTAGGTGGTAGAGTCAAATTTGGACCAGTTGGTGGGCAGTCGTCGATCACGGGGAAGCCCCTTGTTGATGGCCCTGAGCAGCAATGAATCGACCGGCGGATGGAGTGCGGCAACGCGACGGTTACCTTCATGCCCGGCCAACGTGAACCTGGACTTTAGGTATAGGTTGATGAGCTTGGCTGCCACACCATGCGAGAACCTTAGCCTGTGTCGCGCGGCGGCCTTTATGATGAGCCTGCGCCATATGGCATGCGTTCGGTCAATCCGAGCAGGAGAGGGCAATTGTCTCGGTAGGCGTAAATCCGCTTTGAACCCCGCTGCCTCTAAGATGGCTTTGCCTTGGCCGACCGTGAACCGGCATGCCGGACTGGCTGACGCCCCCGTCGCCGCCGCCCACGCCGCAAACCGATGCGAATGCTCGTCTATGTCCAATGCCTCTCCCATTCACTCACTTAATCCCCCTCCAAGAGTGAAGAAAAGTCCAATGCAACGAGCTGAGTAGGTTATCAGGATTTTGCCCGAATGGCGCGCATGCTCAGCTCAAAGCCAAACTGCAGTTTGATATCAGTTCGCTTTAGGAATGGCCTGCTCCCCTTGGTGTTCACCTGTCGCACGGGTTGATTGGGGTGAGGCGAGATAGTGTTAGCCCATGGCTGCCTTGCAGTTGCATCGTCTGCTCAACCTCAAGGTCGCGAGGACGGGAAGGGGATGGTGCTGGCCAAGCCGCTGCTGCTCTTGGCCATCCCATCACGGGAGACTTTATTAATTGGGTCTTAGGCTATTGCCCGGTGTAGATCGGGGCGGACAGCTGCTGGCTTGTAGTCGGACCTTCATCAAGGTAGGCCATTTGAACTGCGACAATGACACGTTCATCCAATGGCATGACTATGAGCGGTTCGGGATTGTTTCGCTGGTCCTGGCATCCGAATGCCCGAGGCCATGGTCCGAAATCGCCCTGGAAAAAATACAAGGCAGTCAGCGGCACTTACCGCGTGAGGCGGCATGTGGGGACGCATGAGTTCGTGAACTCTTTCAAGGAGCCAGAGCATGTCTATGAAATCATCGGGTCGTTCAAAATGCATGAACTGCGGAGCGCAGTGCGTTACGGGCACGTTCTCGACGATGATCAGGTTCAGCAGGAGGACGGTGTCGGCTGGGTGGTTGTCCGTGACTTCATGCAGAGAGCGCCCAGGAAAAAGGCCTCTAAGGCAAAACGACCCAGGCCCCGCAAAACTCGCTCCCGGAAAAGCAGACTCAAGCGTCCGGGGCGAGTTAAGCGCGGCCGGAAAAGACCCAAATACAAGACCAGGTAAGTGAAATGCACGAAGGGTTCAGGCTGCTGGGCGGCAGTTTGGCTTATCAAGGGTGCGGATTGGCTTCTGGAATTGCCACAAGGCGACTCGGGCTGTGTAAGTTGAGAGGTGTCCAACCCCACTTACAGCATCAGCCGCAATGGGAAGCCCGTAGGGGCTTTCGATTCCAACCAGGTCCGGCAGATGTATGAGGCCGGAGTCCTCCAGGCGACCGACCACGCCTGGACCGAGGGCATGAAGGAATGGCAGACGCTGGCCTCACTGTTCCCGGCATTGAGCCCGCCGCCTCTGCCGGTCAGCGCGCCCGCCGTGCCCAAGGCTCAGCCGGCCCCCGTCCACGGCTGTCTCGCGGCCGTGGCGCCGGTGGGACGCTCAGGCTGGGCGCTCGCGGCCGGTTATCTCGGCCTCGCTTCGATTCTCATCCTGCCCGCGCCATTCGCGATCTGGTTCGGAATCCTGGCCATCCGGGACATCCGCAGGAATCCCCACAAGATGGGGATCGTGCGGGCCTGGTTCGGGATCGTGGCGGGTTCGGCGTCGCTGCTCCTGTTCCTCATCATCGTCATCGCGCGTTCGCTCCAGGACTCATGACCGGTCAGGCCCCCTCCGAGGGGCCGCCGCTCATTTCTCGCTCATGATCTGGACGGTGTAAGCTCTGACGTGTTCAACGGGCTCGGCGGAGGGCGTCGACTTGGGAAGCTCAATCCCCGCGATCGAACAGAGCGTGAGCAGGTAGTCCGTCTTGACTGAGAAGTTGACGCCCTGGGGCAGGGCCCCGCTCTTCTTGAGGGCGTAGCCCTCGTCCAGCGAGCTCACGATGACCCCCACGATCCGCCCGTCCTTGAGGGCCATCGGGCCCCCGCTGTTGCCAGGCTGGATGGGCGCCGTGTGCTGGATCTTGCTGCTGTCGTCATCGAGTCCGGCCAGGTCGCTGACGTCGCCCTTGGTGTATTTGACGTTGGAACTCACCGTGCCCGGCAACGGATAGCCCAGCACGAACACTTCGGCACCAAGCTTGCATTGTGACGAGGGCACGACGGGCGGGGGTTCGGAAGGGGCGCCGGCGGCGGGCTTCCAGTCGTTGCACTGGAGGATCGCCAGGTCCGTGCGGGGGTCCTTCTTCACTATCCTGGCCTCGACCTTGGAGACCATCTGTCCGTTGTCGAAGGCGACCACGTAGATGCGCGTGGCGTTTTCGATGACGTGATGATTCGTGAAGATGTGCCCTTCCTTGGTGAAGACCATGCCCGAACCGTAGGCGACCCGTGCACGGCTCTCGGGCGAAGGGCGAGAGGTGCCTGCGGGCTCACGTGAAGGCGCAGGCGGGGCGTCCTCGCAGAAGCAGAAGGCGATTTTTTCGACGTCAAGCGCGTCCTGGGCCTGCTTGGGACTCACTGAATCTATCCGCACCAGCACGCAGGCGGTCCTCTTGATGATTTTCAGCACCGCAGAAAGGCCCGCGAAGCTTTCCTCCCGGTTCTTGGGCAGGGTTGAGATGTCGAGTTCAGGGTAGAAGAAATTCGTGTAGTCCAACGACACCGTGGAATCCTTCCCGAATTTGACGTCCAAAGTCTGGGACTTGCCGAGTTTTGACGTCGAAGAGTACGTGGCGCCCTGACTCAGGAGCTCCAGTCTCAGTTTGGCGGCGTAAACCTTGATCTCTTCGTTGTTCTGGAACTTCAAGTTCAGCAGAAGCTTGTTCCCGTCCCTGCTGAACCAGACCTTTTCAACGCCGAACCCTTTGGGGGATCTGTCAGAGAACTTCTTTTCGCATATTTCCGTGAGGTGCCTGTCGGCGATTTTTTCCAAGCCGCTCAAGGTCTTTCCGGTCGGCCCCTGCGGCTGGCCGGCGGCATCTTCCGTGGGTTTGTTTTCCGCGGGCAGGTATTTTGCCATGCCTTCTGGCAGCTTGCCGGAGTGAGTGAGCCTGTAGGTGTACTTGTTGGCGAGGGTGCCTTTCGTCGCACAGGTGTCGCAGTCGACTTCGGACATGCGAGAGACGCTGTAATACCTGCCTTTGCCGTTGCATTGGGGGCACCTCTGTTTGTCCAAAAAGATGATTTCAGGGGTGTTGCTCTTAACGTAGACGTAGAAATGGGCCTTGGCCTGAATCGTGTCGGGCGTTGAAGGGGATTCTGTCTCGTAGAAATTCCCGTCATTTGCCAGCTGGTGGGTTTTGCGGAATTGCTGCCATATCTTCTCAAAGGAAGCCATGGTCTCCTCCCGCCCGAACAGCCCGATTTTCGAAAGGTCGAACTCCTTGTTAAAACTGTTCTTGATGAGGTACTGTTCCTCCTGCGGTCCGAAGGGGTTGTTGGCGAATGTCGGTTGCTGAGCGAAGGCCAAGGTGAAGCCGAACATGAGCCATCCCAGCAGCACGGATACGAGGCGGTCTTTTCGCATCTGGAATGTTTAAGTACGGTAGTTTTTGAAAGCAACAGCCCACTTGATGCCTCCGAGGTCTGGATGGCCCCTTTCGGCCCTTGGACACGGCCTGCGTGCCCGCGGTCGCAGCTTGCCGGCGTCCGCATGAGGGCGACCTGTCTCCAGGTCGGCCTTTTCCGCCCCGGGTCGTCTCGTTGGCCGGTCGCAAGCCGTGGCCGTGGTCGGTGCGCCCTGCCGTGAAAAGGAAAGGGCCGGGGCGCTTTTCAGCGGCCCGGCCCTTTCGTCACGGCCTCGGTGGGAGGCGGTCCCGGTTACTTCTTGGGCTTCTCGGCCGAGTGATCGGTCTGGCCGCTCTCCCACTGCTCGTAGGTCATGATCGGCAGGGGCTTCAGTCCCTTGGACTCGCGTTCGGTGTTGTTCTTCTGGCTCTCGGTGTCGTACTTCGAGTAAGCTTCCTTCTTCGCGGTGGCGTTGTAGATGGCGCCGCCGACCAGAGTCTCAACGACGCAACCGGTGGAGGAGAGGAGGACGATGGCAATGAGGAGGGTGTTGATCAGTTTGGGCATATTATTTTTTAAAATTGGGACCTTTCCCAAGTAAAGCACATTTCCTCGGGCGAGGCGGGCGCCGCCGCCCCCGGAGGATTCGGCCGCAAGGGCGGGGCCGGACGCGGCCAGGTCGGAGTCTTGCTTGGCCGTCGCTTGCGACTCGCAGGTTTCAGGCCTTCGGTCAGGCCGCGGGCATGATGCCGGCGAGATGGCGCATTCTGATCCAAGGGGAACTGTCCGAGATTCGCCCGTGCTGAATAAAGGACACGCCGTCGGACGTTCCTCCGCCCGGGGAGGACAGGGTCTCAAGCCAGTTCAACCGCCACTGCCGCTTGGTGCCGATGCGGCTCAAGTGCGGGGCCTCATCCGTGGTCTGCCGGACCCCGGCCGCGTCGTGAGACGCATCTCGACGACTGTCGCATGCGTAAGAAAATCGACTCCGCGACCTCATGTTCAGGCAGTCCTCGATCTGACCGCCCGCATCAGGTGAGTCCGCGTTCGCGACGGCATCAGTCATCCCTCGCTGGACATGAAATGCGTTTAGGCCGTCGGCCGGGGGCCAGGTCCGCAGGAAGTCCGGATGGCCTCCCGCAGAGAGCTTGTTTGCTTGAGCGTCGAGAAGATGTAAATAGGAGACAAGTGCATGTGTCGCATAATCCTCGCGATCGTCCTGCTGTCCGTCGCCACGTACAGCCTGTCCGGTCCCGATGTGGTCTGGCTCTCCGAAATCGAGCAGTGGGACGGATGGAAGGATGACGTCGTGAAGATGAAGGCCGCCAGGAAGACGCAGCCGTTGGCGGGCTATCTGCATTCTGAAGAAGTCGCCTGGGATGCCGTCCATGACCCTGAACTGTATTGTCTGCAGGACGGAAGAGTCCTCACCGGATCCCTCGACGGCCTGAAATGGGAGCAGGTGAACGCCTGGGACAAGGGCAGGAAGCTGCTCCTTTGCTATGATGAGGAGCGAGGGGCGACCTTGCTCGACCCTGCGTCAGGCCGCGCCCTGCGAGTGAAGATGGTCCACGACGGTCCGCATCCGGTGGAGGCTTACGTCGATTCCCTCGGTGCGCAGAACACCTATGACATGATGTCCTCCTATTATGAGGGTGTCAGGTTGCTGAGAATCGAGATCGACCGATGCGTCAAAGAGGTCCTGGCTTTGAAGCATCTCCCGGATGATGAGAGGGAGAATTTCATCCGTCTGACCAAAGTGCGTCGTGACTACTGCGAGATGCAGGGGCGGTTCGGGGGAAAGGCGATGCACCTGCCGGGCGGCACTGCGGCGGGGCCGCTGAGCGGCAAGTATTCCTTTGATTTGCATCTTCAGGCCCTCAAAGACCTCCTTGTCCTGTACGAGGACTACCGCTTTTACGACCAGGAGGATGCCGAAGGCTCCCGCTGAAGGATAGGTCCGTCTTCTCGGACATCGGCGGATGGGGCAGGCGGCTGGTTGGCAGCCAGGCCGACATTTTCCGCGCCGTCCGAGGAAGGCACCAACGTCCTCCGGATCCACTTCGCCCGGGACCGCCGCGACGGCGCCGCCGTCATCGGCTGGACCGACGAATACGACATGTGCCCCTGAGCGGGGAGGGCCCCGATTCCTAGCTTGTCGGGAAAAGGGTAGGGTCCGGATTTGGCGGAGCGATATGGGTAGGATTCAGAGGCGAATCAGATCCTGCCCGTAGGAATCCACGGGATGCCAGATGACAATCCGGTCATTCTCCGACCTCCGGTATCGGAGCTCGTCATCAGGAGGGAGGCTGAGCGTCCCAGTGATTGGCGTGACGCACCACTTCGATTGTTCCTTCCCCTTCATCACGGCGACGGGCATCCTTGTGACCTGGCGTAGCTGCATGGCCATGCAGACACTCAAGAGTTCCTCGCCATTGTGAAGAACGGACAGGTACTTCTTGATCTCGGTGATGGGGATGCCCTCGGCGGCTTCCCGGGGGGTCACGGTCGGCATCAGGTGCTTGATGCATAGCCTGATGCGGTCAATCAGGGGCAGTCTGGTGTCCTGCATGTAGACCGCCACGCGGTCGGCCCAGGATGGCCCGAAGAATGAATCAAAAAGGCCCATCGTCAGGCGTCTCCGATTTCGCGACGACGCTGTTCGCGCCGCTGACGCATGAACTCCTCGAAGGCTCGACGTTCATCCTTGTCAGATTCGGGCGTTATGCCGGACCGGATGGCGTCCTGAATGCGGTCATGGTAGTCGTCGATGATGTTGGCCAGCGCCATGAGGCATCGGCGCATCTGCCTCTGCGTCAGATGCGAGTCCATCAGGGGGAATTCTATGTTGGCCCTGATCTCGCCGTCGTCGAGGTCGTACTCGAACTGCACCATCTTGGTCTGCCAGCTTATCTGCAGGAGGGTCTGGAAGAGGGCCATTTTGTGGTACGAGCTCGCCTCCTTGGGCATGAAGTACGCGCATGGCGCCATGAACTTGATGAACTCACCCCCTTCGATCAGCTCGATGACGAGTCTCAGCGAATTGCGTCCGTCCTTGTTCTGGTAGTTGTCGGTGCGGAAGCCCGTGCGGATGTACCCGTCGCCGGGTTCATGGTCGTAGGCGAGTTTCTCCGCGTCCAGGAATGACTTAAGTTCTTCAATGGTGGTGGCCATGGGGTGGGTTTTGTGGGGCTTCCATGCTGAGATGTTAAATATAATAACACAATAATAAATGTTGTCCAGATCGCCCGCACGGCTCATCCTTGGTCATGCGTCCCCGGATTCAATCTCGTCGAGGCATATGGGTGCCGAGAGCCTGCGTTCTGCCGCTCGCGCTGATATGCGGGGTGGTCTTTCTGCTGGACCGTTGCACGCGTGGTTGAGATGAGCTCCGACCCTCGAGGTTATTATCGCACTCTGAGGCTGTCTCCGGGCGCGTCGTACGATCAGATCAAACAGGCATACCGTGCGCTGGCAAAGCAGTTGCATCCGGATCTCAACCGTGGGCAGGACACCACGGCCGCCTTCCAGGTTGTCAACGAGGCCTACGGCGTCCTGTCGGACCCGGTGCAGCGTGCCGCCTATGATCGGACGGGCGCCGCGGTCCCTCCGCCCATGCCGACCGAGCGGGGCAGGAGCTCCACGCCGCCCCCGGTCTACCAGGTCGAGCCCTTTGCCTGCGTGGATTGCGGGTGCGTCTCGCCGAAGCTCAGGCACATCAAATACACACAGGTGGTTAGCTACCTGATAGGGTCCCACAAGACTAACATCTGGGGCATTTTCTGCGAAGCGTGTGCGTCGAAACGGCTAACCAAAGCTTCATTGATCACCGGGGCGTTCGGATGGATGAGCGCCCCGGGGCTACTCTACTCGGCTCATGCTCTGGGCCGGAATCTGACCGGTGGACAGCAGGAGAACCTCATCAATCTTGAAATCTGTGCACGGCAGGCCGTCTATTACTTCACGCGGGGTGATCGTCAGAACGCACGTATTGCCGCTGTGGACGCACGGGCTTTCGCTCAGGCGGTTGACGGAGATTGGTGGAACGACGCAGAGAAGAGACGCGCACGGGAACTGACACCCGTCATTGAGGAGGTTCTTTCCAAGGTCTGATCATTCGGGCCCTGCGATTTTATCGAATAACGGAGCTTTTATCTCTGCAGCAGGTAGATTGCGATCAGTACGACCAGGATGGCGGTCACCAGGCAGCTGCAGCACGGGCCGCAGCTGTCGATCTGTCTTTGCAACTTCTGTTCGAACTCGTCTGGCATGTGGGGGTTGGAAAAATGTTTATTTCCAAAATTTAAAGGGATAGAAATACTTATGGATTTCTGTAGGAAGCAGTTATTAGAAAACGAAGTCGGCAGTTTGCTGTCCAACGGAAATGTCCTGCTATATGGTTCTGCTGGCGGCGGAAAATCCCTACTCATAGCCAGATACTTTTTGCCCTATATTGCCAAACAGGGTGCGACTTTTGTCGTGTGCGACTTTAACGGCGATTACCCGGAAGAATTTAGAAAGTTGGAATTCAACCCTTGGACTCAAACGCCATCTCAAATCGCTAATTTGGCCAGAAACTCGCTGATGGAATCGACGGTAGTGCAACGTCCTGAGCCTGGATCATCAGTTGGGGAGGAGTGGGATGTCTTCTTGGCCGAACTTATGGTTCAGATGGAGAAAGCAAAGCAGCCTTTGCGCAAGTGGTGGCTATTAGTCGACGTCTCCTCTCATTCCCATTCCCTCAGTAATCTCCCTCATATTCTTGAACGTTCAGAGCGTTATAACTTGAACGTAATCGTTACTTCGCAAGGTCCTGAAAGATTAGGTAAAAATCTTTTGAGGCACTTTAATAGATTTGTGCAATGTGGTCCCTGTGCCTTTAAAGTCGATAGGGTTGTTCCATTTGATTTGCTTGGTTTCTCGCCTAATGAGCGGAAGGAAGTCGACCGCGCAACTGACAGTCAAAATCCTCTAGAAATAACTATCATCGGTAAAAAATTAATACCCGCCTACTTTTTCTTAAAAAAGTAGTGTGCGGCTGTCACTTTTTATCATGCACATTTTTCTAAGGCGAAACGGCAAGGTTATAGGTGCTTTCGATCGTGACGATTACCTGTCTCTTCGTGATCAGGGCGGCGTATTCTCCGGGGACGAGTGGTGCCACGTCGGCGGGGATTTTTGGTGCCTTGTTGGCGCCAATGAGCCATTTCTCAGGCGAAGTGAAGAGAAGCGGCAAAAAGCTGCCCGCACGGAGCGTATGATTTCGGATGCGATGAGAGATTCGTATAACTTCAAGGTCTGGTATTCCAGGGTTTCTTATCGTGCAGGGCTTCATGATGCCTCGATTCAGCCTGACGCGTCGGCTCTGGTGGGGCGTTCGTTTCTGTCCAGTGTTACACTAGGCGGTTTCGGCGCTTTCTCTGAGGACATTAATGCGGATTTTTCGCTTATCAATCCGCATGTATTTTGGCATTCGCCGCTTTGCTGTGAGTGGTTGTGCCCTGGCGGATTGGGCAAGACGTCTTTGGGTCGCGCAGTCGAGATGGTGCGTAATGTTTCGCGGGGAAAAAAGCTGCGGAAAGAAGACCTCTCATATTTACACGGCAATCAATGCTGCAGGGTCATTTTGGACTTCCAATTTAGGGACGGAATAGATTCCGCTAATCTATCTGTGTGGAATGGCGTCCCTTCGCTTTCGGCTTCGCCTCGGGTTTGTGAGGCGCTGAAGCGGATCAGGTTCATTGACGAGGCTGACCTCGATCCGCTTCAAGTGCGCAATTATCTAGCCCCGGAAAATTTCGAAATCATTAGAGCTGGGTGGCTGTGTGTATTCCCCAGGTTTCCGGTTACAGATGAAGGCGTCTGCGACGAGTCGGTTCTTCGCTGCAACTTGGCTAATCCGAGAGGATCTGAACGAATCTTGGCCGAACTTCTGCTGCTGCTTCATGAAGCTGAGGCTGGTGAACTCACCTTGATCTTTGCGAAGCCTCTTGCCTGTCTAAATGTGGAAGAGGCTAAGCATGCTCTAAGGTGCCTTTCAGACGCATCTTTGCGCGGTGCAAACCAGGTGCTATTATTAGGCGATGCTCGTTGAGGAGTTATTGCTAAATATTTGATCGGAGCTCTTAGCCCGCCCCAATCAAATTTCTGATGTTTGCCATTCTCTCCGACATCCATGCCAACCGGCCGGCGTTGGATGCGGTCATGGAGGAGGTCGGGCGACTGGGCATCACGCGCCTGATGGTGCTGGGGGATGTGGTCGGCTATGGGCCTTACCCGAATGACTGTCTGAGGATGGTCCGGGGCGCAGAGGTCTGCCTGCAGGGCAATCATGAGGCAGGGGTCAT
>JACCED011080910.1_pt1 | contig 11065 bp, 15 predicted proteins | sample 7455021 | NCBI WGS metagenome assembly JACCED01 (sample SAMN15323456, study PRJNA562643) | freshwater metagenome | isolation source: river surface water | place: USA:Blue River Watershed | collected 2017-08-19 | reverse complement strand
GGTCGAGTGTTCCCGCAGTGGTCGGGTAGCAGGTCTTCCCTGCTAACTGAGTAATGAATAACAGGGCGCACGCCGCGCCAGCTGTCAATAACCCTTTTAACACGATCATCGTTAGCTTCAATGTATTCTCCATTTCTAATCCAGTGGTGGTGAATATCCAACACCAACGCACAGTGGTCTACTAGTTCTAGGCTCGAATTGAGACCCCAGGACATTTCGTCGTTTTCGATTGTGAGGCAGTTTCTTGCTTCGGTGCTGAGTCTTGGGATAACTCGCTTGATACCTTCGGGGCCTTGGCGACCCGCGATGTGGACGTTGATCTTAAAGTCCTGAAACGATTTACCATACCCCATCCATCTCGCCATATCTGCATGATATTCAAACTCCTCTATGCTACGGTCAACAATGTCTGGAGTGTCGCTTGCAAGTACACAAAATTGTCCGGGGTGGAAGCTGAGCCTAACACCAAGTTTGCGAGCAAGCTCACCCACAATGCTAAAATGAGTAGAAGCATAGTTAATAACATCAGGGCGATGCCAAAAATAACTCCAGCTAGGCTCAGTATAAACGGGAAGGATATCACTGCCAAGACGCACCATCCTACGATCTTCAGTAAGCGAACCAACATATTTAACCAGTCTCCTTGCCGATTCGATATTATGAACCATAATATCCCACAGGCGCTGTTCGGCATCATCCTGTGTTTGTCTATTTAACCAAGCTACCGTTGTTGCTTTGGTATTCAGTGGCCGCTGTATTTCTTCGAGTATTTTTTTGGACTGTGTTTGATCTTCGTGCAAATACTTGCAGGCAAAACCTATACGTTTAATTGTCATGGTTTGGTTCTCATCATTGCTAATGCTGTTTTGACAGCATCGTCGTTAATTGTCAACGGTTCAAATACCTGCGCATCTATAACAGGTTTAGTAAGTGCACTAAGCTGATATATCAATAGATGTGATAGCTCTTCAACTGTTTCTGCTTCACTTTTAATATCATCTGCGCTCACAGGATTTCCATTGCTGTCAAACTTTACCAATTTAACAGTATGTTTATCGGGGTATTTTACAACTCTGTAATCTGAGATCATATACTAAGTATACACAAAGTTCTTGGCTTTGTCAAGCTATATTTGATAAATATGTTTATATAAAATTTGGAGATTAGCCGTGGTAGCACCAGTTAACAAAGTCAAAAAATACAACTTAGCCGGTTTGAGTGCAAACGTAGAACTGGGCAAACAAGGCTCGTATATAGCAGGAAATGCCAGTGCAATTGGTTTTTATACCAATGCAGGAGCATTACAAAAAATAGCAATCGCTAACGCCACTGCTAGTACACATGCCATTACCAAAGCACAGCTAGATGCTGCCACATCTGACGCTGTACAGCATGTAACTGTTGATATCGATCATAATTCTGGTACAGCAACATTTGCTAATATTGCAGCCGGTAGCAGAATTTTAAGTGTTACAGTAGACATTCCGGGTGCATGGACTGGCACAGCTGACAATACCACTACTTTTATTGAAGTAGGCGATGCGGTAAATGCTAGCAGATTTATTCGTGCTCAAGACGTAGATGTTCTTAAAGTAGGACAATACCACAGTCAATATCAATATGAATATCAAAGTGCCGGCTCACTAAAATATAGTGTGACCAAAGGTTCAGCTAGTGCAGGCAACGCAACTATTAGTGTTGTACTTGCTAGCGATGCTGTTACTGTTACAGATTACGGTACACTTGACGTAGCACAAAATAGCAATAACGATCTTGGCAACATCACACTATAAGGAACTAATATGGTAGACTCCGTAAAACAATATAATTTAGCTGGTGTTGCTGCCAATGTAGAATTAGGCAAACAAGGTTCTATAATTGTTGGCAGTGATGCTGGTGCAATTAGTTTCACCGATAATACCGGAGACTTGATAGTTGCTGAAATAGCCGAAGGTACAGATCCAACACATGCTGTTACGCTTTCTCAATTTACAAACTCAAGTGGACAAAAATTGCAGTATATCAAAACTTCAGTTAGTTACAATGACGGTAACGTGTCAATAGGCACAGCTGATGCTAATACCTATATTCATAGTGTAACCATAAGCCCTGATAACACATGGCTCAATACTGATTCAAACACTGATATTACTGTTGGTGACTCTACTAATCCAGCTAGACTGTTTGCTGCCTTTGATCCAGGTATGCAAACATCTGATGAAACAGATCACGAATACTCAACAAGCACATCTATTGTAGCATATGTAACACCGGGTGCTGCCACAGCTGGTACCTCCGATGTTATTGTTTGGTACAGTGGCAAGATATCATAAAGAGAATTAGAAATGAAGTTATTTGAATTTTTTGAAGGCAAGTCTGAAAATCGAGAACTATGGGATAAGATCAAATCCCGTGGTGTTGTTCCCAGTATCGACCGCGAACGCTACACTGATCTTTCTGACGAAGGGTTAGAAGGTCCATTCCGCATGAAGAATGGTCAGGTATTATATTACGATCCAAAAGAAGGCAAGTATTATAATCGCGACACCGACATGTATGTTGACTACGATGAATATCGTGCAATGGACGAAGCAGGTAATAACTATCATGCTAACCGCACAGGCTTTGCACGTGGTCCACGTGACGATGAACGTCATGATCTAGATGTAGCCAAGCCATCAAAGCAGGTTTGGGGTCTTAAGATCAATGGCAAAATTTGGAGCAAGGATGGTAATGCTGTTACGTTCTCTAATAAAGAACAAGCATTAAAAGCAAGACAATCTGTTTTAGCTAAACGTCCGGAATTGGAAATTGGATTAGTATCTAAAGTTTCAGAACAAGGTGTGGCGGAAGGCGAAGCCGATGGCAGAGATAAATTCTATTATCAACGCAACAATATTTGGAGAGTCATGGACGGTGACGAACTGGTACATGAATATAAACCTGAACGTTATGAAGTTGTTGGTGCTAAAAAGTTGTTGGCCCATTTTGACGACGAAGGTTATGATGTCACTCACGTTATAAGCCCAATGGGTGTTGTTACATATTTGTATGGTAAACCTGATGACATAGACGAAGGCGATAAGCGTCCAGGTTATGTAGTTAAAGCCAGCGACAAACCCAAGAAGGTTAAGCCCAGCACAGGCGGTAGCAGTGCTCATCCCTACCAAGGCAAGCTAGTAGGCGAAGCTGAAGTTGGTAGCACAGACTATCAATGGACACACGGTAAAAAGCCCGGTGGTCAAGGTAGCTGGTTCTTTGTTGCACACCGTGGTGGTATCAACTTTGGCAAAGATGTTGAAGGTGAAGATTACATTCAATTAAATCAAATGACTTATGGAGAAGCTAAGAAAGCAGCCATCAAGTGGGCACGTTCTAAGGGGCACACTCAGCTCTTTGTAGCAACATAAAATTTAATCAAACAACTAATGGGCCTATATGGCCCATTTTTTTTCACTATACTAAACACACAAGTGGGAGAAGATAAATGGCAAAGAAATCACTAGGTACAAGTACTGTACCTCATGTTAAGATTGAAAAAAGAACTAGTCAGGGTAGCAAAAATAAAAAGCCTAAAACTAGTTCAATGAATAAAAATAAACGTCGTACATTCAAAAAGTACCGCGGCCAAGGTTAAACATATACACAATTATCGAACCATAAGTAATGGTTTATGATAAGTGTTTATTTCAACTCAGCTGACGGCACAGAAAGTTTGGATAATGTTTTTAAGTATTCAAGCTTCGATGTTCTGCCCTTTAAATTGCCGCAGTATAAGGGTCACGGATCATATATTTTTCCTATTAAGATTTCAACAAACATAAGTTTAAACACTGCACTATACAACAAAGACGGCACCGTATCTTATCACGATGAAATCATCAGCAACGACAATTATTGTATCAACATACCTGACAATATTATAAACGACACGCACAAAGGCATTTGTAAGATTGTGTTTGATGTCACAGACGAAACGTATGATGTTACTCATAGTAATCCTAGATCTAGAGTTTTGTCGTTGGTTAAGGTTGTAGCAAATACATACAATCTCAACAAGAATCAAATATTAATATGCACAGGTAATTTAACCCCATTCAAAGACATTGATTATGCCAGTGTTTGTAGTCTATATATTTGGGCTGACTTTGTTAAAGCTAAAAAAGATCTAACACAAAAACAGGTTGAACTAATCAACTACAGACACATCAGAGAGAAAAAAATTCTGATGCTGATGCATACTCCTTATTTGCATAGACACGAAGTAGCTGAAGCAATTTTTAAAAGAGGTTGGCTGAAAGATAATATTGTTTCGTTATATTATATAAAAGAAAGATCCAACGATTACTTTAAGCATTTAAATTTAAAGTTTGACACAGACTACGTTAATAGCTTACCGTGGATAGTAGATATTACTCCACTGCATAAGCCTAGAGGTAAATTGTTTTTAAACACACAAGCTGAGTTAATTTTGTATCATCAGACATATGTAAATTTCACTGTTGACACATTTGTTGAGAACACATCCGAAAACAATGCTGAATACGAAAAAGACATAAGTGAAAAAGTTTACAAACCTATTACGCAGATGCAACCATTTGTGCTGTATGGTCAACCGGGTACCTTAAAATTACTAAAGTCCCACGGATATAAAACATTTGATCAGTGGTGGGATGAAAGCTATGACAATCATTCTAACAAATCAGATCGTTTAAATCAAATAGTTAAATTATTTGATACAATAAACAATATGTCTCACGCTGAACTAGCAGACATGTTGGTTGAAATGTTACCGGTACTAGAACATAACAAACAGCATCACAAGCATTTGTTAGACACAGGATTTTACTACAAGGATTTTCATGACAGTATAAATCAACTGTTCAATGATAAATAATGGATAAACATAATGCTAGGGCATAACTAATGAAAATAACAGATATTACTATTGTTGAATCACCAACTGTAGGTGACTATTTCGATATCGAATTGTCAGCGTCTGAAATGCTATCTACATGGGTAGAGTCAGTTACAGCAGACAGTATTGTATTACATGCAGATCATAAACTGTTTGAAACACTTACTAAAGAAGCTGAATACCAAGGTCGCGATGTACCTCTAGGTAAGCCCATGCAAGGCGATGTTAAAAAGTTTAAGGTTTATGTAAAAAATCCCAAAGGCAATGTAGTCAAAGTTAACTTTGGTGACCCTAACATGCGTATTAAGAAAAGCAATCCTGCACGTAGAAAAAGTTTCCGTGCACGTCATAACTGCGATAATCCCGGACCAAGAACAAAAGCACGTTACTGGTCTTGCCGCAAGTGGTAAATGCTCAAACGGGCCAATACCCCTACTAGGTCTGACCCTATATGTTATCGCAGTGTGGATAACTTAGTTGATACTGATTTCTACTACTACGACAAAGACGGGTTCGAACTAAATCAAGCAGAACAAAAATATTATGCCGCAATGGGTCATCCCATTGACTATCCCTGCTTGAATCATGTGTGCTGGCAAGAGCCGTGGTATTACCTAGAACCAAATAGCTTACTGCTATTAGATCATAGTTTAGTGTTACATAGATGTAGGTACGAAGGTGATGCGGCCAAGCAACTGCATGATATATCTAAATCAATGCCGTATGCACATCTACTACTGCAAACAAAACCTAAATGGGGATTGGACTTTGCATTAGATGCAGTTTACGGTGATCATGTTTATGAAGTACTGCACGTTGAGTATGATAGCAGGGACTATGATCAATTCTGTAATCAAAAAATAATACTAGAATATACTTTTAATCACATGGATTGGAATGATGCTGCCAGTCAGATATGGCAACACAGAGATAAATGGCAACACCTTAAAGGCTATGATCAAAATCACTGGAAGGCCAAATATCTGCTAGGATGGGACTACGCCGAACTTCTAGAAAAAGCAGTATAGCAACAATTAAATAGTGCTATGGAATATGTTAGATTAGTTGACAATGATATTGATGCAGACCTTCTTCGTCTCGAAGTCTTTCAAATACTTAACAGCCATTCGCTGTTGAATAAGCAACAAATAAGTCTAACATCAATTACCGGGGATGATGACTGGGACGCTGGTGTAGGGAAGATCGCAAATTTACCCAAACCAGAAAGACTGTACAGTACAGTTATGCGATCCCTTAAAGGCACATATATAGAAGAATGTATTCGTCGCTATTCGGAATATTATAGATGGCGATTATTGAAACTCGAAGGACACCAAACATATAGTGTACACTATGACGGAGATGGTGTTAATCAAAACTTTAGATTACATATCCCAGTGGTAACCAATCCTGAAAGTTTCTTGTGCTTTTTTAATCAACGTCCTGCCACAGGAGAATCATTGACTGTGCACCATGAACACCTGGCAGCTGGAAACAGCTACCGTGTAAACACAACACACTATCATACTGCCGTGAACTACGGCATTCAAGATAGATATCACATTGTAGGAGTACGCTATGAAAATAGCAATAACAGGTCACAGTAAAGGCATAGGAAAAGCCGTTGCTGATTTATTTTACACAGACGAAGTTGTAGGGTTTAGTCGCAGTAATGGATATGACGTATCCGACGGTGCGACCATAGACAAAATAGTCAACGCCAGTATCAACTGTGACATATTTGTAAACAATGCATACTATAGCACAGCACAAGTAGATATATTTGAGAAACTTTTGGCACTATGGGGCAACGATGCGTCCAAAACTATTGTGAACATAAACAGTAGAACAATTTATAACGGCCCAAATCAAAGACAATACACCACTGATAAAAAACTGTTAAGGTCTAGTGCAATTAATGCTATCAAAGACGTTAACAGAAAATGCAGAGTAATTAATATCAATCCGGGCTATGTTGAAACTGACATGACTTCAAATGTTCATGGCGAATATAATATGCTAACACCCGAGCAGTTAGCTAACATGATCAAATGGTGCTTGGACCAACCACAAGGTGTTGAGGTTGGTGAACTAAGCGTTTGGTGTACTACGCTGTATTAGAACAGCTACACTTTATTTGATAGTCGGCTATTGCGGCCTTTATCGCGTCTTCTGCGAGGATTGAGCAGTGTATTTTAACAGGTGGAAGAGCCAACTCGCTGGCGATGTCAGCGTTTTTAATGCTTCCCGCCTCGTCAAGAGTTTTTCCTTTGACCCATTCTGTGACCAGGCTACTGCTGGCGATTGCTGATCCGCAACCGTATGTTTTGAACTTTGCATCTTCGATAATACCTTCTTCATTTACTTTAATTTGTAACTTCATTACATCACCGCATGCTGGTGCGCCAACCATACCGGTGCCCACTGACGGATCCGCCTTGTCAAAACTACCGACATTTCGTGGATTTTCGTAGTGGTCAACGACTTTATCTGAGTAAGCCATAACCATCCTTTCTTAAAAGTACGTAATTATTTATCTAGTGATAAATACTGTTACTATGAAAAAAGTCGTTATTTACCCAGGTCGTTTTCAGCCCATGCTGAGTCACCACGCTGAAGTATTTAAACAGCTAAAGGCACAATTCCCTGATGCTGAAATATACGTTGGTTCCAGTGACAAAGTAGAAGCTCCTGACAGTCCTTTTAATTTCAAAGAAAAACAAATGATTGCGGCAGCGCACGGTATTCCAGCTAATCATGTGTTACAGGCTACACGCCCATATCACAAAGACGATTACGCCAAATACTTTAATGAAAATGATACTATTATTATTTTTGCTGTAGGCGAAAAAGATTTAGATCGTTTTCCGTTTAACAATGTAGATGCCAGTACTGGCTTGGATATGACTGTAAAAGGCGAACCTCGTCCCAAGTATTATCAAAAGATAAATACACTAAATAAAGACCCTCAACCAATGAGTGTAAGAGGATATATTACACTTGCTCCTACTATTCCATCTGCGGATGGTAGTACACCAGCAAGTGCTAGTGCCTTTAGATCTGCGCTTAAATCTGCGCCAGATGCTGAAGCCGCTAAAGAAATATATGCAACACAATTTGGTCAATATAACGACAAGGTTTTTCAATTAATTTATAACAAGGTAACAGGTGCAAATATGAGCGAACAAATTAACATCCTAAGAAAGCTAGCAGGATTGCCAATGCAAGAGGCAGCACCTGTTGAATTTGGTGCAAATGCAGATGCTAAGTCTGCAAAGTTTTTACCACCTAGTGCATCAAGTGCTAAGATGAGTATTGCTAACCGTTTCCCTAAGGGTGCAGACGTTAACGATCCTGCAACTAAGCAGGAGCAATTTATCCAGGCGCTACTACGCTCTCCAGAAGCACTCATTGCTGAATTTAGCGAAAGACTAGATCCTAAAGATGACAACAGTCTAGCAGTTGGCCAGAAGCTAAGTGATATTGTTCAGCTTATGAACCAGAAGGACACCGGTATCGCAGGACTGCCAAAAGACCTAAAGCAGTTTGTTCTAGATCTAACAGTTAACGCTGTCAAGAACATGGACCTAAGTGCAGGCGACGACAGCCCAGCTTATAAGGACATGGACATCGACGACGAAGAAGATGAATTCAAACGTGAATCGGTAGACTTATCAAACATTCGCGGTGACTACGGCATTGAAGAATCAAAGCCTGACTTCCTAGACCTTGACAGAGATGGTGATGAAGAAGAATCAATGAAAGACGCTGCCGATGATGCAGAAAATGATGTCAAAGAAGGCTTTAGCACAGATGCAGAGCAAGTACTAGCACAGTGTGGTTCTGGTGAACTAGATTGCTATGATGTGATGACAAGGCCACAAGGTCCTGCACAAGAAGAAGCAGCCAAAGTTATTCAAGACATGTATGACGAAGTAGTAATCGATCACCACTTACATCCAGATGATGACTTTGAACAAATCCTAGATATCGTTGCAGATCAACTAGACAATGATTATGGCAACAGCGATGCCGAAACACACGAAGCAGTAAATCCATATGCTGTTGGCATGTCACAAGCAATGAAGTCAACTGGCGATAAACCACCATTAAGAAAATCAACAATCAAAAAAGCACATAAGATCGCTCGTGCTGTTGATAAAAACGAAGCAGTCGAAGAAACCGCAAACAATGCTGTTTCTGCCGCACTAGCTCAATTGCGCAAACTAGCAGGTCTATAACATGAACGAAATTGAACGCTTACAACATTTAGCAGGCATTATGCCTAAAACTATTGCGCTAGAAGCCGAAGAACCAAATACAGGTGACGAAGTTGTAAAGACAGTAGTTGGGCACGAAGATGACGAACCAGGAATGATTCGTCAAGAACTTTATAAGATTGGTAAGTACGCTGTAGAACTTTACAAGATGTTAGGCGAAGTACCAGATGGCGACCTTCCACAATGGTGGACTGCAAAAATTGTTAAAGCGGGCGAGTTTATTGATTCTGCTAAACACTACTTAGAAGCAGAACTAGAAGCACCTGATGCAGAAGTACGTGTTACACCTGACGTAGAGGACAACACCGACCCAAGTGGTGTAAGTCAAATTTAAAGTTTAGAATTACTAATTAACTGTTCAGCATAAACGGGCCAGAAGCGACCAGCTCTTGGCCCGTTATTTTTTCTCCCGTCACTTTCCCCAGGAATCTTAATCCATAGATATGCATCACATAATGCTTGCCCAGTGTCAGTTGTAGGTGCTTGACCGATAGCACGACCTGGTGGATTACACCATTCATTACCATACGGTCCGTTACCATTGCGGCTAGTGTCAACTACATAATGATTGCAGTTAGCGTATTCACTTACACGCTCGGCCCATTTAACAGACTCTGCTGTAGTGCGGAAATTGCTTACATTAACGCTAAAGCCACGTACCTTAGGATTGCTGACTGTGTTTAGCAGTTTGCCTGCGGTTTCAGGATCAAGCCAATTGCTGTGTCCTATGTCAACATATACTAGCGCATTAGTACGCTCTGTTAATATAGTTAACGCTTGACGCATTAGATCATAGCGCCATTGTGCTTCAGCAGGTTCCATCTCTGTGCTATGAGGAAGTGCGTCAGGTTCAAAGATAACAATAGGTGCAAGTTCACCTACGCCTAGTGCAAAACTTTCAATGAACTCTAAGTAACTGGCGGCACTGCCAGCGCCTCCTTTGCTGTACTGCCCCATGTCTCGGTTTGGTAAATTGTACAGTACAAACACAGGAAGAGCTGGCAATGTCCTGCGGAACAATCTTGCCAAGCTCTTTTCTAAATGTTTAATAGGTTTGCCGTTTCTTTGGCCGTACCAAAACGCAACCGGATGCTCGAATATCTTTCTTACTAGAGGATACTTTACAGCATGGTCACATACACGGTCAAAGTTATTAACATAGAACGGATAGTCCATTACCCTCTCTTGACGGCACGTTCCAATTTCTTAAAACGCTTGTCGCGCTTTTGTTTTGCCATTTGTAGTTTGAACTCGCCTACTAGGTCAATAAAGTTAGTACCTTGCAAGTGATCGTATTCATGTAAGAAACAACGTGCATCAATTCCGTCCATCCAAGTTTCAACTACAGTCTCACCGTCTGTTTTAGTAAAACGTACTTTGATCTTAGCAGGTCGTTTAATCTTAATATAAAGCAATGGCCAAGTTAAACAGCCTTCGTCAAACATAACTTCGCCTTCAGTTTCAACAATCTCAGGCTTATATACACCAATATCTCCTAAGAAGCTATGGCGCATAACAAACATGTTGTAGCTACTGCCCACCTGAGGTGCGGCTAGCCCTACACCTAGGTTAGCATGCATAAGAGCAAACATTTCTTTTTCTCGCTCAGCCCAATCAATTGAACCCGAAAACGGATCAGTTGATGCGCTCTTGTGTAGTGCTGAGTGATTTGGTTCAACTAGTTGGCATTGCCAATCTTCAGTTAAGAAGTCACCTAGTGAGATATCCGAACTGCTAGCATATTTGGTATAAGGGTCGTATTGTTTAATCATGCTAATATTTAACAAGAGTGATATATACTATATATGAATAACGAACTTAGTATAATATTAACTTTGATTTTGATATCTATTGCCGCTGGTGCTGT
>JACCED011482882.1_pt1 | contig 11066 bp, 6 predicted proteins | sample 7455021 | NCBI WGS metagenome assembly JACCED01 (sample SAMN15323456, study PRJNA562643) | freshwater metagenome | isolation source: river surface water | place: USA:Blue River Watershed | collected 2017-08-19 | reverse complement strand
CACCTTGTTGAAATCGGGTCTGCTGGGTTTGGATCCGTTGGGGAGTTCGTCTCGGTTGTTTTCGTCGCGGTGCATAGGGCGGCCCGAGATGGCCGCAGACCCTCGCTGCTCAAGACGAATTTTTCTGCGAAAAATCCTCCTTACGTAGTAAGGAGAAAATTCAGACCATTGCGGGCACTGGTGCAGGTTCGGCCTGTACCCGTACCCGAACCAGAGGACCCGTACCTGTTGCCCGATCAGCCGAGACCTGGGACCCGAAGATGCGCTCTGTCTGGATTCGAGGCCCGTTGGCGCCTCGTCCGTCTAATCATTTCTTCCCCCGACGATACACAATGGCTTCGCACTTCTTGAAGCGGCGCAGCACCTTGTGCAGGAGTAGGTCATCCTCGCGGCAGACGCCGACCGATTTGACGGCCGGGAACTCCTCGATCAACAGGCCTTGCCGCCCGTTCATCGTGCGCCAATACCAGCGCGTCATCGGGGTCTCGTGTTTGCTCATGTAAATTTCCTTATTTCCGATGGATCAGTTCCAGCCAGGCTAATACCTTTGATTGGGAATTATATCCGTGTTCGATGAGGATTCGGGCGATATCCCGACCAGCAAAGATGATGACAGGATGGCTATCCTCGATGATTTCGTTGTAAGCCTGTGTGCTTACGAAGCTAGTGGTGACGAAGTAGCCAAACTGACGATGCTTAAGTCGAGATATTAAACGTGAGGTCAGGTGTACCCCGTTGCTGTTCTGCGGATCGTAGCATTTTGCTTCCATCGAGAACTCTACTTTGATGTAGCTGAAGTCAGTCCCGAGTCGATAGACGCCAATGCCGTCGCGTCCGCCATCTCTGGTCGGTGGCGTTAGTTCTAGGTCGATAATCTTCGGGTCGGAGAGCTTGCATACTTCGATGGCGCAGCGTTCGAAGGCGTATTCGCGTTCCGGGTGCGCTTTGTAGTAAGCCACCAAGGTGTTGAGGACTTCCCATTCCGGCTTACTTTCAGGGAGTTGCTCCTCTTTGCTTCGAGCTTGTTTTGACTTGGGGGCGATGAGAGCAGGGGCGTGTCCAGATTTGACGAAATCTTTCCAGATTTGGGGGCAATTAGGCCCGAGCGTCTCCCCAGTCTGCTTGATTTCGTTGATCCACGCCTTGCTGACGGTGGGGCAGTTAAGAATCGTGAATCTCGACCGGTAGTTGAGGAACCGCCGGTTTTGGCTGTCGCTTTTCCAGATGGCTACGAGGTCTTCGCTAGGTCCTAGTCCGTTGGCGCCTGGAACGGCCAAGCCTTTGAATTGGTATTCGAATCCTTTCTTGCCGAGCTTTTCAAAAACGAGGAAGACCGGAATCAGCTCTCGAAGGCCAAGGTGCAGGTTCATGAAGCTGTCGCGGAGGATGACATTACCTCCCGGCTTCGTGTCGTGCATGTCAGTATTACCGGCTTTTCGGTTGTCGCCGTAGTAGGTGAAGACGCCTCGCTCGGTGTCCAGATTGTCCGGCCAATCAGGGTCTTCGCCAGATGTGACAAGGGCGCACATGGTGACCCGCTTAGGTGAACCGCCTTTGATCGGCCTGAAGCCGCCTGCATTGCCCACGCCAATGAGCCTGCTGAGAGGTTCGTCGGCCAGGTTTCCGACGGTTCCGCCCATGTATTTTGCGTCAATATGAAGGTCGGCACCCTTCAAATCTTCGAAGACCACTACGTTTTGCCTAATGTAGTCTGACATGCTCAGATTTGACTCTACCTTTGTGGCTCAAGCTAGCTTTATATTAATCTTAAATGACAAGAGTCAAAGTCCCCACCCAAGTCCCATCGTTATCCTTCACTATGCTTAAGAAGGGGTATGTCGATTTAGGTACTGATCTTAAAACTGCACTTATTGAAGTAGATAAGTTTGACCCACAAACTCTTAGCCCCGCCACACCTCAATACTTTGATGCTTACTTCGAGGGCACGCCGATACCTTTTAAGATATACAGATCAAAGGGTAGGCGTGCACATACGAGATTAAGGTTGGAGAAAGGGAGGATGCGTGAACTTAAAGTTGTGGTTGGTGACTCACTATACTTCATTTTTTCATCTAACGGCCGTATAACGCTGGAAATTGATCGAACTGGCTTTCTCTACGGGAAGGATGCAGAGATGTTCTCGGTTGGGCGGGCTACAACGCGGTTATCTAAGCAGGTCATGAAACGACCTAAAGGTATGGTAAATCCCTTGCCTGCAAGAGTTGTCGATTTGAGGTATAGCAGGGATCGGCGTGTTTCTGATTGGGTGATTAGTCATGCCGATGGTACCTGTGAGCTGTGTAAGTCGACTGGGCCATTTCGTGATGTAAGCGACCGAATGTATCTGGAGGCCCATCACATCCACTTTTTATCAAATGGAGGTCCTGACGTAGTGGAAAACGTGGTGGCGCTATGTCCGAACTGTCACAGGAAATGCCATCACTCGAAAGACACAGCGAAGATTGCGGCGAAGCTTAGCGTGGTAGTGGCGAACCGGTCATGGGACTAGTGGTTTTTCCTGGACTTTTACTTCCACATTGCCATCTTCCGTTTTTAGATAAACATCTGTTCACTACCTTTGTCCTAAAGATGAAAAAACTTACCTGTATTGACCTTTTTGCCGGCTGCGGTGGCCTTTCTACTGGGCTGCATATCGCTGGATTCAAGACGTTACTTTATTCCGAGCTGAATAAGGACGCCAGCGCGACCTACCGGGCGAATCACCCGGAGGCGGCAGCTGAAGGGGACGTGCATAAACTTACGGCTAAGAATGGCGAACTTCTGAAGTCCTATCTTAAGGTATGGAAGGGGCGGGGTATCGAGACTGTCGATCTGGTTTGTGGAGGCCCCCCTTGCCAGGGGTACTCCGGGATTGGGCACCGCCGCACCTTCAAACTTGATAAGGAGGAGATTCCCTCCAACCACTTGTTCGAGCAGATGGTCAAGGTAGTTGAGCTTGTGCAACCTAAGATATTCCTTTTCGAAAACGTGGCCGGACTGCTTTCGGCGAGGTGGACACCGGAAGGCACTAAGGGAGAGATTTTCCGTGACGTGATCGGGAAGCGAATCGGCTTCGGGAAATTAAAGAACTACGATATACGCTGGGAATTGGTGCATGCAAAGGACTATGGGGTGCCTCAGAATCGTCCTCGCGTGCTTATCGTTGGTATCAATACGGACTACTTGGAGTCGCCTTCCAGCGAACCTGCTGCGCTTGATCCGAAGTCGGTTATTGCAGCTACTGCCGTCAAGCAGGGCTGGTTGCCCGAGGCTACTCACAACGCGCCAGATCTGGTTGATCTTCTGTCCGATCTAGCGGGCGGTAGAGGGCGTAAGGAAGGCGTGGACGTAACCTATTGGTCAGAGCCTAAGTCTCCCATTCAGGTTTGGCTTCGCACGAAGGGTGGTAAGCTTCTCGGCAAGGGCGACTTGTTGACGGAGCAGGAGTACTCCAATCATAAGCCTAAGGTCGTCGAAAAGTTTGAATACATGCTGAAGCATGGCGAAATCCATCCAGACCATAAGACCAAGAAATTCGCGCAGCGTGTGCTTCCGAAACGTTGGGGTAAAGGCGGGCCATCGATCACAGCCACTTCGCTTGCGGACGACTACGTTCACTTTTCTGAACCTCGTACCTTGACCGTTAGAGAGTGGGCAAGACTACAGACATTCCCTGACTGGTATGTCTTTAAGGGGCCTCGAACTACCGGCGGGCGCCGACGTGCGGGCGATCCGTCAAAAGGCGACTGGAGCCGAGACGTGCCGCGATACACCCAGATTGGTAATGCCGTCCCGGTCTTGCTTGCCAAGGCCTTAGGGCTCCACTTCTCTTCTCTTATTAGAAATAATGAGAAGAAGAAGTCTAAGCGCTGAAGAGGAATCTGTCTTCTCCCGGATCGCGGCCTGTTTTCCTGACGCCGCCCTCATTTATCCTTCGAGTACTGGTCTGGATAAGTCTATTCTCGATGCCCATGGCTCCTTGCGATTGCTGATGGCGAAGTCAGCCTTTCATGATTACTCGAAGCAGGGGCAAGGTGACACAAATAAGGTCTTTAGACCATCGGCCGTTTTCGATGGTCAGTCTGCATATGCATATGATTTATCCCTGTATCGTCCTGATGCCAAAGATGGGGATCCTAGATTCTGGCCTTCGATCCTGAAAAAGGGTCGCGTTAGTTTTCCCTTGTCAATTGGCAATCTCGGTGAGGGGCCATCCTTTGCTAAGATATGCGTTCCTGATGACCTGTACGCAGCTATCGTAGTAGAGGGCGTTTTTGTCATGCTCCGGCTTAAGGCCAGTGCCTTGGCGCTTTTATCCGAAGACAACACGGTTTCTCCGGTCGGCGAGGGAGCGGTCGCAGGATTTAGAAAGTGGGTTTTGGGCGCTAGAAGTAACGCCGACCGAAAGAAGGCAACTGGTCAGAAAGTTTCGGAAGGACATTTTTCTTATACTCAGGCTGATAATGATGAATTCGTGGTGCGTGAAATCGTCGAAAAACTGCAGGGCTATGCGGGACGGTTTGTCGAATCTCGAGGGTCAGGAGACATGGGCGTGGGAAAGACCGTCGAGTGGATGCTCGGTATTGAGGCTAATTCCAGTAAAGATCCAGATTATCAAGGCATTGAAATCAAGTCTGCACGCACAGGGCAGGCCAAAAACAAACTCACGACTCTTTTCTCGAAGACGCCTGATCGTAAGCTTTCCCTCATGAAGCCTTATGACGTCGTCGTGAATTTCGGTAGGCCAGATGAAGAGACTGGCAGGCATCAGGTTTATGCCACGGTTGGTCCCGTAAAATCCCCCCGTAATACAACAGGATTTTACACAGTTATAAGCGACAACGGGCTATTTTTTGAGTTAAGGAATCTGTCCGCCCAAACTCCTTTGTTTGTTTGGCCGCTGGATTCTCTGCGTTCTGCGCTCTTGAAGAAGCATCGCCGTACTATGTGGGTCTCTGTTGACGCGCGTAAGGTTGGCGGTCGCGAAGAGTTTCAGGTAATTGGTTGTAAGCTTACCGGTTCGCCTAATTTCGAATCGTTTCTGGATTTGATTCGTGAAGGGAAGATTACCATCGACCTAACCATGTCGCTCAAAGGCACAAAGCAAGGGGTGCGTGATCATGGCTACCTATTTAGGGTCGATAACTCTCAGCTTGATGGGCTTTTTCTGTCTGCACCTCAGATGTTCATGCTTGGTGGCAAGTGATGATAGTCCTGCGGTGATCGCAACGGGCATGAAGTATTATTGAATCCCTGAGTCTACGGGTTGCCAAAGGGTAGTGCGGGGGCATAACTTGACGCACCCCCGACCATGCCTGGCCTGCGACTTTATACCGGATTAGACCTGCGTTCATTGGCCGCAAAGCTGACCGAGCGTCTCCGTGAGCGCACCAGCCCCGTCGGCGGGGAAGTCGACCCTTTCGCCCGAGATTTCATTATCATCGATGGTAAGGGCACAAGCAATTGGCTGACGCAGGCTCTGGTGCGGGGTGAGGCCGTGGGCCAGGGGCTCGGCGTCCATATGAACGCCGAGTTGCTCAATTCTCGTCGCCTTGGACCTTGGCTGGCTGGCCTGCTTGAGGGCAAGGCGCCCACCGAGCCGATCGACGATCCGCTGCAAGGCTTGGAGGGCGTGATCTACTCCCTGATCGATGAGGATGACCGCTGGAAGCAGTGGACGGGCGATCCGGCGGTGGATCAGGGCGTCGTCAAGTGGGGGCTTTGCCAGCGCATCGGACGTCACTTCCGCGAGTTGATTCGGAATGACAGTGCGTGGGTTGCCCGCGTCGCTGCCACGGGGGTCAAGTCAGACGATCAGTGGAAAAGCCTTTTCGCCAAGGCCGTCGCCGAACTTAAGAAGGAGATCAAGGATGCTGACGGCAAAGTGGTACGTAAGCCACGTGCATATCTTCATGAAGTCGACGTGCTGCGTGCCATCAGCGGTGACTCGTCGGCCAAGCATATCGAAAAAATCGCCGCCCAACTGCCGACGGGCTTGTCGCTATTCTCCACCGGGGATGTCGCGGGCACCCATTTGGAGATCTTCAGGGTTCTTTCCCGGCATATTCCCATCGACCTGTTCTTGGTCCAGCCCACGATGAGTTTCCACGCGGATCTTGCGGCGGAGGCGAAGTACGAAGAAGCGCTGGCTTCTGAGGATAGTGGCTCACCGCTGCCCCCGCAGCGTACGAATCGCGCTTTCGACCTGCTGCTGGCCGGTGGTCGTTATTACCGGCTGCAGCAGGATAAGGTCCTTAAGCTGCTTGAGCCGACCAAGGAAGAGACCGTCGATGGACGGATTAAGGTGAATGAGGCCAGCCTGCTTAACGCCTTGAAGCGATCTCTGAACTACTTCGAGTCGCCCGCGGAATGGGCCCGCAATGACGACTCCTTGTCGATCCATCGTTGTCACGGCGCTTGGCGCGAGGCGGAGGTCGTGCGTGATGAGCTGATCGCGGCGTTTGATGACAAAGGCGGGCGTAGCCTTAAGGGAATCAAGCAAGGGGATGTCCTGATCCTGACGCCCAACCCTGACTTGTACGCGCCTATCCTGGAAGCCGTGCTGTCCCAACGAGACCCGTCGTTCCACTTTACCACCGCAGGCATCTATGGCGGAAAGAAATCACCCATCGGCGCTTTGGTGAAGGCCCTACTTGAGTTGCCGGCCGAACGGGTGACTTCGCTCGACATCCTTAACCTGCTTTCCTTGCAGGCGGTACGTTCGCGGATGGACTGGGATGACGACGATCTCGAGAAGATCGAGGAATGGTTCCGGGATGGCCCGCTCCTCTGGGGCGTTAACGCCGATCATCGTGCGGATGTCGTCGATCGCATGGCCGCTGAAGGTAAGGCGGGCGATGACATCGATGAATCTTCGCTGATGGCGGGAACCTTAGACGATTTCATCAAGCGACTCAGCCTAGGCACGGCCTATGGCGGCATGATCCATGCGGTCCAAGATCCAGACGAGTCCCATGCTGACGCCAAGCGTCTTCCGTTGAGAGGCGTCGCCGGCCAGCAGGATCTCCGCATGGCTGATCAATTGCTGACAGCGCTCACGGCCTTGCGTGTTTGGGCCGATTTCGCCCGTCCGCGCCTCAGTCAGGCGTCGCCGGCGAATATGGAGGGGTGGCTGAATCAGTTTGACGCGGTCTTGGATGCCCTGCGCCCGACTCACTATACCTACGCCGAACACCTGATTGAACTGAATCGGGCCGTCGGGGCGCTTAAGCGTCGTGCCCGTCTGTTCGGCGATAAGCCGATCTGGCTCGAACTTTTCCGTTCCATCGTCGACGAGCAGTGTGATTTCAGCGCCGGTGCGGGCCAGTTCATGTCTGGCTCGGTCACCCTTGCGCCCCTACGGGCGACTTCGATCCATCCGGCCAAGATGATCATCTTCATGGGGATGGATGACGGTGTCTTCCCGCCCAAGGCCGCCAAGGTCGGACCAGAAATCTACAAGGAGAAGGTCTATGCTGACGGCGAGAAGAAGAAGCCGGTGTCGGGCGACTTGCGAAGCTTCTCCTGCCGGGCCGTCGAGTCACAGGAAGATACCGGCATGCACGCGTTCCTCCTGGCGCTTCTGGCGGCTGATGAACGCGTCCTGATCACGTTTGATGGCTATGTTGGCGCGGAAGGCAAGAAGGCCGGCGCTGCCTTGCCGGTCGAAGTCCTTCGTCGTGTCGCCGTCGATATGACGGCTAAGTCGCGCAATGATGCGGATCTCTTCCGCTACCGGACCCACGGACTGAATGCCCATAGTCGACCGCTTGAGCCGAGCATGCATGCGCCCGATCTGAAGCCCTCAGATAAGGAGGTTTCGGTGGGAAGAACTTATGATCCGGTCGCTAAGGAAACCTCTTTGTCTTTGGGTAAATCAAAGCATCTGGTGCTTGCCCCTGACCTATCCAAGGGTTTCGCAGCGCTCTCTTTGCCCGACTTGATTCGTTTCTGGGCTTCGCCGCCGCGTCAGGGCTTGCGCATGATGAACGTGCATGTGCCTTACGAGGAGGCCGTACTGCCGACGGAGTCTGTGATGGAGGTCGATGCGCCTACGGTCCGTAATGCAAAGGATTGGATCAAGTCGGCGAAGAAGGAAGGGGCCAAGGTTGAGCCGGGGCTTTGGGAATCCGCCGCAAAGCACTCAGGCATGTTCCCTGTCGGAGAGCTGGGCGAACAGCTGTTCGATCGTCTAGCCGTCGAGGATGTCGAGGGGGCCGAGTTGATGCGTAGGGTGATTCAAAAAGTAATCGGCAGGGATCCGGCACCTTGTCGCATACAGCCTATGCGAACGGAGCGCTTTGAGCTCTATGTGGATGGCGAACACCTGGCCGTTGCCTCTTTTGAGCCTTATTCGGAGTTGAGTGCCTATCGTTGGCTTTGCCTGCTGCCTGCTTTGGATGAAATCATCCAATCCAAGACGATCGAAGAGCTCTCAGCATTACTGCGCGTAAGCGATCCGGTGCGACTTGCCGAAATCAAGGAGTGTAAACTCCGGAAGGTGCTTTTCGTCGGTCTAAAGACTCCCTCGGCCGAGCCGGACAAGGGCGGGGGGATGTCGATTGACGCTCAGGTCGAGCATGCTGCCGTTGAAGTCGGGTTCCCCGATCATATGTCCGCCCGTGAGCTCCTATCGCGATACGAAACCCTTGCTACGAGCGCCCTGCATCGCGATAATCCTGCTTTGCCTAAGTTGCTTTCCAAGGCGATGAAGAATAGGCTGGTGGAAATGGCTAAGCTCAAAGAGGGGGCTGATCCACAAATCAAGGCGCGAAACGACAAGATTAAGCGGGAAGCGATGCTTTCGCAGAAAGATATCGCCTCTAAGTTCGGCAGCGATCGGAAGGATCCGCGGGCGCGAATCTTCCTGCCGGAGATCTATCTCTTCGAGGAGCTTCATCGCCTGGTCGGCTGGGATAATGAAGACAATGCCCTCATACCTGCGGGTTCTTCACGTAGGACCGCTAAATCTATGGGTGTCACGCCGAGCCAAATGTAATCATGAGCAACGAGCAAAAGCCCCAAGAAGGCACCCCTTTCGATTTGCAGAGCTTCCCCTTGGATGGAGGCTTCCGGGTGATTGAGGCCGGTGCCGGCTCCGGCAAGACCCATAATCTTGTTCGTCTGGTATTACGACTGATTGTCGGACATGGAGTCGCTAGGCCCATCCTGGCCAAGCGTATCTTGATGGTGACCTTTACGGAGGCGGCTGCCTTGGAGATGCGTCAACGTGTGCGGGATTTGCTCGAGGCGGCCAGTGTCCACGATTTGAGGGAGGCGGATGACAAGGACGTATATGGTATCATGGGGGCGGACGACGTCAGCCTCTATGGTCGACGTCGCGGATTGGTCATCTCGGCGCTAAACCAGATTGGCATGATGCAGATCACCACCATCCACGGCTTCTGCATGCGCGCTTATGGGGATCATGCCGTTAACGCTGGCTTTCCTCCGCTTTCGGGGCCGCCACAAGACGGTGGCGAGCTCATGGAGCAGATTGCTTCTGATTGGATTCGTTTGAACGGAGAATCGGCGCTTAAGCTCGGAGAACTGACCAAAGTGGTCTCGGCTCTGGCGGCAGAGCCTACGGCCGCGGTTTACGGCGCGGACGAAGGATTGGTGGATTATGTTCGTAAACGTGCCTCGGATCCGTCCGTTACTACTTTCGATACGCTTATTACTCGGTTGCTCTATGCTTTGCCGCCATCGCAGAGCGCTAATGCCGCGGAAAATGCCTGCCGTCCGCCCGCCGATCCCGCGAAATGCGCTTCATTGGCTAAGGCAATCCGTGCCGACTATGATGTGTGCATGGTGGACGAGTCGCAGGATACCGATCGTCGTCAGTGGCAGATCTTCAGCGTTCTCTTCGGGCCGGAGTCGAAGTCGGACAAGCATCGCCTGATCTTGGTCGGAGATCCCAAGCAGTCTATCTATGGCTTCCGTGGCGCCGATGTGAGCAGCTACTGCGAGGCGAGAAATCAGGCTGGAGCGGGATTGTTCACGCTGACGGCTAACTGGCGGTCTTCGCCAGCCATGATTGACCGTTTTAACGGATTCTTCATCCGTCCGGGTTTCTTTCAGACACCAGATATCGTCTTTAGTAAGGCGTTGCAGAAAGGAAAGGTCATCAATTGTGGGAAGGATCCTATTGCTGAGATGCCGGTGAAGGTCCTGCACTCCGATGAGCCCAAGGTGATCGCCAAGCTAGCCAGGGACATGATTCACGAATTCGACCGCGAGCAGATCGGCCGAGATGGCAAGCCGCTGCCGGTGGGCCCTGACGGAAAGGTCGATCCATCGCTTCCGCCTGAAAGCAGGGCGGATGTCGCCATTCTTACCCGGACGAACAGCCGGGCTGACCTGCTCTATCGTGAACTTATCTCCTTGGGGATAGATGCCTCACTAGAGTCGCAGCAGTCAGTGCTGACGACGACGACCGCCTTCCAGATTCAGTTGCTGCTGCGCGCGGTGCTGCGGCCGTCGGATGGCGGTCGCGTGCGCTCCTTGGTGCTCTCCCGTCCTGCCTTGTTCGGAGAGCAGACCGAATTGGATCCTCGCAAGATGTCCGTGCTGGCCGAATGGCTTCAGTCATGTGAGCGTGTCTGGAGAGGGAAGAAGGGGTTCTCGGCCGCCTGGGATAAGCTTATCCGTGAGGCGCCTCATGCGAGAAATTCCGACATCAAGTTCGAGCCGCTGATCCAGAGCCTGGCTCGCTGTCACTTCCGCCATCGCGCCCTAACCGACCTGGCTCACGTGGGGGAGCTCCTGATCAGCCGCAGCAGCCGCAATCAATGGGAGCCCGAACAGCTTGTTCGCCACCTGTCGACCAAGGTGATGGAGCAGGAAGATGAGGCCGATGCCGGAGGTGAAAGCGAAGACGAACAGATGGCCAACGCCGCTGCCGAAGAGCAGCTCCGGCCGGAATCTTCGGTCGCCAGAGTGCTCGTCCGGACGATCCACAAGTCCAAGGGACTCGAATATAACGGCGTAATCATCGATAATGTTTTTGAAAGCAGTCGCTCACGGAAGGGAGGAACTTTGGTGCGAAGTGATCGCGGGCTCTTTAT
>JACCED011693713.1_pt1 | contig 11068 bp, 10 predicted proteins | sample 7455021 | NCBI WGS metagenome assembly JACCED01 (sample SAMN15323456, study PRJNA562643) | freshwater metagenome | isolation source: river surface water | place: USA:Blue River Watershed | collected 2017-08-19 | reverse complement strand
CGGGGCGGATCCGGCCCTCGGGGTTTTCAAAGAGTGCCTTGATGCGCAGCAGGCCACTGGCCGCGTCGGCGACCGGCGACAGGTAGATCAGGGTGGCTTCGACGGTCACCGGCGACTCGCCGACGAGCACTTCCACGTTCACCTTCTGGTTCAGGCGGAGCGACTGGGCCAGGCGCGGCTCGAGATTGGCCACCAGATGGCAGCGGCGGGTGTCCACGATGCGGACGACCGGCTGCTGGTCTTCGCACTTCTCGCCGACGTCCTTGTAGAACTGGGCCACCTGACCGTCGATGGGCGAGAGGAGTTGACGGCGCTTGAGCACCGCGGCGGCCAGTTCGTGGTCGACCTTGGTGATCTCGAATTCACTGCGTTTCTTCTCGATCTCCTCCTTGCTGACCGAGATGGCGTTCCGCTGGGCCAGCGACTTGAGCCGCTCCAGTTCGCTGGCGGCCAGTTCCCGGGCCAGACGCTTGCGTTCCAGGTCGAGTTCTTCGAGCTGCTTGTCGAGTTCGATCACCACCTGATCCTTCCGTACCGGGGTGCCTTCCTCGAGCGGGCGGGCCCCGACCACGCCGACGATGGGGAAGGCGAGGGTCACATCCTTGATGGGTTCGGTGACCCCGGTGATCCAGGTGGGGTCGGCTCCCAGCAATTGCCAGGAGGTCAGAAGAGCGATGCCGGCCAGTCGGGGGAGGGTGTGTCTCGACATGCGTGGGTTCTTGGAGTTCATGGTCTGGCGGGGCTGATCAGGGAGCCTTCGGGCTGTTGGACAGGGGGATCGACGGCGCCTCTTCCACCTTCTTGTCCTTGTTCTTCCGGAGGAACTCCTCGGTGCGTTTGCGCAGTTCGAAGAGGTCCACTTCGGCGTCCCGGGCCAGGAGCAGGGTTCCGCGGACGGCCTCCAGTTCGAGGCGGGCCTTGCGCTCCATCACCATGCTCTCCACGGCGGTGGCACGGGCTTCCGAGAGCTTCTCTTCGGTCTCCAGCACCACGCGGCTGTCGACACTGCCGACGGCCAGACGGTCCAATTGGGCCGCCAGCAGCTTCTCGTGGAAACCGATGACCGACCGGGAATTGGTCAGACTGTTGCGATGCAGTTCGATCTTCCGGAGGGCGGTGTCGACGAGGTTGAAGACCTGGACTTCGGCTTCCTTCAGCGCCGACAGCGCTCGGATCTTGCCCAGCTTGCCGGCCTCGAGTTCATTGCGCTCCTTGATGCCGCCTCCCAGCGGGACCCGGAATTCGAAGCCCAGCGACCAAGCCGGATATTCCCGGCCGGCCCAGTCGTCCATGGACTGCACGATGTTGGAGCTGAGGCCGTTGAGGCCGTAGCTGGCCTTAAGGTCCAGCTGGGGCAGGCGTTGGTTCTTGAGGTAGGCCACCCGGAGGTTCTCCTGCTTCACCTGCTCGGCCCGGATGAGGTAGTCCGGATTCTTGCGGAACGCCTGGGTGTAGCTCTCGACCTTGCTGGTCCGATCGTCCACCAATTCGGGCACGTCCACCGCCTTGGGCAGGCTGGCCTGGGCTCCGATGTTCCGGGAATACAGGCTGCTGATGCGGCTGGCGTAGTCGAAGGCGGTCTGTTGGGCCTGCTCGAGCTTGGCCTTGCGGGCGGCCAGTCCGGCCTGAGCCTGCATGACCTCGAGCTCCGAGGATTTGCCCACTTCCATCCGGGTCTGGAGATCCTTGAGCACCTTCTTGGCCGTCTCGAGCGAGTCGGTCCCGATGCGGACCTGCTCCTGGGCCAGGTGGAGATCCCAATAGGCGGCCTCGGCGCTGGCCAGTACCAGCAGGATCTGTCGTCGGTATTCGTGGAAGGCGATCTTGGAGGAGATGGCCGAGAGGCGGATCTTCGCGGTGGTGGCTCCCCAACCCGCGTTCTTGAGCAGCGGTTGGGTCAGATTCAGGCCCGCGAAGCTTTCATATTGCTGGCCCATCAACTGTCCGGGGGTGCCTTCAGCGGCTCCGACGTTGTTGTTGAGATCCCGCAGCATGTACCCGGTGCGGAGCTTGGCGCCGGTACCCAGCAGGAATTCGATGCCGGCGTTGTAGAGGGTATTCCGCTCCAGATAGAAGGGGCGGGCGAAGAATCCCAGCTGGGCCGATTGCTGACGGTTGTTCGGACGGCTGGTGTCGAAATATTCGGCGCCGCCGACCAACTGGGGCTCGAAGATGCCCTTTTCAGCCCGGTGTAGCCGCTCGCTGACCTCCGCGTCCTGGAGGCGCATCTGGATCTGGTCGTTCTGCTCCAAGACCATTCTCCGGAGATCGTTCAGGCGCAGCGGGGATTCGGCCGGGGGCGCATCGGCGGCGGTGACACTGCAGGCCAGCAGCAGGGAAACGAGCGACATCACGCCGGATCGTCTCGGGAGCGAGCGGTCGATGGCGGCAGAGTTGAAAGAATGGGAAATCCGACAAACAGGCGATGGATGCATGAGGAACTGTAAAAAAAGTCCTTACGGTAGAATAAGTCTTTGAATCTGGAATCAACGCATGGACATCAGCGAAATCGACGCCCTGTTCGCAATGAAACAGGGGTGTAGCCGTGTTGAACTCGGTTTAGTAGGAATGTTTCCATGCCAGAACGGTAATAAAGTGGTTTAAAGCTATAAAAAAGATCAAACAAAAATTGTAATACAATAAATGTAATAAAAATGATTCAAACAGCGAGGCTTCAATTACAGGGGGCTCAGGGGATGTCTTAACGGGCATCCAAGTGGGTTCAGGGAATCCCCTATCGATCGTTCAGGGAGACGCTCTCAGGCTTCTGGGTAAGCTGAACAACCGCAGACGGCAGCGTCTGTGGGATGCCGGGTTCATTCGCCCGGTGTTCTTGCTCAGGACTTCCAAGAACCATGAGAACACCCCAATCCACTCCTCCACGCCGAGCCAAACACGCCACCCGGCGCACCCGTGCCCAGGCCTCCACCGCATCACCGATCAAAAAATACCGCATTTTCGTGGTGGATGGTCATCCGGTGACCCGTGCAGGTCTGGCCAGCCTCATCCATCAGGAAGAAGACCTGGAGGTGTGCGGTGCGGTCGGGTCGCCTGCCGAGGCGATTTCGGCCATCCAAGCCACCCACCCCGACATGATGATCACCGACATGTCGATCCCGGGGCGCAATGGCATCGAATTCCTCAAGGACATCCATGCGGTGTTGCCCGCGTTGCCGATTCTGGTGTTGTCGATGCACGATGAGACCTTCTACGCCGAACGGGCCCTGCGCAGCGGTGCACGGGGCTACCTGATGAAGGAGGCCACCCCGGAGAAGCTCATGGAGGTGATCCGGCTCATCCTGAACGGAGGATCCTTCGTCAGCCCCCAGATCTCGGCGCGCCTGGTCGATGCGGCCATCGGTCGGCGCCCGCGTGGGTCCAATTCACCGATCGAGAAATTGTCGGACCGGGAATTCGAAGTGTTCCAGCACATCGGCAACGGACGCAGCACCAAGGAAATCGCCGGCACGCTCCACTTGAGCCCGAAGACGGTGGATGTGCACCGCGGGCGGATCAAACAGAAGCTCCAGATCCGCGACGCGATCTCGTTGCTCCATCATGCGGTGCGGTGGGTGGAAACCCAGTGCCCCCAGGGGTGAGCGCTTTCCCGCGGATCGGGGCCGGGTTCCATGGGGGCCCGGCCCCGTTTGTGTTTCCGGGGAGGATTTCACCCGTGCTGGGAGGGGGTCCGGGAAATCCTCAACGAGGGCGGGACTTGCGTCTGAATTCCGGTCACCGACCCGCGTGGCATCCTGAGTCCCGACAACCCGATCCTGCATGAAACTCCCACCCGCCCCGCGTCATGAATAATCACCTCGCCCCCACCGCTGCCGCCCGCGCCTCCGCCTCGGACCGCTTCTCCGTCTCTGATCGAACCAGGCCGCGTTCCCAGCATCGGCCCCTGTGCATGGAATCCGGGGGCGAGTGCGAATCCCGGACGCGGATCCTCTATGCCGATGACGACCGGTGCATTCTGCGGGCCTGCCAGATCATGCTGGATCGGGCCGGTTACGATGTGGACACCGTGGCCGACGGGGCGGAGGCCTGGGGGGCCATCCAGAGCAGTCGCTACCACCTGCTCATCACCGACAATGAGATGCCGAATCTCACCGGGGTCGAACTGATCCAGAGAGTCCGAGAGGCCCTGATCCCGGTTCCGATCGTTCTCGCTTCGGGCTCCATCATCAGCTCCGACGGGGTGGAGTGCGATGCGGTGCTGCCCAAACCGTTCACGGGCCGTGCTCTGCTCGACACGGTGCGCGACGTGTTGCTGCGACCTCAGGTGCCCGTGTCGCGGTTGAGACGTCGCTGCGTGGGGCGCAGCCCATTTCCTGGGTGATCCTGTCCTGATTTCCCGATGCAAACCAACAACCCACAAACCCATGAGCAAATTCATTCCCCTATACTGCAATTCCACCCGCGAAACGATTGAACACCGGGCTCGTCAGATCTTCGAGCAACGGGGTTGTCCGGAAGGGCAGGATCTCGATCACTGGCTCCAGGCCGAGACCGAACATTGGGATTCGTGCCTGACCGATCCGCCTCCGGGCGAATCCGATCCGGAACGACTGCCGGCCGAATGGGATTCATTGGGATGATCAAGCCATCTCGGCTCCACCGTTGGGGGCGCCCGTTCCTGAGGTTGTGCCCATCGGGGACGGGGCGCTCCCGCGGCTGGCGTCGGGGACCTGTCCTTCGATGAAATCGCTCCTCTTGGAAACGGGGAAAGTCCTGATCGTGGGACTGGTGGTCGCGTGGCTGGCCAATCGAGTGTCGCCCCGGGGACTCCACTTGGGGCGCGATTACTTCAGTGATCCGAGACTGAGGGTTGTCAGCCCCGAGTCACCGTCGCCTCGACCCCATGCGGCGGAGGCCTCGCACCGCGTGTCGGAAATCAACTCGGATCAGGCGCTGGGGTTCTTCCGGGAGTCGCGACGGCGTCCGGGCGAGGTGATCTTCGTGGATGCCCGCAAGGAGTCTTCCTTTCTTGAAGGCCATGTTCCGGATGCCTATCCGCTCGACCGGTTCTATCCGGACACCAGCCTGCCGGCCGTGGTGATGGCCGGTGGCACGGCCGACATCGTGGTGGTGTACTGTGCGGGCGGCACCTGCGAAGACAGTCACTATGCCGCGTTGCAACTCCTCGAAGCGGGGCTTCAGGAGTCCCGGGTCCGGGTCTACGCGGGCGGTTTCAATGATTGGACGGCCCAGCATCGTCCCGTGGAGAGCGGCGCCCGCGGGAGTGGCCTCATCACCGATCCACTGCCATGAATTCCTTCTCCCTCGGGTTGCCCAACGGGACCCCTCGATCCGCCATCCGATGGGGCGTTCGCCTGATCTTGGGCCTCTGCTTCGTGTCCCTGGGACTCAATAAAGCCTGGCACCCCGCCGACTTTCTCAAGGCGATCCACCAGTATGGGTGGCTGGAGGGTTCGATGTCTCTCACGTGGATCGCCGCCTGGTTGCCGTGGTTCGAGGTGTTCTGCGGCCTCCTGCTGCTGGTGCGGATCTGGGCCAGGGGCTCGGCCCTCGTGGTGTTCGGGATGCTGCTGGTCTTTTCCGCCATGATCCTCCACCGCGCGCTGCGGATCCAAGAGACCTCGGGGATCGCCTTCAGCCAGATCCGCTTCGACTGCGGTTGTGGGACTGGCGAGGTGCTGGTGTGGCGAAAATTGCTTGAGAACGCCGTGTTGGCGGTCTTGGCGGCCACGGTCTTTCTGCGGCGCTTTTGAAACATCGTCCCAGTTTTCCGAATGTCCCCCTTTCACCCCCTTTCACCCCCGGTCGTTCCCATGGCTGCCCCTCTGGATGGGAGTGTGGATGGGCGGCGCCTCCGAGGTTCCGTTGATGCCACCCAACGACCACTTCCTCCATCACACGCCGGTGACGGGAGCCGAGACCATCGGGGTGACCGATACTCTGCGGGCGACCCGGGAACCGGGAGAACCGCTCCATGCCGACCTGTGGGGCGGGCATTCACTCTGGTGGCGGTGGGACGCACCGATCGACGGCGACGTTCGGATCACCGCCGACGGGAGCCCGATGGACACGCTCCTGACCGGGGTCACCGGGCAGGCTCTGGGCGGATTGCCCCCGGTCGTGGCCAGTGATGAGATCGACTCGCCTCAAGTGGGCTCGTTCAGCCGGGCCGCATGACGACCCCTGGTGGGATGGCGGTAGCTCATCGCTGTGGATGCATCCCCCAGAGTCTACCGGACCATCAGCACCCCTTGACCGAACCCGTGAGGGGCTCGGCCAAGGGCACGCGAGGCCGAGGGGTAGGTCACTTGGAGACAGTCTGGCGTTGGGACTGTTGGACCACAGGAATCCGGAGCAGGGGAAATCTCGGATGGCTCGATCGCACCGTGATTTCGCCGCGTTGGGCTGCCTCCATCCGGAACCCGACCGGGAACGTGACGTCCAGATGGAACAGGCGACCGGCTTCGGTCTCCCGGAGCGCGACCTCCACGCCGGCGATGTCGGCACGCGCCTCCGAAAGCGTCACGGAGTCCTTGCTGGAGTTGCGGATCACCAGAGTCGACTTGATCGGTGAGGCCAGGGCCTCTCCTGGAATCGAAAGTTGCTCCGGTGACACCGCCAAGGCCGGTTGGACGAGCGCGTAGGCCGTGACTTGAAGCGAGGGAGCCTTTGCGGCGGACGTGGTCAATCGAATCGGGACCACGGTGGCGCGCGGCGGGAATGGGGGCACGGCCGTGATGTTGAGGAGGAATTCCTTGCCCGGGGTCACCGTCTCCAGCGCCACCTGGAACGAATCGTTCGTGCAACTGAGGTTCGAGAGTTGGACCGATTCCTCGAGGTGGTTGACGATGCGCACGCTCTTGGTTTGTCGGGTCTGCCCTTCTTCTGCGAAGGAGAACATCACCAACGACGGGGTCGCTTCGATGGGTTTCCAGATCGTGCCGGTGAGCTGCAGTACGACATTGGAGTGGTTCTGATCGTTGCAATGAACCGTGGCGCTCTTGGTGACCTTGCCGCTGAAGCCGCTGGAGTTGAACTGGAGGGGGATGGAGCCCCGGGCACCGGGTTCGATCCGCTTGTCCCAGGCTCCGGCCGTGGTGCACCCACAGCCCGGTTGAACTCGGGTGATTTCGAGGGTCTGGTCTCCAGTGTTGGTGAAGACGAAGCTGTGGGTGACGCTCTCGCCGCTGTTGATCTTGCCGAAGTCGAACGAGGTGGACTCGAAGCTGATCACCGGTCCTTGGGGCGGTTCCTGTTGGGGAGTCCGGGTCGGGGAGGCACCCGAGGCGATCCCGGCGGTCAGTACGAGGGAGATCAAGAGACTGGGAATGGGTTTCATGGTCATGGGTGGGGTTCCAAAGGATGGGTTCTGGTGTTCTGTGGAAACGGCGCTTGCGGGTTTCATGGGTTTTCCGTCGTGAATGGCGTTTGTCCGGCGGTGGCGCGCTGCAGGCGCAACTCCAAGGTCTGACGCGCTTGTTGAAGAGTGGCCTGAGCGGCGGGGATCCGGGCAAATCCGGTCAATTGGTCGATGAAAGCCAGTTGCCGTTGGATGCCTTCCGGGGTCTGGCTCGCGGAACTGGGAATGCTGTAGAGCGTCTGGTTGCCGGCGTTGATGTGGATGGTTTGAAGGTCGGCCCAATTGGAGACGGGCGGGAATTGAGTCAGCACGGCATCGGCGACAAAATACTGGTTCCCCGCCAGCGGTTGTTTCAGGTACGACCAATATTCGGGGGGGATTTCGCCGCGGCCGGCCTGGGCGATGAGGAACTCGCGGGCGCCCTCGTTGCCCGGGGCCAATTCGGTCAACACTTGCAGGGCTTGAAGACGGTTCCCACCCGGCGAGCCCGGTTCGGCCAACCGGATGAGCGAGGGCACTCCCGCTCCATCCGGCAGCTTCGCCAGAGCCGACATCGCATAGTATTTCCAGCGTCCGGCAGCCGCCTCGAGGTCTTGCGCCGTCTCCGGATTTCCGTAGGTCCCGAGGACTTCAAACAGCGGGGCCAGGTCGGCGGTTCCGGGTTTGATGGTCCCCGTGTTCGCGGCGGCGAGGTGTTGGCGGGCGATGGCCAAGGCCTCATCCCGGTGCTCACCGGGAGCGGACTCTTCGAGCCCTTGCGCCAGCAGTGCGACCTCATGGTACGACTGGGTCTGGTTGAGGACCTGACTCATCGCGGCCGCGGCCTCGGGCCCTCCGATGCTTCGAAGGACATTGAGCAATCCCGTTCGAGCGCTGTTGTGGCCCAAGTCATCCCGGAGTTCCGATTTGAACGCCACGTCGGTCCCACGGCCCAGGAACTGCAGGATGGCCGGAATGGCCGAAGCCCCCATGCCGGCCAGGTCCTGAAGACCGGATTTCCAGGCCTCCAGGGTCTCTGGTGGCAGGTCGCCGTCGGGCTTCCCCATCAACGCCATGAGCGAAGCCAGACGGGCGACCTTCTCGTGAGCTGCGGCGGAAATGACCTCTCGGTCACCGGGTGCTGAGAGGGAATCCTCAGGACGGGGCTCTCCGGATTCGCCCGGATTCAGGGTCTGTGCCTGACCTTCGGTGCCTGAGACCGCCGATGCGGATGGGTGCTGCTGTTCAGCGGCCGATTCGACCGGAATCTCCGCGGTCTCGGTCGACGGAGTGCGCGAGTGCAGGTGGCGGGTGAGGGCGACGAGGCCCATCACGGTACCCGCCGCCGTGACCAAGAGGAGCCAGCGGACCGGGTGGGGCGGGGGATTGGGCGGTACGGGGTTGGCGGTGTTCATCGAAGGTCGAGGGGTGGTTTGGGATGGAACGGACTGACTGGAAAAGGGGTTCCGAGGGGCCGATTCCGGATTGAAGCGGGTGATCTCGGGTGATGTCGGGCTGTCAGGTGCGGTTCGGTGTCGAAGGAGGATCTTGGACAAGGGGAACCCGGCGGCGGGCCGCCGGGTTCCGTTGCTAGATCGGTGATTCCATACGGAGATCAACCGGGCTCAGGGGGTCTCGAAATCCACCCGGGCATATCCGTTGGCACCGATGGTGACCTTCCTGGTCTGGGAGGCTTCACCTTTGCGGTCCAAGGCGATGTACAAGGTGGTCGACCGACCGCTCCACTTGTACCCGCAAGAATACCAGCCATCCTCGTCGGGCTTGACAGTGGCGATGAGCTTGCCTTTGGCGTCTTTGATCAGAATCCTGCAGGAGTCCACCTGGCAGGACGATTCACGATCGTCATCACTGGAGGACTTGGCTCGAATCATGCCAACGATTCCCGTGACTTTTTTGAAATCGTTGATGTTGCAGATCGCGTCCGATGCGGAATCGGTCCCATCGCTGAAGGCGAAGAGATAAGATCCGCGATCGGGGATCACAATCCGACGGGTGACCGGGTTGACAGCATCATTGCCGCTGACCCCACCCATGGCGTAGCCGGTCGTTCCCTTCAGGCCGTAATCCAAATGCATGTTGAGATACACGAATCCGGACGCCGGCACTGTCAGGGTCACCGAAACGGTGGTTGAGGATCCCATGGCTTGAGGTCGGTAGTCCGAGAGGACCACTTGCGTGGAATCCACGAAGAACCCATTGCCCGGGATGTAGCATTCCTGACCGTTCGATCCGGGGACCACGGTCACGCTGTCATAGGCGTGGATGGGTTGGGCACCTCGGGTGATGTACGGATAGGGTATGGTGAGGTTGAGGGTCACCACGGATCCAGGCTGCCCAGGGTAGAACAGGTTGAAGTATGTCTGACCTGGGTTGCTGGCGTTGAGCTTCGACAGCGGAGACTTCGATCCGTCCGGAGAGAACAGGAGGCGGAAGTCTTTGCAGCCGGTGGTCGGGTCCAAGTCGTAGGTGCACAGCGAACTGTCGGTGACCACCACCCGGGTGGACGGCAGGCACTGGATGACCTGAACATGGCTGATCTCATTGCAGCCATCGGACACGGTCCATCGACGTTCCACGCGTTTCGGGCAGGTTCCCGAGATAGAGTCGGTGTGGGTGATGGTGATGGTACCGCAGAGGTCTTCGGCGGTCGGGGTCCCGGTGTTGGCCGGGTCGATGTCGCAGTCGCTGCAAGTGAGGTTCACATCCCCGGGCCAGGCCACGATCGGCGGCAGGGTGTCACGGACCTCGATGGTGGCGCTGCATGAGGCACGGTTGCCGCAGGCGTCGACCGCCGTCCAGATGCGGGTCACACGGTAGTTTTGAGGGCACGATCCGCGTTCGGTCACGTCCTCGTGGGTCACAACCGGGGCGGGGTCGCAGTCGTCACTGGCGGTGGCGTCCGGGAACACCGGGACTCCAGGGCATTCGATGGGCGATTCCACCGCCGGGCAGAGGATCCGAGGCGGCACGGTGTCCTCGGTCCAAGTGTAGGTCACGCGGGCCTCGGTTGCGTTGCCGCAGAGGTCGCTGACCGAATAAGTGAAGGTCTGTGACTTGCGGCACAGCGCTTCGCTGACGATCGGGCCCGGGGTGCAGACCACACGGGCGCTGACGTCGCCATCGCAGAGGTCGCGCGCCGTCACGCGGCCGGAGCAGACCGGGCGGATCGGGTTGCAGCCCAGATCGGTACCCGTCGGCAGGTTGGCGAGTTCAGGCGCGGTGGTGTCTTCCTTCCAAGTGTAGGTCACGTCGGCACTGGCGAGGTTGCCGCAGAGGTCCTGCACGGAATAGGTGAACACCTGGGCGAAGCCGCACCGGCCGGTCTCTTCAACGGGGCCCGGAGTGCACCGGATCGCGGCGCTGAGGTCGCCATCGCAGTTGTCCCGCGCGGTCACCGCCTGCGAGCAGGTGGGCCGGGTCGGATTGCAGCCCAGATCGCCGCCGATGGGCAGGTTCGCGAGCACGGGAGGCGTGGCGTCTTCCTTCCAGGTGTAGGAGATCTGGACGCTCGCCACATTACCGCAGCCGTCTAGGACGCGATAAGTGAAGACCTGCGACTTGCTGCACAGGTCGAGGTCGAGGATCGGTCCCGGAGTGCAGGTGACCGAGGCGGTCAGATCCCCGTCGCAGTCGTCCAGAGCGGTCACCGCGGTGGAGCAGGTGGGGCGGGTCGGATTGCAGCCGAGATCGCGGCCGACCGGCAGGTTGGCCATGACCGGCGCCACGTTG
>JACCED012406278.1_pt1 | contig 11072 bp, 18 predicted proteins | sample 7455021 | NCBI WGS metagenome assembly JACCED01 (sample SAMN15323456, study PRJNA562643) | freshwater metagenome | isolation source: river surface water | place: USA:Blue River Watershed | collected 2017-08-19 | reverse complement strand
CGTGATGACTTCTAAGCTAATTTCTTCAACAAATAACTACACCAATAGCCAATGCCGTGAGAGATTATTAATCAGAAGATTTGGTCGGGGCGAGAGGATTTGAACCTCCGACCACTTGCACCCCATGTGCCGCAAACGCTGTAATGACGTGGGGTGTTACGACTCAAACTTTCTTGTGTTGCTTGGTTTCAGTACAAGGTGTCGTTAAAGATTTAGATTGCATTGAGTGAGTGATGCGGTTGCGAGAATAAATCAAGCAGAAGTTCTATTGCGATAAAAAGAAATGGGTATTAAACAGATTACAAAAGAACTGCAAATTGGTGTTTGTACTGTTTATTTGGTCATCTAGAATTTACTTACAAATCTTTTTAAAGGTTGCCATTTCTATTGTTCCAGGCGCAACATAACTCCATTGACCATCCCCACTCTCTGTTCCTAAGGAATTACCTGAACCCATTCTTCCAGAATAGGATGTAATTTGAATAGTTCTTCGCCTGTCGCCATTACAGTCAAATTCTTCAAGAATCTTAAATGAACTAATCTTCGCACTAATATTCTCATTGGGTTTAGAGAAATCCATCAATGTCCAAACTCTCTTATTACCACCAACAATTTTTATTGTTGATAAATCCATATAAGTTTTTACAGACTTATCCTCGTTGGATGAAATAAAAGTCCAATTTGCAAAACAATTGACTGAAAACAAAACCAACACTATCGCAAGTAATTTCTTCATATCTACCTCTTAGGCATTCGTCCACCAGCGTTTAAACATTCTTGCAATGTCTTAAAAGAAGTGAATTTCTTAGTTTGTTCGTAATAAGTTGACCCAGGTGCATGGCAAATGCCTGAGTTACTCATCTTTACAGGTTGAGATTGGGCAAAAGCAGCAGTAGAAATCAGGACTGTTGCAATTAAAGAAATAATGATAAATTTCATAAATTAGAAGATTAGCACAGGACTTGGCATGAAAAAAATAATTCTTATAACTTTTTTAGTTTTATCTACTAATTCATATTCACAATCAATTGAACTATATTTTTCAGGATGCGAACATTCAGTAGACTGCAAAAAATGTCCACCTGACTATAAAGAAACATTTCAAGTAAATGTCAACAAACAAATTGTTTTGTATACAGGACTTGACCTAAAAACTAATAAGACTGAATCACAAGCATTAGATAATTGCTCAATACTTGATAGTAAAAATTTTATCTGTGGAGATAAAAAAACTTTAAATAGAAGCGATGGCGCTATAGTGACCTTAGATAGTAGAACAATTATGAAAAATGGTTTATTGGAAGATAAACCTCATGCCACAATCATGGATCAGAGTGGTAGAAAGTTTCACCCACCAACGCCCAAAAAAATATGCAGATTTAAAAAGAATTTCTTGGGAAAGTATGAAGTAATAAACTGAAAGTTAAAAAATGGACTCATTAATTGTTCTAGTAGTTCTTGTTATTTTCTTCTTTTTTGGTCGTGAATTAATTTGCTGGTATTTCAAAATAAATAAAATAACTGAAATTCTTGAGGATATAAGAGACGAATTGAGAAATAAAAAATGAAAAAACTTCTAATGACACTCCTCCTTTTGCCAAGTTTTAGTTTTGCAAAGTCGTATGTTGTTGATATGAAAGTCTGTGACACAAATACGAACTGCAACAAATGCCACGAAACAATCAAAATCACATACTCCGTTAACTATAAATTAAGGCAAGTTATTGCTTCAGGGATAGATGCAAGCGGAAAAGATGTGATCGAAACACTTGATAAATGTCAAATTTCTGATGAGCAAAATTGGACTTGTGAATCTACATTTATAACAACTCGAGCAAACAATGGGATAGTTAAAATTACAAATAAAAGTAATACTAGTTTTGCATCAAGCAACAAAGAAGTCTGTCTAATTAAATAAGAGTTAACTATGACTAATAAATTAGTTTCAATTCTTGCATCTTTATTATTAGTAGGATGCTCAACAAGCAACTCGGATTTATCAATCTCATGCGATGGAACATTTTCTGATAGTTATATGCTTAATGGTAAAAGCAACTTCTGGGAAGAAAAATTGACTAAAGTATTTCACTTTAAAAATAAGTCAATTTATGGAATCACTTGTTCTGAGTGGAATAAAGAAAAAATTCTATGCACCAAAGATTCCAGCACTAACGAAGGTACGGAGAGTTACTCGCTAGGTCTAGATCGGATTGCAGGAACAATATCAGTTAAAAATGAATATAAATATAAGAAAGATAATAGTTCATTAATCAATTTTTTTCACGGGAAATGCGTCAAACTAGAGGGGGCAAAAATTTAAGTAAAAATTAATAGTTACTGAACTCAATATCTAATTACCGAAGTTTATCAAGATACCTTAAGAGATAACAAACCACTTCAGTTTCCTGAATAAGAATTGAATCAGAGGATGTAGAAAGATACCTCTCAAGTCCAATTAACAAGTTTTTATCAACAATAACTTTAATATCCTTAGTATCAAAGTCATAAAAAAATAAGTAGAAAATTGCCTCCAAAGCAACTGTGAACTCATTTCTTGGTTCGTCAATCTTATAAATTGATTCGCAGAATAAATCTTGATTTTTTTCTAGTTCAATTACCAAATTCTTCTGACTAGGACTTAGAGTAATGCCCAGCACTTCTTGAATAGTCTCAATTGCTTTCGCAGCAACTAAATTTAAGTTATTAGATTGCACGACGTGGAATAATTGCTACAAGCGGAGCAAAAACTAATACAAGCAAAAAATATAAAGGCAAATAGTTTATTGAATCAAACCAATTAATCCAAAAATTTGATCCAAAGGAAAGCGTCAAGCAAACAATTATTAAAGTTACACCAAAAATACTAGTTATTCCATAAATATAGGTTTTATAGATACGTTTAATTTCTTGGGCGCTAAATCTACTGAACCACAGATACTGATTAAACTTTTCGAGTCTTGAAGACAGCATTACAGCAAAAACAAAAATGTAAAGCATAGAAATTAAAAGGGGTCTAAGAAATAGACCAATAGAATCACCAAATACTTGTATTAGACCAACGCCAAATAAATCACCCCAATAGTAAATTGGCAACAAAAGTGCAAGAGTTAATGGGAGAAATACGGTTAGATATCTCATCAGAGCAGAAAATACTTTTTCAAAAAACTGACCAATAGTCATGACACCGTCCTAAAAATTAAAAAGTCCTGTTTAATTTCGTAACCATCAGAACTTAAAGTCCACATTTCTTTGATATCAACAAATTCACATCCATCCTCTCCATATTCATTGACAATCCTCTCAATGTCATCAGCATGTCTATTGTGAAGTTCAAGTTTTACGAAGGTGTATTTGTATTGATTCAATTTCAACTCTAAATTAAAGTTACTTACTCATTTTCTGAAGATTAGACAAAGAGTTAAAGGCGGGTATCAAATCGCTCTCACGCCATGCACCCTCCCACTTTCTAATAGTTACGGAATGAGTGCACTTTTCCTCTCTTATGAAACCAAAAGTTGATTCCATGTTAGCAACTGGATAAATGCCAGATTTAATCGATTTAGCAAGACTTAACCTTTCCTGATAACCTTTTGATTCAAGGTACTCATAATATTCCTTGGTAAATCCAACGAATCGTATCTCGGTAGGAGAAACCACAATAAATCTAGCAGATAAAATGGAACGCTCTCCCATTTTTGGCGAAATACATAGTGACAAACCGTTACCTGTTGCTTTATCAACGATTGGGTCAATGACTTCTTTACATTCTTTTATTGAATTCTTATTTGCCTTATTGCAAATATCTTTACCAAATGCCTCATACTCGCGTATTTTTTCGATAACAATTGGGTCCTGATAACCAACAGTAAGCGCAATAAACAAAAGGAAAACTGCCTGAATTAATATATCTACAAAAGATATTCCAATTAGTCTTTCGCGAGAAACAGATTTCTGATTATTAAACATCAGGACTTAATATTATTTAATCTGTTCACCAATGACTCTAACCTCTTTAACTCATCATGAACGCGACTTAAAGATGATTTGAAATTTTGCAACTCCGATACATCACCAAATCCAATCGAAAACTTTTTGGAAGCATCATCAACAGAAGCATTTAACTTAACGATTGATTCATTTGCAGCATCCAGTGAAGAAGACACTTTCTTAGAGTGTGTTGCAACTATCTTTTGGGTATCAATTAAGTCAATAGTGGCATCATTTAGATTCTTAGAAGAAAGATTTAGTTCCTGACTATTTTTTTCTAACTGTATCAGTTGAGATGAGACAGAAACAGATGTTGAAGATAATGTATTCATGCGAGATGTAACTTCTGAAATAGAAGTTACCGCCTTTCCGTTTGCATCAACAAATTTATTAGTAGTTGATAGGAATTGACTTACAGATTCAGAAAAATCATTGATTGCATGATGAAATTTTTCAGACCCTAAATTATCAATAATATTCTTATTAGTATTAATAATTGTTTCATTAAGTGACTCAAATGAACTCATTGCTTTGGCAACTGACTCAGTCAATTGCGCTGTTGACTGCTTAAGAGTTTCAGTAAATTCAACTGTAGATTCCTGAATTGCACTTTGAAAATCATTTATTTGAAAACGAAAGGATCTGATAAGTTCTTCTGGTTCAGTTTGACTCGTATTTTGCTTTGAAGATAAATATATCTTTGCACAAAGACCAATGAGAGTAGCAGTTAATCCAATGCCGAATTGCAATAATGAATTTTTTATCAAGTCAGACTTTACTTGTGCCGTTGCCTCCTGCCCTATAAGAGTATCAACAATAAATGTTGAAGAAAGTGCTCCAACAGTAAGACTAAAACCCAAGTAATATGCCAAATCTGGTGAATCTGACTCTGACAATAAACTATCGTCAGAGAGAACAGCATAGGTATAACCTAACACCGTAAAGAAATTAATTATAAAAATAGTTGAACCCAATGCAATCGCATTTTTCTCTTGAAAATAATTTCCAAACTTAAAAAGTGCAATGGCGCCAAAAATTGCAATTAATCCAAACGATGTATAGCGCACAAAAAGAGCGCCAGAAGTTTTCTTTACCATGCTCTTCACTTATTTAAAAAGTTATGTCTATCTTGAATTTGGTTAGGATCACAAGTAATCTTTACGTCGTATCCAAGTTGCGACTGAAATAACTCTCTCCAAAATGAAACCAAACCTTCTGTTTGTTTTTTGCTTAAGAACTGGCAAATGGAAACCGAGGATTGCTTATTGATTGAATTTTCCGATACTCTAGTTAGATTTTCTCCTAGAATTTCTACCCATCTCTTACATTCTTGCTTTACTGAACTATATTTTGGAATGCTTTCTGTTTCAAAAAATCCACAACTCGGACTATTTTCATATAGGTCTGAAGCAAGAATTAACTTACTTCCAGCAGTCCAGTGACTTGAGTTTGATGTTGCTACTGCAAGTCCTTCTACGATATATGACTTAGTAGATGATTTCTCATTCTCAATTTTATTAATTGCATTTTTGATATCTTCAACTGCTGTTTTTTTAATCTTTTCCTCTTTTTTTGCAGATAAATCAGTAAGCAACCAAGTTACATCTGGCGGAAATGAACAATATGTTGCAACCGGAGTCATATCTACAGGTTTCTTATCGGCAAGAATATAGATTGCAGTTTTATCGACACGTCTATCATTTTTTAACCATTGCAATAGTCCAACTTCTGAAAACGCTGTTTCTCTTATAAGTCTGTATACGTCCTCAATTTTTCCTTTAACTATTTCATCTGTTGCATCAACAAATATGATATTTCTACGTCCAATAAACTTTTCTTCGGCAGGACAAACGCAACTTGCATCAAGTTCTTTAGAGCATTCAGTAAATTTTGGCGGTCTTAAAAAGATAGATACCAAGACTACAAAAATAAGTAATGCCAATGCCGCATAGAAAATCAATTTTCCGTTATTTGATTTTTGTTTGGTTGATAAGTGATACTTCATTTTGGAAAACTCAACAAATCTTTAACTTTTTCAGACTGCCACCAACTCTGCAACTGCTCTTTTTGATGGCGCACCTCTTCACGTAATGTAACAACTCTTGCTCTCAAATCATCTTTACTCTCTAGAAAATGAGAGACTTGTTCTTTAAAACTATTTAATTGAACATTTGAAGGCAAATCAACAACTTCCATTGGGTAACCATTTTTTGCTTTAGGATGGTAACCATTAATTGTTAATTTAAAAATTTCTTGTAATTGACGATATGCAAAGTTCACTTTACTTCTATCAGCGTCCCATATCTTAAGTTGCCTAGACATTTCTGGGAGTTGAAGTGCAAATGTATCCGATGCATTAATAATTTTTGATTCAAGAGTATCGAGAACAGAATCTGCTCTTTTTTTCAAATCCGAGCAATACTCAGCATGCATTTTTCGTAACGCTGTTAACTTTTCTGCCCAATCATTTAATCTCCGTGTGTAAGCGCCATACTCAGGATATGGATCATCTAATGAATATCCTTTATTAAAAGCAACAATACCCATTGCTATGCCAACAATAAATAACATTGCGCTTTCAAGCAAAAACTCTCCAGTCATTTCTTGACTACTTGAAGCGTACCAGAGTCGATAAATTGCTACCAAACCATTAATGCCTAGTATTAACGCAAATGAATAAATTCGATTTAATCTTCCTGAACTTGCAACACTCTGATTTACGTGATTTTTATCTCTATAACGCCCACCCAACCATACGTTTCCGCCAATATTAATTATTGCCACCGACACTGAAATCAATAAGGAAACAGTGAAATTAATACCCTGTCTCAAGAAAAAAGCATTAAATAATGCCTCAATAATGCCTAAAGCAACTATTAAATAAAGAGCGTTACTTTTGTCTGGAAATATTGCTGCAGAACTCAATCCGTTGGCACCCTTAAATACCGCCAATTCATGCTCTGCTTGTTTGTAACCATTAAAAATGACTGTTGCCTCCGCCTCATTTTGCGCTACCGCCGAGCGGATTTTTGCTTCGATTTCAGCAGGAGATGCCTGGGTCAACTCGCTCTGTAATCCTGCTTGAAGGAGCACTGAGATGTATTGAGCATCACCGAATGATTTTTTCAACTGCTCTGTATGGTGTTGAGTACACGCTGTATCAACAGTTAGAGCATCGGCACGAATAGTTGCCTCATAGGGATGAGGTCTATCCGGATTTAAATCATCGCCCTTTTGAATTGCCTGAAATGCTGATTTCTTTGCCTCATCTTGGCGAGAAATTGAACTATAGTCATCTAATAACTGCTCAAAATTATTTGTCTTTTCCATGGTGCGTCCAAACCCAAAAAATGCGAGAATTTTCTTAATTAAATTCATGTTAGATTCTTATAGTAAATATACCTATCTTTACTATACTACATACATAAAATCTTATTAAATATTATGGATTTAACAAATTTAGAATACGACGACCATCACAAATTTCGCGTATTGAAGCAAATTACCATGCTATTACGATGGTTTGATGAATGCACTACTACAACTATTGGTGATGCAGAATACAACTTTCTTGTGCAAAGATTAATGAAAGATGCGGTAGTTCCATTTAAGAATTCAGATTTATTCTTTACAAACTTTCATGGTAAGAAGAACTACAAGAGGTTCTACATAAAACCTGAGGAGCAGAAACTCTTTAATGAGCGAATTCACAACTTCATGGTCTTAAACAATTTGTCTTGGGACTACTACAAAACATACATTAAGAAGTAGTTCGGAAAACCATAAAAGAAGACCCTCAGTGGAACAAGGGTCTAATAGGTTCAGTAAGTTAGTTTAAAAAACATTCAACATTCAAATGATTCTTGAAATTATATTTTTTTCTTAGCACTATTTTCTCTAACTTTAGATTTCCATTTTTTTTCAAATTCATCGTTTTGAATAATTTCACATTGCCCAATAGAAATATTTGTTTTGTCTCCCGAGAATGTGGACTCTAGTTTGAGTGTTTCTCTATTGATGTAGGTGACAGTTGATACTGTTGGTAATTGTCTTTTTACAGTATCTTTTGCCGGCACGAATATGTACCAGTCAGGTCTAACATGAATTCTATTAAAGTTAAATTCAGAACCTTCTGGTGTTTTATCGGAAATACCAATTAGGTATGGTGGCGAATTATCTAATTCTAAGTCAGGATTAGATGAATAAAGTTTATATGGTTCATCATCAAAAAGTAACCTAGTTAGTTTTAGGTATGTTTCTTCAGTAGGTGTTCCGCTAAATAATAAGAATTTCTCAGAGCATTTCAAACTAACTTTCGTAATTTCAATCTTAGGAAGATAAATAAAACCGAAAAAAATTGAAACTACTAATAAAAAAATTGGTAATAGTAAAATTTTTCTCATACTTAGTAAATCATCAGATAATCTTAAAGTTTTCCATTTGCTGCTTGCAAGCAAATTAGTCTTGCTTCTGCAGTGACTTCTTCTTTTGTTGCTACATTAGTAGCACCATGTTTTAGCGCCAAGTCATCAAACTTACTTCTTGCTTTAACTTGTGCATCCACGCACTTATCTATCTCACTCCCGCACCCAAATAAAGAGATGCTTACAAATATTAGAAATAAATTACGCATATAGTGGTTCATGTTATTGTCTTGATTATGAAATTTATCACTAAATTCCTCTTGTTGACAGTAATTTTTGCCAGTTCTGCACGTGCTGAGTGGGTGCCATATGCAAATAACTCAGACAGAAGCATGTTTCTTTACTATGAAACTCTGAGTGTTAAGAAAAGTAGTAATGTATTTTCAATTCAAATTCTGAAAAACTTCGTAGAACCTAAAAAAGTCGTTTTAGAGGGTAAAACGATTGTATATAAATCAGTTACTGATAAGCAATTGATTGACTGTAGTAAAAATCTCTATAGAAATACTGAAATTATTTTCTTTGAAGAATGGAGTGCCAGCGGGAAAGAACTCTACAAATCAATTATTGATAAAGTTAGATGGTATGAGATTAAAAGTAACTCAGTTCAAGAGGGATTAATTACAAAAGTTTGTTTTAGCGTCTAGAGATATGGCAAAAGTTGAAATTTACTTCGGCAACCCAAACTCAGAGAAAGAGTGGAATTGGGTTGAAAGTTTTTGCGACAGTTTAAATATTGGAGTGGAGGCATCAATTTTCAAAAATTTCAATATTTCTTTTCAGAACTTTGTAGAAGTTGATGAAAAAGGTAAAACTTATTTTGAATTAATAATTAGTTGCATCAATGGGGACATGGTAAAACTACCCAAAATGACTGCTGGAACATATAAGCACAATGGATTTGTTTTTCCGAAATTGGTTATTCATGGTGACTATGCACTAGATACTGAAACGAAAAAATCAATTTTTATTTCTGATACATTCATTGAGGCAATAGGTAAAGAATGTGAACTTGATTTTTCTTATGATTACTATGGGTTTAAGAGAGTAGGGAAAGTAAGTCTTAAAGAAAATGAAGTTGTTTATCTAATGGGTGATAAAGAGCACATTTTTCATGAGGGGAAATTCTTGCCCGTAAAAACTAACTAATTGATGGGTAAATTTTTCTCACATCTTGTTCAATATACGGTTTATTAAATATTTTCCTCAAAAAAAATTCAAATTTTGAGGGTGTTTGCGTTTCAATTCGACTTTCCCTGCCTACAAACTTGTAATCTCTGAATTGCCATTTCTTGCCACAATTTTTACAAGGTTTGATTTCTTCGTCATCAATATGCATGTCGGTAGGAACATATATGCTCACAGACCCATATTCAGGTTTTGTATGTATTTGTTTGCATTCGAGACATTGATACAAACTGAAAGATGCAATTCTTGTCATTTTGGAATACTAACTTAACTAATAAAATCTTTATGACTTTTAATAAACATTTATTTTCTGAACTCTAAAACTCTATTAAAAGTGACTCCCCCATTCTCTATTACCGGACTTTTCTAGACATAACATTGACCAACAAGTAAAAGCACCTAATTTTCATCAATTAATATTGCAATTAACTTCACCTTTCCTGCCTTGAGTTGTTTTGCCTTGGATTCCACTCTACGAAGGAATAGCATACTTTCATTTACTAAATTCTTCTGATGCAGGAATACATCTATTTCCATAGATTCTTTATGTGGGATTGATGTCGACCTCTTTAGATCAATCATTACTTAGAATTGTGGTTAAACAAGATTCTTGATTTCCACCCTTTTGCTTTTAACCATTGCTTAAATGTTTTCATACAAATAACTCCTCTCTAAAAGGATCATGACGTATTAAATGCATTAAATTTCACAGCAAGCACTGTCAAAAGTGGTACCACCCCCACCTCTGATACCCACGACGATGTCGAATAACTCAGTACTTACGTGGACTCTAGAGTTGGAACCCTTGTCAGACCACTTTCCCCTCAAGAAAGAAACCCTTTAAATCGACTTCTGAGGGGTCCCATTACAGATACCAGCGTAACCCCTACTGCCACTCACTGAAATGCTTTGTAGGGGTTAATACAACATGCCCATTGCATCGCAACAGTACTGTCAAAAGTCGCACCACTTTAGGAAATGAAAAAGGGTCCCAGATTGGAACCCCTGATGGAAACTGGTCGGGGCGAGAGGATTTGAACCTCCGACCACTTGCACCCCATGCAAGTACGCTACCAGGCTGCGCTACGCCCCGACATAAAAGAAAATTGTAAATTACCTAGATAGAATTTTTAGGACGGCTTCTAGCTCATCCCGGATTGAATCTTGATGTTTGCCATTGTTCTGAGGGTGTCCCAGTACAGAGTTTTCTTGGCTTGATTCATTGAGGCGCAATTTGGCGCCATTGATGGTGAAACCTTCTTCATACAGAAGCTCTCTGATTCTGCGAATCAGCACCGCTTCACGGTGTTGGTAATAGCTTCGATTACCGCGACGTTTTTGTGGGTTGAGTTGGTTGAACTCTTGTTCCCAATATCTTAAGACGTGAGGCTTAACATCGCACAACTCCCCTACTTCACCAATGGTGAAGTAGCGTTTCGCTGGAATTGGAGGGAGGGATCCCCCGGCAATCAT
>JACCED011583107.1_pt1 | contig 11074 bp, 11 predicted proteins | sample 7455021 | NCBI WGS metagenome assembly JACCED01 (sample SAMN15323456, study PRJNA562643) | freshwater metagenome | isolation source: river surface water | place: USA:Blue River Watershed | collected 2017-08-19 | reverse complement strand
GATTAACCCCCTGTAAATTAAGCGTCAGGTAATGTAATGTCGTCTGAACCGTCACCAGTTACTTGATTTAGAGCAACCAATGTTTCATACTGAACACGACCAGCACGGCCACCAGAACCAACTGTGCGTAAGTTCCAACCTTTGTTAGCACGAGTAGATGTGTTACCATCACCGTCATCGCCTAGACCCTTAATGGCCACAGCGGTTGCAGTTGTTTCGTCTGCCTTATCAAAGTATTGTGAATTGTTACCTGTGCCAGATATCAACACGATTTTGTAAGGTGTGTATGTTAAACCTGTTGGTGTGCCTGCACTAGTTACGATTGATGTTGTATCTTCGTTTGTTAGTGTGAAACCAGTTACGTTTGGTGATGTACCGGTAACAGCAGACACTTCGTAAATCTTTGGTGATGTGTAACCAGTGATTGAACCTGTACCACCTGCTGTACCAGAGATTAGAATGTGGTCACCAGCGGCCAATGTAGTAGCAGTACAAGTGAATTGACCAGCTGTACCAGAGATAGCAACGCCTGTTAGTGCAGTATTACCAGAAGCTAACGCAGCAGTGTTTGTAACACGGAATGCGTTTGCAGTTAAACCTAAACCGGAAACATAGTATGTGCTGCCGCTTGTAAGTCCTGTCACTGATGTGCCACCAGCGTTGTAATACTTAACTGTGCTACCAGAAGTTAAACCATGACCGTTGTATGCGAATGATTCGGTTGATGTGTTAACGCTTGCTGTTGGAATCGTTACAGCAGGATTATTCACAGCGATTGTTGGAATAGTTTCATAAGATGAACCTGCGTTAGTCACAGTAATTCTAGTAACTCTACCATCAGAAATAGTAGCTGTTGCAGCTGCACCTGAACCACCGCCGCCACTAAATGCAACGGCAGGAGCTTCAACATATCCTGAACCGGCAACCTGAATCGACACGCCTGTGATATTATCACCACCAGCATGTGCTTCTGTGCCGTCTACCATGAATAGACCAATTGTTTGTCCTGTTGTGTAAACATCAGGTGTAGTATTTCCATACAACAAAGCGACATTGGCTGCAGTTGGTGCAGCAGAATTTTGTTCTACGGATAGTGTATTAAAAACTGTTGAGTTAACTGCCCAGTATGGTGCGTTAGCTGCGTTGTCGTTATTTCCCCAAGATGACATTTATATTCTCCTTTTAACCGAGGGTTATCTTACTATTTATTGTTTTATTTCTTTTCGTTTTTCGTTGGATCAGGCTGACCCGGACGGACTCTCATAATAGGATCAATTTCAACGGTGTCCCTAGATTGGCCGGTTAAAGTTGTTCCACCAGACAAAACTGCTGCTGCCTGTATTTTAGATTTACTTGGCTCGGCATCTTTGTCCATCTTATTGACTTTTGGTTTTTTACCATAAGTTTCAATTGATTTATCATCCTTTTCAAAATCATACATGTCCTCTTTCATATTAAATTTCTTATAAAGAGACTTAATGATTCTTGCGGATTTGGATCTTTCCGCACCACATGAACAGGATTCTTCTTTGACTGGAGTTGTTTGTTGTTTTTCTCTGGCTTCACGAGATTGGTCTTTCAACTCACGTTCTTGTTTTGCCTTTTGTAGAGCCTTGGCCATGCGTAGTGCGGCAGAACCTTCTTGTAATGGTGTTCCTTCAACTTCAACAGAATCGGCTGTGTATTTTCCACCTTCTGAAGGATCGACACCTTTAGGTAATCCAATCACATTTCTTTTCAAAGTTCTACTAACCACTTTGTCCATGCCTTTGGTGCGTTTTTGTTTGACGGCTTTTGGTGTAGTTCCAGTCTTATCATATTTCTGTGCATGTGCTTTTTTGAAATATGAATGTTGTAATTCTACTGAAATTTCAAAAATTCGTTCGACCTCTTCTTTGATATTGGCAATAGTATCATAATCGTCCATTGTCAACATGCCTTTGTCACGGATGTTGATTAGTCGTTCCACTACACGATGTAAGTCCATATCAGACTTGATATCTTCACGAGCCAATTCCAAAACACGAATCAACAATGGAATGTCAAATGTAACTGTGTCTTTCTTGTCAACTTCTTCGTTTGTTATTCTATCTGAAATGTGGTCTGATTTCCATTTTAGAAATTGACCAGATTTCGCATGACTGATGCGTGTATCTTTTGTCACATATCTAGGATCAATTCCTCGTGACAACAAATAACGTTTCAGTAATCCAGATTCTGATTCTGAAATGCCGGCCTTTGCTGACCAAGGATCCATTGGATTAGTGCCAAAAGTTGGTTTACTTTCGACACCTTTCACAATAGATTTCAATTTCTGTGCTCTAGAACTCATTTTTTTTCCTTAAGATTTAACTTAATTCTTTTCATTGCTTTGCTGGCCATATCTTTCGCTCTGGACATTGGTGTATAAGAAAATGGTGAATCATCTTGTCCAGGAGATAGTGTTTTGCCTTCAGTTTTCAATTCTTTTTTTTTTCTTCTGGCTCATCTTTTTGTTTGCTGCCACCGTATCTTGTTCCTTGTTTGACACCAGAACCACCTGATGGTTTAGGACCAGAAGAAACTTTTTCTTTGGCAGCCTTAACCATATCGTCCCAACCTTCTTCTACGGTTTCAACTTCTTCTTTTTTCATCTTTGCACGGAGAATACGAAAATCTTGTGCGTCAATTTTTTTGTTATGATTCTTATCAATCTCGTGTTGGTTGCCTTTTAGTGCCTCATCAACGGATTCGATATCTTCTTTACGCAAGATTTTGAAGTCTTGTGCATCAATCTTGTTGTTTTTGTTTTTGTCAATCTTGTGTTGGTCGCCTTTTAATGCTTCGTCAACAGTTTCAGATTCTTCTTTGGTCAAACGTTCAACTGCTTTACCTATACCAACGTGGCGCTTTTGAGCTATGCTATTGAATTTATCGGCAAGACGAGTGTTTGATGCTTTTGTTCTGTCTGTCTTAGCCTTGGTCGCAGCAGTCTGGAAGTCGGCACCAAGTTTACGTGAAGCGCTAGCATCTCTTGCTGCACTTTTCACATAAGAACCAAGAGTTGACTTCTTCAATTCATCAATCTGTTCAATTTCTTCTTCAATTTCAACTTCTTCATTTTTTGGTGAACCATCAGCCTTTTTGTGTGACTTGTAACCTTTGTTTTTCATTGACCATGCCAATGCGAAAGGGTTATCAATCTTTTTATATTTCTTCATGGCCTTAACAGTACCTTCAAATCCTGGAGGTGCAACCTCAGAAACTTGTTCTTCACTGATAACTTGTGGTTGTGTTTTTTCTTCAACAACAGGTTTCTTTTCTATTACTGAACTTACAGCATCAATCAGTGACTTGCTTGCATTATTTTTTGTGAACATTTATTGCTCCTTTTTTATATTTCTTATAGAGTGATGTATTTGTTTCTCGTTCTTGGTCTGCCAGAGTTTGCAATGGTTCTTTTTTGTCGGCACCACCAAGTCCTGTCATTCCCGAATCGGCATCATCAATATATTCTTTGATGTTCTTACGGAAACTACCGAATTCTTTTTGTTCTCTATATGTAACATCACCCATACCGGACATTGCATATACTGTTCCTTGTTGTCTTGTGTCGAACTCTGGACCAATACCATGAGCCTTTACTGAACCAGAAGGAGCATTTTGAAACCTAGACTTTTTTAGTCTTTCTGTTTCTTTGTCTTTGCTGAAGTTGGAGACTTTTGGCGCTTGGTTGATTTTGAGGGTTGGCCCTTCTTCGTTGTAGGTTCTGAAGGTGTAACCACCGGTTCGCTTGGCATCTCCGCCTTTAATGTCGTCTGGCTTTCCACTTTGTCTTGAGTCTCTGTCAAGGTCTCCTGGACCAGCGGCGTTGAGGAAGGCGTTGTACTTTCCTTTGACTGTGATGGCTTGAATAGACTTAGAATCTTGTTTAACATTTGCATTTTCCTTAAAATAATGTTTGAAAGTTTCATTGATATTTAACTTACCACGGTTTTCTAACCAAGCAAATGAAGTTTCATTTATTTGTTTAGTGTCAATAAATTTATTGATGTTTTGGTAAGTCTGTGTGATATCTTCTTCAATAGTTTCATAGTTGCCTGTATTATCAAAGTCAATAAAACTATCAAAGTTTTGTAAGTAAGATTCTCTGGTTGTTTGTGCAAGATTCCACTTTTCTTGACGTATAGATTCGGAAATCATTTTTGTCAATTTCTCGTTTCTGGTCTTGCTTGCTTCATTTGTTGTATTAACAAACACCATTAGTGTATTATACCCAAGTTCTTCCAGTTCTTCTTTAATTGTTAGGATTCTTGAGTGGTCATCCGCAGGTCCATTTATAATCAATGGTCCACGATTTCTCATGGCTTCTCTACGGAAGTCGTTGGTTTTTTCGGACAATTTTTGTTTGTCCATTAGATAATCAAATGCCTGTACAGTATTCAATTCAACTGCACGTGATTCGGCAATAGCTTCACGGATAACAATGTCTTTTCCGGAACCTGGACCACCAGTTACAAAGATTGCTTTGAACAATCCACGGTCAACATTTTCGTGTAGACCCATACCCTTACGAGTATCATGCATCAATTCTTTTGCATGTGTGTCTGATAGGTGGTGTGGAACACCTTGTCTGAAAGATTTGATATCTTTGTTTTTGGCATGTTCACGCATTTTTGTGCCTGACATACCAGTTGTTCCTTCAGCATCAGGATCACGGTGTCCAGCAGAGTGTACATGAATTTTTTTGAAGTTAAACAATGCACCTTCATGTTTTCCGTTATATTTGTGCAACTTGTCTTTCATTTCATGCACACGGTCAGAACCAACCACCATGTGTAGGTGTGTTACACCTTTTTTGTGCAATTCTGCAGCATGATGTAAAAATGTTGGATGTTCTTTAGAAGAAGCCTCAAAGTGTGTACCTGGAGAATATCTTTTCAGGTGTCTCAACTTTTGTGAAGCTGAAAGAGGATTCTTCTTAGAATCTTGTGAGTGTGATGTTACCACGGAATGAGATGCGTGGTGTTTCTTTGCAATTTCTTTAACTTTGTCGATTAACTTTAGGTGACCTGTCGTGGGAGGATTCATACGACCAAAGGTCATAACATGGTGATGTTCACCTTGTTTTTGTTCTTCGACCAACTCTAAAAAAGATTTCATTTTCTTACTTTTAACAAATTTTGTTTTGCAAATTCTGCACGATTGACCAATTTAGTAGGTTCTTCTTTGCCGTTATGTGTATGACTGACAACGAAACCTTCTGGCTTGGACTTCTTACCGGAGATATGATGTTGATAATGTCCTTCGTGTGTCTCTAAAGATTTGACTAAAGCATTCTTGGCTTGATGTAAGTGGTGGTGCATCGCAAACAAATTGCCATAGTGTTCTTTATGTTTTTCAACATGGGCAATCTGTTTATGACCTTCACCAGTTTTTTCAGCCTTAGCTTTATCGGTTTTTACTTTAGATGCTTGTTTTTCGTGTACATCTTTTAGGTGTTCTTTGAAACCCTTAACACTTGGAACTTCATCATGTCTAACAGTCTTGTTTATGTATGTTGACAGGTGGCCAGCTTCTCCACCATGTTTGTGGTGAACAGAATCATACATTTTGTGACCGTGTGTGTCGTGTATTTCTTTGGCTGCAGCCATGTGTTTCTGGAAGTGGTGTTCATTCTCATCGGAATGTTTAACTTTACTGGTGTCGTGTTCTGCGCCGTGCCAGTGTACATCTGGATGTTCTTTGAAGTGACTTGTATCTGGGTGGTGTGAAACATGCATATTATGGATGTCTGTACCATGATACTGTGAGTGTACAACCACACCAACTTTAGACTTTTTAATCTTTTCCGCTTCTTTTCCGTGGGCGGTATAGGTAATTGTGTTCGGTGTAAAAGAAACCTTGTGTGCCTTGGTAGCTTCAGAAATAATTGCAGATTCGTGCAATGTCTTAGTTTCTGCATGGTGCATCAAGTCGCCTTGGTAAACTCCGTGTTTAGGAGTAACTTTTGGTAGGTGTTTTAGTGCATGTTTCAGAGTTTTTGCAAGACCTGGAGCGTGCCCGTGGTTCTTATCAATGTCTTTTTCAGTGTGATTAATCTTAGGATTCTTATTGAAAGCAGACTTGGTTGCAACGAAGAACTTGCCAGTTTTTGGATGGTGACCGAAAACAATAGATGGTGAACCATCGTATTTCATTGTCAGGTTACTACTCTTGTGACCAGAAGTCATATGTGCATGTGCTTTCTGTAAAGCACTATATGCATGTTCAAATCCGGCGTGGCCGTGCATCAAAGGACGGTCTTCTGCATGGTGAATATGTTTTAGTTTTTCACCTTCAGCTTCTTCCTTTAGAAAAGAATTAAAAGTTTTCATTGATTGTTTTACCTCTAGAATTGCAACACACTTTGGTTGCCGTAGAAGTATTTATATAACTTGTGGAATTATGGTCCGAAATGAGCGCCATCGACATTCAACCAATAGGTTTTTGTCGTTCCTTTACCATGAATCAGATAAAAAGGCATGGTGTGGATGAGTCCACGGCTAGAATTGTGATATATCAATTCTTTGGGACCACGGTCTAATGACCATGCAAAGTGTGATGTTCCTGTGTCTCCACCAACAAATATCTCACAATCCAATATATGGTATATGTTTTCCATAAAGTCGGTACTGTAAAAGAATTTCTGTGGATTTATGTTTTGGGGAATGTCCTTGATACAGATTATTCGTTCATACTCATCATATTCTTGACTGGAATAGTTGTTTAGTATGTTCTGAAAGACCTCTGTTGGCCAATTTCTGTATGTGTTATATGGTGCATCTAGTACAGGAAAAACACAAATCTTTTTCTTCATTGGAGTATCATTCTTTATGGAAACATTGTCTCCAATCATATCACGAAAATCCCAAAGATTGACATTCCTCCACATCAAGTCTTGATTACCTGGTGTTGGTGAGAAGAAGTCTGTCGTTTTCATCAGATATTCAAAAAACTTAACACAGTAATCTGCCGAGTTGATTGACCCAGCTTTCATATAGAATTTTGTTCCTGGTCTGGTCTTTCTCAAATGTTGAATCACATTAATGACACCAATCATGTCTCCATTGCGTAAAGGACCACCAAAGACACCTACACCAACATCTATAATCATAGATAGTTCTCCAAGTCTTTGGCGTGAACCAACTTGGCTTTACGGTCCAAGTAAAAGTGTTTCTCAAATACCTGATTGATGTTCTTACCATTGTCCCAACTAACATCGTCACCAACTCTATATTCTGGTTTCCAATCTTCTGCTTTCCATACCACAAAAGATTCTTTGTCCAACAAGTCTGACAATATACCAACACCGGTAAAGTTTGTGATGAATGGTTTTGGTGAATTTTTAATGAAGTAACAGTTTTCTAAAATGGTCCTGTTATAATCTATAAATTCAAAACCTTTAAGGTGTGACAATATATTGGTTTCTCGTCTATCGTCAATATCTCCTACATTCCAACGGTCACCAACCAAGTATGTGTCTGGTATAGGTTCACCAATATCGGGAAATTTTAACACCAATTTGTCGTTCACTTCAAACTCATGTCCATAATGGTCCTTGAAGAAATTTTCATATCGACAAGTTTCTGTTGGTCTATTTGGATTGTTTTTATCTTCTTTATACCAACTACTCAATTGTTTGATTTCACCATACATGAACAATTCATCATCGAATAATACTTCATCACATATAACTTCTTGGTATAAAAGAAACTCTTTCAACCCTTTGAATTTTGTCATTTCCTTTTTAACAATAAGTGTCAGTGGTTCAGAACCAATAGATTGTCTGATGCCAGATACAACAGGCATACCGTTTAAAAAGTCACCGAGATTTGCGGTAGAATTAAGATATACTTTCATTATAATTCCTAAAAACACAGAACCAATCCGAATCTGAAATAGGATGTATTTCAAACAATTCGGGATTACCTAAACAAGACATTAACATCAATGTTTGGTCATCATCTACTAAACCATTATTCAACAATGTGTCCAAGTGATGGTGTATCATCGCTTCCATTTTTGGCCAATTGTCTTTGTGTGCAATAAAATGTGGACCAGTAATGTATACTGTATTATTGAATATTGCATTTTCAATCAAATCGCCAACTTCGAACTTCCTCAAACTGAAGAAATGTATCTTATCTTTATCGAAATTATATGACCACTTATTGAATTTGCCGGCATCTTCTGGTGTTCTACAATAACCAAAATCAATCCATGCAATCATTTCATTTTCTAAAATGTTTTGTTGAATGGCATGTTTCACAAAAGACGATTTCAAAGCATTCACCAAAACATAATCGGCATTCCAGTATTCTGGACTTTTGATTTGTGATGGATTAATTCTACTTTGAAATTCTTGACTACTTTGTATTTCTTGTATTCTTTGGCGCAATTCACCAAATGAATTATGAAAATCAACACTAATCACAGTTGTCTTTTTATCACCACGCAAATCCAAAACCTTTTGTTTCAAATCTTCGGTGGTAAAAACGACCATATCATTATCAAGTTTAGCCATATGACCAAATCTTTCAAAGTATGTGTCGGTAGTTCTTTCAATGTAATGTGGAAAACCTTTGTCTGGTGTCCATGATCCTCGACCTATGTCAAAGAATGCTGTAACAATACTAATATCACTCATTCCAATAATACCTCTTGTAATTATTAATAATTTCTATTTCTGGTGGTTGATTTGCCACGAAATTGTCATAGTCAAAACCCGGTGCATGATTATGTGTATCTGTCAAATGTGGATTAATAGAATACTCTTTACCACACAAGTAATAGTAAACAACCATGAAACAGTCTATCCAACCAAATGTCGCATATTCTTCTTTCATAATTCTATCACCATTTATTCTAAACCAATGTGTAACATCATCATAATATTCTAAAAATGTTTTTGCATTGTATATAGAACCACCTCCACCACCATAATGAATATTTTTTGGTCGTTTGCCACTGAACTGTTCAATTTCATTCAACAACGATGGTGGCAATTCATTGCCGACCGTTATGTTATGACAAGCCATTTGCCAATTTGGATTGACTGTAACTGGTTTTAACAACCAAACATCATCTTCGGCCATCATCATATGTTCTATTCTATTTACGGAATAGGACAGATAACAAGCTTCTCTGAACCTATCTAAAAATTCCAAAACGGAATCAATTTCATAACCATATGGTTGTTGTGGACCACCAAGTTTTTTATTGTAGTACACATAATTAATTTTTTTCTGTATAGCAAAATCAGCAAAAGATAATGCATTATCAGAACCCAAAAGATAAACTTCTGGTTTATAAAATTGTAATATATTGTTTACCACATTCTCTGTGGCTGTTCTTTTGTTAGAACCAATATGAAAAAAGGAAATATTAGACACGTTGCAATACTGTTAAACCATTATTGTTTGTACGGCGTTCAATCATTTTCCATTCTGGATGTGAATTTAGAAATTCATCAATCGCAGCCCAAATGCCACGGCCACCAAATTCACCATTAATTGCATATGTTGTTGTGTCGTGGAAACCAATGTACTTCTTGGCTTTATCGGCATGAAGTTCTAGTTCTTTTTTGACCTGTTCGTAAATGTGTAGACTGTCAACAAACAACATGTCACATTCTGGAATTACAACCTCTCTTGTGTCTGCCACGTGTAGTGTCACTCTACGACCAGCATTTTTACATTCTTCAAAAAACTCTGGTACACCAGGAAGAGGTTTATACTCATAACTGTGTAGTTCAATATCGTTGCGTAAGAATGCTCTGGTTGATTGTGCCCAGCCTACACCAAGTTCAACAACAACATCACATTCTGATGATAGTTGTGCTAGTAATGGCAAATGTTCGTGTATATCTGTATCTTTATCACATGCTTCTTGGAAGATTTGTTCAAAGTTCATTTTTTAATCCTTTTACTGTATGTTCTACTACTTTTTTCATTTGTTCTCTAACTGTCATCTTTTTCTTCCAACCCAGCGAACGCATATAATCACCACAGATTAGATATCGCATATCATGTCCTGGTCGTTCAATATTTGGATCAGTCAGTTTGTATTCTAGTGGCACATTCATGCACTCGGCAATCATCATTGCAATTTCCAAGTTGTCAAATTCTTCGTCACTTGAAATGTTAAACTTTGGACATTTTCCACCAGTATGATTTGCTGGCCATGTAACTTCTTTCAGATTCAAAAGGAACAACAAGGCATCAGCAACATCACGAGCATGTAGGTAACTTCTACTGCCAATCATATTGGTTTTACTGTCGTAATGTATATTAATCAGTTCTTTGTTTAGTATTTTCTTGATAGTCATGGGTACATATTTCTCTGTACTCTGTCTTTCACCAAATACATTCATCGTGTGTGTGATATAAAGTGGAATGTTGTATGTGTTATGATAAGCCACACACATTTCTTCTGCTGCAGCTTTTGATGCTGAGTATGGATTGGTTGCATTGTAACGGTCATATTCTTTGAACGGCACATCAGTCACGGACGAACCAAACACCTCATCAGTTGAGAAATATATCATTCTCTCAAGGTTTGGTAATGTTCGTGCATACTCCAATAAGTTAACTGTACCGATAACATTATCTTGTACGAATTCCATGGGGAATTTAATTGAACGAGTTACATGTGAAGCAGCAGCCATGTGAATGATGATATCAATATGTCCAATTTTATCTTTGACATAATCATTCAGTTCTGCTTTCAGGTCATGGTGTACAACCTTAACTCTTTTGCGAGTTTCGACATCCACTTCTTTTAGTATTTCCTGTAGGCGATTCAAGTCACCAGAAAAATCTAAACGGTCTAAACTGACGATTTCATAATCAGTATTTAACAAGAAGTAATGTACAACATGGTGTGCAATGAAACCTGCACCACCAGTAATCAAGATTCTTTTTTTCATATCAAGTTCTGTAAATAAAATAATTATTAGGATCTTCCAAATCGTATTTCTTCATCACATCATTTCGCCATTGTGGTACTCTATCATACTGGTGTACCATACAAAACTTCTTACCTGTTGAAGTGT
>JACCED010244368.1_pt1 | contig 11074 bp, 9 predicted proteins | sample 7455021 | NCBI WGS metagenome assembly JACCED01 (sample SAMN15323456, study PRJNA562643) | freshwater metagenome | isolation source: river surface water | place: USA:Blue River Watershed | collected 2017-08-19 | reverse complement strand
GTACCCGTATTTTTCTCATCAAAGGTTTCAACCGCGTTATGACGCAATGGCCCTTCTTTAGTGGCTCCCAACGTAGCGTTACTGAGGATCTCCTCCAATTCCCCAAGCAGAGGAAATTTGGCACCCGCGGTTAAGAAATACTGAATCACGCCGGTATCTTGGCAGCTGGGACGATCTAACTTATCGGCTGCCTCCTGATTTTGGCGCATAGATTCATACACTTCTTTGGCCAAAAAGTTCACTTCCTTGCTTCTTAACTCTCCAAGTTTATTTGTTACATCGGTTGGTAAACGCTTGCCGATGTACGCCGTAAATTTGGAGAGTACATTGGTTAAATCTTGAACTTGGGCCTGCTTATCCATAATGAGTATTCCTCAGAAATTTATTCGATGGTAATGTTCGCAGATTTAGCTAAGCCAGAGAATTTGGTGGTTTCCTCTTTAATTTGCTTGGCCATATCGGCTTGGGTATTTCCAATGGGTTCAGCACCAATATCAGCCATCTGCTTTTGAAAATCAGCGGACTTAATGATTTTGACGACTTCAGCATTGAGCTTTGCAGTCACCGCTGCGGGCGTTTTCACTGGAGCCAATAGACCAAACCAAGTGCCAATATTGATTCCAGGAACGCCAGCCTCAGCTAAGGTGGGGACATTGGGGAGTGCCGATGAACGTTTTGCAGTTGTGACTGCCAACGGACGCAACTTTCCGTCTTTGATGAATGGCAAGACTGGGGTAATCGTGTCAAACGACATGGTGACCTGACCACCCAACAAATCGGTGGTTAATGGAGCGCTCCCTTTATAAGGAACATGAATTAGTTTTGTTCCTGTATCCATTTGAAACTGGGTGCCGATCATGTGCTGAGCAGTACCGTTACCGTTTGAGCCATACGAGAGCTTATCTGGCGATACTTTAGCGGCGGCAATCACATCTTTCACCGTCTTATAGGGGGATGTGGCGCTCACCACCATCACATTGGGAACTAAGGCTACCGTCGTAATCGGTGCAAAGTCTTTTTCAAAGCTGTACGGTAAGGTTTTATAAACACTGGGTGCAATGGTATGGTGAACCGCGCCCATCAGCAAGGTGTAACCATCGGGATTGGACTTAGCCACAATTCCAGCGCCTAAAGTTGCGCCGGCACCGGGCTTATTCTCCACAATGACCGATTGCCCCAATGCGGGACCCAATTTTTGAGCAACAGCTCGAGCCAACACATCCGTTGTTCCTCCGGGAGGAAAAGGCACTACGATTGTGATCGTTTTTGTTGGCCATGTCTGAGCGCTTACCGCCAACGATAGGCCCATGAACAAGCCAGCTACTGCAGTTCTTATTTGATTAGCACGAACCATTTTGACTCCTCCTTCGCTTTTGGGATAGTCACTATCGTAATTACAGAGCCACTTAAAATTCATGGATGAAGTTAAAATATTATTAACTTATAGTTAACTATGCCAAAATCCATTAATCCGTCCGATTTAAGCTTTTTTTCGACCCTGATTAGCAGCGGGAGCCTTGGGGCTGCCGCTCGAGAATTGGGCATTACAACTGCGGCGGTCAGCAAACGCCTAAGCCTCATGGAATCAAACCTTGGGATCACTCTCATTAATCGCACTACGCGTCGGATGAGCCTCACACCTGAAGGTGAAATCTATCTTGAGCATGCCCGAAAAATCTTGGGCGACATTGATAATCTGGAGGGGCTTTTATGGGGAACCACTGAAGTTCCAAAAGGTTTATTACGGGTCAACGCAACACTTGGTTTTGGGCGTAGTCAAATTGCTCCACTCATCTCCAGCTTTGCCAAACAATTTCCCTTAATCGAAATCCAATTACAGCTCTCAGTTAATCCCCCTGCTTTAACCGATGACTCCTTTGATGTGTGTTTTCGGTTTGGGCCACCACCCGACTCCAGAGTGATTGCCCAATTTATTGCCCCGAATAAACGGATTTTAGTAGCCTCGCCTGCTTACCTGAAAAAGTTTGGTGCACCAAAGTCCCCCGAAGATTTAGTCAAACACAATTGCATCGGCATCCGTCAAGGCGATGAGGGTTATGGGGTTTGGAGATTTAATGAATCCAAACAAACCAATGCCTCCAAGATGATCAAGACCCGCGGCAATTTAGCGACTAATGATGGGGAAATTGCGGTGAACTGGGCACTTGATGGGCATGGCATTTTGCTGCGAGCCGAGTGGGATGTGGCAAAACACCTCCAAACGGGACGATTAATACAAATATTAGAGGGGTATCAAACACCCGATGCAGACATTTACGCCATCTATTCAGAAAAACATAAGACGTCTGCCCGCGTTAAAAGCTTTATTGATTTTGTTGTTAAGAAATTTAAAGCGAAGAATTTTTAGTAATTCAAATTACCATTTAGGGCGTTAGCTGACTTATTTACTGATAGCAAAACGTTCATTCTTGAGTCTACTAATCTGCCAGAAAAAATGCTGTAAAATAATGGATTATTCCCTGATAGCTCAGTCGGTAGAGCGACGGACTGTTAATCCGCAGGTCCCTGGTTCGAGTCCAGGTCGGGGAGCCAAAAGCCTGCTAGTAACGCATGCTTAAGTCGAAAGTCGAAAGTTCCTAAAGTCGAAAGACCGTTGGTATTTTTAATATGGAGACTTATCATGGGTTATTCCTCTGCAGCACCCGTTCCGCTTCATCGGGACGAAAAGTTCACACTAAGCGCCCTCGCGGATGCCTTTGCAGCCTGCTATCAGGGGCGCGATTCCGATGTACTCACGCGCATTCAGTTTTTTGTAGACCGTCTGGGCGATAAAGTCGCAAGCGAAATCGATGCCGATGCCGTCGAGGACGCTTTGCAAGCCCTCAAAGACCGTGGGCGACTATTTAACCGCGGCGGGGCTAAACGGGGCGGTGAAATTATTGCTATTCATAAACCGCTTGCCGATAGCACTATTAATCGTTACCGCTGTGGTTTGCAAGGGCTGCTCTCTTGGGCAAGAAAAAAACGCTTAATGCCCAAAGGGTGGACTAATCCGGTTAATGAGACGCAACGACTTCCAGAAAATAATGCTCGTACTCGTTACTTAAACGAGGATGAATATAGCCGGCTCTTAAAGGTATCACGCATTTCCTATTGGCCCAAACTCACCCTTTTGATTATGTTAGGCGTAACGACTGGGGCGCGCAAAGGAACTTTGCTCGGTTTGAAATGGCGTGATATTTCATTGGATACCGGACGCGCCGAGTGTGCGCGTACCAAAAACGGTGAGCCCTTCACCTTAGTGTTGGTGCCCGATGTAGTCGATGAACTCAAGCGCTTTGTCAAAAAATCTCAACCAGAGGATTTGGTATTTTGCGGTCGCCGATCTGATCAACCCATGAATTTTGAAAAGGCCTGGAAAAACGCCTTACATAATGCGGCGATTGAGGGGGCCTGCTTTCATACCCTACGACACACGCATGCCTCCTGGCTCGCTAAAAAAGGAGCTCCACTTTTAGCCATTGCCGACAGCCTTGGACACAAATCATTGGCCATGACAAAACGCTACGCCCATTTATGCGTTGATTCCCGTGCAGAAATGCTTAATCGCTATTTTGGAACCTAAGACAGAAAGGACAACCCCTATGAATAATCCAACCATTCCCAGTGAGCAAAATCCATTTATATCCCTGCATGAATTGCTCTATTCGGTTAACGGCCATACCGCAAAATCCAATCCCCAGGCCTTGGCAACGGCCATTGAACGGGAGGGTATTTGGGGGTGGGATCGCTACGGTCGCTTTGTAAATTTCTCAATTGATACCCCCGATGCTAAAAGAATCATGGATCTGATTGCCGAAGAGCACGAATATCAAATCTCCGCAGACCCGTTACCAGATGAAATTGCGTTCTACCGTGAGCAATTTGATCCAGATGATCTATCCCGTGGATTTGGCTGGGCAAAAGCAGTGCTTCCTGAGCTGATTGCCAATCCAGATCTACCCAAAAGTCCCATTAAGCGTAAAAGCGCCGAAACTCGCGAAAGGAGCACACTCTATAAATTAATTGCTGCCCTCTGCTATGGTCTCGAGTTTGATATTAGCGAAAGTAATAAAACTCGGGTAAATACGCTACAGGATTACTTGGGGCAATTAGGATTTGAGCTTGACAGCAACACCGTACGCAATCACCTCAAGGCGGCGCACGGTCTCATATCACCGTCTTGACGGAGCTGAATTCAGTTCTTTAGAGGTCAATTCCGCGACATTTAAATCACGATCTTCCAAACTTCAGTTATCGCAGCAAAACGCTGACCGACATCTGAATTTTTGGAGGATCATATGGAAGCACATTCGCTTACCAAACTAAGAAGCTGGAAAGAATGGCAGCAAAGTGAGGATGGGGCTCGACTTTTTCCAGGCCCCTATTCCCTTTTGTGGTTTATCCGGCAAAACGAAGAAAAGCTGGTTCAATCGGGCGCAATGGTCAAAATGCGCAATCAGTGGCATTTTGTATTTCCCGCTTTTGAAGAGGCGATTTTAGAAATTCTTTGGCAAAAAACGAACCGGGGGCGCGATGGCACTTGAACAACAGACGCCATCGGCGAACCCAAAGGTTCTGAGCGTCCTAGTTAAAAATATTCCATCAGAACTGCGTATTCACAACCGCTGGGTATTATGGAAACACATTCCTCGTAAAAAGAATGATGGACAAATAGCATGGACCAAAACACCGATTTGCGCTGATGGTTCCCCGGCTAAAACCAATGATTCAACCACCTGGGTTTCATTCGATGAAGCAGTTCGAGCTCTTGGGCTGGTTGACTGTGATGGCCTTGGATTTGTTCTGGACTCTGAGATCCATGGAATTGATCTTGATGATTGCCGGGACCCCAATAGCGGGGAGTTATCGGCACTAGCCCGCGAAGTTTTGACGAAAACTAAAACCTATGCTGAGATTAGCCCAAGTGGGACGGGCATTAAAATTTTTGGTAAAACAAATTTAGAGTCCAATCGTGCCAAGCATGACATGGGTGTAGAGCTTTATTGTTCTGGCCGCTACTTTACCGTTACAGGACATGCGATTGAGGGGCATGAAAATTTTAGTGGGGCAACGCACGATATTAATTGGCTGATTAATCGGGTATGGGGCAACATCCCTGGGCCATCTGACCACGGGTTAGCCAAATCATTTAGCAATCTTCAGCCAACTGTCCCTGAATGGGATCTGGAGCGGGTCATCGGTGAAATCTTGCCCCATCTCGATCCCGACTGTGGCTATCAGGATTGGCTTAATGTGGGTTTAGCTCTTCATCATCAAGGCAGTGGTAAGGCTGAATGGCTAGAGGCTTGGGACAATTGGTCAAAGGACTCCGATAAGTGGATTGATGGCGACTGCGAAAAAAAGTGGGCAAGTTTTAGAAAAAATTCTTCCAAAACCACAAAAAAAATTACCTTACGAACCCTTCTCAAAGAAACTGCAGAGAAACGTTCTGAAATAAATACATATTGCGAAGCCAATTCATATCAAGAGCTATTAAAAAATATTCGGGGGTGCGTCGATGCAACTGAATTAGAGAGGAAAATTGCACCTCTAATAGCCAATAATCATGGCCTCTCGGATATTGAGCGTGAAGAAATTGTCAATGTAATGGATTTAAAACTAAAGGAATTAGGTAAAAAATTATCTATTACAAAAATTCGCAAATGGCTTGATCAAAAAACAAAAGTCTTAGTACAAAAAGAAATACCAGTATGGGCTCAATCCTGGGTCTACATTACCGATAATGATAGATTTTTTGACACGATCACAAAGGAAGAGATTACGTCCCAAGGATTTCGGGCCAAATTTAATCGTTTTATGCCGGTTGATCAGCAAAATAGGCGCCTTAATGCCAATGAGATTGCTCTAGAAAATTGGGGTATCCCAACCGTCACACATAAGGGCTATGTACCCTTCTTGGACACAATCTTTGAAAATTTTGATGTGAAATGGGTAAATACCTATCGCCCTGATTCAGCCCCACCCATTCCAGAAGTACTATCGCCTCAAGACATCGAATCGCTTGAAATTATTAAAAATCACTTTCAAATATATCTACATGATGATCGAGAGCGAGAGCTATTAATTTCATTTATCGCTCACAACGTCCAGCACCCAGGTAAAAAAATCCGCTGGGCACCCTATGTCCATGGAATTGAGGGTGACGGAAAGTCTTTTTTTGCTGAATTAATGGCCACAGCTATGGGTGGACTCAATGTGCGCTCCATTAATGGCTCAACCTTAGAGAATAATTTTACTGATTGGATCGTTGGGTATGCAGTTATTGCTATTGAGGAAATGAAACAACACGGTCATAGCCGCTATGACATTATGAATAAGCTAAAACCTTTAATTACTAACTCTGCAATTGAGATTCATCCTAAAGGAAAAACAGCATATATGGCAGTAAATGTTGCCAATTTCATTATTTTTTCAAACTATTTAGATGGGGCACCTATTAGCGATACGGATCGTAGATACATGTTTTTATCATCATCAATTACAACTGAGAGAGTCACGGAGCTTAATCGCATTAGTTACTATCAAAAGCTTTTTGATGCACTGACAAATTCTCCGGGTGCTATTCGTGGTTGGCTCATGAAATACCAGCTTCATCCAGAATTTTCTGCAAATGGGAGAGCCCCTGAGACTGCTGTCAAACAGACGGTAATTGAGATTTCAAAATCAGATATTGAATTAGAGCTTGATGAAATCCTATCAAAAAAGCTTGATGGTATTTCAAAAAACGTTATCTCCACGAAACACTTAAGCAGATATATGTTCCAGCTCAACATCAACATTCCACAAACCTCAAGGTGGAATCGGCTAATTACTTCCAAAGGATATCGCATACATAAGCGCATGCGTTGGGACGGGGTCTTAACACAAATATGGGTTCAAAACCAATTAAATCCAACTGATGAAGCCGTTATTCAGATGCTTGATGAGTCAAAAGTGGAGGCCTTACTCTACTAAAAAATCATAGCTCAGACCCTTAAATAAACAAAAACCATTTATTTTCAATAAATTATGTTTATTAAAACTATGTGTTCAAAGTGTACAAAGTTAAATAACAATTGTTCAGTAACTACTGAACCTCATGTTTGAGAATGTTGTGAATAAAGTCTTTTTGAATCTATGTACGCTCTGTACAGTGCATATATTTACAAATATATAGGTATGCGACTAAGTAAATTATCAACCCAGGGGCGGTTCAAAAGTCTAGCAGCTTTTGTTAAAGAACCGCGCGACCCAATGATTTTTTTGCATTTCCAAAATTGAACATTTAGGAGAAAACTATGTCATATAGAAAAACCACTGCCGTCTTAGAAGCGAAAGGCAGCTTTAAAAAGAATCCTCACCTAAAGCGCGTTGATCCCAAAACCACCGATGAGATTGGTGAGCCACCAGCGTACTTTAGCGAGATCGAGTCCGCCGTCTGGCATGAGCTCATTGCCACGAGTCCTAAAGGGGTCCTCAAAAACTCCGACCGGAGCATTCTTGAGATTGCGAGCGCCCTATTGAGTGATTTTCGTAAAGACCGTAAGAGCTTTAATAATGGCCGTATCAGTTCATTGCAAAAGATATTGGCTGCTTTAGGGCGAACACCTGTAGATCGCGTTCGGATTGCCGCACCCGAGATAGGGGTTGACACAAACGATCCATGGTCAAAATTAATAAATGGGCAAAAAAAAGTAAGCTATGAAAGAAAATGAGCCTACGACCTACGGATCAACCATCCGCTGACCTTTGGAGTGGGATTAAGGGATACTCAAACCGTTAGAATCAAATCAAATAAAGTTGATAATTAAAGCCATGCTCCATATTGCTTATTACGACTCGACAATTTCTAACTTTTGCTCAGGTAGTGGATCAGAGATACTTGGGCAATTAGCTGAAAAGCATGGGTTTGCCCTAGAGATTCAACAAAGAATTGCCTGGCAAGAGCAAATCAATCTGCTTCAGGACGATCTGAGGAGCCTACATAAAGGTCACATTTATTTTGAATTCTCTATCCCCCGTATGGGGAAAAGAGCTGACGTGGTCTTGCTTATCTCGGGAATAGTCTTTGTAATTGAATTCAAAGTTGGCGCATCAGCCTTTGACCGTGCTGCCAAAGATCAGGTTCATGACTACGCCTTAGATTTGAAGAATTTCCATAAAGGCACTCATGAAAAATATATAGTGCCTATTTTGATTGCAACCAGTGCCCAGGCTCAATCAATTTCCAGCCTATCATGGGCAAGTGATTTTGTCTTAAGTCCGATCTGCATAGCTACACATCAATTAGATACTGTGATAGCTAAAGTACTTGACGAGATACCGCACACTGAGGCCAATCCTACTGTATGGGCTCATTCAGGCTATCGCCCGACCCCTACAATTATTGAAGCCGCGCAGGCGCTATATCGAGATCATCAGGTCGAAGAAATCACCCGATCGGACGCCACCGCCCATAATTTAAGCATCACCACCGCAAAGATTTCCCAAATTATCGAAGACTCAAAAGTAAATCATAAAAAATCAATTTGCTTTGTAACGGGTGTACCAGGCGCGGGGAAAACCCTAGCCGGTCTAAATATTGCGACAATCCGCGCTAGGGAGCACAGCGATGAAAATGCTGTATTTTTGTCAGGCAATGGCCCACTAGTTGAGGTTTTAAGAGAGGCACTTTCGAGAGACGAGTCTCTAAGGGAGGGAATTTCCAAGAAAGATGCCCATAGGAAAGTTGCTAGCTTCATACAAAATATTCACCACTTTCGCGATGAGGCACTCAAGTCAGATCTTGCTCCACACGAAAAAGTAGTTATTTTTGACGAGGCTCAAAGAGCTTGGGGTAAAGAGCAAGCCAGCAAATTTATGCAGCAAAAACGCGGCTACGCTGATTTTGATATGTCTGAACCTGCCTTCTTAATTAGTGCAATGGATAGACACGAGGATTGGTGTGTAATTGTCTGCCTTGTTGGCGGTGGCCAGGAAATTAATACGGGTGAAGCCGGTCTATCAGAGTGGCTAATTGCACTCAATACCCAATTTAATCATTGGAACGTTTACCTTTCAAACAGACTAAGTGATAAAGATTACTTTTGGGATGAGGCCTTAACCAGCTCAATTTCTCAGATAAGCTGCCAGCATGAGTCTGACTTACATCTTTCCGTTTCAATGCGCTCATTTCGAGCTGATGCTTTATCAGAATTTGCCAGCCTCGTAATTGAAAATAGCCCCAATAAAGCCAAAGCTGCTTATTTACGAATTGCAGATAAATACCCCATCGCACTGACTAGAGATATTAGTGTTGCGAAAAATTGGTTAAGAAATAAAGCGCGAGGAACAGAGCGATATGGTTTAGTGGCCTCATCTGGCGCAATACGGCTTCGACCCGATGGAATTAATGTTAAAGATAAAATTGATGCTTCAGTATGGTTCTTAAATGATCAATCTGATATTAGAACCTCTTACTATCTCGAGGAAGTTGGGACTGAGTTTGATGTGCAAGGTCTCGAGCTAGATTGGGTAGGCGTAGGATGGGATGCGGATTACCGATACATTGATGGCTCTTGGAATCATTATGGCTTCAGGGGCACCAGCTGGCAAAATGTTCATCAGCCAGAAAGGCAGCTTTACCTAAAAAATGCATACAGGGTGCTTTTGACCAGAGCAAGACAAGGTATGGTGATCTATGTGCCTCCTGGGGATGCAGCCGATCACACACGCCTACCCTCATTCTATGACGAGACTTTTAATTATTTAAAGACATGTGGGCTTAAAGAAATTTAATTTAGCTATTTTTATTTCCTCATCAGTCTTAACTATTACCCAAACTGAAGTCTCTGTCCCAACATGAATCAAATCTGCGACCTACGGATAATCAAACCAATGCTCACTGCCTTTCTTAGGTTTGTCGGGAAAACCGACAACATCAATTGTCCTTTTAAGGGATCAGAATTCTGAGAGATTTAGGCGCCTATTGGAAATAGTTTTAGAACCAAAGAGAGCCATTAGAATAGGTATTTCGGGCCAAACTATTCAACTTCCATGAAATCCGATGTGGTCTACCTAGTCGACGATGATCAGGCTGTGCGTGGTTCCCTGGCATGGTTTTTAGAGGGTAACGGTTTTAAGGTGAGCGCCCATGAAAATGGTGAGCGCTTTCTCAAAGCGCTTGAAGTAGCCGATCGCTCTATCCCGATTTGTGTGCTCTTGGATCTTAATTTGCCAGGCATGTCTGGGCTTGAGGTGCAGGCTAAATTGGCGCATAAATATCCAGCGATTCCGGTGGCGTTCATTACCGGTTTTGGCCAAATCGCAACAGCCGTGAAAGCCATCCAACAAGGTGCCATCGATTTCATTGAAAAGCCCATCGATCATAAAAAACTCATTGATCTGGTTAATAGAATGTTTGATCAAGCCCTTACCAAAGTCAAAGAAGTGAATCAATTAAAAGCAGTTGTTGATCATTTCAAAAAATTAACTCCTCGTGAAAAAGAAGTGCTCGATTGCATTGTCGGTGGAAAAATCAATAAGGCCATCGCCGCGCATTTAGGAATTTCAATTAAAACGGTAGAAGCTCACCGCGCCAGCGTCATGGAAAAGCTGAAAGTTAGCCGACCGGCAGGACTCATGCAAGCTGCGCATTTGTTTGCCCAAGCTAAAAAGCATCAGTATTAGCCCTAGGGACCGTCTTTTTGTTGGTTTACTTTGCTAAGATGAAGTCGTTGTAGACGTCGTTTTGCATGAAGTTGTCTCCGTTTAAACGCCACCCCTCGGGGTGGCTTTTTTTGGTGGGCCCACCAGGAGTCAGGCCTGCGATCCAAAAATTATGCGCTAATTTAAAGCACGTAACTAAATAAGCGTTCTAGTTAGATCTAATAACCCAAGTTTATTGTCTGCATAGTCCATAAATTTAATTTATGAAGTGATTAGTTTTGCTACTTTTTTTGAAAACATCATTTCCCCATTCACAAAGCGCTCATGATTTTCTTCAACGCTCGATAGATCATAGAGATAATTCACCATTAACCCAGCAGATTGCCGCAAGCCATTCTTGGACAAATCCCCCGCCCAGTTAATT
>JACCED010786943.1_pt1 | contig 11078 bp, 5 predicted proteins | sample 7455021 | NCBI WGS metagenome assembly JACCED01 (sample SAMN15323456, study PRJNA562643) | freshwater metagenome | isolation source: river surface water | place: USA:Blue River Watershed | collected 2017-08-19 | reverse complement strand
TGAAAAGGAACGTGTTGAACGTCGTCAGGTAACTGCAACAAAGGTCGGATCAACATTCTCATTCTTATCAACTGAGGTTGTGAAGTATTCATCTGCAGCAGCAGCAAGTGCAGCACAGAAAGAGTTAGTAAAGGTTCTAGCTCAGTGCCAGATCGATAAGGGTTACAAGGATGCAACAGATGGTCTTATTCCTTATGAGTTTAAGAAGTTAGGCAGTATTCCTGCTGGCGTTGTTTCAGAGGGCAATCGAGTCTTTGTTCACGCGGTAATTGATTCTGGCATTCGTGCTCGCACCTTGCTGGGTTTCTACCAATTCAACGGCGATACCTTTACAGGGCTCTATGTCATGAACGCTGAAGGCTTTAGCGACGCGCAGGTTGCCAAGTGGCTCAAGGTCGCAGCAACCATGGGTCAGCGCTTGCAGGGTAGGGCAGCTTAAATTCCCTCCTTTCCTTACCGCCTAAATGACCTTGAATGACCATATGACTCCTAAGTTCTCAGGAGATTCCCGCCTACCCTTAATCCATGAAACTGGTTTCGCGGTTAGTAATTGCATCCCTAATCCTTCAATTTTTCGTCGGAGGTGTGAGCGCTGAGGCAGCGCCAGCCCCGCTTAGAGTTAGTGGAGTTGAAGTAAACGGCGTTGTCGCAACTGTCAAATGGAATCCAATCAAGCTTTCTGCAAAGGATTTTATTGAAGTTGAATTCTCAAAGACTTCGACAGCTAAAACTTATAAAGTGATTAAGAGTAAGAGCAATGGAATAGTTGCAAAACTTGATCCATTTACTCAATACACAGTACGAATTCGAAAGACATTAACGCCTAAGGTCTGGTCTCCAGTAAGAACATTTACAACAAAGAGTGATGCTGTGACAGGTCTTACTGCGAGCAATATCGGATATGCGTCCGCAGATTTGTCTTGGAATCCCGTTGTTGGTGCAACGGCTTATGACATTCTACTTAACGATTCACTTTTTGTATCCGTGACTTCTACAAAGTATACGTTAACAAACTTAAAGCCAGGCTCTAAAAACTTAATTACAGTGAGAGCAAAGGCAGGATCTGTCATGGGCTCTTCTTCAACTGCGGTATCTTTAGTCGCATTAAATGATGCTCCGAAAAATTTGATCGCAAGCGGTGTAACTTCAACAGGTTATCTCTTAAATTGGGAAGTGATCGCGAATGCAATTAGTTACAACCTGTATCGTGATGGAGCCGTCTTTGCAAATGTGAAAACAAATAGCTATACAGTTACGGGTTTAATTCCCGGATCTTCCAATAGCTACACAGTCAGTGCAGTCTTTTCCACAGGGGAGAGCGCTCAAACCTCCGCAGTTTCAGTTGCAACACTTCTAGCAATTCCTGCAAAGCCAAAAATAGCGGCTACGTCAACATTGACTGCGGATATTTCTTGGGTAGTAGACCCAAATGCCGTTTCATATACTTTAAATTTGTATGATGCAACTGGTACTTCACTAGTCAACACCGTCACTGTTGAAAAGAGCTTAGCGGCTTACCAATTCTCTGGGCTCACTCCAAATACAACTTACTCGGTTGGAATTTTAAATAATTATCCAAAAAACTCTACAAAGAGTTCTGATTTAGTTACCTTTACTACAGGTACTCCTACTATTACCGGTTTTGCTTCTACAACTATTACGAGCACAACAGTAACGGTTGGATGGAATGCAATGCCCGGTGCGGCTTCTTATGAAGTTATCCGCGATTCTGCAGTTATTGCTGCAGGACTAGCGACCACAACACTTTCTTATGTCTTCACGGCACTAGCTCCTGGACAGACATATAAGTTGGGAGTAAGAGCAACTTATGTAAATAGCAATAAATTGACTGTCACAACAGGTGCTTCAGAAGTTACGGTTGTAACACTTACCGACATTTCAGGAAAGCCGACAAATGTAGCTGTCCCAGTAGTGACCCTTCCTTATGCAACAATTCCTATTGTTGGTGCAACCTTGACTTCAACATCTGGAAATTGGAGTGCAATACCTGCAGTATCTTCGATTAGTTACAAATGGCAAAAATCTAACGATTCCGGCACGAATTGGGTCGATATTCCATCTGCGACTGCAGCTACCTACTTAGTAACTGCGACAGACATCGGGTTCACTCTTCGTAGCTCCGTGACGGTTTCAAATACCAACGGATCAACTACCAGTGTTTCAGCTTCAACAGGTGTTACAGCGCCTATTTACAATATTGCAGCGCCGGTTGTTCGTGGCTTACTAGTTGTTGGACAAGTATTAGATGCTTCTGATGGAGTTTGGTCATCACCTTATTCAATCAATTTAAGTTATTCATGGAGAAGGGACAACGTCGCTATCTCTGGTGCGATTTCTCCTTCTTATACTTTAACTGAGTCGGACATAGGGGCCTCAATCTCAGTGGTAGTAACTGCCACCACACTTCTTGGATCCCTTGCTGTAATAAGTGGACAACGAGGGGCGGTTACTATTGTTGGAAATACTGTACTGCCAGTTGTCACGGGCTCTTTGCGTGTAGGAGGAACACTGGCAGTCTCAACAGGAACCTGGATTGGTAGCCCTGCTTCAAACACTTATCAGTGGCAATCAAGTGTTAACGGAACTGACTGGGACAGCATCTCCGGCGCGACCAACGCAACATATGTAATTCAGGCTGCTCAAGCAGGTCTTTACATGCGAGCCCAAGTATTTGGAAACAAGACATCATCTGCATCGGTAGTTTACAAAATTACCGCCTCAACATTGAGTACTTCAATGGTTCCTGCGCTTAATATTCAGAATACTGCGGCACCCGTCGTAACCGGCGCTTGGACTGAAGGCACAACAATTACGACAACCACAGGATCTTGGAGCGCAACAGGAACCTACACATATCAATGGCAAAGCTCTTCCGACAATTCAACTTGGGCGGATATTTCTGGAGCAACAAGTTCATCATTCGCTTTAACTTCTAGCGAAGCCTCCAAGTATGTTCGAGTACAAGTTGTTAATACAACTGCTTCTGGTGCTGGAATCGCATATTCAGCCGCAAGGTCAAAGGTTGGAGCGCCATTCAATACAGTTCTTCCTGCAATTACAGGAACTCTAAAGATTGGAAGCACGCAAACAGTTTCGACTGGAACTTGGTCGAACACACCGACGTCCTATTCCTACCAGTGGCAAAAATCTTCTGATGGAATTTCATGGATCAATTTGTCTGGTGAAACAGCAAATACTTACGTTCCAACATTCGACGTCGCGAATCTACAAATTCGAGTGAATGTTGGCGGGGTTAACTCAGTTGATACCGCAACGGTCTCATCCGCTGTAATCAGTGGATTTGTTCCGCCTCAAGCTTCAGCTGTCCCAGCAATCACTGGTACAAAGACTGTTGGACAGACCTTAACTTCATCTTCAGGAACTTGGCCAAATACTTCATCTGGGTATCTTTACCAATGGCAGAAGTCATCTGATGATGGCGTTACTTGGACAAGTATTAGCGGTGCAACCTCGTCAACCTATGTCTTGGTAGCGGCTGATGCAGGTTATGTAATCCGATCGCAGGTATCACTCACCGCAAATGCGGGTTCAAGTTCGGCCTACAGTTTGCCAACAGCTGCTATAGCTCCAGCCCCTTAATCCTTAAAGTAGGTCAAGCCTTTCTTCAAGAAAATTTGAGGAAAGGCTTTACCCTTTCCTCAAGAACAGGAAGTATTTGACTATGAAACTCCTCATTGACTGGGATGGCGGTTCAACCGTTGTCAATCCAGGGAAGCCGTTTGTTATTGGCCGAGATAAGTCGGCTGATATTCAAGTTATGGGTTCAAAGGTTTCCCGCACCCACTTGCGCCTCGAATTTACCGGGAGTAACTGGAAGGCAATCGACTTAGATTCATCCAACGGATCTTTTTATGAAGGAAAGCCATTTAGCGAGTTGGAGATATATGACCAGATTTCAATTTTCCTTGGAGGTGATTCTGGTCAGGAAATTCGGCTACACCCCCTTCAGCTTGCGTCAAAGAAAAGCAAAGAAAATAATCGTAAAATTCAACTTCCGAAAGCTGACCAAACATTAGTTGCATCATCAATTGAAGGTTACTTTGAAAAAATAGATGATCAAACTGCACGCATTAGATTGCAACAAAGAATTCGAATAGGTCGAGATGAGTCTAATGATTGGCAGATTGATGACCTAACAGTTTCGCGATTCCATGCAGAGGTAGTTCAAAATGATAAAGGTGGTTTTGATCTTGTAGATCTTCGATCAGCTAATGGAACCTTTATCAATGGTGTCGCTGTAAAAAGACGCGAAATAGAAATTGGCGACTTGATTTCAATAGGCGGAGTCACTAGAAGATTTACCTCTGATGGCTTGGAAAGTCCGATTGGTGTTGAAGGTATTGACATCGTTGCAAAGGAATTACATTTTTCCGTGGGTGAAAGGGAGTTGTTAAAGGACATCAATTTTCATCTGGGGCCACGCTCTTTAACCGCCATTGTCGGACCATCTGGTGCCGGAAAGTCCACATTGTTAAATGCAATTACGGGAAGAACTACCCCGACTCAGGGTCAAATTTTGATTGGTGGTCGTGATTTACATAAAGAGTATGGCGATTTAAGTCAAAGAATTGGTTTAGTTCCACAGGCCGACATTTTGCATACTCGTCTGACAGTTAAGCAGGCGCTCAGTTATGGTGCAGCATTGAGATTCCCTAGCGATACATCTAAGTCTGAGCGCGAAGATCGTGTAAATGAAGTGATGGAAAAACTTGAACTAACTCCACGAGCAGATTTGCGAATAGATAAGTTATCTGGAGGCCAGCGAAAGCGCGCGAGCATTGGTCTGGAGCTACTTACGAAACCCTCAATTTTGGTCCTAGATGAACCAACATCAGGCCTAGATCCTGGTCTCGATGCGCACGTAATGGAAACACTGAGAAAACTCGCAGATGATGGACAGACAGTTGTTTTGGTTACACATTCCGTGGATAACCTTAACTTTTGCGACAACGTTGTTCTGATGGCATCAGGTGGTCGAATTGCGTACGCGGGGCCATCCTCGACAGTGTTCACAGCATTAGGAAAGAATAATTGGGCAGAAGTTTTCAGAATGCTTTCAAGTCCGGAGGCACTCCTTTTATCCAATAAGAAGCGCTCAGGCGTTATTTCCCCAACCACTGAATTACCGCAGGAAAAAATAAAGAAGCAATCTTGGGGTCGACAGCTTATTACCCTTAGCTCCCGATACTTGAGAGTTATTTCCTCTGATCGTTACTATCTTGGATTGCTGGCTGCTATTCCAATTTTGATTGGTTTGATCTGTTATGCCACAGCTGGTGAACTAGGACTTGGCCCCGGGCTACCAACGAAAAATGGAGATTTCTTTAATCCCATAGCACGTTCCAATTTAATGGTTCTTATTTTAGGTACTGTCTTTATCGGGCTTTCAACATCGATTCAAGAAATCATTAAAGAAGACCCAATTCGACTGCGAGAAAAGAGTGTGGGAATCAGGTCAGGAACCTATTTAATGTCAAAAGTTCTTGTTCTAGGTATCGCTACATCTATTCAGTCAGTTATTTTCGTTTCGATTGTTTTGTTTAATCGCCCGGTACCAGCCGAAGGATTGTTTATCGGAAGTTCGTATTTGGAAATTCTTTTTTTAACGGTATTACTCGGGTTCACATCAATGTGCTTAGGGCTATTTATCTCAAGTATTTTGAGTTCTTCAGAACAAGCGATGCCTATTCTTGTAGGTTTAACGATGGCACAAGTGGTTCTATCAGGCGCTTTACCAGGCAAAAATGAAGGTTTTATCGCTCTTATTTCTCCAGCGGTTCCAAGCTATTGGTCTATGAATTCTCTTGCCTCATCAGTTAATTTGGTGGAAATCTCAAACATCTCAGATGAAGACTTGATACTTAGGTGGGAAGGGGTGGTTTCAACCCTTACTCAGGGATCAATTTCGGTACTAGGGATGTCACTTTTTTTCTTAGTAGCATGTTTTGTAGTTTTAATAAAAAAACGTTAACCCTTCGTATAACCCGGAGGGCATGTGGTCCCCTCGAATACTCGCTTAGTAGCACCTTTCAAGCAAGTTATTTCAGGAACCCTTGATGGTGCTTGAGGTTTAGGTGCCACCGTTTTGACAGGCGCAGGCTTGGATTGAACTTTGGGGCCTGTAACGGGAAGTTTTAAAGGATCTGATTCGCCTGCTTCGTTCTTACTTACTATCTGCAAAGTTCCCTTTTTCCCCGCATACCTGTCATTAACTGACATTTCAAAGGCAGCGCTTCCACCTGAAATCTGTCCCAGTATTGCCTTTGACTTTGGTATTCCAAATTCGGGGGAAAAAAGCAAGACTGATTTTGCGCTTACGGGGACAGCTACCGTTAGGTTGATGAAATTAAGATTAATTGAAACTTTTGGCGCAGATGGTTTGGCAGGCTTTACAACAATGGGTTTGCTTTCATTTGACTTAAGCAATCTAGGCGAAAAGTATTTCTCGGAGATGATGGAAGTTTCTGCCTGTGTGTTTGGATAAGGGGACCAGTACAACTTGAAATTTGACGGTGGCATCCATGCGTAATACCAAATTTCAATTGGATATTGTTTTCCACCTTCTAGGGTTGCAACCCAAGATTTGTTATATGGCCAGTTGGGATTAGCTCCACCATCGCTCCACTTATCAATTACTATTTCGTTATTGATTTTTAATAACATTCCGTCATCAACTGATGTATAGATCGTGCGTGGCTGTTGCCCAGATCCAGGCCAAGTGATAAAACCTTTGTAGGTAACGATAAAATCCCTGCTTCCGCAGCCGTTAGCAGTCGATAACGGTAAGTATGCCCAATCAAAGGATATCTCTTTCTCAATTTTGACTTCACATAAAGGTAAACCAGCGGTGCTTCTTGCTGGAATCTGAATATCCTTACTTTGATAAATCTTTGCAATCAACCCTGAAATATTGTTCTTAATCAAGTTTTCTTCGAGTGTCGCTTCTTGGGAGACACTCAAACCCTGGATCGTATTTTGCTTAATCTCCGGTTGCTTTAAGAAGCCGCTCAAAGCTGACGCACTAAGAATATTAAGTCCGGGAGAAGTTCCAACTGCAATTTTTCTAATTTTTTGATTATCTCGATCAGCAACCAGCAAGTCCCCTTTTGCATCTATCGAAAGCCCATTTGGACGATTAAAAAAGGCCCTGTCTAGTGGACCATCAACATTTCCATAACCCTGCTGTCCACCTATTTTAGACATTGAATTATTCGAAATCCTAAAAAAAGTTCCACCATAAGTTGAGACATAAACTCTGTTTTGTTGATCTACCGTCATTGATGATGGCCAATCTTTTAGACCCGACGCAATCCTAGTGACATCGTTTTCCTGGACGAGTGATGTTTTAAAAATGCTGTCCACGCCACCGTCAGCTATGTATAAATTCCCTAAACTATCAATTGCAATTTTAGTTGGACCCGCAAAAGTTGCTTTTGAGCGTGGTTGAATATCTGGCGCACTCGTCCAGACCCCAGTTCCCAATACAGTCGATACTTGAAAATCTCGAGTTCCAGGAATACGACTCAGTTTTCTTATTTGACGGTTTCCATTATCAGCTAGATAAATTTCGTCTTTAAAGACCGCCAGACCCTCAGGTCGATAGAATTGAGCTAAAGTTGAATTGCCATCTCTTTTTCCGGAAATGTCACTTCCTATAGTTGACCAAATTCCATCAGGAAATCTCACAAAAATTTTATTACCTGTTGTACAAAAAAATGTACCATCTTGGGAAAAAGTGATTCCATGCGAGTACCAACATGAGCTTGGAGTATGAGTGACCCTGAGCACATCACCCTTGCTACTGAGATGTCGAATTGTATGATTATCTACAGAAATGTATGAGCCGTCGTCAATTGCAAACGTTTGCAAAGGTGAATCAAAATGTGGAGTAGTTTCCGCAGTGTAATTGACTCCATAGCTGTTTTCAGAGCCTATAGTCTTTAGAAGCTGCCCTGCTTTAGTAAAAATCTTGACGGAATGATTTGTCCAATCGGATACATAAATGTTGTTAGTAGGGTTTGATCCAAAGCGATCAATTGATAAGCCAGGACTTCCACTGAAAACTGGCTGACCTGCATAGCCTGCGATGCCTGCCTTGTTTGCCTTAGTGTCCTCGAAAATCTTTCCGGTACCGATTTTATAAATTGTAGGAGCACAATATCTTTCATTTACCGTAAATATGTCATCATTTGAATCAACGGCCACACCCATCAAACAGGCTAATCCACGTTCGATCGTAGTGGTGTTTCTGGCAGGGTCGACTTTTCGTACGGAACTTGACCAAGTATCAGCAACGTATAAATTATTCTTTGAGTCCACCGCTAGACCACGTGGGAGATTAAATGTTGAAGTGTTGAAATTTCCATCTGTAGCGGAATTCTTACCGACTTGTCCAACATAAATATTGGAGTTGCCAGTATTTTCGTCAATCCTTATTATTACGTGATTGTTTTCATCTGACAGGAATATTCCACCTAGTTTATCAACTGCTAAACCCCCACCCCAGTCATAACAATTTTTACAGTTTGGTAGATCAACATTGTTTGTATAAGTGCGAATTAAAGTCCCAGCTTTGTTGAATTTGTAGACTTTTAAATTCCGACAATCGCCCCCAAAAATTTCATCAGCACTCTTAACAAATACGTTACAAAATGAGTCATCAGCAATAACTTTGCTGGTGGCAGAAGAGAGTGCAAAGTCAGAAACTGTCTGACCCACAATCTTCCTTATCTTGAAGTGATCTTGATCGGCGACATACACGGTACCGTCGGGCGAAACCGCAACACCTGTCGGTCTGGCAAACTCTCCAATTCCACCCTTACCGCTGAGAGTACTTACGGAAAAAGTCTCACTTGCAGCGGGTCCTGCTTGAATTGCCGGAAGAACGGTGAGAAATAGAAGAAAAGTTAAAATCTTGGCGGCGTGCTCGAACCTCTTCATATTCACAAGTTTAGGGATTTTAAACTGAAATGTCAGGGGGTTACACCCATTTCAGCGCATAGATGACCATGCATTGTCGGGTTTTCTCTTGAGCACCTTCCGACTCATGGCAGACTTAGCGTATGGAGCGATTGCGAAGTGGAGACCCAGAGCAAATCGGGCCCTGGCAAATTGTGAATCGTCTTGGCTCTGGCGGCATGGGAATTGTCTATATGGGAACTAATGGAACGCGTGCTGCCGCTATAAAAGTCGTTAGAGAGTTTTTGCTTGAAGATCCCGCGAGTCGCACACGCTTAACTCGTGAAGTTGAAACCCTTTTAAGAGTTAAAAGTGATTTTGTTGCGGAAATTGTCGGTTCAGACATTGACGGAAACCCTGCCTGGATCGCGACAAATTATGTTGATGGGCCTAGCTTAAAAATCCTTGTTGAGAAGGAGGGACCGCTCACAGAAGATAAATGGATCGAATTTGCTAAAGGTTTTCTCTCAGCATTGTCATCAGTTCACGCCGTCGGTGTAGTTCATAGAGATATTAAACCCTCAAATATTTTACTTTCAAAAACTGGCCCCAAACTTATTGATTTTGGAATTTCATTTGTAAACGATGCAACTTCCTTAACGGGCACAGGCATGGTTGCCGGCACACCCGCTTGGCTTGCCCCAGAACAATTTCTTGGTAGAGAGATTACGACTTCCGTCGACAACTTTGCAGCTGGGTCAACACTTATGTATGCAGCTACAGGTCGCACGCCTTGGGGCGCCGAAGACTCTTCTGTAGGAGCTGTTATGCACACTATTTTGGTAGAAGAGCCAGATTTATCTTCACTCACAGATTTTCAGATAGATGTCATTACTCACTTTTGATTAAAGATGTTACATCTCGAAAAACAGCTGCACAAATGCTCAAGAAATTGAATGATGGACCAAAGAACTTGAACTTAAGGATAAAAAAGGATCAGAAACAACAAGAATCATCAGAAAATGATTCGTTTTTAGCGTTGGCTCGTAAGAAAGATTTGGAAGAAAAGAAGTCAAAACAAGCTGCTGTTGAAAAGGAAAAAGAAGCTGCACGTGTTGCCAAGGCAATAGAAGTGGCCGAGGCGGAAAAGCGGCAAGAGAAGGAAAAAGCCAGATTGGTTAGAGAGCAAGAGAATTTAGCTAAGGAGAGAGAAAAGGCTGCAAAAAAACTTGCTGATGCTGAAGCTAAAAAAGCAAAGAAAGAACTTCGAGCGGCTACGAGATCTGCGATTAAAAATGATTCCAATTCATCAAAGTTTGGGGGTAAGGGTCGCACACTTTCAATTGCAATCGCAGTACTTGTACTTATTTTGATTGTTACCGTGTCTCAACTTACATCGAAAAGCAGAGATGGCCAGGTGGCCACTGATACGAATAAAACACCAACTTTTACTTGGTCAGCCTTGATCTCAGGCGAATCAAAGGCTCAAACTGGCTCAGGAACCGTATTTGAAATTTTTGTTTGTGATCAAAATGTAATTCCTTCTTCACTAGAAGTTAATAACATTTCAAGTCGACCTAATTCTGCAGGACCCTTATCTACAAAAGTGATTAAAGGAGATGAGCGCTGCGGTAAAGCGTTTGACACAATTTTAGTTTCAGGCAGAGAATTAGAAGCCGCGGGCTCAGTCAATTACTTTGTTGCCGGAAAGACATCATCAAATTTCGATTTTAGATACGACTTTTCGGTGACGGTTCTACCAAATTAATTCGAGACAGCATTCAATGATTCGACCTGGTCTCTCGTTAGCTGAATAACCTGAACAATCTCCTCTAACTGCGGCACGGTACGTGCTGACGCAATAGGAACACTTACCGATGGTTGTGAACGAAGCCAGGCTAGTGCGATCGCTGACAGTGGCGCACCGTTGTGAGCTGCAGAGATCTCATCCATGGCAGTAAGAATTGCGTAACCCTTATCAGTTGCATATTCACGAGCTCCTGCTGCGCGCTTTGAATCTACCTCGGTGACTCCTGGGCGGTACTTTCCGGAAAGGAATCCTCGAGCGATTCCGTAAAAAGGGATGTTTGAAATACCCAGTGATTCAACTGTTGGAGCTAAATCCGTTTCATAGGTTT
>JACCED010676182.1_pt1 | contig 11080 bp, 8 predicted proteins | sample 7455021 | NCBI WGS metagenome assembly JACCED01 (sample SAMN15323456, study PRJNA562643) | freshwater metagenome | isolation source: river surface water | place: USA:Blue River Watershed | collected 2017-08-19 | reverse complement strand
TGATTGAAACAGTACGTGTCTCCGAAAAGGCAAAAGTTCAGCTGATCACTCTTAAGCGTCGCACCGGAATTCAGAATTGGAACGTACTCTGCCGTTGGGCACTCTGTTCATCTTTGGCAGAGAAGTCTGAACCCCCAAACGAAGACATTCCCTCAGACAGCTCGATTGAGATGACCTGGAAGACCTTTACCGGTGGTGAGGAGGAGTTATTTCTAGCACTGGTTCAACTCCGGGCTACCAAAGCTGGTCTTCCCTTGGAAAAAGAGACTGTGACTCGATACTTCAGACTCCATCTTCACAGAGGGATCTCTTACCTTGTTGGAAATCCGAAGATGAACAAGATTGAAGACTTGATCCGTCTAGCAGCTTAGGTAACAGTTCTCTAGCCTACGCTGGAGGGTTTGATTTTTCTCAGAGATCCGGCAATTCAAGATCAGCCGGATCTGCTTTCAACTCTTCTCGAAACATTTTTTCAAGAACAACATCAGGGCTTTGAGTAGGATTCTGCTCAAACTCTGTACGCAAATATTCCAATCCACCAGCAGCGTAGCGTTCGAATTCACGAATAACTGCATCCTCTTGATCTGCACGCAGTAGGTCAACATTCGGCGAATCCATTCCTAGCATCGCAATCAAGAAGATGTACATCTCCAGCCGGTGGCTGGCGAAAGTTCCGGTTGTGATTTCTTTTCTGTCGCTTCCGACTTCGCGCTTACGTCGATGCTTCAATCCGACGGATGCTGCAAATGCGATTGCTCCAGTATTGAACTGATAAAGAGGATTCCCTATAGATACGCCTTGGGTATTCTTACCAGTCAACGTGTTGACGACGTCTGCGAACTCGCCTGGCCAATAAACAGACCTGTCTTTTATGAAGTGACTTTGTCCTCTCATGCCTGCACCTCCTGCAAGATTGACTGAGTACGCTCAGCATCATATGAGTTGAGCAAATACTCTTTACCGTTAATGCTCAATGGTTTGATGGGCTTAGACCCCTGAGGTCCAGACTCTTGAGAGATGATGAGGTAGCGCTTGCCAATCACTCCATCCAGAGCAGATGCAACTTTTTCACCCCAAGCTGCAGATGAAATCATCAGTACAAGTTGAGTTGTCTGCAGTGCTAAATTCTTAGCCACGGAGCCTTGGTATTCAGGATCCAGCGCAGAGAACGGAGCATCCAGGACCAGTGGTGCGATTGTGGGCTCGGTCATCCATTGAATTTTTTCCTGAGTCTTTTTTGCCGCCAGCGCAACAACAGTGGCGATGAACGCAAACTTCAGAACTTGGCCCTCCCCCGTGCTATGGCCAACGTTCTTTCCATCGGCATCTACAAGCTGAACAGCATAGTTAGCTGCGTTAATCTTTGCCCTGTAGTGTTTTGTTAAATACTTCTCCAGGACTGAGTTCAACTCAAGTGCCAGGATGTGCAGTGCTCTTGTCTCCTGGTCATGTAATGAACGGCGGATGTAATTGGCAAGTCTCTCGACCTTATTCAGTTGAGTCTTCAACTTTTCGCTAACCTTGAGCTTCCGGGAAGCGGCCTCATGCTGAGCTTTGAGGTCCTTGTAGCGCTTCATGTTTTGCTCAATTTGGTGAGCAATTGCTCCTTCTTGTTGATGAAGCGAGGCGAATTCTCGCTGTAGTTGCTGGCGTTCCTTTTCCAGCTTCTGAATTTCAGCGACATCGATGCCTTGCAACTGCTTGGTTAAATCCTTGATTTCCTCTTCGCACTTTGCAATGTCTCGATCAATAGAAGTAATTTGCTGCCTCAGTTCTGCAATTTGAACAGGGAACTCAGATGAATCACGTTCAATGTCACGGATCAAATAGCGAACATCAGAAATGCGCTGATTGAGCGCCCCAGTTGAAGCGAATTGCAGCAACTCATTGATCTTGTGTGCCTCATGTGATCCTTCTGTCACAGGGCGACCACAAATGCACAATTCCCTTTCAATAATGTCCTTTACCAATTGATCGCTGTAAGGAGCTGGGAGACGTCCTTTGACTTCTTGGTCTTCAAGCTTACCTTCCAGCTTCGTAGTCAGATCGTTGAGTATCAATGCAGGTGCAGCACGGCCAATCAATGCAGCGGCTTTTGCTGAATAGTTTCTATGGTCATCCTCAAGTCGTCTTTTTTTGTTTTCTTCTGCGTCACGTTGTCTCTGAAGAGGCTCAGCTTGAGGCAATTTACCTAAGTTGGCACTGTTTTGAGACATCGCGATGCCAGTTTCTTTGATTCGCTCTTGCAATGCCTCAAGGGTACTTTTTTGACCTGGAAGCACCAAGTCAATGTTGTCCATATCCTTTTGAAGTGCAAGCAGCTGTTTGTCATTTGACTGGGTAGCTACTTCTCTTCGTATCTTTGCCTGGACGGAATCCAGATCCAAAAGCAGTCTGTCGATAAGCTCAAAGCCAAGTGTTTTCCTCAACCCGCGCTTGAATTCGTCGCTACCAGAAAGCTCAAGAGCTCCGATGGCCTCGGCATCGAAGAAAAACCAACTAATCAATCCGGGCGGCAGTAGCAATTGAATCAGGCTCTCTCCACGATCGATCAGTTTTGAATTTCCTCGATCAATTTCAAAAACCTCAAAGGAAGTCTGCCTCTCATTTGTTGCACTTCGACGGACTCGGTATTCCTTTCCACCTGAGGCCTCTTCGTCCTTGAACAAGATCTCAACATAGCATTCACGTTGTCCTTCTTTGAACGCTTCTTTGTTAACGAGCAGCTTCTGATCTTGAAAACGTGGTGTGAATTTTCCGGTTATGCACCAATGAATTGCATTTAAAAAGTTGGTCTTACCCGCTCCGTTCTCCCCGTGCAACACTGTTACTCGCTTCTGGTCCTCAGCAGCGAAATTGACCTGTTGAACACCGTAGAAGCCACGGAAGTCTGAAATTACTAAGCTCAGAAGTCTCATTAGAAGTTCGCCTCATCAATGAATTTTGCTAGGCGTTCAATGCGTGTGGAATCTTGAACGGCCTGTCCAGGCTTTGTCATATCACGCTCGAGCCGAAGAATCTCGGTGGCTATTTGAGACAAGACTCGGTCTTCGGGGGATAGTTGCTCAACCCGCTCAGACTCAATTTCTTCGTCGACTTCGTTCTCTATTTCATCCAACAGACCATCAAGGTCAAGGAGCTTTTTTTTCGTCGCCATCTGGATCTCCTGTTTCTAATCCTATTGATTGCTGAAGAGCTTCAAGCTCATTGCAGACATCATTCTTATTGATCGAATCTCTCGCAAATTGGTATGCTCTTCTTATCTCTTTTGCAGCAAGCTTTTTGAATGTTTTTGCGTCAGTAGCTGCACCAACTACTATGAAGTCGAAGAGGTCTGCAACGTCTTTACCCTCAGACTTGCGAAGAACACGCCCTCGTCTTTGGATACCTTGTCGATCGGAGCTTTGACTAGCTAGTAGGTACGCTCGTTGGCATGCTGGTACATCGATACCTTCATCAAGAACTTTGATCGAAACCACAGCATCAATGGCCTGGGTCTTAAGTCGCTCCAATAATGCCTCGCGGGTTTGCAAAGACTCAGATGCTGTTATCCGAGATGATCTCCAACCTAGAGAATGAAGAAGTTCACTTACCGCCTCAATTTGACGCAACTTCTCACCGTCTTCTTCAATAGACCCGTCACCGCAATAGAAGAGACTGAACGGTTTTCTTCCTTCTTGCTCTAAGTGCGTCCTGAGCATTGAAAGCTTATTTTTCGCAGCCCCAACAATCCTCGACCGTGCAAGCATGAGCGGCTGAACTTTGGCCCATGTCTCGGGAGTGAAGCTGTCATCACTTCCAGCGATCCGAACAATTTTGAGGGTCAATTCTTCGTATTGAGCAGTCTCCTCTTCGTCCAACTCACACGCAAGAATATGGAATCGATATTTGGTTAGAAATCCTTCTTGAATGGCTCTTCCGAGGCTGAATTCATAGACGATTGGTCCAAAATATTTCTCTAGATGCCGATCATCATCATGTCCATCGAATTGATCATATGGAGTAGCTGATAGTCCAAGTCTGAACTTGAATACTTCTGGCAATTTCCTAATGTGTTCAGCACCATTGAAGTGGTGACATTCATCTACCACTAGCATATGGTTCTTTTGCTTTGCATCTTTCAAGATGCTGATCAACCCCTGGAAGCGATCATCCTTAAAGCTTCGCTCAACACAGACCAAGCATGGCATATTGATCGTGTCTGAGTACAAAGATCCCATGAGCAGGGCTTTGACTTGGTCGTACCACCCCCGATAACTATCGAATACGGCAATCGTTTCTATGCCTTGATCTTGAAGTGCATCGATCCACTGAACTGCAAGGTTTTGGTACGGTACAGTTACAACGACTAGACCACCCTTTACCTTGTCTCGAAACCGCTTGATGGCACCAATTGCAGTAAGCGTCTTACCTGTTCCAGTCGCCATGGCCAAAATGCCTTGGTATTTGTTCGACTTCCACTGCTCTATTGCTTCGTTTTGATAATCTCGAAGGACAAATTTTTCGGGAAGTCTCTCAAGAGTGCGCTGAACACCATCGCTTGGAGGGTCGATCTGGTTGGTCGCCACCTTCTTGATGAGTTCTAGTGATGCTGCATCGAGATCATAAATACGCGTTTTGTTGGCCCTACCCTCCCATAAACTTTCGAACCTACTTTCCAGATCTCGCCCATATGCGGCATAAATCTCAGGTTCCAATGATTGGTAGACAGATATCGATTCGTGATTGAACCCATGAGACAAGGCTGCCGAAGTCTCATTCAATGAACCGATGAAGGCGACCTTGATACCCAAGCCGTCTTCAAATATTCCGAATTTCTCGTGATAGATCCCACGCTCTCTGACTGCAAATTTAATTTCCGCAACACCGGAAGTCACCATTCGAGCAAACGTTTGAGCAGCCCTGGGGTCTTCCCCCTCCAGTTGAATCAGGTATTTCTCAATTTCCCGCCTAATCTCTAGCTGCTCACGCTCTTCGAGTTCAGGTGCACCGCCCTGTAGAGCCACAATATCAGCAGGCTGCGTTAAGCAGCCAATAACCATCCTGATCTTTCCACCCTGGCTAATAAAAGAAGCCAGTTCAGAAGCACATGACCGGAAGGTACTCGAAGAAAAATAACCTACTGCTCGGTCATACCGACGTGCGTCTTTGAGCAACGGCCGATAGAACTCCTGGAGGACATCGGTACTGTCGCTGTCATAGTGGCGCTGCAACTGTAGGGCTTGAAAACTCATCAGACTCGTGGACTAGTTCTTCTGGGGTCAACCTTGTCAGTTTTTTGGCAAAACCCGAGAATTTTCGCTAGTTTTTAGCACTAGCTAGGCTCATGGCATGAGCTAATCGACCGAGTTCAGAGTTAGACCCTTATCATTACTGACATGGTCTCAGTACTATAGCTTGATGTTCTGGCCGAAGCTAGATCATGAATCCCCCCAGGGAATGCCTCTTTCAGGGGCAGCTTGACGCAGTACCCTTTGTTACGGAACAACATGGCAACGCTTCACCCCCAGATCGACAACTTGCTACTGACCAGTGCGGGCGCCTATCGCGAGCGTGACATCCTTCGTTTGCTCGAATCAGGCCTTCCTGCTGGCTACGATGTCTATCACAGCATTGGCTTTTCAACTACCCACAATGACAAACAGTACTACGGCGAGCTTGACGTACTGGTCCTAACTCCTGCTGGTCACCTCATTGCTCTAGAGGTCAAAGCTGGTCAGATCACTTTATCTGATGAAGGACTGTTCAAGCAGTACAAGACAGGGATCAAAAACGTTCATCAACAAGTCAATCAACAACGAGGCACCTGGTTTACGCTACTTAAAAGCAACGGATTTTCAGGAGTCACACTTCACCATTTCCTGGTACTGCCCGATCAGATGATCATTCATGGGTCTGCAGCTTTTCCACGAGAAAGAATCATTGATTCCAACCAAGTTCATGAAATCGGATACATCCTTCAGCATTCCACCCCGTTTGAGCCCGTAACTGAAGACACCCGCATACGTCTTGCAGCATTCATTGAGAACAAGTTCGAATTAATCCCTGATCCATCTGTACGGATTGGTCAAACTGCCAGTGCTAACAAGATCCTTGCAGAGGGCTTGGCAACCTGGGTACCGCGCATTCATCACTCAGCCAATGTCTACCAGATCAAAGGGACTGCTGGTTCTGGGAAAACTCAATTGGCACTGACGCTTTTGAGAGAGGCTTCAATCCTAGGCAAACGATCAGCCTACATTTGCTACAACCGCCCCCTAGCTGACCATATCGCCAAAATAGCCCCCACCACTTCGATCGTTTCTAATTTCGACGATTTGGCTGTCTCACATTACAGGAGAATAGTGGGTGAAATTAAATTTGATGAAAGAGATGTGTTCAAAAAGGCGTCTCAAGCGTATCTCAAACACCTTAATTCATCAGCTCCAACACTGGATTTGCTTGTAATCGATGAGTCTCAGGACTTCGACGCTGAATGGCTATCCGCTCTGGCTTCATCGGTAAACGAGGACGGAAAGCTCTACACACTATCGGATGAATCACAACTTATCTATGAACGCGAACGATTTGACATTTCAAATGCAGTCACCGTCGAGTGCAATGAAAATTTCAGAAGCCCCAAGCGAATCGTCGATGTTATCAATGCACTTCAACTGACAGACACCGAAATTCGGTCGAGATCTGTTCATCAAGGCGACCTTCCAGAATTCATTGCATACGATGAGAGCAATGAGATTCCGGTAATAGAGAGCTGCATCCAAAAGCTGCTCTCATCTGGCTACACCAAAGAGCAAATTACACTACTTTCATATCGTGGGCGTGAAAGTTCAAAAGTACTAAAACTCGATAGCATCGCTGGCTACAGCATCACTAAGTTCACAGGCAACTATGACTCGTCCGGCTCTCCAATATACACGTCTGGTGATATTTTTTGCGAAACCGTTTACCGATTCAAAGGTCAATCCTCAGCTGTAATCATCTTCTGTGAAATCGACTTTGAAGAAGTTGGCCCTAGAGATCTCCGAAAGCTTTTCGTAGGGATGAGTCGCGCTCAGTACCATCTTGTCTGCGCCATAAGTCAGCAAGCTGAAACCAAGCTTTTTGAACGACTGAACAAGCCGTAATCTTTGCTCTCAACTTCGGCTCAAGCCCCCTAAATTCAGTTGATATTTCAGCCACCTGTAATCAACCTTTTGAATCTAGAAAACATTGAGCGACCCGCTACGGCTTGAGTTCTCCCCCAACTTGATCTAGAAATCCCTGAAAAAGTTGCCGCGAGATGCTCTTCAACTTCTTGGGCAAACCTAGCCTCAATGTTTGCCATCTGCGCATTGAGTAGTCTTTGAGAGTGTCTCGTCAATGAAACAATACCTGGTACTTCGTTCGACAGCCACCATAAGAGACACGCCAAGCAAACGTCAATGTCATCGGATGATTCAGTAATTTCGTTCAAGACTTTCCAGACAAAACCCTTCGACATCTTTAGCTCGATCTCCCGTGCGATTTCGGAAAATTTCGTAGTCTGAACGGTAAGTTCATTGAACTTTTCGAGCAATTGATCTGGAGTAAATATTTCGGCATTCAAGGCAGGCCGTAAGTCGGAACCTTCAGACTTTCTGAGAAAAGCGGGAATTTCAATGTCATCCATTCCACCTGAAGACAGTGCATCAATTTTTGAGGATGCAGCCGTTCGATTAGTTCGCCATACACTAGCAACGGCTCCGGAACCATATGATGTACTTGAGTCTGATGAAAGCATCCTGCATGCAGAAATGGAATACAAAACCTGCGGCTGCTGAACTGTTCCAAGGCCGCCCCATCCCGCTGCGCTCATTTGCTTAATCTTTTGCAGCTTTGGCAGCCCTTCTGCCTTCTCTTCTTCATCGCGAACATGGACAAGAAGAAGGTTGGTGTACTTGCTCGCGAGTTGATATTTCAGAGCAAGCTCTTCAGCGACCTTCTCATCATTGATGCTGATGATTTCTGCACCCGCAACCATTCGAGGCAATACACCCGTTGAATTCCAGTCGATTGAAGGTGCGGACTCTTCATTCAAGACATTTTCAACAGTCCAGCGCAGTGTGGGAGTCACCGTGGGTTTGCTCTTGATGCGTGCATGCACATGGATTGTTTCATCAGAGAAGACCTGCTTAGGAAGCTTGGTCTGCCAGAGGACTTCACCTTCCCAGTGAATAGCAATGGAGCTTGTCCGGGCTGATCGGATTCGCTGAGTCATCCTCAGAACTGCTTCAGAGATGCTTTCAGAAGGGGTGACCAACTCGCATGCGCCTCCGGTCTGCTCGGCCAGATCCTTCAGCAAGCTTTCGGCAGGCGCACTGCCTACCCCAATCGCAAAAATTCTGTGATTGCTGATCTTGGCTTGCTTGACGATTTCTTCGATTTCCCAAACGTCACCATCGGTAATCAGAAGAAGATCACAGCCTTCTGTGTAGGCCTTTGTGAAGCTGATTTTGAACGTTGAGGTCAGTGCTTGATTTAGTTCAGTACCGCCCAAGTCTGCGGCGGTTTCGTGAACAGCTTTGGCCAACACGTTCTTGATGTAGCGCGGCGTGCATTTTTCGAGTTGGTTGGAGGTGTGAATAACCTTGGAGCCGAACTTGCTGTACGAGATCATGTCCTGCTCAGTGAGTCGGAGGATGAGCTCATGCATTGCTTCTTGGGCTTGTTCAATGCTGTCCCCCTGCATGGAGCCGGAGCAGTCGACCAGGATCTTCAGCCCCAGAGGGGTGGGCTCCTTTTCCTTCAGCTTTGGGCAGAAACTGGCAACAACGGCATAGGCACCATCATCTTCACTTGCCGACACGAACGATTCGCCCTTGAGATTTTCAACCGTGACGACGAAGTCGCGATCAAGCAAGCCACCCTTCGCAAGCCGAACACGAGTGCCACCTTCGATTTGCTCCATATCCACTTTGTGGCTTGGACAGGCAATTTCTCCTGCGGCCATTTGTCCAAAAATGTCGAGGGTAGCGGTGAATGGGTACTCGGCCAGCAGGTCGGTGTCCACCGTCTGGTGCGGGGCAATATGTCCATCAGACACTTCGTCGCCATAACGCTCACCAATCACAGTGGGCACTGTGATGCGCACCCGACCTTTTTCAAATCTGAGTAGCTGGGCGTACTCGATGATGATTACCGCCTCTTCGCCCGGTTTGAGGTTGCCCAGGTTGGCCGTATACAAACCAAGTGGAGACTTTTCCAGCATTACAGGGGTGTCACCGCTATCGATGGCCTCTTCGTATTTCTTTTCGGCCTTCTTCTTGGCCAGGGCCACTGCCTGCATCCGCTTGCCATTGAGCTCAACGCTGAAGCCCATCAGATTTGCGCCCCATCCAGCAGGAAAGGTGTAGCTGGCTTCAATGGTGTCCTCTGAATCATTCAGATACCGCTGCTTCACAAGCATGGTGAGCAGGAGGCCTTCTAGTTTTCCCTCAAGGTGTACTGATTTGAGAGATACGTTTTGGCCGTATTCGTTTTCGAGACCTGTCTTCGTTTTCATGGGGCGCTCCTGCTTGGTTTTGTTAGTTGAGGGGGGGATGTAGATTCCGCGTCCCTCGTTTCGCGGTTGGAAAGGGTGGAGCTTGCTCAATCATTAAGGGCCACAAGCACCACCGACAGTCAGGTTTCACATCTACAAGGCATCGCCTGACTGCCCATATCACGTAGGCCCACCAATCAGCTCTCGCCGTTGTCTTTCTTCATCACTCGCTCTGTTGCCGCCATGACTTCTTTGAGCAGCATCCGAATTTGTTCTGGACTCATACCTGCCTCCTCAGCAGAAATCTGTATCTCAACGCCTGGCATCACATGAAGGTGCGTTTTCACCTCCATCGAGCCTGGTTTCCTAGTGCTGGTTGGGGGGGCTTCAGTTTCCCCATCCATCACTTGCCGAATTCGTTCCAGTGGAACCTTGGCTTCAGTAAGTTTCTTTACCCGCAGGAGCTGGTCCAGATGGGTATCAACGTAATGAGCGGCCTTGGTTTCGCCGATCGGTCTGTCCACCAATCCGAGTTGGATGTAGTAACGGATCGTCCTCTTCGGGATGTCCGTCAACTGGCTCAACTCGTCAGCGGTAAAGGTCTTGGTGTTCATGTTTGGAAGGGCGTTTTGAATTATTGTAACAGTTACAAGTGTCGCAATCAACTGTCGCAATAAATCGGGCCACATTTACCCAAAACCATCACCCAAAACAGTGGGGCAGACTGACTAAGGGGCAATGTAGGTAGCGCTGGGCTCAGGGGGTGAGCCTGGCCAACATAAGAATATGAAATGGCCGGGACGGAAACAATTCCTGCTCAAATAAGTCGGGAATTCACACCGTAGGTGTGGCTGGCAGGAGCAGGTCAGCGTTTGACGACCAGGGCAAAAACGTGGTCTTCTGAAAAAACGAAATCAATACCGAAAGGAATAACATGACTACGACAACAACCATCAACGGCCTCATCAAGCTTGCTAAAGACGAGTGCGCGCGAGTGGCCAATTTGAGGGATGTGACATACAGCCCAGCCATGAAAACAGCAATTGAGTCTGTTTTGGAAATGGTGATCACGAAATCTGGCAATGACCCTAAGGTGATGGACCTCGCCGTGAAGGTGCGCGAAGCTCTGAAATGAAAAAAGCCCCCAGCAGCCGAGCGTGGCTACTGGGGGCGTACTTTTTGCGGTTTCACTCGTTAGCTCAATCTAACAAAGGACATTTACAGCAACAGTTTGTTCTATCAATTCAAACATCCGGCAACGTTGGCTCCATCAATCGCAACACACGAGCGTGTAGCCCTAAGCCGTTGAGAAAGTCTATTTCGGCAAGTTGCTCTTTGGAAACTACTTCTTCTGGTTTTTTTACCTCAACAAAACGAGCTATTCCGGGCTTTTTGGAGCCAGTAGGCGTGGCAAAGAGAAAAAGATCTGGGATGCCCGATAGATTACCCCTCTCTGGGGCTAGATGACGGTCAAGAACAGCTTGAAGTCTGTCAGGTCCAAGCACAGCAAATAAAGCATGCAAGGCATCAGGCGCAGGCAATGCGTAATGCTGCGATCTGAGTGCTGTCCGTTGCAGGTCT
>JACCED011449336.1_pt1 | contig 11081 bp, 12 predicted proteins | sample 7455021 | NCBI WGS metagenome assembly JACCED01 (sample SAMN15323456, study PRJNA562643) | freshwater metagenome | isolation source: river surface water | place: USA:Blue River Watershed | collected 2017-08-19 | reverse complement strand
GCGGCTGGCGCTCATGCAGGAATGGCCGATTTATTTGAAGATGACAGTCTTGTGGCCGTTGAGCAGCACACGGTGTTCGCTGTGCCATTTGACGGCGCGGGCCAATACCTGGCTCTCGGTGTCGCGGCCCAGGGCGGTGAGGTCTTCCACCGTCTTGCTGTGGTCCACCCGGGCCACGTCCTGCTCGATGATCGGGCCCTCGTCGAGGTCGGCGGTCACATAGTGGGCGGTGGCCCCGATCAGCTTCACCCCGCGCTCATGCGCCTGGTAGTAGGGCTTGGCGCCCTTGAAGCTTGGCAAGAAGCTGTGGTGAATGTTGATGGCGCGGCCAGACAACTTCTTGCACAAGTCGTCGCTCAAGATTTGCATGTAGCGAGCCAGCACCACCAGCTCGGCGCCTTCGGCTTCAATCACTTCATAGGCTTTGGCCTCGGCCTGTGCCTTGGTCGCTGCTGTGACGGGAATGTGATGAAACGGCACGTTGTAGCTGGCTGCCAGTTGGTAGAACTCGCGGTGGTTGCTGATGATGGCGCGAATGTCCAAAGGCAGCAGGCCGCTTTTGACGCGGAACAACAAGTCGTTCAGACAGTGACCTTCTTTGCTCACCATCAACACCGTGCGCATGGGTTGGGTGGTGTCGTGCAGCGTCCACTTCATGCCGAAGGTGTCTGCAAACGTGGCCAGTTGCGTGCGTAACTCGTCTTGGCCTACGGCGTCGCACGCAAATTGCACACGCATGAAGAACAAACCCGTGTCGTGGTCGTTGTACTGGGCGGCTTCTTCGATGTTGCCTTTGCGCTCCAGCAAAAAGCCAGATACGGCGTGCACGATGCCCTGACGGTCAGGGCAAGACAAATTGAGGATATATGCAGTCATGTGTGCAATTGTAGGTAGGACTGGGCATGAAAAAGGGCGCCGAAGCGCCCGAGCTGTCGTGTGTGCGCAGGCTCAATGCACCACGACAGGGTTTTGGGCCAGTTCGGCGTAGCCAGCCAAGGTGTCTTCCACCTCTTCTTGGGTGGGGGCGTTTTCTTGCCAAGCGCGTAAATGGGCTTGGAATTGTTCAGCCCATGAGCCTTCGAGGTAAATCTCTTTGCCAGAGCGCTTGTCCACGATCTCAAAGCCGTGGCGCGCCAGTGCGGGCACGTCAGGGCGGACAGGTGTGACGGCATCATCCACCTGCAGGTGCATGACCGAATACGTGTCGGAGTTGTAGAGCATATCCATAGGGATCTTTCGGCGGAAAACGAATTGCATCTAAGCATATCGGATTCAAAAGCCCAAATTCAAGAGGAGGGCTTTTCGGCTTTGCTTAAAAGTTGATCCACATAGTCGCCATTGGCGTTGGTGATGCGTAAACGTACGGGTAAATAGCCCAAAGTGGGTGCGAACCAAATTTCAATGTGTTGGTCAAACTCGCGACGGGGTTTGCGGTTGACCTTGATGGCGTTGATGTCGCCAAATGGCAACTGCAGCATTTCTTCTTTTTCCACCAAGAAATGCCATACCTCAGCCTCACGCTGCGATACGGTTTGGAATGACAACATCGTGCCCAGCGGAAAACGCGTCGGGTCGCCCGCAAACAAACTGCTGATTTGAAGCACCACACTCAAACGATCTTGCGCACCTTTGAGTAGCGGCGCATCAGACGAATTGGCGCTGAAACTGATGATGCCTTTGTCGCGCTGAAAATGCGCAGCCAATTCACTGCGACTTTTGTCACCGAAGCGTGTGGGCATGAGGCCTTCAGACCCCAAGGTGCCTTTGCTCACTTGGGTGCGCGAACCCAGCAGAAATGCACTCACGGTCAAGCGGGAGTCGTAATTTTGTCCGTCTTGTTGCCACGCGAGTTCGGCGTTGGCCCAGTAATTCAAACCTTTCGCATGGCCTTGCACCTTGTAGGACAACAAGACCGATTCTGGGGCTTTGAATGCCGTGGCTTGTGTCAGCCCATCAATGCCAGTGCGGTTGTAGGGTGGCAGGTCCAAGCCCGATGCATTGCGCGGCGGCAGCGTCACGGGTGCGGCTATGTCTGAACCGAAATCATCGAAATTCAGCGGTTTCGTTTTGGCGGTGCTTTCGTTGGTGACATCCGTCGCGTCAGCTGTCGCGGGTTGGGTGGGGGTGGTCTGTGCAGGCTTTGGCACTTGTGGGGCGCGTGGCGCTGCAACCTCAATTTGGCGCGTTACCAAAGCTTGGGGGTGCAAAGGTTGGCCTGGCTCAGGTGTGAACCACATGGGGCCTCCAGCCAATAGCCAGAGGTGCATCAACAACACGCCAGCCACCAGCAGCACCGCGTGTTTGCGCTGCAAATGCGGAGGGCTAACAGGTGAGTTGTTGACGTGGGCGGCTGCCTGCATGGTGGGCGCGTGTTCTTTCATAGAATCGTGACATGAAATTAGCCACATACAAAGACGGTACACGCGATGGACAACTGGTAGTTGTGTCGCGCGACCTGAGCACCGCGCATTATGCGACGGGCATCGCCACCCGCATGCAGCAAGCGCTGGACGACTGGGGCTTCATCGCCCCCCAACTGCAAGACTTGTATGAAACCCTCAACAACGGCAAAGCGCGCCACGCTTTCCCGTTTGACCCAGCCCTTTGCATGGCTCCGCTGCCACGCGCCTACCAGCGCCTCACAGGCACGGCCTATGCCAGTCACGCGACCTTGTTGGGTGAAGGCTCAGGCGATTTGCTGGTACACCAAGCGGCCAGCGATGCATTGCTGGGTGCGCAAGACCACGTGGTGTGTGCCAACGAAAACTTAGGTGCAGATTTTTCAGCCGAAATTGCCGTCATCACAGGTGACGTGCCTGTGGGTGCGTCGGTCGACGATGCGCTTGAAAGCATCCGTTTGGTCATGCTGTCCAATGCCATCACTTTGCGCAACGTCGCACACAACGTGCAGAGCCACCCCGCTGCGTCCTTCAGCCCTGTGGCCGTGACGTTGGATGAGTTAGGTGACGCGTGGGACAACGGCAGCGTGCACCTGACCGTGCAAGTGGCATGGAATGGCCGCAAGGTCGGCATGTGCGACGCAGGCACAGATATGACACACCACTTCGGCCAACTCCTGGCCCATGCCTGCAAAACACGCGCATTGCGTGCGGGTACCGTGGTCAACAGCGGTACCGTCAGCAATGCGGGCTTCGAGAAAAATGGTCAAACCGAGTGGCCCAAAGGCTATAGCTGCATCGCAGAAAAACGCGCCATGGAAACCTCGCTCGATGGCAAAGCCACCACCGATTACATGAAGTTTGCAGACACTGTGCGCATCGAAGCCAAAGGCAAAGATGGGCAAAGCGTGTTTGGTGCGATAGAGCAAGAGCTGTCACCGCTCGGCGCTTGACCTCAATTGCCGCAGGGCTTACTTCAAGTGCGCTGGGTCAGCGGCCATGTTGTCAAACTTCTTGAAGTATTGACGAGCCATGGCCACCACTTGTGCGTCGGTGGGGTGGTCGCTGGCGATGCTGTCTACCACGTTCACGTGGGCGTGGTGTTGCTTGCACCAGTCGCGGAACTCGTCACGCGCCAAGCCAGGGCCAGTTACCAATACTTCGTGTGTGCCTTCAAGCGCTTTGGCGATGTCGGCATACAAATGCGCAACTTCGTTGGGTTTACCTTGGTGTTTGTGATGGCTGCGTGATTTGACGCGCTGGCTTTCAACGTGCTCACGGTCAAACATCAGCACGTGGGCTTCTTGGTGGTCCATCCAAACAACGGCGTGAAAAGTGGTCATGTGTTTTCTTTCTTAGTGGTGGTTGTGTTCGGTTTTTTCTTGGCAGCCAATGCAACGGGCCGCTTCGGGCGCTGCGTTCAGGCGGGCTTCGGGAATCGTGGCATCGCAGTCAATGCAGTGGCCATAAGTGCCTGCGCTCAAACGGGCTAAAGCTTCGTCAATCGCGGCCAGTTCGGCGGTTTCGTGCTCGTTGATGGCGAACTCAAGGTCGCGTGCGGTATTGACCTGTGCATCTGAGTCTTCGTTGTGCGCGAAGTGCTCGGCGGCCACTTCGGCTCGGCTGGCTTTGCCGCCGCGTTGCTCGGCAATTTGTGCCAACAGTTCGGCGCGTTGGTGCTCAAGCTTTTGCTTGAAGACGGTGGCGTGTTGTGCGTCCATGAAGGCTCCTCTTTGTATGTCTTCATCATGCGCCTGTCAGAAAGACGCTTTGTTGATGCGTATCAACCAATTGACTGAAGCTGTGCGGCTACGCGTAAACATTGAGCTAGATCAGTCTTTTCCCTAGGTCAGACTTTGCGAACGCTGTAGATAGAATTAAAGCCATGAACCGCCTTCGCCACGCCATCCACATCACCCGCTTTGTGCTGGTGTGGTTTGCGTTGTCTGTGGGTGTGGCCATTGCCTCGCCCGTGGTCAACCCCAAGGGCATCGAAATGGTGTGTTCAAGCAGCGGCATGATGAAAATGGTGGTGCAGGGCGAAGACGGTGGCGAGGCTTCAAGCCTCACCATGGATTGCCCCTTGTGTGCCGCCGTTAGCGCACCGCCTCCGGTGTTCAACACCACATTGACCCAGCCTTCCCCTTTGGCCCATGCCACGCAGCCCATTGCTGCAGCGCACATTGCGGCCATCACTGCGCCCCCGCTGCCATCGCGTGGGCCGCCTGCACTTTTCCTTTGATCTTTAAAGCGGGCGTTCGGCTTTAAGCCGTCGCCTCATTTGTTGGCCTTGTGCTGCCTATGGGCGCACACATCGGCCATCGAGATTTCAGGAGAAGTTTCATGGAGAAACTAAACACCATCAAGCGTGGCCAAGTGTTGGTCAACGCTGGCGAATATGGCCCCGTGTGGTGCATCACCGAAGGCTTGTTTCGCCTAGAGCGTGCGGGCCATGACGGCTTGTCACTGGTGCAGCTGGGCTTACCCGGCGATTTGTTGGGCGTCGAAGCCTTGTGCGCCGAACCCTACGCCTACACCATCACCGCCATCACCACAGGCCAAGCCGAGCTGGTGAACGCGAACCACGAGCTGTCACGCTTTGGCATCGTTGCCAAAGCCTATTTGCAGCAACAGCGCCGCACCCACGACATGATGAAGCTGCGCGGCGGCCCTGTGAACGAACGCTTGGCGCATTTCTTAAAACTCTTGGCACGTAACGTTGACGGCAGCGAACGCGTGCTAGACCGCCGCGACTTGCCCATCCTCAAAGAGATTGCCTCCATCTTGGATACGGCCACCGAAACCGTGTGCCGCGAACTCAACGCCTTTTTGCCTGCCCGCGTGTATCAGCGTCCTGCTAAAGGCGACGCTTGGACCAGCGATTCGTTTGCGATGGCTGCTTGATAAATTGAATTGAATATTTTTGTAAGGAAGAAAAGTGAAAAATAAATTTGCATTGACCCCAATTGCTGTGTCTATGGCGATTGCATATTCGGGTGCAGTCATGGCTCAAAGTGAAAGTGTCATTAACCTCAACACGGTCGTGATCACCGGCAAGTCGGACACCCTCACACAGAACTCCATCGAAAGTGCCAAGGAGAACGTCAAAGCTATTCCTGGGGGGGCATCCATCGTGGACTTGAATCAAGTGCGTGAAGGTCGTCAATCGACATGGAGCGACAGCTTGGGGCTTGCTCCCGGCGTGTTTATCCAAGACCGATTTGGTTCTGAGGAGGCGCGCATCTCCATTCGGGGTTCCGCACTCAGTCGCACGTATCACAGCTTCGGCACAAAGGTGATGCAAGACGGCGTGCCGATTAATTACGCCGATGGTTTCTTTGATATGCAAACGGTGGACCCTAATGCGTCACGTTATGTGGAAGTGTTACGTGGTCCTAATGCCACCACCTATGGCGCGACCACATTGGGCGGAGCGATTAATTTTGTCGCGCCCACTGGCTATAGCAGCGCCGGTAGCGTGGCGCGTGCCGAGGTGGGCAGCTTTGGGTACAACAAAGTTTTCGGCAGCACTGCTGGCGTCGGCAAAGCTGACGCGACGAGTGGCAATGTGTGGGACTATTACGTGGCTGGTTCGCAAACCAAACAAGATGGCTTCCGTGACCATGCTGAAATGGAAAACCAAAAAGTGTTGGGTAACTTTGGTGTCAAGGTAAGCAAAGACATTGAGTCACGTTTTTATGTGGCGGCAGTGCGTAGCCGTACACAGCTGCCTGGTTACTTGACTAAGGCGGAGCTTGAAAGAGACCCATCTATTGCGAACAGTTCTGTGAGCGGGGGCATTTATCCCTACCGTGTAGATGCCAACCGACGCCGCGATGTCGACACGCAGCGTGTGGCCAACAAAACCACTGTGCGTGATGGCAACACGATTTACGAATTTGCCGCTTACGCTATGAACTACAGCTTGTGGCATCCGATTGATAGCATCATTGAGCAAAATGCCAAAACCGTGGGCGGGCATATCAAGGCCATACGCTTGTTAGATCAGCACCAAATCAGCGTGGCCTACTTGCCTAGCGTTGGCTCAACGAAAGGCACATCTAAGCCGACCAACAACCAAGGCGCAGCGACAGGCCCAGCGACGTCTAACTACGATCAACAGTCAAAGAACGATAGTTTCTTCATTGAAGACAAATACAAGTCTTCAGAGCGCACTACATGGACTGCAGCTTTGCAATATGACCGTGCCAGTCGCAAGGTGACCGATGTGGGGACCAGCGCCGCGGCTATTGCCAATAACTACGACTACACCTTTAGTCAATGGAGCCCACGCGTGGGTGTTACCCATGACCTCACGTCTTCCAATCAAGTGTTTGCCAGCATCAGCAGAAACTTTGAGGCGCCTATTTTTGGCTTGGCAGGCACCACGACCACTGCAAACAAGGCGCAAACAGGCACGACACTTGAATTGGGTACACGTGGTGAAGCGCGCAACGGGATGCATCAATACGGTTGGGATGCCACTTATTACCATGCCCAATTGGCGAATGAATTTCTCTCTGTCTGCTCTAACAACGCCTGCACCACATCGACCACAACCAATATTCCCAAGTCGTTGCATCAAGGCATTGAATTGGGGCTGAGCCACTTGTACGACAAGAAGGTGGATACACGCCTTGCGCTGTTGTACAGCGATTTCAGATTTGTGAATCACCCCACCACCGGTAACAACGCGCTGCCAGGCTTTCCGCCCATCATCGTGCGCGGAGAGGTGCTGTATCGCTTTGGCTCAGAAGTCAATGGCAAGCCCAGCAGTTATGCTGGACCCAAGTTTGAATGGGTGCCGCGCAAAGCGCCGATGGACAACGCCAACACGGTGTACAACGATGCTTACACGTTGTTGGGGTTCAAGGCAGGCCAAGCGATTGACAAGAAATGGTCATGGTTCTTGGATGCGCGCAACCTGACTGACAAGAAATACGCAGCCACCACGAACATCGCAGCCAACTACACAACCGCCCCTGGAGATGGCCGTCGCTACTACCCAGGCGATGGACGTTCGGTTTATGTGGGGGTAGAGGCTAAATTCGACTAATCCAGCAAGGCTTGCATCGGTTGGTAGATGCAAGCCGAAATTCAATTCTGAGGTGATCAATTGAAAAAACAAGTCCGTTCTGTATTCGCCCTGAGTCTTTTTGTCATGGCGGCTTTGCAGCCTGTAGTTGCCCACGTTGTATTGGTTGAACCCAAGGCCATCGCTGGCAGCTACTACAAAGCCACGCTCCGTGTAGGCCACGGCTGCAGTGGCGCATCCACCACTGGCCTCATCGTGCAAGTGCCTGCAGGTTTTCAAGGGGCCAAGCCACAGCCAAAGGTCGGCTGGGCCATTGCCACACGCAAAGCCAAGCTCGCTGCAGCCTACAACAGCCATGGCAAAACTGTGACAGATGATGTGGTGGAGTTGCGCTGGACGGCCACTGGCAAAGACACTGCATTGCCCGATGACCAATTCGATGAATTTGCATTCATGGGCCGACTGCCAGACCAGGCTGGCCCCTTGTGGGTGAAGGTGTTGCAGACCTGTGAGAATGGCCAAAATGATTGGTCAGAAATTCCTGCCAGCGGTACAAGTACACGTGGCTTGAAATCGCCCGCTGCTTTGCTCGATGTGAAGACAGCCCCCACACACGAACACCACCATTAACCCAAAGGAGCATTTATGAAATTTTCTAAACACCTCATCGCTGCTGCGCTCACCACTGTGTGTGCCGTTAGCGCGTACGCTCAAAACGTGACCGTGACTGACGCTTGGGCGCGTGCCACCGTGCAAGGCCAAAAAGCCACGGGCGCATTCATGAAGATCACGGCCAAAGACAACGCAAAGCTGGTCTCAGCCAGCAGCCCCGCAGCTGGCGTGGTGGAAATTCACGAAATGAAAATGGACAAAGATGTCATGCGCATGTCTGCCCTGCCCAATGGCTTAGATCTGCCCGCTGGCAAAGTGGTCGAGCTCAAGCCCGGCGGCTACCACGTGATGCTGATGGACTTGAAAGCGCCCTTGGCCAAAGACAGCACTGTGCCACTCACCTTGACGCTGCAAGACGCCAAAGGCGTGAAGAGCAACATCGAACTCAAAGTGCAGGTGGGGATGCCATCACCCATGATGCAACACCATAAGCAGGGCGAACCCATGCAAGGGGGTCACCACCACGGCGATCACAAGCACTGATCTGCTCATTTCGCTTTGTCAGCGAGATGTTGGCTGGGTTTTGGTTTAATGCGACCTATACACACAGGAGACAGACATGACCAACCCAGCCGGTTTTGATTTCACCAAGTTCGTTCCAGGCTTTGATTTTTTAAAGAACCTCACACCAGGTGCGAACGCATCGAGTGGTTCAGCTGCTCCGGGTTGGGTGGCTCCCACACTTGATCCAGAGGAGTTGGACAAGCGCATCCAAGAGCTCAAGACAGTGCAGTTTTGGCTGGAGCAAAACACCAAGGCGGTGGGCGCGACCATTCAAGCCCTCGAAGTGCAGCGCATGACGTTGAATACGTTGAAGGGCATGAACATGAGCTTTAACGACTTGGCCGAGTCGCTCAAAGTCAAGCCGCAAGAGGCAGCTGCTGCCGAGCCAGCTAAGCCCAAATACACATTCACTCAAGCCGAGCCCGCGCACGTGGAGCCCGCACCAGAGGTGGACGCGGAGGAAGAACACGAGGCTGAACCCGTAGCTACTAAAGCCAGCAAGCCCCGTAGCAAGAAAGCTGCCGCTCCGGCGGCTGGCGTAGACCCATCGCATTGGTGGGGCGCATTGACGGATCAGTTCCAGCATATCGCCACGCACGCCATGAACGACATGGCGCACCGTGCCAACGCGCATGCTGCTGCGCACAGCGCACCAAAAGCCGCAAAGCCTGCCGCTAAAAAGGCCGCAACTAAAGTCGCGCCAAAGGCGGCTGCGCGCAAACCAGCGGCACGCAAAGCCGTCCCTCGCAAAGTTGCAGCAAGCAAGACCACGGCACGCAAAACCGCTGCGAAATCTAAGCGATGAAGTTGTTCCCCTACGGTCACGCCACCCACCCGCAGTGGGAGATGGCCGCAGGCTTGGTGCTGGCGCAATTGCGCGCGCACATGGCTTTGCCCGAGTACGCCGATGCACCAACACTGGGGCTGATTTACATTACCGACCATTACGCGGTGCATGCGCAAGACATCTTGTTGCATCTGAGCGATGAGCTGCCTGAAGTTACCGATTGGGCGGGCACGGTGGGCGTGGGCATTGCGGCGAATAACGTGGAGTATTTTGATGAGCCAGCGCTGACGGTGATGCTGTGCGACATCTCGCCCGAGCATTACCGTGTGTTCAGCGGCGTTGCACCACTGGCGCAAGCGGGTATGGGCGCGAACCGCGGTAGCAGCTTTGTGCCACACACAGCACTGTTGCACGCCGATGCACAAACCCCTGATGTGCCCGAGCTGATTGCGGAGTTGGCCCAACGCACTGCCAGTGGCTATGTGTTTGGGGGCTTGTCGGCGAGCCGATCTGAGGTGGTGCAGTTTGCTTTCAGTGGTGATGGCAACATCGCTGGCCAGGGCCGCGCTGCTGGTGTTTTTCGTGGTGGCTTGAGTGGTGTGGCATTTGATGCGAGTGTGGCCATGGTGTCGCGCGTGACGCAGGGGTGTTTGCCCATCGCGCAGACACACACCATCACCAGCGCTGATAACAACGTGGTTCTCACCTTAGACCACGAACCTGCTCTGCACGTGTTAGAGCGCGATTTGAAAATCAGCCTAGCCGACAAGCAAGCTGCGATTGCTAAAGTGCGCGCCACCTTGGTAGGCTTGTCGGCCGAGCATGACCCTTCTGTTAAGCGCACGGGTGAATTTGATGAAGCAGTGTTGGTGCGGCACATCATTGGCATAGACCCTGGGCGTGAAGCATTGGCGGTGGCGCAAGCCGTGGAAGTGGGTATGCGACTCACGTTTTGTCAGCGCAATGCCGCTGCAGCGCGTGCTGACCTGACGCGTATTTGCGCCGAAGTTCGCGAGGCCTTAGAGCCCGAAGAAATGACCGCCGATTTGGCAGGTGCACTGCGCGAAGACACCAACATCAATCCGCACCCTGCACGACGCATGGCGGGCGCTATTTACGTGAGCTGCGCGGGGCGCGGTGGCCCGCACTTTGGTGGCGAGAGTGCTGAGATGCATATCGTGCGCCGCGCCTTGGGTGATGTGCCGCTGGTGGGCTTCTTTGCCGGTGGCGAAATTGCCCATCAAGAGCTGCATGGCTACACCGGCGTGTTGACGGTGTTCACCACCGAGGCTTGAGCGATCTGAAGCGTTGCACGAAAAATGGGGCTTGCCCCCTTGGTTTTTTACACCCCGCGTGCGCGGTCTTCTTTGAACTTGGCGCGGAAAGCGCCGAACTGACCCGCCTCTAAAGACTCGCGCACTTCGCGCATGAGGTTGAGGTAGTAGTGCAGGTTGTGCACGGTGGTCAGCATGGGGCCGAGCATTTCGCCGCAGCGGTCCAAGTGGTGCAAGTACGCACGGCTAAAGCCGCCGCTGGTGGTGCCGTCGGGGCGTGTGTGGCCCGCGCAGGTGTAGCAGGTGCACGTGGGGTCGAGCGGCCCATGGTCTGCCTTGTGGCGTGCGTTGCGCAGCTTCAAGTCGCCATAGCGGGTGAAGATGGTGCCGTTGCGCGCATTGCGTGTGGG
>JACCED010441456.1_pt1 | contig 11082 bp, 8 predicted proteins | sample 7455021 | NCBI WGS metagenome assembly JACCED01 (sample SAMN15323456, study PRJNA562643) | freshwater metagenome | isolation source: river surface water | place: USA:Blue River Watershed | collected 2017-08-19 | reverse complement strand
GCGGGCGATGAAAGCGTCACGGATAAGGGCGTGACCGTCCTGGTGGACCGCAAGGCGACGCTGTTCCTGATCGGAACGGTGATGGATTATGAGGTGAAGACCATGTCAGCCGGCTTCACCTTCACCAACCCGCCTGAAAAGGGCCGCCGCGGCTGCGGGGAGAGCTTTCACGTCTGACCAAGCGCCGGGCGCCTGATCAGCCATGACACGTGACTACACCGCGCTCAGCCAATCCGCGGCGACGAAGCGATAGCCAGAGCCTTCCTTGACCATGTAGCCATTGGCCGGGAAGGGAAAATGATAGCCGGTGATGCGAATACGATCGGTCGCCACACGGTCATAGATGCGCCGACGAGCGGTTTCAGCAGCCACCGGATCAAAATCAAACAGGATGTGGAAATCGGGCCGGCGCGCCAGAAGCTCTGGCCGATTGGTGGCGTCGGCCACGAACATCATCTGATCAGCACCATCAGCGATGTGATAGCAGGTATGGCCCGGCGTATGGCCGTAAGCGGCGACGGAGCGTACGCCCGGAACAACCTCGGTATCCGGGCCAATACGCCGCATGCGCGCGGTATAGGGCGCCAGGCGCCTTGCGCTATTGGCGAAGTTACCGCGCTGGAATTCAGGGCTACGCGTGGCATTGCTCGCATCCCCCCACCAGGCAATCTCCGCTTCCGGCACGATCAATTCGGCATTCGGAAAAGCCGCCTGCCCTTCGGCATTCAAGAGGCCATTCACGTGATCGCCGTGAAAATGGCTCATGACCACGCGTGTCACCTTGGCCGGGTCAATGCCGGCGGCCTGCATATTGCCGATCATCCGGCCAATGCTGGCACCCGCAGGGGTGACGCCATTGCCACTGTCAAACACAATCAGATCGCGCCCTGTATCCAGGAAGGTGACGGTATAGGGGACCACCATGCGATCCGTCGGCAGAAAGGCATCGCGCAACACATTCTGCACTTCCGACAGAGGCGCATTCAGCACGAAGCCATCCAAGGGGCGTGAGACAAAACCATCATGAACGGTGGTGATGGTGAAGGACCCGACCTTGAAGCGGTAAAAGCCCGGCGCTTGGCCCTGCGGCGCGGCGCTGGTTTGGGCCTCAGTACGGCTGATCAAGGCTGGCGCGGCCAAAAGCGCACCGGTTGCCCCAAAAAGCCTGCGTCGATTTGTCAGCATGGATCATTCCCTTCGGCGTTAAGCGTATAATTGATTGCATTTTTGTTTTATTTGCATAAAATTACACGCAAGATACGTGCAAGTGAAAAGGTTGATACAAAGAGTGCCCTTCGACCCTGCCCCCAGTCCTTTTGGCCGTCCGGCCACCCGTTTGGCAAGGTTTTTTGGTAGGTTTTTCCAAGGAACCCCTTCGGGCGGCAGTCTAGGGGCGTTCCAATTGCGTTCGGAACTCGCCTTGCTGAAAAACAGCGTGGCGCGACTGAATAGCGAATTTGGCCGTCGCGATGTCAAATCGGTGAAGGATTTGGTTGGCACCGTCACGCGGCGGGATTTTGAAGCCGCGGTGCGGGAACGCATCCACACCGTCCCCCTGCCGGATGGCACGGTACTCTGCCGCATTCTCGGGCGGTACAAGATGTATGTGGATGCGGCGGACCACGCCGTAGCACCGCATTTGATGCTGGAAGGCTATTGGCAATATTGGGTCACAGCCTTCATCTGCCGCAATCTCAACCGTGGCGAAACCGCCTACGATCTTGAAGCGGGTTATGGCTACTACACCCTGTTGTTGAGTGAATTGGTTGGGCCTGAAGGTCGGGTCGTCGCGCTTGAATTCAATCCCTGGCTTCACACGCTGCTGCGGCGCAATCTCGCGCTCAATGGTCGCGATTCACAAGTCGTGTGCCATCGCCTGGTGGCCGCGAAGCAGGCGGTTGCAGCGCTTGAAATGCCCGCATCTTTGCTTGGCCCCGTGCAGGCCCCGAATGCAGCAATTTTCCAACGCCGCGGCAGCCAAAGAAGTTGCGTCGCCCCGGCCATGACCCTGGATGGCCTGGAACCAGACAGCGCCGATTTTATCCATATCTCCGCAACATTATTGGAACAGGGCGTTTTGGAAGGCATGGCGGGCCTGATCCAGCGCAGCCCATCGCTCCGGATCTTGCTGGAATTCGATGCCAAAAGATGCCGCGATCCGGAAAAAACCCTAGGCTTGCTGGAAGCGCGTTATCCCTTGCGCTTCATTGATTCGGATTCCTACGCGAAGCCGATCTCACGGGAAGCGATCCTGGCTGGGCCGACTTTGACACTTTTTCTCTCAAAGCTGGAACCAGCCTAGGTCAGCGGCCTTCCCGCCAATGGTCAGCCTGCGGCCTCCTGCAACCAACCGGCCAGCACCGCAATGGCGGACATCAAATCACGCGTCTCCATCGCCTCATGCGGGTTGTGGCTTCCGTTCTGATTGCGGACCAACAACATCCCGGTCTTGATGCCCGATGCGGCGAAATTATTGGCATCATGGGTGCCAGGGCTATTGAGATATGGCGCGGTAATGCCAGCCGCCGTCGCCGCACGGGCGAGGCCTGCCATGATGCCCCTATCCATCAAGCCCGGCGCTGCCGTGCTGCGTTCACCAAGCGTGATGGTCACGCTGCGGCGCGCCGCTACCTCAGCGACCACAGCGCCCAGTTTCTTTTCAAGCTGCACAAGATGCTCAGCGTCATAGGCGCGCAGATCCAGGCTCATTTCAAAGCCACCGGACACAGCAGTCAGGGAATGCCGATCAGTCGGCGTGAAAAAGCGCCCAATGGTCACCGCCATGGCGCGCCCCGCGGCTTCCTCCTCCAGCCATAATTTTTCGAGCGCGAGCGAAAGATCAGCGCCCGCCAAAGCGGCATCCCGTCGGAAACGATGCGGCAGGCCGGTATGCGCATCCTCCCCCGTGATGCGGATGAAGGGGTGGCGCAGATTACCCGGATTGGCGAGGCAGATCGCCACTGGCGCATCCGCTTCGATAAGCTGCGGCGCCTGTTCGATATGGAGTTCCAGATAGGCGCCGATGGAGGCCGGATCGCGCAAGGGCTGGCCCGCCTGCAAGGCCGCGGGCGCGCCGCCACAGGCCGCAATGCTTTCGGAAAGTGTTTTGCCGGTCCGTGCATGGCGCAACGCCAAGGCCCCCTGCGGCAAACGCGCGAGCAGACACCGGCTGCCGATCAAACCCAGGCCGAACCACACCGCTTCTTCGCAACGCAAGGCCAGCACTTCAATATCGCGGCGCGGCGCCATGCCTGCGGCCTGCAGCGCGGCAATGGTACCAAGCCCGGCAATCACACCGGCGGCGCCATCAAAATTGCCCCCCTGCACCACACTATCCAGATGGGATCCAATCAGGATGGGCGGCGCTTCCGGCTTGGCCGCGGCCCAGCGCAAGGAAAGATTGGCACCCGCATCAACGCTGGCCGTCAGCCCCAGGGTCTGGCCCGCCTGCGCGATCAGCGCATGGGCGTCATTCTCACCCCGGCCATAAGCGTCGCGCGTAATGCCAGGCGGATCCGCGCCGATACGGGCAACACCATCCAGCAAGCCCTGCACGAAAGATGTCTGCGCGGCGACAGCCTGCATCAAATCCATAATCATTCTCCTGCGCGCAGCATCAGGCGGCCAGGCGCGCCGCGCTTTGCAACACCATATCCGCCGCTTTTTCGCCAATCATGATGGAAGGCGCATTTGTATTGCCTGATGTGAGTGTCGGCATGATCGAAGCATCGGCCACTCTCAACCCGGCAATGCCATGCACCCGCAATTCCGCATCCACCACTGCCATGGGGTCGCTGCCCATTTTGCAGGTGCCCACAGGATGGTAGGTGGTCTCGGCCGCCTGCTTCACCCACTCAATGATTTCATCATCGGATTGGCGCGCCGTACCCGGTGCAACCTCGGTCAATTGCAGGGGCGCCATGGCAGGCGCGTACATGACCGAACGCGCAATCTGAATCGCGCGCACCGTCAGCGCCGCATCGATCGGCGACGACAGGAAGTTGAAATTGATGGCCGGCGCGGATCTTGGATCGGCTGAGGTGATATGGATATGGCCCTTGCTTTCCGGGCGCATGACATGGGCGTAGCAAGTCATGCCGGATTGGGCGGAGATTTTTGGGCCATTCGGCCCCTGTTCCGTAAAGGCCGGCACCCAGCCCAAGAGCAAATCCGGCGCTTCAAGCCCATCGCGGGAAAACACGAAGGCGCGAATGGGGGCAGCGACGGAACCCAACATGCCCTTGCCGGTCAGCGCATAGCGCAGCGCCTGCCCCACCAGCCCTAAACCGCGCCCGCGATCATTCAGTGTATAGCCCTTGGCCCCAACAGCCCAGCGCGTGCGCGGCGCGTAATGGTCGCGCAAATTCTCCCCAACACCGGGCAGCGCATGGCGCACCTCAATACCAAGGTCGCGCAAACGATCAGCTTGACCAATGCCCGAAAGTTCCAGCAATTGCGGCGAATTGATGGACCCGCCGCAAATGATCACCTCTGCCCCCGCCCGGGCCTCACGCGGTCCATCCGCCATGCCGTAGCGCACGCCAATGCAGCGCCGCCCTTCAAACAATAATGCTTCCGCCAGGGCGCCGGTTTCGATGTGCAAATTGGCGCGCTTGCGGATGGGTTCCAGGTAACAGGCCGCCGTGCTCATGCGTCGGCCGGAGGCAATGCTGGCCTGACTCATGGCGATGCCATCCTGGCGCGCGCCATTGTAATCAGGGTTATGGCGTATGCCCACTTCGCCTGCGGCCTTGATCAGGGCAGCGAAAATCGCCTCACGCGGTTCAGGATTGGTGACACGCAGCGGGCCATCCTTGCCGCGAAACGCGCTATCACCCTCACCCTCATAGCTTTCGATGCGCTTGAAGAACGGCAAAACATCGGCATAGCTCCAGCCGCGATTGCCCATCTGTGCCCAGGTATCAAAATCCTGCGCCTGACCACGCACAAAGGCCAAGCCATTGATCGCGCTTGAACCGCCCAGAATGCGCCCCCGCGGCACCGGCAAACGACGGCCATTGGTGGCCGCATCGGGTTCAGAAGTATAAAGCCAATTCACCGCCGGGTTATTGATCATGCGCGCATAGCCAACCGGAATACGCGTCCAGCGGTAATCAGCCGGCCCGGCTTCCAGCAAGAGCACCTTGTTGCGCGGATCCGCCGAAAGCCGATTGGCCACAACCGCTCCAGCGGAACCCGCCCCCACCACAATGTAATCGTAGCTTTGCATCAGCCCTCAACCCTTATCGCCTTGGGTGATATCAACCCACGCACCACCCTCAAAGGCAAGTGGCAGATCAGCGGCGCTAATGCGCAGGCCGGGTTCGACCAATAAGCGCGCGTCCTCCCGCGCGCATGCCAAGCCTGCCCGGTCTGCCCATCACGATAGAACGCGGCTTTCCCAGCCTGCCTGCCCCGGCGCATTGCAGGGCCTTTCTGCAAAAAACGCTGGAGGACTGGACAGCCATCACCAATGCGCTTGATCTTCGCATGGACAGCTGATTCAGAAGGACTGCACCATGGGTGAGACCACCAAGCGCATCAGGGCTTCCGGCGGCAAGGCCGTCAGGTTGGCGGCTGATGGCATCGAGATTTACGCGCTTTCCGATGGCTATCTGGATATGGAATTGTCGCGTTTCCCTGAAGTGGTGCGCGGTATCGGCGATGATCTGGCGATTGCCGATGGCCAAGACCTGAATGACATGACCGTTTCCGTAAATGCCTTCCTGATCAGGCATGGCAAACGCCTTTGCCTGATTGATGCGGGCGATGGCATTTGGCGCGGCAATACGCTTGGGCATCTGCCGCGCGCTTTGGAAAGCCTTGGCATCGGGCCCGATGACATCACAGATCTTTTCATGACCCATATGCACCGTGACCATGCGGGGGGTCTGCTGCGTGATGACAAGCCCATTTATCGCCAAGCGGCCATGCATGTGGCCGCGGATGAAATTGCCTTCTGGTCCAATCCGGCGGCGCTGGATGGGCCGCAGACCATCCAGCTTCCCATGGCGCAAGCCGCACTCAAGGCCTATGGCGACAGACTGGTGGTGATCCATCCGGGTGAGGAAATCCTGCCGGGCGTCACAATCCGCGCCCTGCCCGGCCATACGCCGGGCCAGGTTGGCTTCCAGATGGGGGGCAAAAACCCCTTATTGATCGCCGCCGATGCGCTGCATTTGCCTGCCTTGCAGATCAAGCATCCCGAATGGGGCTTTCTGTTTGACGCGGACCGTGCCGGTTCCACCAGCCTGCGCATCGGGCTTTTGCAGGAAGCCGCCGATACCGGCCTTCGTTTGGCGGGCGCGCATTTTCCCTTCCCTGGGGTCATCAAGGTCACGCAGGGCCCAGAAGGCCGGGGTTTTGTATCCGCTGTGGATTGATGGGGCGTAAGGCGCGGGTGGAGGCTGGCGGATGCGTCGCCCCTCCGTCAATATCTTGATTTAAAAGAAAAAATGGTGCCCAGAGCCGGAATCGAACCAGCGACACTGCGATTTTCAGTCGCATGCTCTACCAACTGAGCTATCTGGGCCCCAGCGGTGCCGCAGCGCCGCCAGACCTGCTTCCTAGCGAAGCGCCCCTGCCCTGTCCAGCCCGGTTTGCGCTCTGAATCGATTTCCCGGAGCAAGCCCGCGCAGCGCGTGAACCCTGGCCTGCGGCGCGGGCCCTTGCTTCAGCCGGCCCCTTGCGCCTCGGCAAAGGGCGGCAGGGTCAGCGCATGGGCGCGCAGCTTGGTTTTCTGCACCTTGCCGCTCGCGGTCATGCCAATCGCCTCAAAATCCTGAACCAGGTGCAAATGCCGCGGCAGGCGAAAATTGGCGATACGCGGCTTGAGCCAGGCCAGGAGTGATTCGGGCGTGGCCGTGGCCCCGGGCTTGAGTTGCACAAAGGCGGCGCACACCTCACCAAGGCGCGCATCGGGCACCCCCACCACCTGCGCCATGGAAATTGCCGGGTGGCCCAGCAGCACTTCCTCAACCTCGGCCGGCGCCACGTTTTCACCGCCCACGCGAATCACATCCTTGAGCCTACCCGCAAGGCCAAGGCGCCCTTCGGCATCCAGCGTGCCGAGATCCCCGGTACGCAGCCAGCCATCGGCGGTGAAGGTTTTGGCGGTGATTTCGGGATCATTCACATAGCCCTGCATCACGCTCCAGCCGCGCAGCTGGATTTCGCCGCGCGCATCGGCGGGCAGAATGGCGCCGGTTTCCGGATCCACAATGCGCAATTCCAGGCCAGGATGCGGCAGCGCGCGGCCAGAGGCGCGAATCTCCGCCGGTTCTCGTACATCGGAACAGACAACATTGGGCGAGGCTTCAGAAAGCCCGTAGCACCAGCCAAGTGCCTTGGCACCCATCACATCCATGATGCGGCGCATCGTCTCTGGCCCAGCCGCGGCCCAACCGCCCCGCAGATGCAGGCGTTCTGGCCGGAAATCCGGATGCGCCATCATCATCTGAAAAATACTGTCATTGCCGCTGGTGAGTGTGCAGCGTTCTTCTTCCAGCAGGCGTAGCGCCAAGCCCGCTTCAAAACTGGGCGGCGTGATCAGGCAGCACCCGGTGGTAAGCGCCACCAGCAGCGATAACGTGCTGCCCGCCACATGGAAAAAGGGCCGGCAATTCAAATAACGATCATCCGCCCTGATGCCGAGCCGTTCGACCACTGCCGCCGCATTGCGCAGCATATTATGATGCGTGAGCAGCACGCCCTTGGGATGCGCCGTGGTGCCGGAAGTGAATTGCACCAGCAGCCGATCTTCCGCGCTGACTTCCGCCATGGCGGCATCCAGCGCGGCATCACTCACTTGCTGTGCACGAAACCCTTCCCAGGCCAGCGCGGCACGCGGCGCGCCTTCCCCCAGCGCCACGGCCAGGCGCAAGGCTGGCAAGGCCGTGCCGGGCAGGCCAGAGGCAAGCGCCGGTTCCTCGGCGCCGAGCATGGCCGCGAAATCGATATTCAGGAAACGTGTCGTGAAAAACAATGCGCGGCATTGGGATTTCTGCAAGGTGAAGGCGATTTCAGCCCCTTTAAGCCGCGTATTCACCGGCACGGTAATGGCGCCAATCAGCGCCGCGCCGGCAAAAATACTGACCCATTCAACGCCATTGCCCATCAACAAGCCGATGAAATCACCGCGCCGGATGCCTTGCGCGAGCATGGCGCGCGCCGTGGCGCGCACCTCCTCACGCAGCGCCGCATGGGTCAGGCGACGGCCATCGCTGGTAACCAGGGCCTCGGCCGCCGGGCGCTCCTTGGCGTTGCGCTCCAGCAAATCGCCAAGCCTTGTGGTCCAGCCGGCCTGCATCAGCCAAAACCCTGCATTTTCTTGCGCCATTCGGCCGCCGCCAGGCTTTCCTCAATTGCCAGGATTTCGGTGGCAAGCGCACCGCGCGGATCACGTTCCAACCCTTCATCCACGCAGCGTTTCGCAAGCGCAATGGCAGCGGGCGGTGCCTTCAGGATGGTGGCGGTGATTTCCGCAATGCTGGCGGCGAGGATTTCCGGCGGCAGCACCCGCGCCACCAGCCCCGCTTCGCGCGCTTCCTCGGCGCCGAGCGCACGGCCGGTGAACATCAAATCCTTGGCCAGCCTTTTGCCAATGATGCGCGGCAAGCGCTGCGTTGCCCCCACCGTGCCCCAAAGCGCTTCAGGTGTGCGGAAAGACGCCGCCGGTGTCGCAATGATGAAGTCACAGGCGGCCGCGATTTCCACACCCGATCCCACAGCCGGGCCTTCCACCACGGCAATGGCCGGCATGGGCAGGCGTTCCAAAGCCTCATAAGCCGCAAAGGCTTTCAGGCGGCGCGCCCGCACCGCGTCATCGCCCATGCCTTGCCGTTCCTTGAGATCAGCGCCCGCGCAAAACACGGAACCATGGGCGCGCACCACAACACAGCGCGCGCCATCTTCACGGGCACGGCGCGTGGCCGCCACAAGCGCTTCGCACATGGCGATATTAAGAGCGTTGCGCGCCTCTGGCCGGTTCAGCGTGATCTGCGCCAGCCCGTCATTGAAATCATACAAAACGGCTTCGGTCATATCGCGCCTTCCGCACGCAGGGTTTCAATCCGCGCTGGCGTGTAATGCAATAAATCGCGCAGCACCGCTTCCGTATCCTCTCCCAATAAGGGGGGGCGCTGAATTGCCGGATCCGCCAAACCATCGAAACGATACGGCAACCGCAAGGCCGGAAAGGCGCCGAGCAAGGGGTGGTTGAATGCGCCAACACAGCCACGCGCCTGCACATGCGGGTCCGCGAAGGTTTCATCAATGGTGAGCACAGGGCCATTCGGCACATCGGCCCCGTCCAGAAGCGCCACGGCTTCCGCACGCGTCAGCTTTGCCATGGCGACGGTGATACCGGCCATGACGCGTTCGCGCTGCACGACCCGTTCCGCATTGGCCTGCAAGGCAGGATCCGCGCCCAATTCATCCAGCCCCAGCACGCGGCACAGCGGCGCCCAATGCTGATCAGAACAGGTGATGTGCAGAAAGCGTCCATCGGAACATTTGAAGGAAGCGGTCGGCACGCGCCCCGGATGTTCCGTGCCCAACCGCGGCGGCACTTCATTCAAGGCGAAAAAGCGCGCGGCGGCGGAAGTCAGCAAGGCCACCTGACCATCCAGCATGGAGAAATCAATATAGGCGCCCTGCCCCGTAGCATCGCGCCCGCGCAATGCCGCGAGCAATCCAATGGTGATCCAAAGGCCCGAGGTCAGATCCGCCACCGGAAGGCCGGGCTTGACCGGCCCGCCGCCCCTTTCGCCAGTCAGCGCCAAAAGCCCCGACATGGCCTGGAATACCGTGTCATAGCCCTTGCGTTTGGCATAAGGCCCGGTTTGCCCGAAGCCGGTGCAGGAAAGCATGACCAGGCGCGGATTGATGGCGCGCAGGGATTCCCAATCCAGCCCGTAACGCTTCAGCGTGCCGGTCGGAAAATTTTCCAGCACCGCATCGCACTGCCGGACAAGGTCGCGCACCAGCGCCTGACCTTCCTTGTGGCGCAGATTGACCGTGACGCTGCGCTTGCCGCGATTGCAGGCAAAGAAATAGGCGCTGTCGCGTTGGCCATTCTGTTCGGCCACAGGTTCATAGCTGCGGCTTTCATCGCCGCTGCCGGGTTGTTCCACCTTGATCACCTCGGCGCCCAATTCGGCAAGAATCATTGCCGAAAAGGGGCAGGCCAGAACGCGCGCCAGATCCAGCACGCGCAGGCCCTGCAGCGGGGGCATGGTCATGGGTCAGCGCATATAGCGCCAGCGGAAGCGATCACCATTGGATTCAACCCGGCCCACCGATGGATTGGGGAAATGGATCGGCAGGATCTTGGTGTCGGTATCGGCAACATTGCCCAGGAAGCGGGTGCGGCTTTTGGCAGCCTCATTCGGGTCCCAGCAGAACATGGTGGACCAGGAAGGCCGATGAATCTGCAGCGCGTGATGCATCAAATCACCCGTGATCACGGCATGCTGGCCGCGGCTTTTGATATGCACGCAGCAATGGCAGGGCGTGTGGCCGGGTGTGGGTTCGATGGTGATGCAATCATCCAGGCTGAAATCATCATCCACCAGCATGGCCTGCCCTGCCGCCACCACCGGTTCACAATTCATGGTGAAGACGGAACCACCACCACCGGGGCGGGTTTCGCCGGCCTTGGTTGAAGCCTCCCACGCGGCATATTCGCGCTTGTGGAAGACATATTTGGCGCGCGGGAAAGTCGGCACCCAGCGGCCATCGCGCAGCACGGTATTCCAGCCGGAATGGTCAATATGCAAATGGGTGCACATGACATAATCAATGTCATTGAAGGAAAGCCCCTCGGCCTTCAGCCCATCAAGCCAAGGCTGCTTCGGGAAATCCATCGGCGCGGGATAGCCCTTATCTTCACCGGTGCAGGTATCCACCAGAATCGTATGGCGCGGCGTGCGCACCACATAGGTCTGATAGGTGATCACCATCTTGCCGGAGGCCGCGTCATAAGTCTCCGGTTCCAATTCCTTCAACGTCGCTTCGATCTGCTCCGCCGGCGCATCCGGGAACATCTGCCCCGGCGCGCGCCAGGGGCCATCACGTTCGATG
>JACCED011700429.1_pt1 | contig 11083 bp, 9 predicted proteins | sample 7455021 | NCBI WGS metagenome assembly JACCED01 (sample SAMN15323456, study PRJNA562643) | freshwater metagenome | isolation source: river surface water | place: USA:Blue River Watershed | collected 2017-08-19 | reverse complement strand
GTTTGAGGCCGAAGATTTAATAGGCCAAAATGGTCTCAAGCATGCTGATATTGAGCCTTATATTTATCCTGCCGATCATGAAATTGCTAAAACTGGTGTTCGTGGAATTTATATAAGTAATTTTTTTAAATGGAATGCCAAAGAGCATGGTGAACTGATGATTAAAGAGTGGGGCTTTTCCCCCATTACATACGAAAGGGATAGAACATTTAATTTATATTCCAAGATCGAGGATCATGCCAATGATGTGCACGACTATTTGAAGTATCTAAAATTCGGTTACGGTAGGGCAACAGATGATGCATCAATTGAAATCAGACATGGCAGAATGACTCGGGAAGAGGGTATAGAGCAGGTTAAAAAATATGATTCTAGGATACCGCGCACGCTTGAATTCTATTGTGAATTTATGGGCTTAACTATAGATGAGTTTTATGAACGAGTTGGCCCAATGCGTGATAGATCAATATGGCATCAGGACACATCAGGTCAGTGGCAGGTAAACGATGCAGTTTTTTTGCATAAAATAGGCCAAAAAGAGGAGTCAGCAAGAGTAATGCAGTCCTCAGATAGGGTTTTTTCAGAAAAAAATAGAAGTCTGTATTTCAATCAAGACAATAAACCTGAGTTAATGCAAAACCAAATTCTAGATAGTTTTCCAATGATCCCACAAGTTTTCTAAGAAATTTTGAATAATAAATGAAAGCCCGTATATACCATTTAGATGGACCATACGAACTTGAATTAAGAGAAGAGAGTCTAGCATCTAATCTTGGGCAAGAGGAAATAAAGTGCGAAACAATCGTATCTGCAATATCGCCTGGTACGGAATTGGGGGCTTACATAGGCTTACCTAATTTGAGAGGGGGGCACGGCTACCCAAGAGTCCAAGGATATTGCAATGTTGCAAAAATTATTGACGTTGGATCTAATGTTTCAATATTTAAAAAAAATGATCTCGTATTAACTTCTGCGTCGCACAGAAGTCACTTTATAGTAAATCAGTCAAAGGCTATACATCTCCCAAATAGCTGCAATCCAGAAGAGGTTGTTTTTGCATATTTGTATCATTTAGGTTACAACGCGGTATTGCGCTCTGATATGCGACTTGGAAATTCAGTAATGGTATTAGGATTGGGGTTGTTGGGTGTGACCTCCGTTGCCATGGCCTCTCTTGCTGGCGCTCAAGTTACGGGAATAACTGAACACTCTAGAGCTGCAGAACTTGCAATCCATCATGGCGCAAAAATAATTTTTAAACGAAAAGAAATTCAAGAGCGTGATTGGAAAAATCCTAGCAACTTGTATGATGTGTCTATATTAACCACTAATTCATGGGCTGATTGGGATATAGCCTTAAAAGCTTCTGCTATGCGCGGCACAATTGCCTGTTTGGGGTTTCCGGGAAGGAGTGAGTCGCCGGGAGCTTACAACCCTCTAGCTAGTCAATACTTTTATGCAAAACAACTACGTTTAGAGTCAATTGGGTACTCGCCTGAGATGCCTGACAGCAGAGGATTTCTAAGATTTAATGAAAAAGATAATTTAAGATTTATTGTCGAGCTAATTTTAAAAAAGGTATTGGACCCAAAAATATTGACTGCTAAAGAAATTCCTGCTGAAAATCTAAAGATTGCTTACGGCGAACTTTTGGGCAAAAAATTATCTCCATCTACTTATGTTCTGAGGTGGAAATATTGAAAGCTGGACTAATTGGTTGTGGGCGCATGGGCGCTTTCACTAGTGAGATTGTTAAAAAAAATGCGCCTAAATTTTGGTTCCCATTGAGCCATCTTGAGGCGCTATCAAGCCATTCTTCAATATTAGAAATTGCAGTTACAGATGAAGACAAGGGCAACCTAGATAGAGCAAGAGAAGTATATGGCCTAAAACAATACTATTTAGACTCAAATCAATTGCTTGAGGAATTTAAGCCCGACTTACTTGCTATTGCAACTAGAACAAATGGTAGGGCAGATTTAATAGCTAAAGGTATTGATAGTGGAGTACGTGCATTTCACTTAGAAAAGCCGTTATGTAATAGCTTGGGGGAGTTAGATCTTCTTGGGGCTAAGCTTAGCGAGACAGGCATTTTTGCTACGTATGGTGCAATTCGTCGTTTCATGCCTGTATACAAAAATGCTGTAAATGTGGCAACTTCTGGCCAATATGGAAAATTAGTAGAAATTAAAATAAATTTTGGATCAGCAATGCTCTTTTGGACCCACCCACACGCTATTGATTTAATGTTATTTGCGGCAAGTGGCAGCAAGGTAGTAGGAGTTCAGGCATCTTTTTCTGAAGTAATTAAGGGTAAATGCAGTGCTGAAATTTTGTCTGATCCTATCGTAATTTCAGCAAATATTTATTTTGAAAGTGGTTTGGTTGGGTGCATTACTCAGTCTCATGGTTCTGACATGATTCTCACATGTGAGGGCGCAGAAATTGGCGTGAGAGCTGATGGTCATCAAACCGATATTTATATATCGCCTGCAGGTAAAAGATATCCTGAATTTGAGCCGTTCTCTTTGGAGAAAGGGAGCGGCGCTCTTGGGGGGACATATTTGCCAGTTAACCAGTTAGTAGAGTGCTTGCAGGGTAAGTCAGAAAGCATTAAATCAAACTTGATAAATAAAAATGATATGCTGCTTGGACAAAAAATAATTTTTGGAATGGCGCAATCGCACTTAGAGAGCTCTAAAATTATTCAATTGCATTCAATTGATCCTCAACTGAAGATTTCCGCAATAACTAATGGAAAATATGCTTGAATGAAAAATATAGCAATCATTCCAGCTAGAGGGGGATCAAAACGATTGCCAAGAAAAAATATTCTTGATCTTAATGGTATGCCCATGATTGCCTATCCCATCTTGGCTGCAATTGAATCAAAGATTTTTGATGATGTTATTGTTTCAACTGAAGATATCAAAATAGCTGAGATAGCCAAAAAATATGGAGCTACTATTATCAATCGCTCGGTAGAATTAGCACAAGACACATCAACTGTTGCGCAAGTGTGTTTAAGTGTTATTGATCGGATTAAAGTTGATAACTTTTGCTGTATTTATGCTACTGCAGCTTTATTAAAATCAGAAACAATTCGAGATTCTTGCCAAATTTTTCTCAACGACCGGGATATTAATTATTTAATGGGTGTGTCAGAGTACAACTATTCACCTGTGCAGGCCTTAATAGAAAATAAATCTGGCGAACTGTCTTATTTAATGCCAAATTACGTAGGTATTCAGTCACAAAACTATCCCAAACTAGTTGTTAGCAATGGAAGCTTTGTATGGGCGGACGCTAAGCAATTTCAGGAAGATAAGTTGTTTTATAGTAAAGGTCTTAAAGGGTATTTAGTGCCGGAAAATGAAGTGTGTGATGTTGATTCAGCATTAGACTATGAAAAACTAAAGACTAGATTCACTTTATAAGATTTTGCAAAAACAATTGCTAAATATTAATGAGTTCAAATGATGACAACAATAAAGCAGAATGGAAAAAATATTTTAGTGATTGTTGCTCATCCCGATGATGAAGTCATTGGTCTTGGTGGCACCATTGCTAGGCATGTAGATGAAGGATGCAATATTTTTGCATTGGCTATGACAAATGGTGTTGGTGCTAGGGAATGCGTGACTGACTATCAGATCAGCAGTCGCACAAAAGCATCCAAAAATGCAGCAAATCTCATGGGCATGACATGGCTAGATAGTCCAGATTATCCAGATAATGCAATGGATACTGTTTCAATGCTTGAGGTTGTCAGAACAGTAGAAAATGCTAAGTCAAATATAAATCCATCAATTATTTATACCCATAGCTATGCTGACTTAAATGTGGATCATAGGATTACAAGTGCTGCGACCTTGACTGCATTTCGACCTCAACCTAGTGAGGCATGGACAGAAATAAGAACATTTGAAGTGCCATCAGCAACCGATTATGGCCTTAACCTGACGGCCAATACATTTACTCCTAACTTATATATAAATATTGAGAAAACTTGGAATGTAAAGCTAGCAGCATTAAGAGAGTATTCGACTGAGATGCGAGAATCACCTCATGCAAGATCGTTAAATGGAATAGAAAATTTAGCAAAATTGAGAGGAAATCAGTGCGGGGTAAGTTATGCAGAAGCTTTTGAGGTCCTCAGAAAGATTGTGCGATGAACAATTACGTCATAGCATGCTCAAAGGAATGGTTTAATGATTATCCTAAGTCAGAAGATTTTAATAAATTAAACACATATCGAATATCTAAAAGAGAGGAATTGAATTTAGAATTTTTAAAAAGAGTCAATCCGCGTTACATTTTTTTCCCCCACTGGAGTTGGAAGGTTGATCGAGAGATTTTTGAAAAATATGAATGTGTTGTATTCCATACCGCCCCCCTACCTTTTGGAAGGGGGGGTAGCCCCATCCAAAATTTAATAGTTAGGGGCTTTAAAAATGCACCTGTGTGCGCCTTGAGAATGACAAATACACTTGATGGCGGACCAATTTATAATTCTGTTGAAATATCTTTAGATGGAAGGTTAACTGAGATATTTAAAAAAATAGCTTGGGGCGTTGAAAAGTTAATACTTGAAATTTGTTTAACGAATCCGGTGCCCATTAAGCAAAATGGGATTGTCGAGACTTTCAAGAGATTGTCAGAGCAGGATAATGAATTGCTGGGAGACAATTCACTTGCAATGCTGTATGACAGAATAAGAATGGTTGATGGATTTGATTATCCAAAAGCATTTATTAATCATGGAGGCTATAAAATTGAATTTTCTAATCCATATTTTGATGGTCAAGTCTTAACTGCGGATGCAAAATTCTTAGTAGATATAAAAATTCAAAAAGCTACCATAGAAGATTCTGATGAAATTCTAACGTGGAGAAATGATGCACAAAGTAGGATGATGTTTAGGACGCAGAATCGCGTTAGTTCTGAGGAGCATCGGGAGTGGTTTGAAGGTTATTTAATGGGGGGCAAGACAACTATATATATAGGAATCTGGTCTAAGAAAAAAATAGGTGTATGTCACTTTAGCTATGATGATGAATCAAAAACATCAGAGGTCTCTATTAATATTAATCCTAAGCTAAGGGGGCTGGGATTAGCAAGTCAATTTCTTAATAATGCAATTAGAGAGTACAGGGGAATAAATAATTCAATCATTACGGCAGTAGTAAAGCAAAACAACAAGCCAAGTATAAGCATATTTAAAAAATGTAAATTTATTTTGACTAAGCAAGACAAAAATTATTGCTACCTAACTTTAAAATAGGCTTATGTTGTGAGTATAAAAAAAATAATTGAACTTGAAAAAATTTTCGGAAATAAAGTGCAGACTCAAGTTCTTTATTCACTCTTGAAAAAAAGAAAATTTAATATTAGCAATACTAGAATCACAAAATTTTCTGATCATGTAAAATTTGTCATGGGGCATCCTTATCGAGTCTGGTATTTGGTAAAAGTTAATGAAAAATATATTGGTACTGCCTACATATTAAAAAATAATACAATTGGCGTTTCAATTGGGCCCTATGAAAAAAAATATTTAATTGCACTACTGGAATTGATGTTAAAAAAGCATAAGCCATTAAAAGAAATAAAGTCTGTTAGACCGCCATATTTTTATGTAAATTGCGCACCTAAAAATTTACAATTAATTATGGCATTGGAGGCAAATGGTTTTAAAGAAATTCAGCGTACATACTTAATAAATGCAATTAATCTATGATTTTTTCAGATATGATGTTGCGTGAAATGACTTAAAAATAAATGAAAATATCGATAAATAATCGCGAAATTAGCAAAAATACTCCGCCATATATCATCGCTGAGCTATCTGCAAATCACAATGGATCAATTGAGCTTGCTAAGAAAAATATAGATGCCGCCAAAAAATGTGGTGTTAATGCAATTAAGCTACAAACTTACACCGCAAGCACGATGACTATAGATTCAAATAATGACGAATTTATAATCAAACATGGCCCTTGGAGAGGTCGAAGGCTTTATGAATTATATGAGGAAGCTGGTACCCCATTTGAATGGCATGAAGAATTGTTTAACTACGCTAGAAATTCCGACCTAACAATATTTTCAACGCCATTCGATGAGTCTGCGGTCGATTTACTAGAGGGGCTAGATGCCCCTGCTTATAAAATTGCCTCTTTTGAATTAACCGATTTGCCATTAATAAAATATGCTGCTGCAACTAAAAAACCACTTTTAATTTCAACGGGTTTGGCGGCAATTGATGAGGTTGAAGAAGCAGTCGAAGCTGCATATTCAGGAGGCTGTGTCGAATTGCTTTTATTTCATTGCATCAGCAGCTATCCAGCTCCGATCGATCAGGCAAATTTAATTCAGATAAAAAAATTGAGTGAAAAATTCAAAGTACCAATTGGGCTATCAGATCACACCATTGGAAATGTTGCAGCAATTGCTGCAGTAGCAATTGGGGCGGTAGCGATTGAAAAGCACTTTACTTTAAGTAGAAATAACCGCGGCCCAGATAGTGAATTTTCAATTGAGCCATCTGAAATGGCTAATTTAGTGCTTGAAACTGGCGACGCATGGAAGTCAATTGGTATGGAGATGATCAGCAGGACTGATGCAGAAGATGGAAATTTAATTTTTAGAAGGTCCATTTATTTTATGAGAGATATGCAAGCTGGTGAAGTAATCTCACGTTCTGACATAAGATGTATAAGGCCAAATGTCGGTTTAGCACCAAAATATTTCGATGACGTCATTGGTTGCAAACTAAGGGTAAATGTAGCATATGGCGACCCAGTTTTATGGGAAAAACTAATAATTAATTAAAAAATTAATATCTTATTACCTCTGAGGCAAGAGGAAGTAATTGGAACATAAAAAAATTTCTAAAGTTCTTTATTCCGTTTTAGACTCTCATGTCCGAATGTATGCGGATACCAATAGGTTTATTGCTTATAAAATTGGTGAATTGAGTGGTTGTCAAGTTATCCAAATTGGATGCGATGGAAAACTCGATTCGTGCACTAGCATAAATTCACTCGGAGTCGGTCTATCTTCAAAAGATCGTTTAAGTGCTTGTAATAATTGTAAGGCAATGCAAAAAACTATGCACCATGACGTAAGATTGCCTATAGATGGTTCCAAATTAAATTACTCGCAAAAACAATTTTTGGAAAAGGTAAAAGAGACAATCGAAGAAAATAAAAATTTATCAAATGCAATGAACTTATTATTTGATGATATTGAGATATGCAAAATTGCTTTTTTTGATTGGTCTATATTATTTAAGCTTAGTGATAAATCAAAATTAAAAAATCATCAAATTAAAAGATTTTTACAAGGTGTAAAAGATCTTTTATTAATTTATCAATCTGTAGAAGATTTCAAGCTTTTTTTTAAAAATTCTAAATATTTATTTTATATAAATGGCAATTACAGTCAAAATACCTACCTAAGGGAATTGCTAAAAAAGAATTTAGTTCAATCAATAAGTATCGAAACTCAACCATTCACAGATAAACTATTTAACAAAATTTGTTTTAAAAAAGAAAGGGTAAAGCTGGAATGTGAAGGTCTAAGTGCTATGCCATCTGATAACACAGCAATCGATTCAACATCTCTAAATGAAGTCTTGCGAAATTTTAGAAGTAGATTTCTTGGAAAAGAATATAACGCCTATACCAATTTAAAAAAAAATGAAAAAACAATTTTAGAAATTGAAAGACTGAAAAATTTTTCAAAAAATTTTGAATTTGTTTATACATATTTTGCTCATAGCAGCGATGAAGTCATTCCACATCAAATTACCCACAACGCAAAAACTGATCATCCCGATGAATTTAAAAATCAGGATGATTATTTAATATGGCTTTTGAAAACTGCGTCACAAAATCCAAATGTTGGGTACATAGTACGTCTACATCCAAGAATGGCTTCAAATAAAAGGGATGGATTTGAATCTGATGAGCATAAAAGAGTCAAGTCTATCCTGACTCAGGCCAATGGTATTAGAAATGTTCTAGTGATTGATGGAGAGTCAAAGATTTCTAGTTATTATGTAATTTACAAGTCCTCGTTGATAGTTGTAGGATGGTCAACTATTGGATTGGAGGCGCTCGCATTGGGTAAAAAGGTATTGTCAATATTCCCACGTTCTGGAATGTACCCAGTTGTAAAAATTTCGAATCAACCAAAATTTGTAAAAGAAATCCAAAATTTAAAAGATTTTGAAGGCGACTGCTGCATACCGAATGAAAAAAGGCTGGCACTATGGTTATCAACGGCATATGAATATCAGTTTATTAAAATTCCTGTGATCAGAACCGTAGGAAGCATTCCCAGTATTTTTTTATACGTACTTAATAGGTTAGTAATCTCATTGCGAATAGCTAAGTTATGGTTTAGTTTTTTTTCTTGGCTAAAATTGGGAATTCTACATAAAGATACCAAATTGTTGTTTCAATTTGAGCAACGCATGCATCCACTTGCCGACGGCGAGGTCAGTGAGATGTTTAGATTTCATAGAAGTAGTTGGGTTAGTAAGATGATGGATTACGAAAGATAGCGTATGTGGCAATCTAGTGATAATCCAATAAAAGTCTACGCACCAATAGTCTTGTTTGTATTTGATAGGCCTATGCATGCAATGGCTGTAATAAGAGCGTTAGCAATGAGTGATTTAGCTCAATATTCAGATTTAATTGTTTACTCTGATTACTCAAAAGAGCAAACAAGATATCGGAAAATTAAAGTGCTACGTAAATATCTAAAGAGCGTGAATCAGTTTAAATCAATAAAAATTATAGAAAGAAGTGAGAATTTCGGGCTATCAAAGTCCCTTATATCGGGTATTGATGAGGTATTAGAGCAATATGAAAAAGTAATTGTTTTAGAGGATGATCTAATTCCATCGAGATTTTTCCTTGAATATATGAATGAAGGGTTGGATAAATATAAAAATGATCCTAGTGTTGCCTGTATACATGGATATGTCTATCCAGTAAAAGGTGAGTTACCAACAGCTTTCTTTCTAAGGGGGGCTGATTGCTGGGGATGGGGTACATGGAGAGCATCCTGGAAGCTATTAAATCAGGATGGAAGTGCTTTATATAAAAATTTACGAGATAAAAAATTACTTAAAGAATTTAATTTCAATAATACATATCCTTACAGTAGCATGCTTTTGAAACAGTCAAAAGGAAAAGTTGACTCATGGGCGATTCGTTGGTATGCATCAGCTTTTTTAAACAACAAAAAAACTCTTTACCCTGGCAAGAGTCTAATCAAAAATATTGGCATGGACTCAAGTGGGTCTCATTGCGATGAAACGGATATATTCGATGTTAATTTACATGAAAGTAATATTGATATATCAAATGTTGATGATGAAATTTCAATATATGCAAAAAATCAATTTGAGGAATTCTTCAGAAAAATTCAGAAGAATCGATTTAAAGTCATACTAAAAAGATCTTTAAAATTATTAAACATTCAGAATATAAAAATAAAGCTGAAGAAAATAATATCTAAGAGATTGCAGCAGATACTGAATAGGGTTCTTAATAGAGGAATCAGATTTAATGGATCTTATCAATCTTGGGGTGTAGCAAAAAATAATTGTTCGGGATATGGCGAGTCAAACATTTTATCGCGAGTATTATCCTCGAGTCTTAAAGTAAGTAGCGGATCTTATGCTTATGAAAGAGATTCAGTATTGTTTGAAAAGCCAGAATATGATTGGGAGCTTATTAATTGCTTGTTGGATTCAAAGCTTTCGTTGAATAGTCAATTAACAGTAATTGATTTCGGCGGATCGCTCGGAAGTACGTTTTTTAAAAATAGAAAAATTATTGAATTATTGGGCGGCGTTGAATGGAACATCGTTGAACAAAAAAATTTTGTGGAGGCTGGAAAAAAGTTTATTGCTAAAGGTGTAAGTAATTTACAATTTTATGATTCACTCAAACAGTGCTTGAGAGAGAGCCAGCCAATTTTTTGTTTACTCTCAAGTTCTCTGCAGTATGTACAGGATTACAAATCAGTCCTTAAGCAAATTGAAGGCTCATCGGTTCAGTTTTTATTTATAGATAGAACTCCATTTATAGATGCTGTTAATGATGTATATTCGATCCAAATAGTCCCCCCTTCGGTTTATAAGGCGAGCTATCCGATAAGAATATTTTCAAGAAAATTATTTGATGATGTGATGAGAGATTCTTGGCGCCTAATAGATGGGGGGGTGGCACTTGATGGGGCGAATAAGTTCCAGAATCATGATGTAATGTACGAATGGAGATATTACGTACGAAATTTTAAGAATATATATTAAAGGTAGATATGAAATTTATAACAAAATACGGCGATCAAATAAATGAATTGCCGGGATATTTTGAGGCTTATACCGGTCAGAGGGTAACTGCTCAATTAGCACCCGATCATAATAAACAAGAAATAGAAGCGAGCGCCCCATTTTATGCATTTGCTAAGGATGTATACGAATTTAATATCATGGTTACGCAGCTGGTTGAAAATAAAATTCCTCTTCAAATGAATAGATCGCTTGATATTGGTGGAATGGAGGGAATTGTTTCAAGGTTGCTATCTGGAACTGGCATGTCAAAAGTTTCAGACTGTGTTGATATTCACGATTATAGGCAACAAATATCGGATGCTTTATTTCAAAGATATTTAATGATTTGGAGGTGCCTAAAAGTTTTATTTCCAAAGAAAATAAAGTATAACTTTAGTGAACATTTTGGATGTAATATTAAAAAATTAGGAATCAAGAAAATAATTTCAAGTCCAAAAATAAATAATTATTTTACAGATGGCTTTATTAATCTTAAACAGCCATACAAATATGATTTTGTTAGCGCGCTTTTATGTATGCCTTATTTTCAATTAGACAAATTTTTTGAGAAATTGTCATCAGTAATTGAGGATAACGGAACATTTTATTTGTTTTCGGATTATTGGTGGGGGCAATGCAATTCCAGTGCTTTGACGGGAGGAGTACCTTGGATTGCTCAGCGACTTGAGGCCGATGATTTCTTAGAATATTTTAAATCATCATATCCAG
>JACCED011344493.1_pt1 | contig 11083 bp, 10 predicted proteins | sample 7455021 | NCBI WGS metagenome assembly JACCED01 (sample SAMN15323456, study PRJNA562643) | freshwater metagenome | isolation source: river surface water | place: USA:Blue River Watershed | collected 2017-08-19 | reverse complement strand
TTCAGAACACGACCAAAGACACTCAGGCGACTGCGCAATTCGTTGATCTCACCTTTTGATAACTGTTTAGCCAGATAGCTTTGTTCACCGGTGGTTGCTTCTGTCTCTAGGATGTAGAGATAGTTAAGCAAACGCAGACTGTAACGTGAGCTGAAACTAATCAATTCCAATGCCTTAATAAGAGATACCTTATAGAGAGTAATACCAGCGACAACGACTTCGTTTTCGAAATCCTTCTCAACCAGACTCTCAATAGCAGAGGCAGTCTTCTCCATCTGAAGCATACGGAACCAGATATCCGCTACCATACCCTTGCTATTGGTTGCACCAACAGCACGGAAGTATTCTTTCTCGATGGCTTTGATTTCCTTAGAAACAACCTTATTGTTCAGAACATCCATTGCTTGCTTGTATGAAGGGATGGTCGAATTCTGAAGTTCTGTTCTAACAATGCGTGCGTCTTCGAGCAGTCGATCCTTTTTGAAATTAGGAAGCAGACTGGCGACATATTTTAAGATTTCCATTTTAGATCCTTGGCTATTAGATTATTTACTTTTAGAAGACTGGGGCATTACCGCCCTTGAATGCGGCGAGCACTTCCATGATATTGAGACCAGAGCCCTTATTGGCAACTTTAATGTCTCTTAGACCAACAGATGTACTGGCACTGATACCATAATGGTACATGTTAACACGCTCATAGTTTCTATCGATAACTACAAGAATCATGGCATAGGTTTTATCAAAGATCTTTTGACGATCTTTGAAGTTGTCCAAATTAAGATTATGCTTAACTCTTAATTGCATTGCCGTTTCTTCAGAGATAACCACAATGTTAGAGGCTTCAGCTAAAGATGGATTCTTAGAGAAGAAACTAGCAAGTTTACTATTCTTAGCACGCTTTGCAATTTCGGAATAGACTCCGTCTTTATCCGTCATAAGAGTACGTTTCTGCTCACGGATCAGATCCTGGCAGAACACGAGGTCTTTAATAAAACTGATACGACCAGCACGCCACTTAAACCAACGCTCAGAGAACGAAAGATCAACGCTACCTTGAGAGAGCAACTGCACGCAAGATGCAGGAGGCAACGTGTTAACCATTAAACGGAACGAGATTGGAATAACAGCTTCTTGTCCATTATTCTTAATAGTAACGTTAATGAGTTTACCAACTGAGAGATTAGCGAGTTCAGCAACATTATCTACTTTGGCAATAGAGCCATCTTTATCGCCTTTATCACCTTTGGCCTCCATAGCAATGGTAGGTAATTTATACTTCATGCTTTCAGAAGCATAAGTGTAATTTTCCTTACCGATACCGGCCTTTACAATAGTTTCCAAGAAACCATTTGTATCTACTTTTCTGTTCGGATTGAGTTTGTCAAGCACACGGCCAACATTGACATCACCGACATTGGTGATGAGGCTGAGAGCTTGTAACCAATAACCAACGAAAATGCTTTGAGTGGATTGAAGAATATCTGGAAGGTATTCTAAGAATAAACAATCCTTGTCGACAATTACAATAGGCTCGACACGGGCAACGGATGTAGCGCTAACAAGACTACTGGTTTTTAAATGTGAACCAACAGCTTGAGCCTTCGCGTACGTATCCATAACAGTAGATAGAACGCTACCTGCTGCCAGTGTGCCCTCATTCACGGGGCTTAAAAGAGTAGTCATATTTTCAAAATCCTTTTTCTGTAAGGAAACTATAATGGACGCTATAAACGATACTAATCTAGTTAAAGTGTCTGTGAAGGACGTTAACCAGTTAGGTTTTGGTAATCATTCTTTGTTCAATGTAGATACCAGTGTAAGTCAAGATTCTTTCTTCGATCTGTCTAGATCAGAAGGTAACGAAATGACTAAGAACGTCTACGGCATTAACCATAGACAAACACCGTTAGCTATCCCACAAAATAAAGATCACTACGGGCTAACATTCTTCACAAGACCTCAATTGAATTTCAGAGCAGCGAATCTGAGACAAAACAGATTATTTACCAAACTTCTCACTACTGAGCCTCTATCTTATTTTCGTCTGATCAGAAATACTCTTGATCCTCGTCTAGATAGCGCATACGGTACTGGAGTTTCAGGTATCGATAGGATTGAATGCCCCTTGGTTGATCCTCAGCAAGCTTTCATACCTATCTTAACAAATAATCTACTTAATATATCAGGTTGGCCTGATGTCAGAGTCGATACCTTTACTTCAAAATCTGGACCTTATAAAGAAGAATGGTCAATAGTAGACGGACTAGCAGTCAACTATTCGGCATACGATTTAACAGCTACCTTTAGAAACAGTAAAGGTGACCCAATTACAATGATGATGTATATTTGGGAACACTATATGTCAAACGTTTTTGAAGGTGTATTAAGTCCATATCCAGACTTCTTAATCAATAATGAAATTGATTACAATACTAGAATTTATAGACTAGTATTGGACGCTACAAAACGTTATGTAGTTCGTATTGCTGCTTGTGGTGCAGGTTTCCCTTATGCAGCTCCTTATGCTTCAGTATTTGACTTCGATGCCACTAAACCATATCACGATGGTAACAATGAAATTCAAATCCCATTCAAGTGTATGGGCGCCATCTATGATGATGATATTTTGATTAGAGCATTTAATCAAGTGGTTGGTTATTTTAATTCTGGAATGAAGGTCCGTCGGGTTAATGATAATCCCAGTCCAACCATGATTAAGATTCCTTTTGAATATCTGGATATTTTTAACAATCGCGGTTATCCTAGAATTAATCCAAGAACTAGAGAACTAGAGTGGTATGTAAACGCAGATTACTACGCTGCTAAGATTGATGCATACAAAGAGTTTGATTCTAAATTGGATAATGTATTAGGATTCAATCCAAAAGAAAATGCCGAATTTGGTGAAGAAGGTGAATAAACATGTCAAATAACTTTTCTGATCTTCTATCAGAGGATACAGCGGTAGGCCACGCTTTAAGAAAGCTGGACTTAATTAACACTAATCCTGCAAGTATCCAACAAACTTCTTTGGAATTGTTGCAACAATATCTGAACGGTGAAACTGATATTGTAGATGCCACTAATCCTTTTATGAAGTTGGTTGAATCTAGTGCTGTGAATACTGCTGGTTTCATCATTGATAATGAGGTAACCACTAGAGCCCAGTATCCAAGCTGCGCACAGACATTGGAAGATCTTTATCTCCATATGTCGGATAAAGATTACATCGACAGATTTGCCTCACCGGCTATTACAAAATTCACTATTGTAGTTCCAATGAAGCAAGTGCTGGCTTCAATGATTACTGACCCAGCAACCGGTATTAAGAAGATTGTTATACCCAGGAACAGTGAATTCATTATCGAGGACACTATCTTCTCAATCCAGTACCCAATCGAGATTAAGCAGTTGATCCACGGCGGTATTCAAGTTGTCTACGATACAGACAATAAATCACCGCTGCAATCTTTGTCAACTAACGTTGTCGATTACAAGATCACTAAGATCAAGAATTTAGATGACGATGTTTTGATCATGGATGTCGATGTTGTCCAATTCACCATCAAGTCTAAGACCACTGAAATTAATAGTGCTAAACTGATGCGCCAGACAATTGATTTCAATGATCAATTCTATTACGCAAGAGTTTATTACAAGAACAATGCATCCAACAGTAAGTGGAAAGAAATTAAAACCACTCATACCGATCAAGTATACGATATCGGTGAAGTTACTGCTGTTTTGAAAGTTATCAACAATAAACTTGAAGTTTATATTCCTCAGATCTATTTTACCAATAACATGGTATCTGGTTCTGTCCGTGTTGATATCTATCAAACTAAAGGCGAGATCAGTATCAGTTTAGATAAGTTTAAACCATCTAGTTTCAAAGCAAGATGGATTGCTATCGATAAAGCTGATAATACTGCTGCTGTGGCTGCTTGGGTAAAGATTCCCGATGTCTTCATTTATTCTAATGAGACTGTTTATGGTGGTAAGAATCAATTGTCATTTGATCAATTGAGAAAACGTGTAATGACTAATGCAATCGGTGATAGAAATGTTCCTATCACAAACGCACAGATTACTGCACACATTGAGAATCGTGGTTTCGATATTGTTAAGACTGTGGATTTGGTGACTAACCGTATCTTCCATGCCACTAGAGCTTTACCTAAGCCTTTTGACGAGAAGTTAATCACGGCAGCATCCACATCGATGGAGTCCATTATTCTGTCTATGGATTCGATTAAGGATCATCCTGCTGTTTTTAATAACGGTGATCGTATAACACTGACACCTGATCTTCTCTATCAGAATAATAACGGTGTTATCAATATCGTACAAGCAAACGTAGTTGCTGATATTTTAAGTAAGACACCTGATCTAATTGCTCCATTAGTAAGCTCTGGTAATTATCTCTATACACCTTTCCATTATGTATTGGATGCCACTGCTGAAGACTTTGCAGTTAGACCATATTTCATGGAAAGACCTGAGTTTAAGTTGGTAGAATTTGTCGATCAAAATGACACCACCATGCTTCAGGTTAATACAGACAAGTTCACTATTACTAAAACCGTATATGGTTATCAAGTATTGATTGAGACTAAGTCTAACGAAGACTTTAGAAACTTACCAGATGACGCAGTTCATGTTCAGTTATCTTTTGTTCCTGAATATGAAGCTAGTAGAGTTTTCCTGAATGGTACTTTACTACAAACTCTTCAATCTGGTGAACGTATATTTAAGTTCGATATCTATACCAGTTTTGATATCGATTCTTCAAATATTCTATTCTTGAATTCTTTCAGATTGTTTGGTAATATCTCAACACGTTTCGGTTGTAAGTTATCTCAAGAGTTTGATATCATTTATAGCACTAGCACTAACATGAGTGCTGGATGGTCTAAGCATGATATCGATAATTACTTAGGTGAGTTCTTATTACCTACCCGTATTGCGGCTATTACTCATGAGAAAGCCACTTTCACTTTCGGTAAATACTTAGAATATCTCTGGACTAGTAACAGAAGCATTGCAAGTAGTGCCCCATATGAGAAATGGGACGTAAATGTTCCAGCGGTTTATGGAGAAGACGTTTATAACATTGATCCTATTACTGGCAGCATTTTTAGTTTTGGTACTAATGGCGAATTAGTCTATGACATTAAGCATCGTAAGGGTGATCCTGTACTGGATGCAAATGGTAATCAGATCTACAAGTACAAAGTTGGTGACGCTAAGTTAGACACGAAGGGTGAATTGATTCCTATTGGACAGAAATATGTTTCTAGACAATTAGATATCATGTTCGTCGAGGGCCTCTACTACTTCAGCACTGATCCTTCTTCCACCCTTTACAGAGAATCGTTTATCAACACAGTTGTTAACTGGATCACTTATGAGATTTCGGAGATGAACAAAGTCGGTCTTGAACAGACCAGAATCTACTTCTATCCTAAATCAAATCTGAGTAACATTCGTGTAATGGTTGGTAGTGGCACTATTACACAGTTGGAAGCCAATCAAGCTTTCAACATTAAGTTAACGGTGAATAAACAAATTTATGAGAACTCTGCACTTTGCATGTCTCTTACTAATTCAACTATCAGAACCATTGATGAACATCTCAAGAAGGAAACTATCTCGATGTCCGCTATTGTCTCTTCTCTTGAACGAGTCTATGGCGACGACGTAATTAGTTTATCTATATCTGGTTTGGGTGGTGATATGAATCTCGATGCTTTGACTGTGTTATCAACTGGTGATCGTTGCTCTATCAGAAAGAGATTAGCTAATATCGGTGATGGTAAGTTAATTGTGCAAGAAGATGTAAGTGTCGAGTTTGTAAAACACGACTTAGATTAAACAAAAAAAAAATAAAGAGCATATCAGAGAGTACCCGAAGGTACTCTCTTTATGCCGCTTTACAGATCAAGAATGGTTTCCAATTGATCAATGATATCATCGACCTTATCATGATTTGGAAGCCCCTTTTGCAGTTCTTCATGAAGCTTATTGTAAAGCTTCAATTCGTTCTTCTTCAGTGATCCAGCAACTGTCAAAATTGCAATGTAACGGTTAATCTTAATAACACGCAGCGAGCGAATCTTGGCATTGATAGCCATACGCTGCTTGAGAAGTTCTTGCATATTGGTCATAACGGTTTTCCTTAAAAGTAGAAGTTTTGATGAAGCTATGATTATAGCTCAAAACCGTTATATATCGCTGAAATGTTTTTATTACGTCATAAAGGGAGACCCGAAGGTCTCCCAATATCTTTATCGTGGAATGAGGAATTCAGAACTATAGAGTTCAGTGATGAGTGCTCTTTTGTCTGGATCTTCATCCGTGCCATCTTCAATAACCACATTGTTAGGTGAGAAGGGTAATTGACCAATACGTGCGATCAGTTTAATCTGTTCGACAGTAAGGTCATTGGCTTCAAGGATATCTTTGAGTTTGTCAACTTCCAAATCAATCTTACACCAATTGGAAACCTTACCTTTCGGATTCCTAAAGACATCAACTTCAAAGTTCATATCCTTAGCTTTAATCTCGAATTCAAGATCTCCCTTCTTGCCACGAATAGTCTCCACTTTGAACACATAGCGAGTCTTACTCATGAATGTATCACAAACGGCCATAAAAAGGTTATAGACCTTTTCATTGATACGTTCTGTGGTTTCGATATTGGATTGAACACCTTGAGCTTTCTGTTTTTCTTTGCTAGTCATCTCATAGACAGGTTCTTTACCTTCTACTGTGATTTTGCGAATTCTAACAGAACCTTTAGCAGATTTAATCTGCGCTTGCTCGTGTTGTTCAATATGGACTGCTTGCGCTAATCCATCGGGATTAGTAATCTTGGCATAGATCACTACTTCGGTTTCTTGGCTTGTATTTTTGTTATCGCCATCTTCCATGGCAATCTTAATAATACCCATAATTGACTCCTTAACTTGATAGAAGCATTCTGACAATCTCAGAGAAGAAAGTCACAATGACAGACAGGATACCTGACTCTGACATAGTGCCGCTAGTCAAGCTAGTGTAAATGATAGTTACAACAATTGCAATCAAGCTGATTAAAAGAAGTGAAGAAACAAAGATGAGTAAGTACTTTACCCATTCTTGCATCCTAGCTCTGTTAATCATTCTTGTCTTGCGTTCATTGAGCTTTTGTTCAACAGTCTCGGATCTTAACTGTTGTCTGTAATAAGCTCGCAGAGCTTTCGTTTTATCTTCCTCAGATAGATTAGCGATTGTTGCTGTAATTACATTTTCAAGAGCTTCATCATCCGCCACGAAAACATCGTTACCACCATCCAGGTCATTGAAATCAGTAGGGAAAGGAAATCCACCAGGATCTCTTCCACCCATACCTCCACCAGGACCCGGAAACCTACCCATATTAGGCATTCTCTTAGTAGGTGTGCTCAGGTTATGAACTGAGTCTTTATCGAAGTCGCCTAAACCTATTCCCATTATTTAGACTCCTTCTTCGCTTTATCTCTTTCCTCACCAGCCTTCACTTTTTCATTCATGATGTTTGTGATAGCCTTCTTATCAGCAATACACATTCTCAATTCCGAAATCAGTGATTGACTATATCGAATCATGAGATCTTCTCTCACTTCGTCAGAAGCGTTTATGTATACACTCTTCTTAGGAGGGCTAGGAATTGTATTTAACTTCAATAAGTGAGTAGGGACGGTCACGTAAACAGTTTCTATTTTGTAAACAGGAACTTCCTTGATCTCAGTCTTAACAATCGTACCACAACCTGTAATGAAGAGTGCGGCCAATAGAACTATAAACTTCTTTAGCATCACTTAACTCCTTTGCAGTCTGGATCATCATTCGCACCAGCACAATATGTATCCCATAATGAGTTAATTCGTGCTGTAGCAATCTCCTTGGCTTTTTGCTTAGTTAAAGTATCCTTCATCTTTTCATCAGTCGTCGCTGGAACATCTTTATAATGATCATTGATTTTACTGATTGTTTCTGAAAGATTCTGCCTAGCTTTATCAGTATCTTTTCTAATACCTTCTTTCTCATCTATATTGACTACAATTTCTTTATCATCAATACGTGAGTTATCAACGATGGTATCGTTCTTATCTTTTAAACTCTTGTTCTCATCTTTAAGAACACTGATGACGACAGATTTACCATCTTCAACTTTTTTATCTGCATTCAAATAATGATCACGAATGAGTCTGTTACCACCAACGATAACGAATAAAATAGCTAGGGCAATAAGGATGAACTTAAAGTTATCCTTTAATAAACCTAGAATTAGTTTTATAAACGCTTTAAAAACCATATTAACCTCTCAGTCTTAGTAATTCGCAATAACCTACGGCAGTTGCATCAATAGAGTGTTCATCAAGGTTATTGAAGTTGACCATTTCTAATTCCTTGATTAGTTTAATAGCTTTCTTAACAGCATCCTTATCTCCACGCGCCTGTGCTCCTACGGCTTTCTTCACAGAAGGCGGGTCGATCATGTAGAGAGGCTTGTAATCATCCCAAAGATGCAAAGCTCTTTGCAATGTAAATACCGTCTCTACTAAAGGAGCATAAGCGTTAGGTCTAAGCCTATTAAAGAAAGGGGCTTCTGATGCAACTACTGTGGGGTTATATACGGTCAGTACTTGTGAAAACTTTTCGCTAATTAATCTAAGTCTACTATATTTAGCTGAATGCATTTGTACTTCAAAGGAATCTTCATCTAAGAATCTCGATACCTTTTCTGTCCACGGAGTAACTGATACTATTTTGAGATCGTCTATATTAACTGTGATGATAGAAAATCCGATAGTATCAGTACCGGGATCAATACCTAGTATATTGAAAGTTTGTTTATCAAATATACTACTATCGGATACTATCTGCATTACTGAGTGAGTTTGAATAGAGGCTCGATAGCACCGACTTCTAAGTCGATATCGAAACCACCACGTTGACTCTTAACAGGTTGCAGTGCACTGATATGATGAGTGGTCTGGGCAGCAATAACTTCATTGAAGCTAAAAGAATTACCAGAACCATTAGGTACTGTCACTGAACGATTCACACCAGAGACCAAACCGATTTCAGAGATGAAAGCATAATCTTCACTGTTGTGGAGAATCATGGCTGCATTCAAGATCTCTTCTGCGTCGAAGGCATCTAGAGTAATCTTCAGTTTAACGCTAGCGGCAAGATATTCACCTTTAACAGTATTTACTGCTGTAGGACTCAAGTCTTGCGGAACAGGGTTAAGGTTATCACTGGTAGGTTCGAACAAAGTAATGGTGGTGTTACCATTTTCCACATGTCGTCTCTCAGGAACCACCGTCAGGGACTGTTTACTAAAACGACGTGCATAGTAAGCAAAATATTGCTCACCACCCACTGTCACAGTTGTACGAAGGGCAAAGCGTGCCTGTTGTGCTGTGGTAATATCGTTATTGATAGGACGCAAGACAAAAGGGAACAGCTTGAAAGGAGCAGCATCGTCTGATTTATGAATCTTGTTCGAAATCAGAGGAATGTCATCCTGACCAGGTACACTCATATGGCCACCGATACCGATAGTCATATACCCCACTGATGGCATTTCATTAGCACCCAGTGCAGCAGTAGGCTGAATATTCAATTTCTCATTTAGTGTAGAGAATTTCTGAATCAATGCGGGGATACCAAAAAACTGTGCAGCTTGTAAGGTGGCCCCGTAGATAGTTCTGCGGTAAACTTCCATTTTTTAAATCCGTATTGAGAGTTTCAAATTAGCTAGGGGAACTAACCCCTAGCTCACAAAAGATTTCCTTATTTATAGTCGCCAGTTAGTTATATCCAGGTCAGAATTGATGTATCTAAAGATCATCTTAGGTATTGTTCTATGAGAGATACCATTCTTGTTAGCAAGGGTCTTCTCTAAGAATTGAGTACCGAAGGTCTGAGAAACATTATATTCGAATCTAGTTAATCTAACGTTCGCTAATTCCACATGGCCGATACCAAGCTTAGTTGCAAAGGTTCCATTACCATATCTGAACACCATTGGGTTCATGGTAAATGTACCGGAGTTCATCGTGGTGGTCTGAGATACTTCATAGTCCATCACGAGATAAGTGTAACCACCTAAAGGATTATAAGGTGACGGGATTCTAGGCATTGTGAATTGAATGTAAGTAGACTTAATATCAAGTTCACGATCACCGCCAGGTGACACCAGCGTTCCAGCATCCAAATCATGGGTAACCACCTTCATAGCCTTTAAGATGCTTTCTAATGGTCTGTACTGAATGCTAAACTCTGCGTGAGCATAGTTATACCAGTGCATTGCAATATCGAAGTTTAAATACTGAGGTTCGAACACAATACTTCCATCTTCATAGACAGTTGTAATGGGTTTCAGTTCAAGATCAATATCACCAGCCTTCTTGACACTATACAGAGGACCTAACAGAATACCACCTGTGTATTCTTCGCCCTTCCAGTTGGTCTCTTCTGGAATCTGTGACATATACTTAAATGACTCTGCCTTGTAGTAACCCTTGAACACTTGGTGATTGATAACAAAGGTATCTTCAATATTGTTATAGAAGCCATCCAACACAACCTTAAGATCATCGTTATAGAAAGCTTCGTAGGTCTTACTGACGTAGAAGTTAACATACGAATCCATAATGTTGAGTCTAGGCTTAACGTTATTGACATCAATCTTCAGAGACTTAGCAATCGTACCAACATCCACATTCGGGATAAAGTCATCTGGTGTAGGATAGTTCGTGTAAATATCTTTAACCTTTTTCTTCTCTTCTGGTGACAAGTCATAGTAAGGCTTGAACAACGGAATCTCGAAAAGATTTGATCCTGCACAATACGGCCCAATGTGTTGATTGAGTTTAAACATTCCCAAATCAACAATCTTCTTATTACTGATCTTAACATCGCCCATGATATTGACAGGGAGATCAACGAACTCTACTTCTAGATCTGATCTCAATGTAAAGTTCTGTAGAAGATCTGGCAGTTCAATCTCGAACTTAGGATAGTTCTTGATGATGAGATTAAACAC
>JACCED010488252.1_pt1 | contig 11083 bp, 10 predicted proteins | sample 7455021 | NCBI WGS metagenome assembly JACCED01 (sample SAMN15323456, study PRJNA562643) | freshwater metagenome | isolation source: river surface water | place: USA:Blue River Watershed | collected 2017-08-19 | reverse complement strand
GAAGAGCAAAAGGAGATTCGCCAAGTGGCAGAAGCGAGGTGTTCATCAATTGCCGATGATGACCTTGATACCTTGGGTTACCACGAATGGCTTGATTCACTAGAGCGTGGCTACGCATCACACCATGCAGGATTACTTCCCGCCTTTAAGGAAGTAGTTGAGGAGCTTTTCTTAAGAAAGCTAGTCAAGATTGTCTTTGCAACAGAAACACTCGCGCTTGGCATCAACATGCCAGCTAGGACAGTGGTTCTTGAAAGGCTCGACAAGTTCAACGGTGAATCTCGAGTCAACATAACGGCCGGTGAATACACCCAGCTCACGGGAAGAGCAGGAAGAAGAGGAATCGACCGGGAGGGTCACTCCGTAGTTCTTTGGGGAGGACAACTTGACCCGAACCTAGTTGCATCCCTGGCATCGAAGCGAACTTATCCACTAAATAGTTCGTTCAAGCCCACCTACAACATGGCGGTCAACCTAATTTCTGCGTTTGGTAAAGAGCGAGCGGCCAAAGTACTTGAAAGATCTTTTGCTCAATTTCAAGCAGATAGATCAGTCGTCGGGTTAGCCCAAGTAATCACAGACAAGGAAAACTCGCTGCATGGTTACGAAAAATCGATGGCTTGCCACTTAGGTGATTTCAGAGAGTACTCCAACCTTCGCAGAGAGATTAGTGATCTGGAGCGAGAGTCCTCCCGGATCAAGAACCGCTCAGGTGCAGATACTCGTCTTACCAAACAGGCTCGAAATGTTGAATCTCAATTAGGGAGATTGCGCAAGGAACTTAGAGCCCATCCTTGTCATCAGTGCTCTGACCGTGAGAATCACGCTAGATGGGGAGAGCGCTATCACAGACTGCGAAAAGAGATTGATCAATCTATTGCCCACCTTGAATCAAGAACCGGCCAGGTCGCCAAAATTTTCGAAAGAATCGTCGAACTTCTAACAGAGCTTGACTACCTAACCCAAGTAAACGGCGAGTATGAGGTGACAAAAGCTGGAGTTCAACTTGGAAAGATATACGGGGAAAGAGATCTCCTGATAGCTCAGTGTTTGAAAAGTGGTGCTTGGAAGAATCTCGATGCAGCCGGTATGGCAACCATGGCTGCTTGTTTGGTTTACGAGGGTAGGGGAGAGGAAGTGGAGCTAGAGCCGAAACTACCACGCGGAGCATTTGCAGACGCACTAGCTGAAACGGAAGAGATTCAAAGACAGCTCCAAGAACTTCAGAGTGAATACCGACTACCAAAAGACCAACGTCTGCAACTTGACATGGCATGGGGTGTTTATCGCTGGGCAACCGGGGCGAGGCTGCAAGATGCACTGAAGCTCACGGGTCTTCTACCCGGTGACTTTATTCGCTGGAGCAAACAGATTATTGACCTGTTGGACCAAATCTCTGTTTCAGCAGATTCTAAAGTTGCTCAGACAAGCTATGAAGCAATCGATTTGGTTAAGCGAGGAATTGTTGCCTACAGCTATTACATCTAGAAATAGGCTGGGTGATATGAGGGAGCTAGCTTGGCGAATACCACTTGGGATAGTGGCGGGGTTGCTTGGCTGGTTTGTCTTCCCGACTGAAAACATTTGGATTCTTGCACCACTAATTCCAATGTTGACCTACCTGGCGGTTTTAGGTTTGCGGTTTTGGCCTGCTTTTCTTGTTGGGTTTCTTTCGGGACAGGTTTTCTACGTCTCTCACATCGAGTGGATTTCTTTGTATCTAGGTCCTATCCCACTTATTGCACTTAGTACAACAGTCTCGATCTATCACGGACTCGGAGCGGGATTAGCGGCTTGGCTTTTCAAGCGAATCGAATTGCAAACCAAGCCAATTGTGCCGTTGGCTCTTTTATTGGCATCAATTTGGACGCTCCGAGAATTTGGTGCCAACAATTTTCCATACGGTGGCTTTCCTTGGTCCAGGCTCGCAATGACTCAATCGGACAGTTTTATGTCGAGCTGGGTTTGGTGGGGTGGGTTGAGTTTGCTGAGCTTTGTGATTGCATTTGTGGGGTCACTGGTCGCCCTACTGGTTCTGGTTAGAAAAGACAGAGGGTACGTAAAACCAGCAATCTTGAGCTTGTTGGCTGCCATTGCTGTGCCACTGGTAACTCCAATTGGGCTAACTACCAATGCTTTGGATGAAAAGTTGATTGCTGCCGTGCAGGGTAATGCCAAAGCAGGACTGTTCTCTCGTGAAGCGCCTGGCACAATTTTGCAAAACCACTTGGATGCTTCTGAGATTGTCAAGCAGAGTGGCAAGCAGATTGACCTATTGGTCTGGCCAGAAAATGCCTCAGACCTTGATCCACTTAGGTCGCCACAAGCGAGAGCAAAAATAAATGCCTTGGCTAACGAACTCAACGCACCATTTGTTTTCGGCACCATTACTAAACGCGGCGAAGAGACATTTAATTCCACAATCTTGTGGCAGCCGAATCTTGGTCCAGTTGATTTCTATGACAAGAAGCAGCCAGTTCCATTTGCAGAATATGCTCCCGATCGTGAATTTTGGCGAATGTTTGCGCCCGAGCTGATAGACATGATTCCGCGCGACTACAGCTTTGGGTCCCGAGATGGAATCTATGAACTCTCTGATTTCACAGCAGGCACCCTAATCTGCTTCGAAATCGCAGAGGACTCCATTCTTAGAGAGTTGACGCTGTCGGGTGCTCAAGTAATTCTGTCGCAAACTAATAATGCCGACTTTGGATACTCTGACGAAACTTTTCAACAAGCCGCGATTGCTCGTCTGCGCGCTATTGAGACTGGAAGGGTAGTGGTGAATATTTCGACCGTTGGCCTTTCCGCAATCTATCTCCCTGATGGATCGGTGTTAAGCGAGGTTGAGTGGTACACAGCTGCCGCAATGATGGAGTCGGTGCCGCTGTACTCCGGCATAACTCCAGGAGTTGTCATTGGTTCAGTATTTGATTGGGCAAATGCAGGAGTGGTCTTTGGCTTCACTGTTTTAGTTGCTCGTAGGAGAAAGCTTTGAAAGCAATCGTTCTAATGCCAACGTATAACGAGGCAGAAACTCTCGAAAAGACTGTTGGTGACCTATTTGAGATTAATCAAAATATTGATTTACTGATTATTGACGACAACTCTCCGGACGGCACAGGGGCTATAGCGGATCGACTTGCAGTTGCTAATCCCAGAATTTCAGTTCTGCATCGACACAAGAAGCGAGGTCTTGGCGATGCCTACATCTCTGGTTTTTACCAATGCCTCGAGAAGCCCTACACGCATCTGGTTGAAATGGATGCCGACGGTTCTCATCGGTCAGAAGACCTACCCAAGCTCTTACGGTCAGCACTTGAATCCGAGCTTGTTATTGGCTCGCGCTGGGTAAGTGGGGGAGAGGTTGCTAATTGGTCCAAGCTCAGACAAGCAATTTCTAGAAACGGAAATAGGTATGCCAGTTGGGCACTGAAAAGCCAAGTTCAAGACATGACATCAGGTTTTCGAATTTATTCAGCAGATTTACTTCGAAGACTTCCTCTTAGTCAAATGCAGGCGCATGGCTACGCATTTCAAGTGGAAATGACTATGCGATCCGAATTAGTCGGCGCAAAAATCGTCGAGGTTCCCATCAGATTTGTTGAAAGGGAAGGGGGGAGTAGCAAAATGAGTTTTTGGATTGTTGTCGAAGCCTTTTTGCTATGCACCCTCTGGGGACTATTTCGCCCTAGGCCGTGAGACGGCCCTCTGCCCTTCGCTTTCGCATATCAGACAAGACTTCCTGTAGTAATTCCTCTAGTTCAGCTTTGCTTCTGCGCTCTAAGACCATGTCATAGTGCGTGCGAGGGCGATCAACTTCGCCAGACTCAAGTTTCTCAAGCTTTTTGCTGCCAACTAGCAGCGCCGTCTGCTGGCATTTTTTGCACTCCCATTCCACAGGAGATTCCGCAGCAAAAGAAAACGTAATTGAAAATTCGTGACCTGCCGGGCAACGATAAGACTCCGAGCGCCGCGCTGCAAGTTCAACGCCATCTTCCCGCTCCATGGATTGTGAGCCAAGTCTCATACCGCGCATTGATTCAGTCATTTGTTCTCCTAGGTAAAGAGAACAAAGTGCTAACTGAGGTAAGTCCCTGTTTTGTGAACTCTCAGGGTTTACCCAGTTTTGAAAAGATCGACTCTGTCGCTGACAATTCCATCTGCTCCGGCGTCAATCAGCTTTTTCATTTCGTTGGGATCATTTATTGTCCAGAAATGGATTTCCGTCTGATGGCGCTTTACTCGATCAATGAAACTCTTCTTAGAGAAATCAACAATTCCGAGACTTGTTGGTACCTGAAGGGCATCGACATGGGCGATGATTGCTTGAAATCCCAAGCCAAAAAAGACGGTGTGGCTAAGCCAGGCGGCCAAAGCAACTGATGCGGAGGCACTGGTTGCTACCGGCTGAGAAAACTTTTTCAAAGCTGATTTCCGGGTTGGATTTGAAAACGAACTAACCAAGACTCGGTTATGGGCTTTGGCATCCTCAATTGCTCTAATGGTTGGGTCAATGGCAATTTTGGTTTTGATGTCTAAATTGAAAAACGCAGTGGGGAAGTGTTTTAGCGCTTCAAAAAGGGTTGGAATTACTCCGTTATTGGCAAGCCGAATTTTCTTGATCTCTTCGAGCGTGAGTTCGGAGATGGCGGCATCAATTCCAGCAACTCTGCGCAGATCGGAATCGTGCAGCAAGACGGCATGGCCATCTTTCGTTGACTGAGTGTCAGACTCTAAGTGAGTTGCTCCATTTTCCAGCGCAGCTTGAAAAGCGGGGATTGTGTTTTCATCAATATTTAGAGGCAATGCCAAACCACGGTGCGCAAACAAGCGAGGTTTAGCCGGAGCGAAATAGTCTGTGGCCAAGCCACCTCCCAGTAGTCTTTAGCGGTGCTTCAGTCTAATTTTGTAATTCGCTTGCTCAAGCTTTATGTCGGCCTGATGATTTATGGTCTTGGCGTTGGATTGACTGTTGATGCCTCAATTGGCATAGCTCCCTGGGATGTGCTAGCTCAAGGAATTAGCTTGCAGTCTGGACTGAGTTTTGGTGTCTCGACCGTTGTTGTTAGTGCAATTGTCCTGTTGCTATGGATTCCGCTAAGGGTCAAGCCCGGCCTTGGAACCATCTCAAATGCCATTTTGGTTGGTTTATTTGCGGATGTAGCGCTGTTCTACCTACCAACTCCGGATGCTTATTGGCAGAAGATTCTTATGTTTTTGCTGGGCATGGTCGTTATTTCATTTGCAACTGGCATGTATATCTCTTGTGGAATGGGTAAAGGTCCTAGAGACGGCCTTATGTTCGGAGTGGCTCAAAAGGCCAAGATTCCATTCTGGATCTCTCGGAGTTCAATTGAGCTGCTGGTGGTGAGTGTTGGATTTCTTCTGGGTGGTCAGGTGCGCGAAGGAACGTTGCTATTTGCCTTGGGGATTGGATACCTGAACCAGTTGGGGCTGCGCCTATTCAGACTTGCTGATAAGGATGGCAGGGTCTAAAAGCCCTAAAACAAAAGCCGAGCGGGGTTCTTCAAGGCTTGACATAAAGCCGATAATAAACATTATGTCAAGTTAGTTTTTCAGCCTGCTCCCCGCCGGGACGTGGGCTTTAGAACTGCTGTGTGGCTGCCGACCACTCAACGAGCTTCTTGTGAGCTCTTCCATCGGCGAGCGCCGCGCGAGTCTTCATTAGTGCGGCCTGGAATCGACTTTCTAATGGTTCTGAGGCTTTGCCAGGATCTTTTGCCAGTTCATAGGCAACTAGCCCCGCAGCGGCGTTGAGAGCCACTACATCGGCAATTTCAGATGCGTTGGGGAAGTCTTCCCCGGCGAAAAGCTTGCTTGCGACAGAGGCGTTGTGGTGAGGATCTCCGCCAACCAAATTCTCAAGTTTTCCGAGGGAAATGCCCAAATCTTGCGGATTTAGGGTCAATTTGGCGATTTTTCCCCCACTCACCTGCCAAATATCAGCCTCAGTGGAGGAAGAAAGCTCATCCAATCCATCTTTTGACCTGAAAACAAGGGCTATTCGACCTCGATTGGCCAGTTCCTGGGCCATGAGTGGCGCAATTGCCTCATTGGCTACCCCTAGCGCTGTTGCGACGGGTTGGGCAGGGTTTGCGAGTGGTCCCAGGAAATTGAAGGTGGTGGGCACTCCCAGTTCCTTGCGAATCGGCGCTACATGCCGCATAGCGGGGTGAAAGACCGGGGCAAAGAAGAAAGTAATTCCGGTCTTTTTGAAGACCTCTGTGACCTGCTGAGGGGCCAAGTCGAGTCGAATTCCAAGGACCTCCAGCATCTCTGAGGATCCGGTCTTGCCAGAGGCTGATCTGGAGCCGTGCTTGAGCACAGGTATTCCACAGCTGGCCAACAGGATTGACGCCATCGAGCTGATGTTGACTGTACCGACTAAGTCTCCCCCGGTTCCAACAATGTCGACGGCATCGCTGCCAGTTTCAAGCAGCAAGGCGTTCTCCAGCATCACATCAACAAGTCCTGCTAACTCTTCAACAGTCTCGCCTTTTCCTCGAAGCGCCAGCATGAAGGCGCCGATCTGCGAAGCAGTTGCTTCACCTGACATGATCTGTCGCATCGCCCAAGTTGCCTGCTCTTTAGCGAGGTCCTCCCCCGCAAGAAGTTGACCTAAGACGAGCGGCCAGGTGATTGTTTGCATTTGCAGAGTCTATTGTCTGAAATTTCGTGCCTGAGTATAAAAATTCGCAAAATCCGCGTAAATTCGGGCATCTTGGCCAATTTCACGGGTTAGAATTTAGCCATGTCAGCTTCCACTTCCGTTGCGCCAATGACCATTCAGCGCCCCAATGCGACCAGTGTGGGTACCATCGTGTGGCTAGGTAGCGAAGTCATGTTCTTCGCGGGTCTTTTCGCGATGTACTTCTCACTTCGCGCCGGTGCTCCTGATTTATGGGCAAACGACACCCAAATCCTTAATGTTCCATTTGCGCTCATCAATACTCTGATTTTGGTGTCAAGCTCTTTCACCGCGCAGTTTGGTGTTTTCGCAGCCGAGCGCATGCAGGCTAAGCGAACTGGCTGGTCCCCTGTCAAGTGGGGAATGGTTGAGTGGTTCTTCTTAACCTATGTTTTGGGTGCGATCTTCGTTTCCGGTCAGGTCTGGGAGTACGCAATGCTGATCAGTGAGGGAATCTCACTGAGCTCAAACTCATATGGTTCAGCGTTTTACATAACAACTGGTTTTCACGCACTGCACGTGACTGGTGGATTAATTGCTTTCCTTCTTGTAATTGGAAGAGCGTACGCTGCAAAGAATTTTGGCCATCGCGAAGCAACAAGCGCGATTGTCGTTTCCTACTACTGGCACTTCGTTGACGTAGTTTGGATTGGTTTGTTCCTAGTGATTTATGTGTTGAAGTAAAAATGGAGAGACAGTTGAACCAAAAACCGATGCGTCGTCGCCCGTGGGCTCTTGGAGTTGTAATTTTCCTTGGGCTGATTTTCTCAGGCGGTGGCTACGCGGTTGCTACGCAAACCTACCAAGCAGAATTTGGATCACCAGAACAAATTTCCGAGGGAAGAAAACTTTTCCTAGCTAACTGTGCTAGCTGTCACGGACTCAACGCAGAAGGTGCTGTCGGTGGTCCTAGCCTGATTGGCGTTGGCGCAGCATCTGTTGATTTCCAGGTTGGAACTGGTCGCATGCCAGGTCAAGCCTCTGGTCCGCAGCTTTACAAAAAGCCAGTGCAGTTCACTGAAGAACAAATTGCAGCAATGGCTGCATACGTTGCGTCATTAGCACCTGGCCCCGCAATTCCAGCAGAAGAATATCTACGAACTGATGGCGATGTCACGCAGGGTGGAGAACTATTCAGAATCAACTGTGCAATGTGCCACAACGCTGTTGGTGCAGGTGGTGCACTTACTGAAGGAAAATTTGCACCAGGGCTTCAGGGTGTAAGCGAAAAGCACATCTATGAAGCCATGGTTACTGGTCCTCAAAACATGCCAGTATTCAGCGATGCAAACCTCACTCCGGAAGATAAGAAGGACATCATTTCTTATCTGAAGTATGTAGAAGAGTTTGAATCCGTTGGTGGATATGAACTTGGTTCGATTGGTCCTGTAGCTGAAGGTCTCTTCACTTGGATATTCGGCCTTGGATTCATTATTGCAATTACCGTTTGGTTGGGAGCCAAGGCTAACTAATGAGTGATCTAGAAAAATACACTTCAGGTAGCGCAACAAATATCGTTCGCCCAATTTCAGACCCAGGTTTGGAACCACACCGCGAGCGAATGACCGACAAGAGTGAGCGTCACGCTCGCAACGCTGAAAAGCAAGTTGCTGCAATGTTCGTTATCAGCATGATTGGTGCTGTCATTGCAGTTTGGGGCTTCTTCGCATTTCCTATTGTCGATGGTGATCTGAGCGCAACTAGAAACAACACTTTCTGGATGGGCATCGGAATGGCGCTGTCTTTGCTAGGTATCGGGTTTGGTGCCGTGCACTGGGCCAAGACACTCATGCCAGACAACGAAGTTTCTGAAGAACGCCATGCTGCCAGAAGCAATGATGAAGCACGTCAGCAAGCGATTGAAATTGTGAAGCTGGCCGATGGTGAGTCAGGATTCACCAGACGCAAGTTGATTCGCAGGACTCTTTATGGAGCTCTAGCATTCTTCCCAATTCCTGCTGTTGTAATTTTCGGTGATCTAGGTCCCGTGGTTGGTGACACACTTAAGAAAACCATGTGGGCACCCGGCACTCGCCTCACACGCGACCCGACCGGTATTCCAATCAAAGCTTCCGAAGTCACAATTGGCTCGGTCTTCCACGTAATTCCGGAAGGCCTTAGTGAACTCGAAGAACACAAGCTGGAGGAAAAAGCTAAGGCTGCAGTTTTGCTCGTGAGAGTCAATCCTGCTGATCTCAAAGAGGATCCAGCCAAGGCATCTTGGAGCTATGACGGCATCGTCGCTTACTCCAAGATCTGTACTCACGTGGGCTGCCCAGTGGCACTTTACGAGCAGCACACGCACCACTTGCTGTGTCCTTGCCACCAGTCAACATTTGACTTGGCGGATCACTGCAAGGTAATTTTCGGACCAGCTTCTCGCCCACTCCCCCAGTTGCCAATCACAGTTGACGACGAAGGGTACTTGGTTGCTCAAAGTGACTTCTTAGAGCCGGTTGGTCCATCGTTCTGGGACATGAGGAAATAGAAAATGACTTCTACCACTGAGCCAAAGACCGCACTAGGTAAAGCAGCGAACTACATTGATGAGCGCCTTACCGTTGGAACGGTTCTAAAGAACTTCGGACGCAAGGTATTCCCCGATCACTGGAGCTTCATGCTTGGTGAAGTGGCGATGTACTCATTCGTGATTCTGATCATTTCCGGAACATTCTTGACATTTTTCTTCCAGCCTTCAATGGCTCACACCTATTACGACGGAAGCTATGCGCCGCTAAAAGGCGCGGAGATGACAGTCGCTTACGCATCTTCTCTCGACATCAGCTTTGATATTCGTGGTGGTCTTCTGATGCGTCAGGTTCACCACTGGGCCGCTTTGGTATTTGTGGCTGCTGCTGGGCTGCACATGCTGCGTGTGTTCTTCACAGGTGCTTTCCGCAAGCCACGTGAGTTGAACTGGGTTGTTGGATTCTTGCTGTTTGTGCTGGGCATGGCAGCTGGATTCACCGGCTACTCACTGCCAGATGACCTACTCTCCGGAAACGGTCTGAGAATCATCGATGGAATGATCAAGGGTGTTCCAGTAATTGGACCTGCCATCTCAGCTGGTCTCTTTGGTGGCGAATTCCCTGGCACTGAAGTAATCGCACGCCTTTACAGCTTGCACATCATGATTATCCCGGCGCTGATTATTGCGCTGCTGGCTCTGCACCTAATGATGGTGGTTGTTCACAAGCACACCCACTACCCAGGACCAGGTCGCAGTGATGCTAACGTTGTTGGCTACCCGCTAATGCCGGTTTATGTAGCTAAGGCTGGTGGATTCTTCTTCCTAGTCTTTGGTGTTATCGCAGCTATTTCAGCGACCTTCACTATCAACCCAATTTGGAACTATGGACCATACGACCCATCCCCTGTATCAGCGGGTACACAGCCAGACTGGTACATCGGCTGGTTAGACGGAGCTCTTCGTCTCGCACCAGGGCACATGGACGTTGCAATCTTTGGCTACGTGATTCCAATGGGAGTCATGCTGCCAATCATTATTTCTTTGGTATTCCTAGCTCTGGTTGCTGCCTACCCATTCATTGAAGCTTGGGTAACTGGCGACAAGCGCGAGCACCACGTCTTAGATCGCCCAAGAAATGCCCCAACCAGAACCGCTATCGGTGCTGCTGGTGTGACCTTCTATGCGATCCTCTGGGCTGGTGCCTCGACCGACTTGATTGCAATCTTCTTCCAGATGTCGCTGAACCACGTTCTAACGGCAATGCAGATCATGTTGATCCTTGGTCCGATCCTGGCTTACTGGATTACCAAGCGCACCTGTCTATCGCTTCAGCGCAAAGATCGCGAGATTGTCCTACACGGCCGCGAAACAGGTCGAGTTGTTCGCTTGCCGCACGGAGAGTACATCGAAGTGCACGAGCCGGTTGACAAGTATGAACTTTGGAAACTGGTTGACTTCAAGGATTACGAGCCGATCATGCCGAGACCAAATGAGAACGGCAAGATTACGCTTGGAACCAAGATTCGTGCAGCTCTTTCAAGAATCTACTTCGAGGACCGGATTGCTCCAGTTTCGAAGGCTGAATACGAACTTGCTCACTCCGAGCACTCCCCTGCGATTGAGGACAAGCCAAAGCGTAAGCCGAAGGCGCTCAAGAGCAAGCGCTAAAAACGTCAAAAGAAAATGCCCCGGAGAAATCTGGGGCATTTTTATTTGAAGTCTGCCTCGGCTACTGGCTTTACTTGGGCTCGGCGCCCAGGTAGTTGATAGGACATGAAATTGGTGTTCTGCTCATCGATCACTCTCGGCGCATCGACTATGAAGCCATTCCATTCGAAACTCGCAGCGGTGTGAGCATCTTGCAACAAGGTCACGTCATATCCGAGTTCTAAAGCGGAGTG
>JACCED010210065.1_pt1 | contig 11086 bp, 10 predicted proteins | sample 7455021 | NCBI WGS metagenome assembly JACCED01 (sample SAMN15323456, study PRJNA562643) | freshwater metagenome | isolation source: river surface water | place: USA:Blue River Watershed | collected 2017-08-19 | reverse complement strand
TGCAGCAAGTGCTACTACTCCCCAGCGGCCGAGAAGTTTCTTCTTCATTCGGTATTTCTCCTTTTGTTTATTTGAGTGATCACTCGTTTACTCAACGGCCTATCTTGTTGGAGCGGACCTTTTGCGACTCTCTTGGAGCCCCACACGATCCTCTCTCAACAAGCTGTACATCGACCATTGAATGCTCAGGTGGGGTATGAACCCCGTCATTGAGATGCTTAATCATCAGCTCCATCGCCTGCGACCCCTGAAGGCGCGCATCTCGAGCGATGACTGTAAGTGGTGGATTAATAAGTTCAGCAAATTCAAGATCATCGAAACCAATAATTGAGATCTGCTCTGGAACGCTGACGCCACGATCACCAAGTGCATGTAACGCTCCGATTGTCATCAAGTTATTGGCGGTAAAGACAGCGGTAGGCGCATCATCGCGCTCAAGGAGTGAGCACATCGCCGCATATCCCCCGGCTTCGCTGAAGTCAGATTCAATAAAGTATTGATCGCCGAGGTTGGCCTTCTTGAGGGCTGCTCGATAGCCATCTGCGCGACGCTTTCCTGGGGTCGTGCTCAGAGGTCCGCTAATCATTGCAATCTTCTTATGGCCGTGGCTGATCAAATAATCAGTTGCAAGCTGTGCGCCTTTAACGTTATCTGTAAGTACAGAGCTAAATTTCTCACCGTCTTGAGTCACGCGATCGACAAAGACAATCGGTAATCCAAATTGGCTGAAGAAGGATGGGCCTTGCTCATCTTCAGTAAGTGGAGCCATGATCACCCCATCGACGCGACCAAAGAGTTGACTCAGTGCCTTCTCTTCGCGTTCACGGGAGTCACCTGTGTTGACCAGAAGAATCATCCGATCGTCACCGACTGCACCTTCAGCACCTTCAACAATTGAGGCAAAGAATGGATTAGTAATATCGGGTACAACGATTGCAACGATTCCAGTGCGACCAGACTTTAGATTTCGAGCTGCAGCACTTGGGCGATAATTTAATTCAATGATTGCTTCGCGAATCTTCTCTTCATTGCGAACAGTAAAACCGCTGAGATAGCGCGAGATTGTTGCTACTGAAACACCAACGCGTTTTGCAACGTCAGTGATTGTGACAGTAGACAATGCCGGCCTCCTTGTCGCTAAAAATCATTACTGAGAACGATTGCAGATAACCTATATCGTGGAGTACATTGCCGTCTAGAGCGTTTACAGTTTATTTCTACGTGTCGTAAGGAGCCTTTATGTCAGCGCAACCACACGTTGTTGTAGTTGGAAGCACAATGATCGACATGGTTGCTTATGTAAAGAAAGTTCCCAACGCAGGTGAAACAGTTATTGGTGATTCATTTGCACTTGGTTTTGGCGGCAAGGGTGCCAACCAAGCAGTGATGGCAAGACGTTTAGGTGCAACAGTCTCTATGGTCAACACTCTTGGCGATGATGTATTCGGAGACACTACTCTCTCTAATTTCCAAGAGCAAGGAATAGACGTAACGTTTGTATCACGAGCGCCTGGAGCCAGTGGTGTCGCTCCAATCTGGGTAGAACCCGATGGAACCAATCGAATTATCTGTGTGCCGGGTGCAAATAATGCAATGACTCCCGCAGAGGCTAAATCTGCACTTGAGACTTTACAGGGGTATCAAATTGTGATTGGACAACTAGAGATCCCCCAAGAGGTCACAATTGCAGCATTTAAGACAGCTCATAAATTTGGAGCGATCACGATTCTCAATCCCGCACCATTTGCACCAATCTCTCCAGAGCTGATTGCAGAAAGTGATTGGATCATTCCAAATGAAAGTGAATTTGCGGGAATGCATCCAGATGGTTTGGAGCCAACAAGTGATGAAATCATTCTTCAATTAGCGGCGACGTTAAATACACGATTTGCCGTCACGCTTGGTGAGAAAGGCGCAGCATTTACCACCCGTGATGGAAAGGTCCATCGCGTCAGCGCACCCGTGGTCACAGCGATCGATACAACAGGGGCAGGAGATGCATTTGTGGGCTCATTCTCTGTTGGATTGGCCCAAGGAATGGCTGAAGATCAGGCTATAGCCCTTGGTTGCGCCTGTGCCTCCGATAGTGTCACTAGACTTGGCACTCAATCTTCATATCCAACACCGGTACAGGCGCAAGAGATTCTTAGAACGATCACCTTGCAATAAAGCAACAATATAGAAAGTAGGGGAACTTCCTGTGGCAGATTCCAGTTTTGACGTAGTCTCCAAGATTGATCGCATGGAGCTAGATAATGCAATCAACCAGGCGATCCGTGAGATTGATACCCGTTTTGACTTTAAAAATACCGGCGCCAAGATTGAGCTTGTCGGCGAGAAGATCAATATCGAGGCAGATACTGAAGAGCGCGCTAAGGCAACTCTTGAGGTAGTTAAAGATAAGTTGATCAAGCGCGGAGTCTCGCTTAAGCATATTGATCCAAGTGAGCCACAACTTTCAGGAAAGATCTACAAGATCTCCTGTCCACTCAAAGAGGGTATTTCCACAGAGAATGCCAAGAAGATTGCCAAGTTCTTACGCGATGAGGGTCCAAAGTCGGTAAAGAGCCAGATTCAAGGCGATGAATTACGCGTCACAAGTAAGAGCCGTGATGATCTACAGGACAGTATTGCAATGATTAAAGAAGCCAAATGGGACTTTGCCGTTCAGTTTGTTAACTTCCGGTAGATATTAGCTATTGATGACCGAGGATAAGGCGAAGGTCCGAAGCCTTGGCCTACTCTTTGGAGTTAGTGCATACACACTCTGGGGGCTCTTCCCGATTTATTGGCCGCTACTCAAGCCAGCTAATCCACTAGAAATCGTCTCACATCGCGCTGTCTGGACTTTAGTCTTCTGTTTCATCATCTTAAGTCTTACCAAGACCTTGTCATCAACTCTTGCGATCTTAAAGCGCCCCAAGATTGTTGCTGGTCTCTTTCTAGGCTCTCTTCTTATCTCCATTAACTGGATCATCTATATCTATGCAGCAAATACTGGCCATGTAGTTGAAGCATCACTTGGTTATTACATCAACCCGATTGTCGTTATCGCCACCGGCGTTATCGTCTTAAAAGAGAAGATGCGTCCCTTGCAGTGGGCGGCAGTTGGCATAGCGACGCTCGGCGTTGTTGTTCTGACAATTGACTATGGCCGTCTTCCTTGGATTGCACTCGGCTTGGCTTTTTCATGGGGAAGTTATGGGCTAGTCAAGAAGAAGTTAGGACTTGGCGCACTTGAAGGGCTCTCTATCGAGACCTTGCTCTCAAGTGGTGCCTACCTTGGATATCTCATCTGGCTTGGAAATTCTGGCGATGGTCAATTCCTCAACTCATGGAAGATCACTCTCTTATTGATTGGCGGGGGCGCTGTCACAGCAATCCCGCTACTCCTCTTTAATGGTTCAACAAATCGCCTGCCACTTACCTTGATTGGTCTCTTGCAGTACATCACACCGACAATTCAATTCTGCATTGGGGTCTGGTATTACAACGAGGATATGCCTGGAGCTAGATGGGCGGGTTTTCTGATTATTTGGGTTGCGCTGATAACTCTCGCCTTTGATTTGATTAAATCAGGCAGATCTATCGATCACAGCATCACATAACGAAAAGAGCGCACCTGTTGCATCGTTAACGGGAAGTGGACCCAAGAGTGAGCGAGCTTCTTTAGCAATTGCCAAGAGCTGTTCGCGTGATTGCTCAAGTGCTGGATGAACTCGTAGAGCGCCTAGAACCTGATTAACAACTGCCTGATCTTCAATGGGTTCCTTAAGGAGCTCTTGAATTTCACGATCTGCAGGATTGGTTGACTTCATCACGTTGAGCGTGACAAGAGTTGGTACGCCTTCTTTAAGATCTGTGCCTGGTGTCTTGCCAGATTCTTTTGAATCACTTGCAATATCAATGACATCATCTGCTAATTGAAAGGTGATGCCGATCTTCTCGCCGAAAACAGCGAGTGAATCAATATACTCACGTGGAGCACCTGCCAGCATCGCACCAAATTGAGCACTTGCTGAAATCAGAGAACCTGTCTTATCGCTGACAACATTGAGGTAATGGGCCAGTGGGTCTTCACCTTGAGCAGGCCCCTGCGTCTCCATAATCTGACCAATAACAAGGCGTTCAAATGTCTGGGCTTGTAGATGGACAGCGGCCGGACCAAGATCTGCCAACAAATCTGAGGTGCGGGCAAAGAGATAATCACCGGTCAGAATTGCCACGGTATTTCCCCAGCGATTATTTGCACTCTGAACACCGCGACGAAGTGGAGCTTCATCCATTACATCATCGTGATACAACGTTGCAACGTGTGTAAGTTCGCAGACAACTGCAGCTTCGATAATTCCGTTCGCCTTTGGATCGCCAAAGTGTGAGCAGATTAAGGTCAGCAGCGGGCGTAGTCGCTTGCCTCCTGCCTCAACAAGATGACGTGACGTCTCAACGACTAGAGGGTATTTTCCTTCAATCTGTTTGCGTAGGAGCTCTTCGACCTGCGCCATGCGCTCTGCAAGGTCTGCCTCAAGGGCGGGTGCGAGGTCTGGAATTCCGAAAGATGCCATCAGCGGATAAACGATGCTGTCTCGGCGATGTAATCAAGTACTGGTGCTGGGAATACTCCGAGAAGCACGGTAATTGCCACCGAGACGATAATTGAGATGCGTGTGTAGATCGAAGGAATAGCCACACTTGTTCCATCATCGACTGCATCCTTAAAGAACATCAAGACAATAACGCGGATGTAGAAGAAGGCTGCGATTGCAGATGAGAGAACACCTGTAATGAGAATTGCAGTATTTCCACTCTCGTAGGCTGCAGAGAAGATTGAGAATTTTCCAACAAAACCGCTTGTTAGAGGGATACCTGCAAAGGCAAGGAGAAGGAAGGCAAAGGATGTTGCAATCCATGGTGAACGCTTTCCTAGCCCTGCCCAACGATTGAGGTCAGTAACCTCACCTGATGAGTCGGTAACGAGCGAGACGATTGCAAAAGCGCCGACTGTGGCAGCGCCATATGCAAAGAGATAGAAGATCGTTGCATCAAGGCCGGCCTTATTGAGTGCGATCACACCAGAGAGTAAGAATCCTGCGTGTGCGATAGATGAGTAAGCGAGCATACGCTTCACATCGCGCTGGGCGATTGCAACAAGTGAACCAAAGACCATAGTGATCAATGCGATTGTTGTCAGAAGTGGACGCCACTGCCAGACATCTGCAGCAAATGCTACGTAGAAGATACGGAGCATCGCACCAAAGGCGGCAACCTTTGTTGCAGCTGCCATAAATGCAGTAACGGCAGTGGGTGAACCTTGATAAACATCAGGAGTCCATGAGTGAAATGGAACAGCGCCTACTTTAAAGAGAAGACCAACGCTGATGAAGGCAATACCGATAAGAAGGAAGACATCGTTAGCCGCTCCTCCTGTGATCGCTGCTGCGATTCCTGCAAAGGTAATTGAGTCGGAGTATCCATAGAGGTAGGCAATTCCAAAAATGAAGAATGCTGAAGAGAATGCGCCGAGCAAGAAGTACTTAAGCGCTGCTTCTTGAGAGACCAAGCGGCGACGTCGCGCCAAACCTGCCATCAGATAGAGAGGCAATGAGAGAACTTCAAGGGCTACAAAGAGTGTGATCAGATCAGTTGCAACCGGGAAGATCATCATTCCGGCGATTGCAAAGAGCGTCAGCGGATAAACCTCTGTGACGCGAATATTTGCAGCCTGTGCCTGACGTTCTTCATCTGAACCTGGCGCTGCACTGGGAACAGCAGCAAATTTATCGCTATCTGCAAGAAGCAAAATTGCGATCAAGGCGATGATGAGAACGCTGCCCTGCAGAAGGTATCCGGCGCCATCGAAGGTAATTGAATCCATTGCTGCCTTGTTGGAGTAAACCCCACGTGTACGAATCAGCGCAGCCAATGAAAGTACAAGAGCGGCGATTGAGATAAAGAGCTGGGCTGAAGCGCGGGCTTTGCGTGGGGCAAATGCCTCGACTAGAACTCCAATGAGCGCACCGCCTAGAACTATCAGGATAGGAGCGATAAGGCCGTAGCTAAAGGTTGGGGTAATAAATGTAACCATTTACTTTCCTCCATTCATTGTCGGTGCTGGATCGCTATATCCCTGCTGGCTGATGATGTGCGCAGCTGCTGGGTTAATAATGTTAAGCAGTGGAGTTGGATAGAAACCAAGAACGACGATGATCGCAATCACTGGAGCGATGGCGACCTTCTCGCGGAGATTTAAATCGGTGAGATTTTCATTGCCCGGAGTTGTTGGACCGTGGAGCGCGCGTTGTACAGGAATCAAGATATACAAGGCGGCAAGAACGATTCCAAAGGTCGCGATAATCGCTGCAACTGGATATCGAGTAAAGGTGCCGACAAGAACGAGGAATTCGCTGACGAAGCTAGAAAGCCCCGGAAGGGCCAAGCTCGAAAGACCTGCGATGAAGAAGCTCCATGCCATGATCGGAGTAATGCGCTGCAAGCCACCGAAGTCTGCAATCGTTGAAGAGCCGCGACGAGCGACCATCCAACCTGCGACCAAGAAGAGAGCTGCAGTAGAGAATGCATGGTTAAACATGTAGAGCGTTGCACCGGCCTGGGCTTGAGTTGTCATCGCAAAAATACCGAGGGTGATGAAACCAAAGTGTGAGATTGATGTATATGCAATAAGGCGCTTAATATCTTTTGCACCGATTGCAAGAAATGCTCCGTACAAGATCGAGATCAATGAGAGAACGATGATGATCGGAGTAAAGGTCTTGCTCGCATCAGGAAAGATGGAGAGGCAGAATCGGATCATTCCGTAGGTTCCGACCTTGTCGAGTACGCCTAAGAGCAATACAGAACTTCCCGCAGTTGCACTCTTTGCCGCATCTGGAAGCCAGGTGTGGAATGGCCAGAGCGGAGCCTTAATTGCAAATGCGATAAAGAAGCCCAAGAAGAGAATGTTCTGAGTTGTTCCACTCATCGATGTGTGAAGCTCTGAGAGCTTGGTGATATCAAAGGTGTGACCGCCATTGTTTCCAGAGATCACATAGAGCCCGATGATTGATGCGAGCATCAAGAGACCACCGAAGAGGCTGTAGAGAAGGAACTTCACAGCAGCTGCTGCACGCTCTCCACTGCCATACCCACCAATAAGGAAGTAGACCGGAATAAGCATCGCTTCAAAGAAGACATAAAAGAGGAAGAGATCTGTTGCGGCAAAGACACCGATCATCATGGTCTCAAGTACGAGAATCAAGATGTAGAAAGTCTTCACACCCCAGCGTCCGCCCTCAGATTCATTCCAACCCGCAAGGATCACAATCGGAGCAAGGATTACAGACATCAAGATAAGAACGAGAGCGATTCCATCTACGCCGACTGCCCAGTTGATGGCAAAGGATGGAATCCATGAGTAACTCTGTCTAAATTGAAGTGCGGTGTTATCGACATCAAAAGAGAGAGCCTTCACGATTGTGGCAACGGCGACAACGATGGTTGTTGCAAGAGCAATCTGCTTGACCAATGTGGTTCGCGCTGCAGGTATCGCTGCGATGAGGGCTGCTCCGATGAGTGGAAGGAGCATGATCATTGTGATTGTCATTATTGAGTCACCACCCAAATCGCGGTAAGCAGAGCCAGCGCTCCGACAAAGATAAGTGCTGCATAGGCACGTACATATCCGGTCTGTGTACGGCGAAGAGTCGAGCCAGATTCAATGGCCATTGAACCAACTCCGCGCACAGCGCCGTCGATGACTGTCTCATCCATTGCAACGAGGCCTCGAGTAATCGCCTGACCAGGTTTCATGAAGAGTGTCTCGTTGAGCGAATCCTGACCTAGGTCGTTACGGACAAAGCGAGTTGCCCAAGAGACTTCCGTTGGAGCAACTGGTGCAACTTCCTTGAAGTAATACTTCATGAGTGCAATAGCAACTCCGATAGCAACCATTGTCAGCGCCAGGGCCGAGACAACAATTGGTGGCACTAGTTCTTCGTGATATCCGTGATCATGGAAGAGTGGGGCAAGCCAATTCTTAAAAGTATCGTTGCGATAGAGCAATAACCCTGATGTCACAGAGCCAATAGAGAGAATCACCATTGGAATCCACATCAACGCTGGAGATTCGTGCGGATGTGCATTCTCATCCCAACGAGGTTTGCCCGTAAAAGTTAAGAGCATTACACGAGTCATATAGAAGGCGGTGATTGCTGCACCAATGAGGGTCAAACTTCCGAGAATAATTCCCTTTGCGCCCCCGGCGTTAAGTGCGGTCTCGATGATCATATCTTTTGAGTAGAAGCCAGCAAATGGCGGTACTCCAAGAATTGCTAAGTAACCCAAACCAAAGGTAATAAAAGTAATCGGCATAAATTTACGAAGTCCACCGTACTTGCGCATATTGACTTCATCGTTCATGCCATGCATGACCGAACCCGCACCAAGGAACATGCTCGCCTTGAAGAATCCGTGGGTAAGCAAGTGCATGATTGCATAGGCATAACCAGCTGGGCCAAGACCAGATGCAAGAATCATGTAACCGATCTGAGACATCGTTGAAGCAGCAAGTGCTTTCTTGATGTCATCTTTTGCCATGCCGATGATGGCACCGAAGATCAGCGTGATGGCACCGACGATGACCACCATGAGTTGCGCAGTTGGCGCGGCATCAAAGACAAAGTTTGAGCGGACGATCAAGTAGACACCTGCGGTCACCATTGTTGCGGCGTGAATAAGCGCCGATACCGGAGTAGGTCCGGCCATCGCATCGCCAAGCCATGCCTGCAATGGGAACTGGGCAGATTTACCTGCAGCAGCAATTAACAACATGATGCCCATCGCTGTCAGCGCAGGAGTACCAGCGCGCTCAACCGATTCCTTCACGCCTTCAAATGAGACTGTTCCCATCGTTGCAAAGGCGATCATGATTGCAAAAGAGAGACCCATATCGCCTACGCGGTTCATCACAAATGCCTTCTTTGAGGCAGTTGCATATGCAGGCTTTTGATTCCAGAAGCCAATAAGTAGGTATGAGGCAAGACCAACGCCTTCCCAACCAACATAGAGGTTGAGATAAGAGTTTCCAAGAACCAACAACAACATCGATGCAACGAAGAGGTTGAGGTATGCAAAGAAGCGGCGGCGGTTTGGATCGGTTGCCATATATGAAATTGAGTAGATGTGGATCAGTGTTCCAACACCGGTAATCAAAAGTACAAAGCTAATGGAGAGCTGATCAAGTAAGAGCGCGGCATCTACATTGAAGTCGCCAACTTTGATCCATGAGAAAAGAACCTGCGTCAGCGCGCGCTCTTCGGTTGGGCGATCTGTCATCGCAAAGAAGTGGGCTAGACCAAGGGCAAATGATCCCGCTGACATCGCTGTTGCAAGGAGATGTCCCCACTTATCAGCCTTGCGACCCATGAGAAGGAGGAAGAGTGATCCAAAGAGTGGCAGAGCAATGAGGTAGACGAGCGAGCTTGAGGTAACCATTGTTATCGCTTCAACAAACTAGCATCATCGATAGATGCCGATCGGCGTGAGCGATAGATCGCCACGATAATTGCCAGGCCAACTACAACTTCGCAGGCAGCCACAACCATCGTAAAGAAGGCAACAACTTGTCCGTTGAGGTTTCCATTGAGACGAGAGAATGTGACGAGCGTGAGGTTTGCAGCGTTGAGCATGAGCTCGATACACATAAAGACAACGATCGCGTTGCGACGAACCACAACGCCAACTGCGCCGATTGTAAATAAAAGGGCAGCGAGGTAGAGGTAGTTATATGGATTCACTTACTTCTCCTCTTTAATCGTTGGATCTACAACATCGAGCTGGAACTTTGCAGAATCGATTACATCGCCACGAGCCTTGAGTGTGGCTGAAATTGAAGTAGGTGCAGGAGTTCCATCTGGAAGTAGCGCTGGAACATCGACTGCATTGTGAAGTGCGTAGACGCCTGGACCTGGAAGGCCGGCAGCATCGCTAAGTGAGCCAGTACGAAAACGTGCGATCGCTTGTTCGCGCTGTGTAGGGCGATGATTGGTGCGCTGGTGGTGAGCAAGAACCATGGCACCAACTGCTGCAGTAATTAGCAGGGCTGAAATTACTTCAAATGGGAAGACATAGTTTGAGAAGAGGAGAACGGCGATACCTTCAACGTTTCCATCTTCATTGGCAATATCTAGTCCAAGGTAGGAACGACCTAGCGTTGCTCGCCCGATAAGTGCGATCATCAAACCACCAAAGCCAAGGGCTGCAGTGATTGCAATCCAACGAAGACCCTTGATTGTCTCGACGAGTGAATCAGAGGCATCGACACCAACGAGCATCAAGATAAAGAGGAAGAGCATCATCACTGCGCCGGTGTAAACGACGATCTGCACAATTCCAAGGAAGAGCGCACCTTGAGCAATATAGAAAATAGCCAGAGTAACCATGACCCAGGCGAGCAAGATTGCTGAGTGAACAGCCTTCTTAACAAGGAGCATGCCAAGGGCGGCGATTACAGAAAGTGGCGCTAATACCCAGAAGAGGACAGCCTCTGGCGTTGCAATTTCCAACATTACTTGGAGCCTCCTTCCTGCACTTGATTGGCTTGTGAAGGATGAGCACTTTTCACATCACCGTTGTAATAATTTGTATCGTTCATACCTGGATACATTGGGTGTGGAGGTTGCAACATTCCAGCGCGAAGTGGAGCTAAGAGATCTTCCTTTTCGAAGATCAACTTTTCGCGTGAAGAATCTGCCAATTCATATTCGTTGGTCATTGTTAATGCGCGAGTTGGGCAAGCCTCAATGCAGAGACCGCAGAAGACACAACGCAAGTAATTGATCTGATAGACCTTGCCGTAACGCTCTCCGGGAGACATCTGGTTATCAGGAGTGTTATCTGCGCCTTCAACAAAGATCGCGTCTGCAGGACATGCCCATGCACAGAGTTCGCATCCGATGCACTTCTCAAGTCCATCTGGGTGGCGGTTGAGTTGGTGGCGACCATGGAAGCGCTCTTCAGTAGGAGCCTTCACATCAGGATAAGCAACGGTGAGGTTCTTCTTAAACATAGAGCGGAAGGTGACCCAGAAACC
>JACCED010527308.1_pt1 | contig 11088 bp, 7 predicted proteins | sample 7455021 | NCBI WGS metagenome assembly JACCED01 (sample SAMN15323456, study PRJNA562643) | freshwater metagenome | isolation source: river surface water | place: USA:Blue River Watershed | collected 2017-08-19 | reverse complement strand
GGTCGTGAAGTTCGCCTGTGCTTTTTGCTGCTGCGAGGGCGCGGATGGCGGCGCGGGCTTGGGCCGCCGCTTGCTGGCGTGGCGTGCTGTGCAGGGCTCGGCGCAGGCCCGCAATCAGGAGACCTAGCGCGGCCAATCCTCCGGCAGTGAGTGCGGCGTTTTTGAGCGCCGGTGTTGCGCCCTCGGCGAGGAGCCGGGATGCCGCGTCTTTTACTTCTGAAGGGGTCTTGAGAAGGCTGGTGGCGAGGTCTTCCGGTGGAGGTACATTTTCAGGCGGACGCGTGTTTGCAGGGGCGGGCTGCGGTTCGGGTGTGGGAGGTGGTGCACCCGTCACTTCGAGGCGGCGCGCATCGCTGGACTTGGTAACATACGTTCCTGTAGCGGGATCGAAGTAGCTCAGCACAAACACGGGGGCGACGGTTTTCGCCTCTTCGGGCACCAGTGCGAGTTCGAAGGTTTTGGTGCCGGTGCGCGCGATTTCGTCGGCTTTTTGGAAGTTCGTGGAGGGAGGGTAGGGTCTCCAGCCCTTTGCGTCTTGAAGCGGCGGAAGGTCGACGCGATCGAAGTTTCCTTCACCGGAAATGTGCACGGTGGAGGTGACGGGGTCGCCGAGTTTGACGCTGTCCGGTTTGGACGTGGAACGGATTTCGAAGCGGCCGATGGCGCCTCGGAAGGAGTCTGGTCGGTTGGAGGTTGGGAGCTCGATGATGTCGATGGTTTTCTCTTTGGACGTGAGGTGGCGCTCAGCCATGGCAGAAGTGCTTCCGGCGAATGCAGCTGCGAACGGGTCGTTGCCGAAGATTTCCTCAAAAGTATTGCCGCCGCCCCGCCCCTTTCTCGAGGTTTGCATCGTGACGAGAGAGCGCACAGGGGGGAGTTTGATTTTTCCGGAACGGATGGGCGTCAAGGTGGTGCGGAACGTTGCGATGTCGAAGGCGCGTCCGCCGATGTCCTGTTGATGTTGAAAGGGTTGGGTGACGGGGCCTCGAGTGAAGTTGTCCGTCTCGAACTCGGGCATCCGAAGCGGTTTCCAGCGGATTTCCGAGGGGACGCAGAGGTTGATGTTCACCGGAATATTTTCGCCGACGTAGAGTGGCCGGTCGGGAAACTCGACTTCGATGAATGCGCCGTTGTTCGGTTCGGGGGTCCCATTTTTACCCGGCTCCTGAACGCGGAGTGTCACTTTGGGTGTTTGATAGGTGGTTCCATCGATTTGCACGGCGATGGGTGCGACCTCGATGTCGCCGGTCTTTTGCGGAATGGCCTGAAATCGGTGGGTGAGCGTGACCGACATTTGGAAGTTGTTGATGACAGTGCTCATCTGAGGCCCGACGTACCGGAACTGGATTCCGTCTGCCGACGGAAGCGGGGGGTTCCCTTGGTTTCGGTTGGTGCCGCTGATGATCACGTTAAACTCCACCGGCTCGCCCAATACCGTGGTCGCGGGGTTGAAGCCCGCATTCAGCGAGATCCCCTGCGCGAGTAGCGATGGGGTCAATGCGCCCGCGAGGAGGATCAGCGCGGCTCCCACGAGAGCCGTCAGGAGGCGTCGAAGCGGACTTGGCACTGTCAGCAGTTGCGGCGTCATGGGTTACCAGTTTTTGAACGTGCGCGCTTTTCCGTCGCGACGTTGCTCGGGATTGAGAAGTTGGACTCGGCGTTCTTCCGCGCGGAGTGCGTCGATCAGGGCTTGGGCCTGCTGCGGGGTCATGCGAAGGACGCCGCCCGTGCCGCCTTCGCCCTCTTGCTGTTCGCTGGGTTCACCCTGCGGTTGGGCGTTTTCGGCACCTTGCTGCGGCTCGGACTTGAGCTCGCCCTTGTCGCGTTTTTCGACCTCTTGTTTCTGCGCTTCTTGATTGGAACCGTCGGCATCCTTCTGGTCCTTGCCTGATCCGTCTTTCTCCTCCTTGCGTTCGCTTGGACCGTTTTTGGATTTTTGCTCGTCTTTGCCGTTCTCGGATTTTTCGCCTTTATCTTCGCCGTTCTCTTTTTGGTCGCCGGACTTATCCGATTTTTTGGAATCCCCTTTCTTCCCGTCCTTGCTGTCTGATTTGTCGGGGGAGCCTTCTTTGTCGTCGCCTTCGTTCCCGTCCTTTTCGTCCTTGGACTGGTCGTCTTTGTTTTTGTCCTGCTTGTCCTTGTTTTTGTCTTTGTCCTTGCTGCTCTTGCTCTTGTCCTTTTGCTCGTCGAGTTTTTTGAGGAACTCGCGGACTTTCTCGGCGTTTTCTCGGGCTTGTGAGAGGTCGGGATCGAGGCGGAGGGCTTCTTCGTATTGGGTGATTGCGTTTTCGAGTGCGGGGCGATCGGCGCTGCGGCGGTTGGAGGTGGCGAGCTTCACGAGGCTGTTGCCGATGTTGTAGCTCGCTTTCGAGCGGAAGGCGGGGCTTTCGCTTTGGAGGGCGCGTCCGAACAGGTCGACGGCTTCGGCGAACGAGCCTTTTTGGTACGCGGAGGTTCCTGCGTTGTAGGCGTGCTCGGGCGATTCTGGGTGCGTTTCGCGATCGGCGTCGAAGACACGTTTCGCCTCATCGAAATCACCCTTTTGGTAAGCATCCAATCCGGCGCTGGTGGCGGCCTGTGTTTTGGGGATGAGGGCAGCGGCGGCGAGGAGGGCGACGATTGCGGGCGCGCGGTTGACGGGTGAGGTTGAGCGGGTCATGGCGGTGGAGGTTTCCTTGCGACGTTCCGACAGCAAGAGACTGAGCAGGAGGAGTGCGAGTGCAGGGCTGACGAACCATTCGAAGCGGTCGATGGCCTGTCGTTGTTCGTGGGTTTGGCCCATGGTTTCTTCCATTCGCGAAATGCCGTCTTCGGCGACGCGGCGCATCTCGGGCGGGCCGGAGCGGAGGCGTTGGTAGAAGCCGCCGGTGGCTTCCGCGATGGCTTTCATTTTGGCTTCATCGAGGGCGGATTTCACGATTTGTCCGTCGGGTCCGCGGACATATTCCACGCCGCCGTTGGGGGAGGGGACGGTGAGGATGGTGCCTTCGGGGGTGCCGATGCCGAGGGTAAAGATGCGGATGCCTTCTCCGTCCTTTTTGAGGGTTTGAATGACGTCATTTTCGAGGTCTTCGCCGTCTGAAATAATGACGAGTGCGTGGAGTGAACCCTCTGCTTGTTTGAACGCGCGTTTGGCTTCTTGAACTGCTGCGGTCACGTTGGTTCCTCCGAGGGGGATGATTTCGGTATCCAGTTCTTGGATACAGGTTTTCACGGCGGAATGATCGGAGGTGATGGGGGCTTGGAGGAAGGCGCTGCCTGCGAAGGCGAGGAGGCCGACGCGATCGCCGGGGAGGAGTGAGATGAGGTCTTCCGCCGCCATCTTTGCGCGCAAGAGGCGGGAGGGGGCGATGTCGTTTGCCAACATGGAGCGGGAGACATCGATCGCGAGGAGAACGTCTCGCCCGCTGGTTTGGATGCTGGTGACGCGTTCGCCCCAGGTGGGGCGTGCGAGGCCGAGGATGCCGAGGGTCAGCGCAGTGAGGAGGAGGAGGTGCTTTGCGGTTCGGCGCCGACGGCTGACGCTGGCGGTGAGGCGGTCGAGGAGCCGGAAATCGACGAGTGCGGCGAGTCGGTTGCGGTCGCGTTTTGCGAGTGTGCTGGAGAAAGCGGCGAGCGCTACGGGGAGGAGGAGCAGCCAGAGGAATGCTGGGGATTGGAAGATCATGGCAACGAACGGCGGAGTCCTTGTTGAAGAACGGATTGTGCGACGATGAGCAGGAGCGCTGCTCCGAGAGTCCACTGGAAGAGTTCGTGGAATTTATGGAAGCGGTCCGATTCGACTTCCACTTTTTCCATTTGATCGATTTGGCGGAAGATGGATTGGAGGGTTTTTTCGTCGGTCGCTCGGAAGAACTCGCCGCTCCCGATTTCAGCGAGTTTTCGCAGGGCACCTTCGTCGACGCTGACGGGGATTTGTTGGTAGGTGACGCGTCCGAACATGTCTTTGACGGGGATGGGTGCGAAGCCTTTGCTTCCGGCGCCGATGGTGTAGAGGCGAATGCCGAGGGCAGCGGCGGCTTCGGCGGCGCTGTTGGGGCTGACTTGTCCGGCGTTGTTATCACCGTCGGTGAGGAGCACGAGGATGCGTGACTTCGCATTCTTTGACTGGCCGAGGCGGCGGACGGAAGCGGCGATGGCGGAGCCGATGGCGGTACCGTCTTCGACGAGACCGATTTGGAGTCGTTCGAGGTTGGATTTGAGCCACGGGTGGTTGAGCGTGAGCGGGCTGACCATGTAGGGGCGACCGGCGAATGCCATGATGCCGATGCGATCGTTGGGCCGGCTGTCGATGAACTCTTCGGTGACCTGTTTTACGGCTTGGAGGCGGTTGGCCTTTTCGCCGGCGATGGTGAAGTCTTCCGCGAGCATGGAGCGGGAGACGTCGATGGTGAGCATGATGTCGAGTCCGCTGGAGCGGGTGACTTCGTGGTCGGTGGAGATGCGGGGGCGCGAGAGGGTGAGGACGAGCAGCGCGAGGGCGGCGAGGGTTTGGAGAAGGCGGAATCGGCCAGAGGCAGCGCGCACGGGGGTGCCGAGTCCGGCGAGCGAAGCAACGGCGGGGAAGCGCAAGGCGCCGGAGCCTCCGTCCGACCCGAGCAACCATGCGGCGAGGGGGATCAGGAGGAGGAGCAGGAGTGCGTACGGATTGGCGAAGTCGAGTCGGGCGTTGGCCCCTTCGACGGACAGCCATTTGCCGAGGGTGTGTCCCCAGAGGTCGCCGAGAGATGCGGTGGGCAAGTTCATGGGCGGACCTCCTTTCCGGCGGGGAGTGGCGGAGGCGCGGGAGGCGCGGGAGGTGACGCAGGTTCGGGAGAAGGGATGGAGGTGAGGTTGGATGCGCAGTCCCAGAGGGCGCGCATTTCACGGGTCGAAGCGTGGCCTTCTGCGTACTTGAGGGTGTCGCACTGTTTCACGAAATCATCGAGTTGGCGGCGGGCCTCAGCGGGGAGTCGGTCGCGGGTGCGCGGGTCTGCGAGGAACTCCTCGGAGGTTTGGCGGGTGGATTCGATGTTAAGCACGCTTTCGATGAAGCGGCGCGAGATGGCGGAGACCTCGATGCCGAAGTCTTTGGGGGAGAGGGATTCGAGCCGAGCGGCCAGGTCTTGAAGGGCTTTTCGGGCGACAAGGCGCGGGTCAGGGGCGGGGACAGCTTTTGTGGGGCGCCGTTTCAGCCAGAGAACGAGGAGCGCGAGGGCTGCGATGGCGACGACGGCGGCAAGGGACCACGGAATCCACGCGGGCGTGCCGGGTACGGCCTCGGGCGGCAGGATGTCGTGCATTCCCGCGAGCGGGTCTTGCGCTGGAGCTTGGAGGGGTGGAGGGGATGCCTGCATGGGCGAGGGGTCGGGTTCAGGCGGGCGAGGCGAGGCGGCGTTCCCGGTTGAGGAAAAAGGTTCTGAGCACGGGGATGTAGTTTACGCCGGTGCGCAGCACGAGGTGGTCGACTTTTTTGGAGCGGAAGACGTCGCGGAGCGAGGCCGCGCGCGCTTGCGCACGGGCGGCGTACTGTTCCCGCACGCGGGGCTCGCTCGTGTTGATGCGGAGGAGTTCGCCGGACTCTGCGTCTTCGACAATCACGGTGCCTGCGTCGGGGAGATTTTCTTCGACGGGGTCGAGGGTTTGCATGGCGATGACATCGTGTTTGCGGGCTGCGGACGCGAGGTCTTTGTCGAAGGCGGGGGTTTGGAAATCCGAGAGCAGCACCATGATGGACCGGTGTCGCTGAAGACGGATAGCGGTGCGAAGCGCTTGGGCTACGTCGGTGTGGTGGGATGCGGGTTGGAAGAAGAGGATTTCGCGGATGAGGCGGAGGGCGTGGCCTCGACCGCGTCCGGGTGGGATGAAGAGTTCGTTACGGTCGGTGAAGAGGAGGAGGCCGACCTTGTCGTTGTTTTGGACGGCGCTGAAGGCGAGGACTGCCGCGAGTTCAGCGGCAAGTTCGCGTTTGGCGCCGGCGGAGCCGAAAACGCCGGAGGCGCTGATGTCGACGAGCAGCAGGAGGGTGAGTTCACGTTCTTCCGTGAACTTTTTGACATAGGCTTCGCCGCGAACTTCTCCGATGCGCGCGGTGACATTCCACTCGATGAAGCGAACTTCGTCGCCGGGTTGGTATTCGCGAACTTCTTCAAAGTTCATGCCCCTGCCTTTGAATACGCTGCGGTACTGGCCCGAGAACGCGGCGGCCATGGCGTTCCGTGTTCGCAACTCAATCCGGCGGATGCGCTTGAGGATTTCCTGAGCCTCCGGAGTATCGGGTGTTGCGGTTGGCATGGAGTGAAGGTTGGCGCGCGCGGGGGTGCGTTCGGTTTTCGGGAGGCGCGGTTAGGGTACCGGGAGCTTTCCGAGAACGCGGGACACGATGTTCTCCGTTGTGACTTCTTCGGCGTCCGCTTCGAAGCTGGTGATGACGCGGTGGCGGAGTACGTCGGGGGCGACGCATTTGACATCGTGCGGGGTGACGAAGCCGCGTCCGTTCAGGTAGGCGTTGGCGCGGGCGGCGAGGGTGAGGGCGATGGTGGCGCGCGGCGAGGCTCCGTAGCGGAGGAAGGGGACAATGTCGGAGAGGCCGTAGGAAGCGGGTTCGCGGGTGGCGAAGACGATGTCGACGATGTAGTCCTTCACGCGTCCGTCGACGAAGATGGCGTTGACGAGTTTACGGGCGCTGATGATGTCGGACGGTTCGAGGATGCGTTGGACGTCGAGGTTCGGGGCGGAGGTGCCCATGAGGTCGAGGATTTGTCGTTCCTCTTGGCGGGAGGGGTACCCGACCTTGAGTTTGAGCATGAATCGGTCGAGTTGGGCTTCGGGGAGGGAGTAGGTGCCTTCCTGTTCGAGGGGGTTTTGGGTGGCGAGAACGATGAAGGGGTCCGCGAGTTTGTAGGTGGTGTCGCCGATGGTGACTTGGCGTTCGGCCATGGCTTCGAGGAGGGCGCTCTGAACCTTTGCGGGGGCGCGGTTGATTTCGTCGGCGAGGACGAGGTTGGAGAAGAGGGGCCCTTGTTTGGTGGAGAACTCGCCGGTGCGCGGGTTGTAGACGAGGGTTCCGATGAGATCAGCTGGGAGAAGATCCGGGGTGAACTGGATGCGTTGGAACTGGGTGTGGATACAGGCCGCGAGGGTTTTGACCGTGAGGGTTTTCGCGACGCCGGGGACACCTTCGAGGAGGATGTGCCCGTTAGTGAGGAGGCCAATGAGGAGGCCGTGGACGAGGGCTTGTTGTCCGATGACGACGCGTGAGATTTCGTTGTTGAGGGGTTCGACCCACTGACTGGATTGGGCGATTTGTTCGGAAAGTTCCTGCGGGCTGGACATAGGATGGTGGGGAAAGTGGTTCGGTCGGTGCACGAAGTGTGCGACTGGCTGGTAAATGTGCGTTGGGGAAGGCGTGTGACGAGGTTTTTTGGGTTCGGGTTCGGGGTTATTTGAGTCTTTTGAGACGGATCCGTTCAAAATCCTGTGGTGCGACCGCTTGAAGGATCTCGGGCGCGCCCCTAGGTTTCCGGCGTTATGAAACGGTTCCGAAAGTTGTGGTTGCAGGGTTTTCTCCTGATTTTGTCGGTTATCTGGGCGGGTTGTAACAAGCCTGCGGTGAATGAGACGGAACTGCCGGATAAGCCGGCGCCTGCGGAGGTGAAGCGAGAAGAGCCGAAGCCTGTTGCGCCAGCGGAGGCGGCTAAACCCGAGGAGAAGCCGGTGGTAAAGACGGAACCCGAGGTAAAACCCGCTCCGGCTCCTGTGCCGGCGGCGGAACCGGACGCAGCGGCGGTGGCAGCGGCAGCGGCGCGCGAGGCGGAGAAGGCGGCGTTTGCCAAAGCGGTGGGGGAGGCGAAAGCGAAGGTGGTGGTGCAGTTTCCGGAAATTGCGAAGGCTGGATCGCCATTGAACGTGGAGTTTGTGGCGCTGGCGAAAGCGGCACAGGCGGCGGAGGATGAGGTGACGAAGAAGGCGGACTGGCCGTTGGTGCTGGCGGCACGGGCTGCGGAGAATTTGGACAAGAAGGAGAAGGAGGCGAAGGCGGCGGAGGAGGCTGCCATGAAGGCGAAAGCGAAGGCGGAGGGGTTGGTGACGGTTGCGGAGCTCACGGCGAACCTTGGCGAGTATCAGGGCAAGCAGGTGACGATTTCGGGGAAGGTGACGAAGGCGTCGATTTTTCCGCCGAGCTTTGTGTTCATTGAGATTGATGAACGGGTGAACTTCAACCTGCCGGTGAAGGAGTTATTGCCTGAGCTTAAAGAGCTGCCGCGGTTGCAAATGAAGGACGGGAAAGTGGTGGCGCTGACCTTTCGCGGTTCCATGGAGCCACCGAAGGTTCCATCGACGAAGGCGGACGGGTTCAAGCCATTGGCGGAGGCGGGGATGACGGTGAAGGTGCGCGGGGAGGTTGAGGTAAAGGGGGGGAACACAGCGGGTTTGATTGGGCCGAAGATTGTGCGGTGAGGCTCGGTGGGTGGCTGACGGATTGGCGATGCGGGTGGTGATGATGTGATTCCTCGTCTTATGAAACGGCGTGTCAGTTGGTTGAGTGCGTTTGGGTTGATGCTGATGGGGGTGGGCTTGCGCGGGGATGATGCGCGTGGGCACGGGCGCTCGGTGCATGGGGAGGCGTTTGATGAGGGACCGCGTCAGGCGGCGGTGTTGTTGGGGGAGGCGAGCACGGGGAAGGTGGTTTTTCCGGTGACGGCGGCGAACGACGGGGCGCGCGCCTTTTTTACGCAGGGGGTTGCGCAGTTGCATGCGTTCCTCTTTTTCGAGGCGGAACGCTCGTTTCGTCAGGCGTTGAAGCTGGATCCGCAGTGTTCGATGGCGTTCTGGGGGATGGCGGTGGCGAACCGGTCCAATCCGAAGCGTGCGCGGGAGTTGATGGAGAAAGCGGTGGCGGGCAAGGGCAAGGTTGGGGCGAAAGAGGGGCGTTGGATGGAGGCGTACAAGGCGTATTTTGCGGAGAAGCCGGACGAGGCGGCGCGGCGGAAGGGTTTGGTGAAGGCGTTGGAGGGGTTGGTGATGGATTTTCCGGACGATGTGGAGGCGCGCGTGTGGTTGGTGTTGGAGCTTTGGAATAACAGCTTCCATGGGATTCCGCTGACGAGCCATGTGGCGGTGGAGTCACTGATCACCAGTGTGTTGCGGGATGCGCCCATGCACCCAGGCGCGCATCATTACCGGATTCATCTTTGGAATTACGAGGACGATAAACGGGCGCTGAGTTCGGCGGCGTTGTGTGGTCAGTCGGGGCCGGGGATTGCGCATCTGTGGCACATGCCGGGACATACGTACACGCGGTTGTCGCGGTTTGCGGATGCGGCGTGGCAGCAGGAGGCCTCAGCGCGGGTGGATCATGCGTGGATGCGTGGCCGGCGGTTGATGCCCGATCAGATTCACAACTACGCGCACAACAATGATTGGTTGGTGGAGACGTTGGGGTTTTTGGGGCGGGTCGACGAGGCGATGGATTTGGCGAAGAACATGATTGAGCTTCCGCGATTGGGGCCGCGCACGGCGGTGGTGGGACGGAAGGCGGATCGCGATTCGGAGTCGAGCAACCGGATGGGGACGAACCGGTTGATGGAGTTGTTACTGACGTTTGAGTTGTGGGAGGAGGTGGAGGTGTTGAAGAAGGGGCCGTATTTGGGGGTTCAGGAGCATCTTCCTTCGGAGGCGGCGCGGCAGCGGTTGTTGGCGGCGTCGAGTTTGGGGCGCGGGGATCGTGCGGGGGCGGAGGCGGCGTTGAAGGCGGCGGACGCGGTGATTGCGGCGGCGGTGCGGAAGCGGTTTGAGGCGGCGGACGCAGCGGAGCGGAAGGCGTTGGAGGGCGGGAAGGCGGGGGCTGATGGCTCGAAGGCGGCGATGGAGGCGTTGAACGCGGAGAAGGGGGCGGTGGAGGATTGCCGGGCTTACCGAGCAGAGGTGGAGCTTCTGTTGGCGGCGGATCGTGGCGACGGGGATCGGGTGAAGTTTTTGATGAAGGACGCGAAAAAGCTGACGGGTTCGCGGAAGGCGTTGATTCAGTACGGGGTCGGGGAGGTGGAGGAGGGGGTGAAGTTGGCGAAAGAGACGGCGGAAAAGGAGCATTCGCGGGTTTTTGCGGAGGCAGTGTACGCGGAGTTGTTATGGAAGAAGGGGGACGTTGAGGGGGCGAAGGCGGCGTTTGGCAAACTGCGGAAGACGGCGGCCGAGGCGAAGTTGGGGTTGCGGTTGTTTGGGCGATTGGAGCCGCTGGCGAGGGAGTGCGGGGTCGAGCGGGATTGGCGGCAGGCGCGGGGTGTGGCGGGGGACACGGGGATTCGGCCGGGTTTGGATACGCTGGGTCCTTTTCGTTGGGAGCCGGTGATTGCGCCTCAGTGGTCTTTGGAGGATGAGCGGGGGGGCGTGCATGGTTCGAAGGAATTTGCGGGGAGCCCGGTGCTGGTGATTTTTTACCTTGGGAGTGGGTGTGTGCATTGTATTGAGCAGTTGAACGCGTTTGGGCCGTTGGCCGGTCGGTTTCGCGAGGCGGGTTTTCCGATGGTGGCGGTGAGCACGGATTCGCGGGAAAAGCTGGGGAAAACGTTGGAGAAGGCGAAGGAGAAGGGGGGATTTCCCTTTCCGGTGGTTTCGGATGCGGGGTTGGGGACGTTCAAGGCGTTTGGAGCGTACGACGATTTCGAGGAGCAACCGTTGCACGGGACTTTTCTGGTGGACGGTCGCGGGCGGGTGATTTGGCAGGACATCTCTTACGAACCCTTCGAGAAAGCCGAGTGGTTACTGGGGGAGGCGCGCCGGTTGAGAAAGTTTTGGGATTGGTCCGAGCGGTAAACTTCGGCTGGATTTCGGCTGAGCGACGTCTGTGACAAATGGTTGAAAAAACGAAAGGTGCAAAGGAGGCCTTTGGGGCGGGTGTTTGGGCTGCCGAACAAAGCGTGAGAAATCCGATATTCCCTGTGATTTTTCCTTAAAGAACCCCCCTGTTATTCCGAAAACATTTATGGGCGGAGTCCCCTGCATGGCTGTTTGCAGCAAACAACGGCACGCGTGGCGACACGGAAGTCGCTGTGAATCAACATAATTATGGGCATTACAATCAACACAAATACCTCAGCAAGCCTGTCG
>JACCED010365388.1_pt1 | contig 11089 bp, 3 predicted proteins | sample 7455021 | NCBI WGS metagenome assembly JACCED01 (sample SAMN15323456, study PRJNA562643) | freshwater metagenome | isolation source: river surface water | place: USA:Blue River Watershed | collected 2017-08-19 | reverse complement strand
TTCATGTTTTGCATATTCAGTTAATAAATTGATATACTTTAATGTTAAATATGGTGCGACATTATCATCTTGTAATGTAATTAAAATATATTTTGGTTTATAATTTATTAAGTAATCACATAATTTTTGAAATTCAATTTGATTATCTTCAGTTCCATATTTTTTGATTAATTTTGAATACTGATTATAATTTAATTCAGCTTCTGTATACATTTTTGTTATATAATTATATAATTAGTTATATAACAAAATAAAATTCAATTTTTTATTACAAAAGGTTTATAGCATAATCCTTATTCATTTGAATTTTTTATCAAATAATTTTACTTATGCTAAAGCCATCATTTATTAGGTGAGTTACCCATGTATTTTTATTATAAATAATATTATTTATAATTTTAAGTAAAATAAATATGTAAAAAGATTATATGTCTTATAGTAAAGATAAAATTAATTTATAAAATATATATTAACATAATGTTTATTTATCACAAATATTATCAGTTTCAGGGGGAATATCTAGTATAACATTAGAATCAACTAGAACTGCCCATGCTTGTTCAATAATTATTGATTTTTGATAAACATTTATAAGATTATATGTTTCTGGTTCAGCGCCTCCAATAATATTTATTAAAAAGTAATTAATAATATTACTTAATTTTGATCTTTCTGATTGATAATTTGGTTGATTTATACTTGTGACTTGTTGGGTTTGTTGGGTTAATATTTGATTTACTAATCTTGCAAAACATTTATTTTTAATACCAGTACAAAGGGTAATTTTTCTATTAACTTCATCAAACAATCTATCAAGATTATAATTTACACTATTTACATTACTAACATTATTATCAGATGATACTGTTTTATTCAAAATCATATTGTCTAAAGTATTATAATTTTCACAAACATATTTTAATATACCTATAGAAATAACCAAATATTTAATTTCGATTTTGGAGATAAAATTTTTAAATATGTAGTCAGTAAAATATGGTTTAACAAATACTTTCCAAACACTAGACTCGATTGATATAATTTCTGTATCATAATATTGTCTCTGTAAATAATAAATTCTATCTATATCAAAAGAACACCATGTTTTTTTTGGGAATTGTCCTGTAGATTTAGTATACATTCTCAAATCATAAAATTCTTGAAACATTTTAGTAATATCGGTTTGAGATAATGTTTTGTCTCTTAAATATATTTTTATTGCTAAAAGTTGTTTATTATACATCTGTTTATTATATGTAATTAAATTTTCTTCGATATTTGAATATAATAATATATTACCAATTAATTTAACTTTAATTTTTATTTTAGACAAATTGGCTTTTAATATAATTTGTTCTAGTTCAATTCTTTTAATAATAATTATATGTGTCATTGTATAATTAGACGAATGTGAATTTGTACTTGAATAAAATTCTACCCATCCAATATGATATTGATATTCGCGCTCATAAGAAAAATTATAAGAATCATATACATAATAATATATTGGTGAAAATTTAGGACCAATAAAATTAAATTGAGTATAAATAGAAGTATTTTTATCAATATCTAAATCATTTAATGTTTGATATATATAATTTTTTACATTAGAATCTCTTGGAACAATATTTCTATCACATAATCCATCTAAACCATTTGAATTTCTATATAAACCCGTATTTATGTAATCATTGATTATTATGTTTCTATCAAGACTTGTTGACCATGATGAAAATTGTTTATTAACTCTAGATTGTGATATATTTCTTTCTAAAAATGCTGATTGCTGTTGTTGTTGCTGTTGCTGTTGTTGTTGATTTTTTTGTTGTTCCATCTCTTGTTCTTCTTGAGTTGATTCGAACTGATTAGTTTCAATTTGTGTAATTTCAAATGTAGTTTCATTTAGAATTTGTGTTATTAAACTATTATAATCATTATTATTGTTTATCCATGTTAAAATATAATTAAATTCTTCTTTTGCAAACATTAACAAACTCATTTTTATTTGATTAACATTAGTTATATTTATGTATAAAGGTTGTCTATAAATATTAGTTTTTAAATAAATAAATTGATTAAATGATTCAGGTACATCAATTGAATATATATCTTGGTTTTCAAAATAATTACGATATAGTGTTTGAATATTTTGTTTATTAAATAATGGAAGTTGATTTTGGTTATATGATGTTTCATTATCAATTAAATAATTAACTAATTTAACAACATCATTAACTATTATTTTATTTAAATTAGAATTAATAACAAAATCAACTGTTTGACCTTTATTAATATTTCTCATACGATAAATTCCCTGTGCAATATCTCTAAATCTATTAAACGAACTAGTCGTTATTAAACCCTTAGCTAATGGATATATTTTCATATCAATACCAGTTATGTGTCCCTGATCATAATAATAGAATCTATTAAATAATGGAATAGTTAAAGAATCATATGAAATAAAATTATCATTAAGATCTAAAGCAATTTTTTTATTAGATTTATCAATATATACCACACATTTAAAAATATTATTTAAACCTAAACTTTTAATATTGGAGATAATTTTTTTAGCAATCTCTAAACTATCATTATTAATAAAGAATGAACCAGTATCAATAATTACATGATAACCATCATTTAATGCTTTTGGAATTATATTAGAATAATCATCTTCAATAATAATTTTATTATTTGTATCTATTCCAACAATACTTGCAACTATAGCACCATCACCTAACACTTGTTTTTGAATTGTTTGTATTTGAAGTTCTTCATTTACTTCTCTTGGTAAATAAACAAATGGTGTACCAGTAAAACCTGTTCTAAATGCACAAAATTGTGATGATAGAATATCGGTAAATGATAAACTATCTACAAATTTAATTACTTTAATAAATCTTTTAAATACAATATCCATAACAAAATTCTTAACGGGAAAATTTCTAATCATTTGGTTAATCTGACTTTCAGAATAATAAATTATTTTCTTTTTTTCATCTACATTTGGTAAATTGTATAATCCTTGAGTAAGTTCTTTATATAATTTAATTCCACGATTTTTTGATGGTTTTAATAATTTATCATTATCGTATAAATTATAGATATGATCCAAGTATAGCTGTAAATCAATATTTCTAATTCTGTCTAAAGAATTATCAAAATAACATATAACAGTTAATGCAATATTGTATAAGTAATCAGTAAATTCTGATTTTTCTGATGGTTTTTCATCTGCTACAAATGGAACTGCTACAAAATATTTTTTTAATGTAGTATCTGGATATTCAATACCACCATTTGAATACAATATAGATATATCTTCTTTACCATTATCTTTTAAACCAAAATGTCTACGATGTAATTGTCTTAATATTGTTGGAACCAATTTATTAAAATTATATAACATATTGACAATAGATAATTTTATTTCACGATTTTCTTCTAAATATTGATTTAAATTATCATTTTCATTATTATCTAGATAATTAAATACATTAACATATTGATTACCTAGTAAAGTTCTAATGTTTAAAATTATTAAATCTTTTAATACAGATAAATTTTCTTGAGATATTATTTTGGTATCTAAAATTAAATGTGGTTTTGATTTAAAATCACCAGTTTGTATTAAATTATTATAACCTTGAATAAAATTATTAAGAGTTTGTAATTTTTCTACAGAATTTGTATATTCTGGTAAAGACTTATTAGCATCATATCCAAAATATAAATTATATATAAAATTAAAAATAAATTCAAATGTAATATCTTCATCATCAATTGATTCATAATCATCTGTTTTATTTTGTCTATTTAATTGACTTTTAAGTGGATCCGAAATTTCATCAATTTCATCAAATAACATATACGAATTAGCCATACGGGTTTTATATTGAGCATTAGTAAAATTTAGTAGTTTTTCAAGTTTTATTTCATAATCTGAAACTATTTTTATTTTATTATTCAAATAATCTGGATTAATTTGACCAAAAATATTTGTCATTATTCTATTTGATTGTAAAACTAATGAATCAGGCATAATATGATATATGGTATAGGATGGGATTCCATATTGGATTAATAACATTGTTGTTAAAGGCGCTATTACTGCAGTTTTACCTCCACCCATCAATAATTGATGAAAATTTTGTGGTGATGCTCTTGTTAATTCTCTTTTTAGATTATTTACAAACTCTATTTGATCATTTCTTATTATATTACCAAATAGATATTCAAAATATGCATATGCATTTGATGTAGGATTATTTAAATAATAAGGTTTAATATCAATTAAATTATATATGTTTGTACAATCATATTCTGGACTATCTTGAGATAATAATGATGAAATTTGTTCTTTCAATAAAAATAATTTTTTTAGTACTAGATATTTTCCAAGAATATCATTTCTAAAATCCACTTCATATTTAAATATATGTAAATCTAACTTGAATGAATAATTAACATTTATTTCACGATAATACATAAGCTTATAATATAATTGAGACGCTTCAATTTTTTTATTAACTTCTGCTAATAAATTTTCTAAATTACTTTTTGTTAAAAATCTATATTTTATTGAATTTATATTATTAATGTAATTATTATAATCTAGTTCAAATTCACTATTGATATTATCTTTTTTGTTTACAGATTTTCTAGTAGTATCCTGCATTAAATATTTTAAATCTCTTAACTCATCAAAATATTGATTTGGTAATGAAAAATTTTCTAAAAATTCATATCCAGTCTTTCTTTCAATCAATATCTCGTTTGTAACTACTTTTTGTTTTGTACAATAAATACAATAATATGAATTACTAAATTCATTAGATAAATTTTTATTTTTAATGTTACCAATATATAATAATGCTTCGTTAATATTGGTGTTTGTTTCACATGATTTTCTTATTCTACTTTTAAATGCTAAACAATATTTTTTATACCTAGATACTTTATTTGAATAGTCTACATTTGTAAAATCAAAAAAATTATAGAAATTAATATGTGTTTGAGTAAAAAGATTATTATTATTTTCGACACTATCTTTTGTTTCTGTATCTATATTTTCATTTACATCAAAAATTATATTAAATAAACCAGTTTTATATAAATTAATAGCAACTAAAAAATAATATGTACTCTTAGAATCATAAAATCTAGTTAAATTTATTGTAAATAGTCTATCTTTGTCATTATCTATTTTGGTAATTTTATTATTATTGTAAATATTTGATAAAATTAAATATGCAATTCTAATATTACCATTATTTACATGTTCTTTAACAAAATATCCTAATACCAAATTATTAGATTCAGTAAATATATCATTATAAGTGCATTCTATTTCATAAATACCTGTATACTTTTCATTGTCATTATTTTTAATATAAGTACCTATAATATAGATTTTACCATTTGTAATATTTGTACCTAATAATAAATTTGTTTTAAACACAAATCTATTAAAAAAATATGTTTTTGAATCTAAAGAAATAATATAATCTCCAAAAATTAATTTTTTATCCAAAGAATTATAATAAAATTTAGAATTTGTATTTGGACAGTAATATATAAAATTATTTTGATTAATTTCAATTAGTAATAATTCATTATACAAATTTGTTTTATATATTGCTTTTGGCTTACCATCATTTTCTGACTTAATTTCACTAGGTCTATCTTCATAGTGAGAATTTAAAAATAATAATAATTTTATATAAATATTTAATAATTCATTATTTTTCATTATATCAACTAATTTATAAACTTTATGATATGATTCTTCTAATTTAAATTTTATTTCGTAATTATTAGATTCAATAGTAATCTTTGTACTAGAATCCAGTGATATTAAATATTCACTCGTATCAGATGAACCGGAATTAGATATGGAATTAGATGTGGAATTTGATATTGAATTAGCCATCTCATCTTTTATAAAAATCAATTTATTAAAAAAATAATAATCAAAAATAATTCTCATTTTAAGAACATCTTCATCAGATTTATAAATATTTTCGTATTTATTAGTTAATTTTATTTTGGTATCTAGAATATCTAATGATTTAAAAGTAATAAGATTTTCAAAATAACTTGTTGGATAAATTATTTTATTAAATACAAAATTAACATTATTATATATATTTGAATATAATCCAGTGTAATCAATACCATAATCAAAATTATACAGATTTTTTTGTAAACCATCTTCAGTTAATGCTAAATATTTATTTTTTTTAATGTAATAATCGATATTTAAAACTTCGTATATTTTTTTAACAAATATATCAAGATTATTTCTCTCATTAAGTTCAAAAGATATATCTGCATTAGGTTTATTTATTTTATAAATAAATTTACCTAAAATACAATTGTTAGAAAAAATTCTAATTATATTATCCGATTGAACTACTTTATCAAGAAAATTTGTATAAAAATATACTTTTCTTAATGCATTATTTATATTAAAATTTCCTGTATTTTGTCCAGAACAATATATATATCTAGAACTTAACTTGATAATTTTATCAAGAATTATCATTGATTTTATTAAATATTTATCAGTGTATTTTTTTGGAATTTCCTCATAGATATTTATTTCTGCATTTAATATAATTAAATTGTTTACTATACTGTTTATAATTAAATCAATTACATTATTTTCTAATATTTGATTAATATTAAAAATCAAAGTAATAATTGTATTAATTTTATTTAAATATGTAATATCTGTGGTATTATATAAAATTAATATGTCTAACACAGTTAATAAATTTAAAATTATAATTTCATACTCAGAATAAAATGATTTACCAATAATATTTAATTTTAAATCTTCATAAATTTTATTTATAAATAATTCGACCGTTATTAATTTATTAAATTCTAATAAACTATTTTCTAATCCAAATTTAAAATCTGTAATATTATAAACTAGATTATTTTTATCAATTCTGTAATTACCATTTTCAAATATACCATTTATCAAATTATTGTAATAATATATATCTTTTTCCCCATGTAAAAATTTATTAATTTGGATAAATAAATCATCTAATTGTTTAAAATCTCTGTAAAAAGAATTATATTCTGATAATTTAGAAGTATTTTCTAGATATTCATCAAAATTACATTGATTAAACATACTAACAAATTCAGATTCTTTACCACTAAATTCTAATTTATTTAAATACAATTGCAAATTAAAATAAAAATATAAATACCTAATATCTGTATTTATTATTTCCAAGTCTATATTTTTATTTAATTTATAAATTATATTATATGCAGAATTTGGATTAAAATTTGATTCATCAATATATGAATATTTGTATTCAAATTCTGGATCTGAATAATATTCTTTAAAGTCATTAAAGTCATTTGATGAAATATGCAAATAACTATTATTAGCATCAAATATATTTTTAAAAACATTTAGTGTAAATTTTATCTTATTAGATTCGTTCCCTTTTATATATTGACTATCATCAATATTATACTCTTGATTATTGCTATATTTACCATCCATTATTATTAAATATTTATTATAATCACTATCCTTAAAATCAACATAGTCACTTATTTTTTTACTTTCATATGGTTCTTGTAGTTTATAATTATTGTTTTTGTTATTTTCTAAATTTGATGTACCCCATATCTCTTTTGAAAAATTAATAATAGATATTGATCTAATTTCTGGAATTATAAAGTATCTATATAAATTATGTTTTTTAACTAAATCAATAAAATTTCTAATTTTTAATAAATCATTAGATCCATTTATTATAAAGGTACTTATATATAAATTAAATTTATCAATTGAATCAGTTAATTGAATTCTTATTCTAAGTGTTTTTTCCGTAATTATACCTAAAATAATAGATAAATTCATAAAAAATACTTTTTTAACATTATTTATCATAATATACTCACCACCTTCTTTGTAAAATTTAGAATTTATTATATACATTTTAATATTTATTCTTTTTAAACAATTTATAACCATGTTAATTATTAATTTATTATCAAATATTTCATCATTTACAACTTGACTTTCAAATTGACTTTCAGCTAGATTTTCAGTAATCTTTTGTACAAGAACAAATATTTTATTAAACATAATACTTTTTATAATTAAATTATCAGAATCAGTTTTATCAATTAATTCTACACATGAATCTAATTTTATTATTGATAAAAATATCTTGATTAATTCTTTTTCTTTAATTACTTCTTCAATAACTTGTACTGTATTATCAAACTCTGTATATATTAATTTATCTGAGTCACATAAATCACTAGAAAAATCTATATTATTTTCATTTTTTTTATATGAATCAGTAAAATTAATTACTCTTTGAAAATTTTTATAACTATATAAGGAATATGGATTATTACCATATGTATTAATCAATTTGATTATATTTGATTCAGTAATTTCTGCAACTGATACTATTTCCTGATATATTGAATCAACATTAAGATTAAGATTAAGATTAAGATTACTAACATAACCTTTTAATTCATCAAGTTTTGAACTCATAAATTTTAAATTTTCCAAGTATACCTGAATTTTTTCATAATATACTACTAATGTATCTAATTCTGTTTTTGAATTAATAAATGAGAAAAAATTTTTTATTAAATATAATTTACCTAATCCCAAAAATAATTTAAATTTGTCACTTAATTCTAAATTAAGATTTTTATTTTCCATATTAAAATTTCTACTAATAATTTCAAGTAAATAAATTACTGCTCTAAAACTACAATCACCTTTTATTTGCATAGGAGTATTAATCGATACTCTTAAATTTTCATATTCTTCCATATATTTATTTGATGTACTTTCATATGCCCCATCTAATAATTCCTTTAATAATATGTTATAAAAATGTTCAGTATTAGTATCAGAAATTTCCATAATTGCTTGATGTGATAAAAATCTTATTAAATTTACTTTGGGCACTATATACCCAATAATACCAGAATTTTTACCACCATCTTTAATATCTTGATAACCAGCTCCCTCACCAGAATTAATATAATAAAATTGGTATCGATTTTCATCTATTTTTTTATAATAAATTGCCATTGCATGACCTTTTGAATGTATATACAAATATAATGAATCATTAGATGAATCATTAATAAAACTTTCAATTTTAGATTTTAATATTTCATCTTCTCTGATAAAATTTTGCACAATATCATCTTTTGTTTTTCTTTTTTGTTTGTTTGTGGAATTATTATTTTTATCAAAATTACTATATTCAAATATTTCTTTACTTCTATTTTTTAATGAATTAATATCTATTACATTTGAAAAATAATTCTTGCATTTTATTAAATAATTTTTATACTGTTCATAAATTTCATCAGAAAAAATAGTTTTAAATAATAATTTAATATCATCATTTTCTAAAATTTCTAGCATTTGTTGAATGCTACCACTTCTTGTGTTACCCTCATCATTTGTTAAAATATACTCATCTAAAATCCAATGTGTTAAAATAATTGGATCACCGTAATCATCAACATTAGTACCTAAACCTGATGTTTTATTTTCAATATATTCTCTAATTGATGAAAAATGATTTATATTTTGTATAGGTTTAATATTATAATTTTCAAATAATTCTAATACCTTTTTTGTTCTAAGTATCAAAGCATATATATCTTCAGATGGGACATAATTATCATTATATAACATATTTAAGAAATAATTTGCTCTTTCAATATGTCTATTAACATTAATACGTCTATTTTCATCAGTATTTTTATTTATTTGATTAGCTATTTTTTCTAAATCTTTTATTAAATCACGATATATCGAACTATTTTCTATTATTCGAGTTTCATCTTCTATTTTTTTTTGTTTAGCTAATTGTTTATTAATTTTATCTTCTTCAACTTGTTTTATTCTTTCATTTTCTAACATCTTTTCCAAATCTGCTTTGGACTGACGAATTTGTTCTAATCGTTTTATTTCTAATCGTTCCATTTCTAATCTCTCAGCTTCTTGTCTACGTTCCTCCTTAGTAGGTTTATTTATTCCAATCATTCTTTGAAAGTCACCAAACAAACCTCCCCCTTTATGATTATATTCTTGATTATAATCATCAATATTACTCATATTTGATATATATAATATATTTTATATTATAAATAATATTATATTACTAAAAATAAAAAAAAATATACATAATTTTATACAAAATTATCTTCAAAATCAATTAATTCAATGTAATTGTGATTTTCTCCATTTTCTTGATATTTTTTAACACAATTTATAGTTATTGGTCTTGTTATAATATTTGGATCTAATTTTTTTCTATCATTTAACATATTTCTAATTGATTTAACATACTCTTTTGTTGGTTTAATTTCTTTTTCATTTATTATATTTTTATGTACGAAAAAATATGTTTTCCTTGAACAATAATCATATATATCATCATCTTGTATATCTATAGGTGCCATTGAATAGGTTAATTTCACATCTATGTAAAATAAATCATAGTTTTTATAATATAATTTTAATTTATCCAATTGGCTAGAATTAATTAAAATCATTATTCCATACACTTTTTCCCACATATCTTCATGTACTGAAGCAATTGAATTGGTATCATTAGGTTCATCTACACAAAATACTCTTTGGTATCCATTTAGAACACAATTTTTATATAAGATTTTGTCAGGTTCACAACCAAATAATTCACTCAACATTTTAATTGTTAAATGACCATAATTAAAATAATAATATGAATCCTCATCTAAATTATCAAATGGATCAGTTATTTTATTCATTTATAGATATAATTTAAGAAATATTTATTTTGATTTATTCAATTTTTTATCTTTTTTTGTAAATAAAAGTTAATTTTCTTCATTTTCATTATATGGTTCAAAATATTTATCAACTACATCTTTCCATTCTTCACAAGGATTTTTACATTTACAAATTGCTTCCATACATACACACATAAACATACAAAAGTAAATCGGATTAAATAATCTATTCATTTAATTTTATTTAATATTATTATATTAAATAAAATTTCAAATTTTTATTCTT
>JACCED011716849.1_pt1 | contig 11090 bp, 6 predicted proteins | sample 7455021 | NCBI WGS metagenome assembly JACCED01 (sample SAMN15323456, study PRJNA562643) | freshwater metagenome | isolation source: river surface water | place: USA:Blue River Watershed | collected 2017-08-19 | reverse complement strand
CGTTGGGCCTATGCGCGGGGCGTCGATCACAAGGGTGAAGTCGGCAAGATCGCGACCTTGGCGGGCATGAGTGCTGATGCCTTCAACGCGGCATGGAATGATGACGCGCTGGCCCGTGCCATTCTGGAAGCGCGCCAAGCGGGTGAGAATGAACATCAGGTGAATGCAACGCCGACCTTCGTCATCGGCACGCAGAAACTCCCCGGCGCCATCTCCTTTGATCGCTTCGAAGGGGCTGTCCGGGACGCGGCGCCCAAGTGATGGAAGAAGCCCTGCCGCAGGCTGCGGCTGAGGCGCCGCCCGAAGCCGAAACGGATCGGCTTGAGGCGGAGGCCGCGGAAGCCGCGCGTAGTGAGGAACAACGTCGCGCTGCCTTGCGTGCGACCTTGGCGCGCATTCGCATCGCCGGCTTCAAATCCTTCGCGGAACCAACCACCGTTGAAGTGCTGCCGGGATTGACTGGCATTGTCGGGCCCAATGGCTGCGGCAAATCCAATGTTGTTGAAGCGCTGCGCTGGGCCATGGGCGAAACCTCGCCCAAGGCCATGCGCGGCGGCGAAATGGATGATGTGATTTTCGCCGGCACCGCGACGCGCGCGGGGCGCAATATGGCGGAAGTCATGTTGTTCCTGGAGGATGCGGCCGGGCTTGCACCGCCACCGAATAATGAGATTGCCGAACTTGAGATCACGCGCCGGATTTCGCGGGGCGAGGGCAGCAATTTCCGCGTCAATGGCAAGGAATTGCGCGCGCGTGATGTGCAGACCATGTTCGCCGATATCGGTTCCGGCGCGCGGTCATCCGCACTTGTCAGCCAGGGCCGTGTTGCGGCGCTGATCCAGGCCAAGCCCGATGACCGGCGCGGCGTTCTGGAAGAGGCCGCCGGCATTGCCGGCTTGCGCGCCCGGCGTCACGAAGCGGAATTGAAGCTGCGCCAGGCGGAAACCAATCTGTCGCGCGCGGATGATTTGCTTGGCCAGTTGGAGGCACAACGCCAGGGGCTGCAACGCCAGGCGCGGCAAGCCAATCGCTATCGCAATATCTCGGGCCTGATCCGGCAGGCGGAAGGCGAATGGCTCGCGCTGCTCGCCGCGCGGGCCAATACCGCATTGGCGGCTGCGGCCACGGCGCTGCAAGCGGCGCGCAAGGCGACCCAGGCGGCAGAAGCGGAAGCGGAAGCCGCGGCGATTGGCCTGCATGAGGCTGAACAGGGCCTTGCCGCACCGCGTGCCGCAGAGGCCGCAGCGCGCACCGCCTTGGAACGGCGCCGCGTTGAGGCAGAGGGGATGGAGGCTGAAGAAGCCCGCGCCCGCGATGCGCTTGCGGCAGCCGAGGCGCGGTTTGCGCAATTGCGCCAGGATCTGTCGCATGCAGTGGCACTGGAAGCCGATGCCAGCGCCGCATTGCAGAAAATCGCCGCCGAGGACCAGGATCTCGCGGACCGCGAAACATCCTTGCCGGAACGGCGCAGCTTGGCCGAAGCGGCTTTGGCCAATGCCACCGATGCGGCGCGGGAAGCGGAACGCGCGGCCAATCTGGCAACCGAAGCAGCGGCCGCGGGGGCTGCGCAGATTCAGGCGGCGGAAGCGGAATTGGCCACGGCCGAAGCGCGCCTGCGCCGTGCGCGCGATGCCCATGCAGCCTTGGTGGCAGAACGCGACACCGCGCTTGCAGAACGCGTAACGCCGGAAGCCCGCGAAGCGGCAGCACGGCAATTGGCCGATGCCGAAGCCGGCATGATCGCTGCGCGCGAAGCGCTGGAACAGGCGGAAGCAACGCGCGCTACTGCCACTGCCACACATGCCGAAGCGCGGCGCGCGGCGGAAGAAGCGGCGGCGGAAGCTGCGCGGCGTGAAGCCGCCTTGCGCGCCGCTGAAGAAAGGCATCGCCGGATTGAAGCGCAGCATCGCACGCTTGCGGCGGAACGCGACGCGGCGTTGCAGGAACGCATCCCCGATGCGGCACGCGATGCAGCGCTTTCTTCCGCGCGTGAGGCGGAAGAAAACCTCGCAGCGAGTTCACGCCAATTGGTGCAGGCGGAAGAACAGCGCGCCAGCGCTGGCGCCGCCTTGGTGGAAGCGCGCCGCAGCGCCGCTGAATCAGGCGCGACGCGTGCGCGCATCGCGGCGGAAGTCGCCGCGCTGACCGAAGTGTTGGAAGCCCGTGGCACAGCCTCGGCAGCGCCGATTCTGGATCAGGTGCGGGTACCATCAGGGTTGGAAGCAGCGCTTGGTGCGGCGCTGGGTGAGGCGCTGGAAAGCCCCGCCGATACCAGCGCGGCGCGGCATTGGCGCAACCTGCCGCCACTGATGGTGGCGCAGCCCTTGCCCGATGGTGCCGTGCCCCTGTCGCGCCTGGTGGAAGCACCGGCGGCGCTGGCGCGGGCGCTTTCTCAGGTTGGGCTTCTGGCGCGGGGCATGGATGGCGCTGCCTTGCAGCCCTCCTTGCGGCCGGGCCAAGCCTTGGTGACCGAAGATGGCGCGGTCTGGCGCTGGGATGGCCATACGCATCAGGCCGGGGCGCCCACGCCCGGCGCAGTGCGTTTGGCGCAGCGCAATGCGTTGCGCGCTGCCGAAGCGCGGCTGGATCAGGCAGAGGTGAGCGCTGCGGAAGCCGAAGCCGCCCGACAGGCGGCCGAAGGTGCCGAAGCCGAAGCCGCCCGTGCCGAGGCCGCAGCCCGCACTTCGCGCGCTGCCGCCGAAGCCGCGGTTTCGGCGGCGCGACGTCTGGAAGGTGATCTGGCGGCGCGCGATGCGCGCGCGGAAAGCCGTCTGGCCGCGATTGAACCGCAACTTGAGCGTTTGTCACAGGAACGCGCGGAAGCGGCAGGCAGCCTGGGTGAAGCGCAAGCAGCCCATGCCGCGCGGCCCGATCTGGCGCTGCTGCGTGCGGCAGAACAATCAGCGGCGGCAGCGGAAGCTGAAGCCCGCAAGGCGGAACAAGCCGCCCGTGATGCGCGCCGCCAGGCTGAAGTAACGGCGACCGAGGCGCGTCAGCGGGAAGCCGCATTGACCGCACGCGCAGCCGAGGTGGAAAGCCGCCTGGCGGCACTCTTGCCGCAGCTTGAACGCATTGGCACGGAAGCCGCTGACGCCGAAGCTGCCCGCGACGCTGCCGCGCATACCCGCGCGACCGCGCCCGATTTGATGGCATTGCGCGCCGCTGTGGACCGCGCACGGGATGATCTGGCGGCAGCGCGTGCGGCTGAAGCCGCGGGCCGGGATGGCCTGGGCAGCCTTGCGGCCGAAGCCGATGCCATTGTGGCGCGCCGCGCCAGCCTGGCGCAGGAGGCAAGCCTTTGGACCGCGCGTGCGGCGGATGCGGCAGAGCGCGTGGCCGATTTGCGCCGGCGCGACGGCGAAGCGGCGGCGGCTTGTGAGGAATTATCCGCAGCGCCCGAAGCCGCTGCCATTCGCCGCGCGGAAGCCTCTCGGTTGTTGGAGGAAGCCCAGGCGGCACATGCTGCGGCTTCGGCGGCCCTGACCGCTGCCGAAGCGCGGGTGAGCCAAGGCAGTGGCGCAAGGCGCTCTGCCGATGCTGCCTTTGCCGTGGCGCGTGAGGAACAGGTGCGCGCTGAAGCGGCAGCGGAAGCGGCCGGCATGGCGGAAGCGGCGGTTGCCGCGCGGATTGCCGAACGCTTGGGTGAGGGCGCTGAATTGCCGCCAGCGCCAGAGGAGCTTTCCGATGTGGCCGAGGATAAGGCGCGCCGCAAGGTGGAACGCCTGATCCGCGAACGCGATGAAATGGGCCCGGTCAATCTGCGCGCCGAAATCGAAGTCGCGGAAATTGACGAACGCATCGGGCAGATCACCACCGATCGCGATGAAGTGACCAATGCCATCGCCAAGCTGCGTGGTTCCATTGGCCACTTGAACCGCGAAGGCCGTGAACGGCTGCGCGAAGTGTTTGACCGTGTGGATAGCGAATTCCGCAGCCTGTTCACCCGGCTTTTCGGCGGCGGGCGCGCGCATCTGGCGCTGGTTGGTTCGGATGACCCGCTGGAAGCGGGGCTTGAGATTTACGCCGAACCGCCGGGCAAGAAGCTCGCCACCTTGTCCCTGCTGTCAGGCGGTGAGCAGGCGCTGACCGCACTTTCGCTGATCTTTGCCGTCTTCCGCTGCCAGCCCGCCCCGGTTTGCGTGCTGGACGAAGTGGATGCGCCGCTGGATGACGCCAATGTGGAAAGGTTGTGCGATTTGCTGGTGGCCATGGCTGCGGAAAGCGGCACCCGCTTCCTGGTGGTGACCCACCACCCGCTCACCATGGGGCGCATGCATCGGCTTTATGGCGTGACCATGCAGGAACGCGGCGTATCGCGCCTGCTCAGCGTTGATCTGGGCCGCGCCATTGAATTGGCGGAGACCACGCTTTTGTAGTGAAAAAGGGGGAGGCCTGAGCCTCCCCAATCAGCCGCCTTCGGCCTTTGCCACTACCACCATGGCGGGCTTGAGCAGGCGGCCATTCAGTGTCCAGGCCGACGTCCAGCCATGGAGGACGGTACCCGGTGCCACACCTTCAGGCGCGGGTTGTTCCGCCATGGCCTGGTGCTTTTCTGGGTCGAAGGGCTGGCCCTTGGGGTCGTGGCGCTGCACGCCATTACGCTCCAGAATGCCAAGGAAGGATCGCTCCACCCCCTCAAACCCGGCGCGCAGCTTGGCCAGCAATTCGGCCTCATCTTCGGCGGCGGGGGGCAGGGCTTCGATGCCGCGGCGGATATTTTCCGCGGCCTCCACAACATCGCTGGCGAATTTCTGCGTCGCATAGGCGCGGGCATCGGCGACTTCACGCTGGGTGCGGGTGCGCAGGTTTTGCATCTCCGCCTCAGAGCGCAACCATTTGTCCCGCATGGTTTCCAGCTCCTCCGCCAGGGCGGCCAGCCGTTCTTCCGGGGTGGCGGCCAGGGCTTCGGGGGCGGCTTCTTGCGCCGCCGGTTGGGGGGCGTTGGGGTCGGTCGTATCGGTCATCTTGGTATCGCGTGATCACTTGCGGAAAGGGGCGGCACTCTGGCCGGGGAGGCCCTTCACCTAGGCGTCCTGGGGCTTCAGGACAAGCGCCCTTCCGCTTCGCCGCGCGCACGCTTACAGGGAAGGGATGCTGCGTTCCGTGCTGACCGTTGGGGGCTGGACCATGGCGAGCCGTATCCTCGGCTTCGCCCGGGACATGCTGATTGCTTCCCGCCTTGGGGCGGGGCCGGTCGCGGATGCGTTTTTTGTCGCGCTGAAACTGCCCAACCTGTTCCGCCGCCTGTTTGGTGAAGGCGCCTTCAACGCCGCCTTTGTGCCCGCCTTTGCCGGCATTCTGGCCGCTGAGGGCCGCGCCGCCGCGCGCGACATGGCGGAACGCATGGGCACGCTGATGATGCTCTGGCTATCGCTGCTGACGCTGATTGCGCTGATTTTCATGCCGCAGGTGATTGGCGTGCTGGCGCCGGGCTTCGCGGCCAATCCGGCCAAATTCGCCTTGGCCGTGGAACTGACGCGCATCACGTTTTTCTACATGCCGCTGATCTGCCTGACGGCGCTGATTTCCGGCGTGCTGAATAGCCTTGATCGCTTCGCCGCTGCCGCTGCCGCGCCGGTGTTCTTCAACTTGTTGTTGATGGCGTCGCTGGTGGGCCTCACGCCCTATCTGCCCACAGCCGGCCATGCCTTGGCCTGGGGGGTTTTTGCTGCTGGTGTCGTGCAGCTTGCCATGGTTTGGGTTGCGGCGCGGCAGGCGGGGATGGCACTCCGGCTCTATCGCGCCCCGGCACTGACGCCGCCCATTCGGCAAGTGCTCCGCCGCATGGTGCCGGGCGTGCTGGGCGCTGGCGTCACGCAGATCAATCTTGCGGTGGATGTGATCATCGCGTCCTTCCTCGTCAGTGGCTCAGTCTCCTACCTCTATTACGCTGACCGCGTCGCGCAGCTGCCGCTGGGCGTGATTGGCGCGGCACTCGGCACCGCGTTATTGCCCTTGCTCGCGCGGCATTTGCGCCTCGGCGAAAAACTTTCGGCCCATCGCGCGCTCAATCGCGGCATTGAATTGGCGGTGCTGCTGACGCTGCCTTGTGCGGCGGGGCTGGCAGTCGCGGCGGGGCCGATCACCGCAGCCCTGTTCCAGCGCGGCGCCTTTGATGCGGCGGCGAGTGCGGCTTCGGCTTCGGCACTTATAGCCTATGCTGCCGGGCTGCCGGCCTTTGTGCTGGTGAAGGTTTTCGCGCCGGCATTTTTCGCGCGCGGCGATACCTCGGCCCCGGTGCGGATCGGGATTTTGTCGGTTGCGGTCAATCTGGCGCTGAATTTGGCCTTCATGAATGTGCTGGGCCATGTCGGTGTCGCGCTCGCCACCAGTATCGCGGCCTGGGTCAATGGCGGTCTGCTCGCCTGGCTTCTGCTGCAGCGCGGGCATTTGGTGCTGGACCGGCGCTGCCGGCGCGTGCTGCCGCGCCTTGTGCTGGCGAGCGTGATCATGGCCGCGCTGGTATTTGCCCTGGGCTTGGCCCTGGAAGGCGTGCTGCCGATGCTGCGCGCTGGCTGCATGATTCTGCTCGGCATGGCGGTTTTTACGCTGGCAGGTGTGGCGCTGGGCGCCTTCCGCCCGCGCGAGGTGCTGCGCCAATTGCGTCGGAAAACCCCCCGTAGCGCAGCACCCGCCAATCCGGCATGATCCTGCCCTGCTTTGGGGGAAGGGACGCATGAACGCGGCAAGACGGCAAACCATTCTGATCAATGCCGCACATAGCTTCACGCATTACAGCCTGCTGATTTTGGCCACCGCCGTGCTGGCCATGGTGCAGCAGGATCGCGGACTGTTCGGCGGTGATTACGGGCCGATCCTGGCGCTTGGTACCGCCATGTTCGTGATCTACGGGCTTTGCGCCCTGCCCATGGGTTGGCTTGCGGATCGCTTCGGGCGACGCGTTTTGATGATCGCGTTTTTCATGGGCAGCGGCGCCTTCATGGTGGCGGCAGGTTTTGCGCCAACGCCGTTGATGCTGGCCATCGCACTCGGGGCCATGGGCGCCTTTGTGGCGATTTATCACCCGATCGGCACCGCCATTCTGGTGGAAGCCGCCGGTGAGCGTGTGGGCCGCGCCATGGGGATCAATGGCGTTTTCGGCAATCTAGGTGTCGCAACGGCACCGGTGCTGACCGCCTTCATCGCCGCCGATGCTGGCTGGCGCTGGGCTTTCATCATTCCTGGCATCGCCTGCATCATTGCGGGGTTTTTCTACTGGCGCGAACCGCCCTTTGATTCGGAACGCATTCAGGCTGGTGGCAAACCCTTTCCCGAAATTCCGCCCGCCTTGGTGCGCCGCGCGGTGATTATTCTGCTGGCCATCGCGGCGGTCTCCGGCCTCGTCTTCAATGCCTATACCTTGCTCATTCCAAAACTCATGGAAGAACGTTTGGCGAGCAATCCGGAATTGCTGCCGATTGTCGGCTTGCTGTCCTTCCTGGCGACGATTTGCGGCGGCGTGGCGCAATTCAGCGTGGGCCGGATGATTGACCGCCGCACCCTGAAAAGCGTTTTCATGCCGCTGGCCATTGTGGTGGTGCCGGGGCTTTTCGCCTTGGCCTTCTTGCAGGGTTGGGCAGTCTTGCCGGTGGCCGGGCTGGTGGCGGCCTGCATCTTTGGTCAGGTCACGGTGAATGAGACGATGACAGCGCGTTATGTCGCCCCCGCCTTGCGCGCCAAACTCTATTCCGTGCGCTTTACGGTGGGCTTCCTGGGCGCGGCCATTGCCTCGCCCTTGATTGGCTTCCTGCATGAGGCAACAGGCTCACTCGCGCTTTCCATGCTGGTGCTGGGCGCGGTGGCCTGCGTGACGCTGGGCTGCGCCATGCTGTTTCCGAACCGGCAGGAGGAATTGCAGCCGGAGCTTTGGCGTAAAGCCGGCTGAAATTACGCCGGCTTCAGCAGCACATGGCGCTTCTTGCCGATGGAAAGCTTGATGACGCCATCCTGCAAATCGCCTTGGCTGAGCACGCGATCAATCGCGGCGACAGGTTCGTTATTGGCATAAATCCCGCCATTGGCAATCAGCCGCCGTGCCTCACCTTTGCTCGGCACCAGCTTATGTTCCACCAGCACATCAACAATATTGGCGGGCAGGGCTGAGGTCACGCTCGGCAGGCTTGCCGCATTCAGCCCTTCCTCGAAAGCCTTGCGCGCTGTCTCGGCCGCGGCTTCCGCCGCAGCGCGGCCATGCAGCAGGGCGCAGGCTTCGGTCGCCAGAACCTTCTTCGCCTCATTTACCTCAGCGCCTTGCAGCGCGGCGTAGCGGGCGATCTCCGCCATGGGCATTTCGGTAAACAAGCCCATGAAGCGCGCCACATCGGCATCTTCCGTATTGCGCCAGAATTGCCAGTAATCATAAGGCGAAACACGATCGGCATTGAGCCAAACGGCACCCTTCGCCGTCTTGCCCATCTTGGCCCCGGATGCGGTGGTGATCAGCGGCGTCGTCAGGCCAAAGGCTTCCGCCTGATCCATGCGCCGGATCAGGTCGGTCCCCATGACGATATTGCCCCATTGATCGGACCCGCCCATTTGCAGCACCACACCATGGCGGCGGCGCAATTCCAGGAAGTCATAGGCCTGGAGCAGCATGTAGTTGAATTCAAGGAAGCTCAGCGGCTGATCACGATCAAGCCGCTGCTTGACGCTTTCCATGGTCAACATGCGATTGACGCTGAAATGCCGCCCGACATCGCGCAGGAAGGGGATGTAGAGCAGCTTATCGAGCCATTCCGCGTTATCGAGCATGATGGCATCGGTCGGGCCATCACCGAAATGCAGAAAGGCATCGAATACCTTGCGAATGCCAGCCTTATTGATTTCGATCTGCGCATCGGAAAGCAGGGGCCGCGCTTCATCGCGGAAGGACGGATCGCCCACCTTGGTCGTGCCACCGCCCATCAACACCACGGGGCGATTGCCGGTGCGCTGCATCAAGCGCAGCAGCATGATCTGCACCAAGGACCCGACATGCAGGCTATCGGCGGTTGCATCAAAGCCGATATAGCCGGCGAGCGGCCCGGCTTCGAGCCGCGCCAGAAAGGCGCCTTCCTCGGTGGTTTGATGAATATAGCCGCGTTCCCGCGCCACATGCAGGAAATCGCTTCGCGCGCTGTTCATGATGCTATCCGGTTTCTAGCTATTCCACGCCTGCCGGGGCTTCCACCGACAGGCGGGCGGGGGTAGCACGTCCCCATCATGCTGAGAACCATCGGCCTTATGAGTGGCACGTCATTGGATGGCGTGGATGCTGCCTATCTGGAAACGGATGGGGAGGTGATTGCGCGCTTCGGGCCGCGCCAGACCCTGCCTTATGACCCCGCGCTGCGCCGCGCCTTGCGGTCCCTGCTGGATCGGGCCGAAAGCCTCAGCCCCCAAGACCCTGAATTGCTGGACGCCACGCGCCGCCTGACCGAACGCCACGCCGAAGCGGTGGAAGCCATTGGCCTGCCGGCAGATCTGATCGGCTTTCACGGCCAGACCATCCTGCATCGCCCCGCCGCCCCCGGGCGCAGCGGCACCCCCTTCACCTGGCAGATTGGCGATGCCGCCCTGCTCGCGCGCCGCACGGGCATGAGTGTCGCTTATGATTTTCGCAGTGCCGATGTTGCCGCCGGCGGCCAGGGCGCGCCCTTGGTGCCGGTATTTCATCGTGCCCTTGCCGCGCCCCTGCCAAAGCCGCTCGCCATTCTGAACCTGGGCGGTGTTGGCAATGTCACCTGGCTGGGGCCGGAGGGCGAGATGCTCGCCTTTGATACCGGCCCCGCCAATGGGCCTTTGGATGATTGGGCACGCCAGCATACCGGCAAGGATTATGATGTGGCGGGCAAGCTGGCGCTCGCGGGTCAGGCGGATGGCGCGGTGCTGGGGCGGCTGATGGCGCATCCCTATTTGGCGGCGCCGCCACCAAAATCGCTTGATCGGCTGGATTTTGACCGTGCCTTGCGGGAAGCCGGGGCGGGCAGCCTATCGGCCGCGGATGGCGCGGCGACGCTGGTGGCTTTTTGTGCGGTATGTGTGGCCGCCGCCGCGCGTCATTTCCCGGAACCACCCCTGCAATGGCTGGTCGCCGGCGGTGGGCGGCGCAACCCCGCCGTGATGAAGGCGCTGGGCGGCGCTTTGGAAGAACCGGTGCGCCCGGTGGAAGTCGCGGGCTGGGATGGCGATGCGCTGGAAGCCCAGGCCTTTGGCGTTTTGGCGGCGCGTGTGGCGCGCGGCCTGCCCTTGAGCTTCCCGGGCACCACCGGGGCCCCCCGCCCACTGACGGGCGGGCGGATTATCGGGGCCCTTCTATAATTAATCCTTCCAGGGGTGCTGGTTCCAAAGCGCCTGATAGCGGGTGCGCAGCCCGACCAGCTCCGCCCGATAGGCTTCGGGCGCCAGGAAGCGCAGCGGCAGGAATTGCTGATCCGCGAGCTTTTGGAATTCGGGATTATCGACCGTCTTTTTTACCGATTCTGACAACCGCGCGAGAATTTCGGGCGGCATGCCTGCCGGCGCCGCCATGCCGCGCATGGAACCTTCGACCACATCAAAACCCAAATCCCGCAAAGTGGGCACATCCGGTGCGCGGTCCCAGCGCGTTTCGCCCATTTGGGCGAGGGGCCGCATGATGCCTTGGCGCCAGTCATTCAGCCCTTCGGCCATATTCATCACGGCAAGCGGGATGGTGCGCGACAGCAGATTTTGTTTCACCACGGCGGAACCACCGAAGGGAATATGCAAGAATTTGCTGCCGGAGGCGCGTTCAAGCGCCAAAGTGGCCAAATGGTCGTCGGACCCGATCCCGGTGGTGCCATAGCCGATCGTGCCGGGCTGCGCTTTGGCGGCGGCAAGCAAATCTGCCAGGGTTTTGTAGGGGCTATCGGGCAACACCCACATGCCGCCCGGATCGTCGACGATATTTCCAATAAGGGAAAAATCATCCAGCGTGAAACGGGCGCGGCGTTCGATCGGTACGGTCACAATGGTTGGCGTATTAATGAAGCCGATAGTGTAGCCATCGGGTCGCGCGCGGGCCAATTCGGTGAAGCCGATTTCGCCGCCTGCGCCCGGCCGGTTCAGCACGACAACCGGTTGGCCGAGAT
>JACCED010234636.1_pt1 | contig 11090 bp, 2 predicted proteins | sample 7455021 | NCBI WGS metagenome assembly JACCED01 (sample SAMN15323456, study PRJNA562643) | freshwater metagenome | isolation source: river surface water | place: USA:Blue River Watershed | collected 2017-08-19 | reverse complement strand
GGTCTCTTTTACAGAATCAATGCGGTTGGTTACTTCTGTGTTATTCAATTCTTTTGAGGCGAAGCTCGATAAATTTTCTAAGCCAAAACGCATGGCGGTCAGGGGCTGCATAATTTCGTGGACAACTGAGGCGCTATGGCCGCCAATGGCACTAAACGCTTTTAAACGGCCAAAATCTTTAATGACTTTTTCTCGGTTTTTTAGCGTGGTGATTAACTTATTATTTAAATTGATACTGAGTTTTTTCTCCTGATCAATCTTTTCAAGTCGCATTGCAACGTAGCCAAAATTACTAAAAATAACACTCACAAAAATAGTCAGCGTCATCATGATGGTGATCATATTATTTCCAAAGGGGAGTCCGTCATCATGCCCCGTCATCATCATCAAGATTTTGATAGACCAAACAATGGTGAGTGCCACGTAAGTATATTTAATCGCTTTTGCAATCGAAATTTTATATTTCTTTTCATATTCATGCGCGGCCAGTGAGATCAATATGAAAAGTATGGCGCTCGATATAAACGCAAAGAGTACACGTGCGTAAGTAGTCCCAATCAAAAGCATATCGAGTTCGTAGAAAAGCGAAAATCCAACAATCGTCGCAATGATTGTTCTTCTGTTCATGGGTGTGTTGACATCAATTTTTAGCGATTGAAGTCTTAGCATTGTTCCGCTAAAAACAACGGAGTTAGCAAGATTAAATGCGATGAAAGTTGGCATTTCAATCGATGCCCTTAGACCAATGACTGTCAGTCCAATGCCATTCAAAAGTCCACCCAAGCTCCATAGTGTCGATGCCGAATCTTGATGATTTTTCAGAAAAATATAGGTGGCGATTGGTAAGAAGCAGTACATCAGGCCAATCATGACCGTGCTAGTGTTTGGATCAAAATGCATAAGCGATCTTTATGTTGTGTACTGAGTTTGTAATATAAATATTCTGTCACATTTTTGCTGGTGTTGAGTTTAAAACCAATAAAAATAGCCAGCTATCCCCAATTGGGGATATTCCAGTATTGCGAATTCTAAGATAATCGCGGAGCTTAGCGTAATACTGCTCTGCAAGCATTGTTAATATTGGATTTTTGAGGTTTATTTGAAGAATAAATTAATTGCTGTTTTATCAGCATCTATTGCGATTGGATTTTCTGCAAATGTATTTGCAGATCCAACCTTAGATGCTGGCGCCTTACAACAGCAAATTGAAAAAGAAGCGCCTGACGTTTTTACAAGTCCGCTACCAAGCGTCGGTGCGCCTGAAGCACAGCCTCAAACAGATGACGGCGTTCAAATACTCATTCATGGTGTTCGTCTGCAAGGCGTTCAACTAGTGAATGAGCATGAGCTTTTAGATCGCCTTGCACCAAGTTTAGAAAAATCTTATAGCCTGCAAGGCTTACAAAAACTCGTTGATGTAGTCACTGCTTTTTATAGTGAGCGCGGATTTGTGATTCAAGCTTACTTGCCTCAGCAAAGTATTGATAAAGACGGCATTGTCACTATCCAAGTGTTAGAAGCAAAGCTTGGCGACGTTAAAGTTGAGAATATCAACGACCAGGCAAGGTTAAGCAATGAAAAAGCTGCCAATTATATTAAAGCTCAGATGCCCATTGGGCAGCCATTAAATGCAAATTTAGTGTCTAAGGGCTTAGTCCTGCTTAATGAATTACCAGGGATTAAAGTTGTTTCAGCATTGGAAGCGGGTGATCGTGATGGTGAAACAAACATTCATCTTTCACTTAAAAGAACTTCTTTGATTGATGCGCGTGTCGAAACAAAAAATGGTGGTAATCGATCAACCGGTGTGGCTCAAGCTGTTTTATCTTTATCAAGCAACAGCCCATTTAAACTTGGTGATCAAGCTTCGTTTTATGGTCTCTATTCAGAAGGCTCTAGCTTCAATCAAGTGGGTTATTCCTTACCAATAGGCTATGGTGGTCTTCGTTTGGGTCTTACTGGTAATTACCTAGAGTACGATAATATTGGTTCTTACAAAGTCAATGGTGGTTATGGTCACGCATCAACTTTAGCGGCTAATATCAGCTATCCATTTAAACGCTCACAATCGACCAATATCAACTTGCTTGCCGCTTATGAGCATAAAGCCTATACCAATCGTCAGATTCAATTAGATGTCATTAATAGCCGCTATAGCATTCGTAACATTAATTTAGGTTTTAATGCTAACCACTACGACTCAATTTGGGGTGGTGGATTAACTTCAGTTACCACTAATTTAACCCTTGGTAATTTTGATATTGACTCAGATTCGCCATCAAATTTCTCATATCTTCCTGGCGATCGTCGATTTGTTCCGAGTGATTTCCAAAAAGTTAGTTTTAATGCATCAAGGATTCAAGTTTTACCTTTGGATGGGACACAACTCAGTATCAATGTCAGCGGTCAAGTGAGTGATGATAATTTGAATTCCGCTGAGCAGTTTTATCTAGGCGGTCCATTTGGCGTCAGGGCTTATCCAGTTGCACAAGGCAATGGATCACAGGGCATGTTGGCAACGTTTGAATTGCAAAAACGACTGCCTTACAACCTCACTGGGATCGCTTTTTTTGATGCAGGCACAGTGCAGCAATATAAAAATCATAGCGATTATCGTGAGCTAAAAGGTAATACGAGTGCTGACAATTCATATGAGTTGTATGGGGCAGGATTTGGTTTGAAATGGAATTCAGGCCACTGGAATATATCAAGTGTTATTGCATGGAAAGTCGGCAGTAATCCACTTAAAACTGGTACGGGTTTATCCCAAGATAACGATGGCACTGATACGAGTCCTCGTGCATGGTTAAATGGTAGTTACACCTTCTAAAAATGACAAAACAAGCACTCAATTTTAGAAGTTTTCAAGCGCAATGCAGTAATGCATTGCGCTTGATCCCTTATGCGATGTTGAGTGTTTCCTTAAACGCTTTTGCAGCAGACATCTCTGCTGATGCTCTGCCAACTGGCGGTCAAGTGGTCGCCGGTCATGCAACGATTGAGCAGTCAGTTGCGACCATGAATATCAACCAAACATCACAGCGCGCGGTAGTGAATTGGCAAAGTTTTGATGTGGGTGCAAATGCGCAAGTGAATTTCAATCAGCCTAATGCGCAAGCGGTCACTTTAAACCGTGTCACTGGTTCAGGGGCTTCACAAATTGATGGTGCAATTCGTGCGAATGGCCAAGTGATTATTGTGAATTCAAACGGTGTATCTTTTGGTAAAGGTGCTCAGGTAGATGCGGCAGCAGTTGTTGCCACTACCATGAATATTTCTAACCAAGACTTCATGGACGGTAAGCATGTTTACCAAGGCAATGGCACGGGTAAAGTGGTTAATGAAGGCCGCATTACGGCGCATGATGCTAAGGGTTTTATTGCATTGTTAGCACCTGAAGTTCGCAACGAAGGTTACCTGATTGCACGAGCTAATGTTGCGAATACCATTGCCATGGTCGCCGGTGAAAAAATCACTCTAAATTTCCAAAATAATCAGCTCATGGGTGTGCGTGTTGATGTCTCAACAATTAACGCATTAGTTGAAAATAAACGTCTTGTTTTTGTGGATGGTGGCACTGTGATTGTGGCTGCAAATTCTGCACGTCAATTGATGAATGGGGTAGTAAGAAATAGCGGTGTGATTGTCGCTTCTAGTGCCGTGAATAATGGCGGTAAAATTGATCTCATTGCGGCTGATGTGAGTAACACTGGCAAGGTCTTATCGAACGGCAAAGGCACTGGCACGACAGGCGGTCAAATCAACGTTGCCGGTGAAAATATTACCCTCGCAGCAGGTAGCAAAATTGCAGCTAATGGCGATGCGGGTGGTGGTCAAATGAACGTCGGTTCAAAACCTGCGAATGCAAGCAATAATGAACCTGCACTAACAGCTAAAAATGTCCGTGTTGAAAGCACTGCCGTTGTGACTGCTTCTGCCATCAATTCAGGTAATGGCGGCATGGTTAAGATTCACTCAGCAGAACAAACGCATATTCACGGCATCATCTCTGCAAACGGCGGCGCTATTTCTGGTAATGGCGGTGTGATCCAAACGAGCTCAAATGGAAGTGTGGTAGTCGGTTCTACAGCTCAAGTCAATGTTGCTGCAACAAACGGTCAATCAGGCACTTGGAAAGTACAGGCAGGTCAATTGAATATTGATCGCAATATGGCGAATGTCATTAGCCAAACCTTAAATCAAGGCCATGTAGCATTGGCGGCGATTGCTTAACATCTATTCGCGGGTAACATTTATCAAGAGGCTGATGCCGTGATTCAAAAAACCGCAGGTTCCAATAACACGACTTTAAGTTTAGCTGCGGATGGTCAAATTGATATTGAGGGTCAGATCACGACTTTAGTAAATTCGCCACTCACCGTTGAAATGGTCGCGAACCAAATTGAAGTGCAAGCAGCTACGAATATCGCAGCATCTAATATAGCGATCAACGCCACCAGTACCTTAAGTATTTGGGGTAATTTGCTTGGTCAGGGTAGCAATCCATTTATCAATGTTCTGGCCGGGGTGTTTAATTTGTTTGGCGCCATTGCTACCAACAACACTCATGGCCAAGGCGGAAAAGTGCGGGTGAGCGCAAACAACATTCAGCTCAATCCAAGAAGTCGAATTGAAGCCAATGGCCAACATGGCGGTGAAGTAATAATGGTTGCGAGCGACACCATTGAAATTCAAAATGCAGAAATTCAAACCAACGGATCGAATGGTCGTGGTGGATCAATTTCAATTGCTGGCGCACAAAAAACCTTGCTAGCTTCTGCGACAATTTCAGCGGTTGGTTTCGAGCAAGGCGGAAAAATTTTAATAGGTAATGATGTCGAACAAGGCACATTACCTTTTTCTGTTTATACTCATCTTGATGCTTTATCAGTGATTAATGCAGGTCAAATTAATCCACACAGCCTTGCCGGTGGTTTCATTGAAACTTCTGGTCAAACCCTTGGTTTACTTGCAGCGATCAACGCAGGTCGTGGGGGAATGTGGCTGATCGATCCCAATAACATCACAATCAGCAGTAGTGCCACTTCAGGTGGAACCCTCCCAAGTTATACTGCATCAGTAACTTCTTCAGTGATTAATGCAACTGATCTTCAGAATAGAATTAATGCCGGAACTAGTGTCACCATTATCGCTTCTGGCACCATCACTCAAACCTCTAACTTAAGCTTTGCTCCAGCTTCAGGTGTCAATGTCAGTCTTACCTATGACACACGATCTGGCACAGCCCAATCCATCACGCTCAATGGAACGACTACTAATACTGGAGCTGGCAATTTAACACTTAATTATTTATCGAGTGGTCAGGTCATTATTAATGGCGCCATAAATTCCACCAGCACTGGAAAAGTTAATTTAATAGCGCAATCTTTCCATACTACCAATACAACAGCTTCGGCTACCGGCGCCAATATTTATATTGCTGCCAACATCACAACGAAGGGTGGTTTTATTTCACTAGATGGCACCGGTGGCTCTATTTCTTCTGCAGGTGTTATTACCAAAGGTGCTATTCGGAACGGCACTGTTGCCCTTGCTGCGACTGCTATCGTTTTAAATACTACAAGTACAAATACAACCACTGTAACCTCTGCCACAACGGGTGGAAACCTTTCAGTTGTATCATCACAAAATCTTGATCCCAACTTTGGGCCGAATGGTGCTTGGTATATCGGTGGCTCAATTGATATTAATTCAAACCCTAGCGGAACTGCGAAGTGGGGTTTTGTTACCAATAGCTATGGAACTACGTCGCCGATAGTCGCTGTTGGTAATATTACTATTTCTGTCAATAACACATCCTCTTCCATTACGTCTGGCAAGGGTGTGATAGATATCACCTCTTCAATAAGATCTCATGCAGGTTCAGTCAATTTAATCGCTACCACTACCGGTTCAGTCATTGCAGTTACTAGTTCTGCTGCTATATCAGCAGCGACAGGGGTTACGATCACAGGTACGTCTGCAACAGCGGCGACTGTAATAAGCCTTGGCACATCGACTATTACAAATGCTGCCGGAAACATTACGATCACCGGAAATAATACAGCTGCTGGTGCTAACACTGGTATCTCTTCCACTGGTGCCATCACGCAAAATGCCAATGGCGGCAATATCAGCTTCACTTCAAATAATATAATTAACCAAACGGGTGCGATTACCCTAGCTGCTAATACAAGTGGGACTGTTAGTGCGATTACTTACGATACAAGTGCTGGTGACAAGACATCCAGTATTACAAGCGGCGCCTTAAGCGTTACTGCGGGTTCAAATATTGCCATCAATTATATAACCAAGGCTTCTGGCGCTGCTATTACCCTAGATGCCATTTCTGTCCCTGGATATATCAATATTGATAATACTTATCTCAGTGGCACTTCACTCGGAATTAATCTCAGTAATGCGGCTACAAAAGCGATAGCATCCTCAGGAATCACAATCACTAAAAATCTTACTGCTGGTTTATATGCAAGCACGACAGGGATTAAGATTGTTGGTGTAAATAGTAGTGCAGGCTATCCTATTACTGGCTCGGCGACAGCCACCGCGCTTACTCTTGCGGGTCCAATTAATATGACTGGGTATTCTTCAGGTGCAGTTGCCAGTATTTACATCACTGGATTAAGTCTGAATTCTGCTAATGGTATTAATTTGACTGCCTATGGCACCACAGGTGGTCCAAATAATAGTCTTTATATGGCAACAGGTTCTATTACTAATGCATTGGGAGATATTAATTTCATCTCTAGCCAAACGGGGCCGACCAGCACTAACGGAATCAATATCACTCATTCGATTGTTCAAAACGCAAACGGCGGTAATATCAATTTTGTTGCTAACAACGCGATTAATCAAACAGGCAGTATTACCGTTGCAGCGAATACCAGCGGTGTCGCTAGTGCGATTACTTATGACACAAGCTCAGGCAATAAAGCTTCAGATATCGCAACCGGCGCGCTGACCATAACGGCAGGTTCAACCAGTAGTATTAATTATTTAGTTAAAACGTCGGGGGCAACCATTGCGCCTGGCGCGATTTCAGTCCCTGGAAGCATCACATTAGACAATACTTACGGTGGTACGGCAGGTTCTGGTGGAAGCGCAACCAGTGGTTTTATTACAAGTGCAAATGCTGGAACATTAGCCACAACCACTGGTAGTGGTGTTTCAATTGCATCGGCTTTAGTCGCTAATAATTTGAGTGGTGCGATGAATGGCATCACCATCAAAGGCATTTCTGCTTATGTAAATACTTCATATAGCGGGGTCGCAATTACTGGCAACATCACAACGGCTAATGGTGATCTCTCCATTACGGGAATTGCTTCATCAGGTGCTTTTGGAGTTTACGATTCCGGTGGCGTAATTACCTCAGCGGGTGCTGTGAATATTGTAGGGACTTCAACCACTGGCCAAGCGGTTAATATCAGTTCAGCTATTAATGCGACTAGCGGGATTACTATTACAGCGAATGCAACGACCGCCAGCACAATTAGTACTCTTAATATCTTGTCAAACTCAGCAGGTGTGATGGGACTCACTAATTATCTTAGCATCACCTCAGGAACGCCTACCTTCTTGGGTAATGTCAGTAGTTCAACTGTTGGTGTGCCAACGCCGGTCGCTGCCAATATGAATGGTGCTTCAATTGGTAGTTCAACCTTAGTCACCAATTTCGCATTGCTGTCTTCAACTGCCAACTCAGCAACTTACCTGCTTGCGTTCTATAACGGGGTTCACGTTAAGATTGCTCAGGTGATCTTGTCACGTCAAGGCAATGCAATCTATGGTTATGAGTCTGCAGCAAGATATTTAACAAGTGCTACGACACTGACTAACGCTCAAATATTAAGTCAGTGGCCGACAGGAACAGTTCATACAGCAGGGTCTGGCGGTTATGGTGTGCAAAACCTTGTGATGGTCCCTTCCACTGGCGATATTACTGTGACCGCCAATAACACAGCAGGTGGTAGTAATACCGGAATCACTCAAAGTGGTCTGGTTACGCAACAGACGAATGGTGGCAATATCAGCTTTATTTCAAACAATAAGATTAACCAAACTGGTGCAGTGACTTTTGTTCCTAACACGAGTGGCACGACTAGCAATCTGACTTATGACACCACAAGAGGTACTAACCTTTCTACGATTGTGGCGGGCGCATTAACAATTCCTACGGGTTCAACCAGTGATATTAATTTCACCATGAAATCTGCGGGTGCATTTCTCAATCCCGCTGCCATTGGAACCAGTTCGATTGATTTACCTGGAACGGTAACTATAGATAATACCTATGGGTGTTCAGGTTCTGGCTGTTCGCCGTCTAGAGGTTTTATTACAGCAAGTAATTTAGGCACACTTGGGACTACGCACTATGGTGTACAAATTAACAATGCAATTTATGCGAATAAAACTGTCACGATTAATGGCATTAATAGTGGTGGTAATTCTACGGTTTTCTTGCAAAGTCCAATTACAACTGCAAATGGCAACATTAACATCACGGCGCTAGGCACAACGAGTTGGGTACTCACTAATGGGTTGAGTGGTGTAGGTTGGTATAGTGCAGCTTTAACAGCCAGCAATGGCACGATTAATTTGACCTCCACTGCTACAACGGGCAGGGGCATGTTGTTTGGAAATAGCACGTACGGTCTACTCACTGCTAAAGCAATCAATATTACTGGGACAACAGTTTCAGGCGCTGATGCTGTTTACCTCACCAGTATGACAATTCTGGCTGGTGGTACTGATATTAATGTGGTCGCAAATACCGGTTCATCATCGCTCACCGCACTCTACCAAACAGATCAAATTACTCTGGTGAGCGGTTCTAATATTACATTCAACGCAAATGGCAAAATTAATCAATCAGGTTCGATAGTGATGGCCGCTAATACGAGCGGTGCAGTAGCGAACCTTACTTACGACACCACCAGAGGTGGCAAAGATTCAACGATTGTTTCAGGAGCGATGACGATTACGACTGGCTCAACGAGTGATATCAATATCACCATGAAATCAGCCGGGGCCAACATTAATCCAGGCGCAATTGGTAGTACGACGGTTGCTTTGCCGGGCACAGTGACTTTAGATAACACCTTCGGTGGATCACCGTCGGCAACAGGTTTTATTACAGCAGCTAACTTGTCTACCAATGCGACTACAAGTGCTGGCGTGACCATTAATAATGTCATCTACAGCACTAAAGCGATTAGTGTCAAAGGCATTTCGAATGGTGCTCAAGGGATTCTTAGTTCGGCAATTGTGAGAGCCAATACGGGCAACATTAATTTCTACGGAATTGGGGTTGCGCATCGCGGTGTTGAGCAATCGGCCAATATTACCGCGCTCGCGGGTAATGTTGTGATGACAGGGATTACCAATAGTAATTACGGTATTTATAACTCTAATGCTTCACTGATCCAAGCTAACAACATCACCTTGACTGGCTCCGCCACTGCCGCTGCCGGTGGTTGGATTGTTCAAATAGGCGCTTTGACTATTAATAGTACTGCTGTGGGCGGCAGTATTTTAGTGACTGCAACTGGGATTGCCTCAGATACCAGCGATGGTCTTTATCAATCTGGCGCGATCACTTTAGCGAGTGGTTCAAACATGACCTTTAGTGCGAATAACACTTTAAGTCAGAACGGTGCAATTGCAATAGCGGCGAATACAAGCGGTGCAGTAGCGAATATTACTTATGACACAACCCGTGGCGGGAAGCTTTCGACGATTGTCTCAGGTCAGATGACAATCACAACCGGCTCGACCAGTGACATTAATGTCACGATGAAGTCATCCGGTGCGAATATTAATCCTGGCATTATTGGCAGCACATCAGTGGCATTACCTGGCAATGTGACTGTGGATAACACCTATGGATGTTTAGTCACGGGTTGTACACCTGCGAGTGGATTTATTACTACATCTAATATTGCTACTTATGCAACAACATCGGCAGGCTTGACCATCAACAGCGTGATTTACACCACTAAAAATATCACGCTTAAAGGCGCTGCTGTTACGAATCAGGGTGTTGTTTATTCTGCAGTCATTAGATCAACTGGTGGTGATGTGTCGATTATAGGGAGCACCACTAATAACTACGGTATTTATAACAGTGCGGCTTCGCTGATTACTGCTAATAATATTTCGATGACAGGTTATGCTACTACCACGGTGGGGGGTTATCTAGCGCAGGTAGGGCCAATGACCATCAATAGCACTTTTGCAGGCGGCAGTATTGCTGTAACGGGTATCAATGCCACTGCGGGTGGCGGTAATGGTATTTATCAATCAGGTGCTATTACAGGTGCAAATGGTACAAATATTAGTTTTGTATCGAACAATAAAATTAATCAAGCGGGGGCGATTACTTTAGTTGCCAATACAAGTAGCGCTATAGCGAACATCATTTATGACACCACAAGTGGTACTAAGCTTTCTGATATTTTAGGCGTCGATATTACTGTGCCTACAGGCAGCACTAGAGCGGTGAACTATACGATGAAGTCAGCAGGTGCCCAGTTAGATCCGGCTGTGAATGTGCCGGGGGCTATCGTGTTAGATAACACTTATGGTTGCAGTGGCACAGGATGTACACCAGTGAGCGGCTTTATCAATATGGATAATGCATCAACGCTCGCTACTACCTCGGATGCAGTTGTAGTCGGGGCCCTCACTGCTGGCACGGGTATTACTTTACGGGGTGTTTCACATGGTGCACGCGGTGTGGTTAGTTCGGGTGCAATGAATAGTACTTCAGGCAATGTCAGCATTGTCGGTTACACCACAGCAGCCGGTCAGCGTGCTATTGATTTTTCAACTTCGTCTAGCATTTATGCAGCGGCTGGCAACATCTCAATTGCTGGCGCTAAAACATCGGCTGGAACATTGACGACGCTTTATTTGGTGGGTTCTTCAACTTCTGCACCACTCATTCTAAGTGCATCAGGCAACATTGATATCGTTGGTTATGCACCATCATCAAATACAGCTGTTACCTATGGATCTAATATTTTGCTGGCAGCTGGCGGTAATATCACGATCTCTGGAAATGGTGCTGG
>JACCED010103949.1_pt1 | contig 11091 bp, 11 predicted proteins | sample 7455021 | NCBI WGS metagenome assembly JACCED01 (sample SAMN15323456, study PRJNA562643) | freshwater metagenome | isolation source: river surface water | place: USA:Blue River Watershed | collected 2017-08-19 | reverse complement strand
GATTAACCCTAGATTAACCCCATAACTTTCTTGCTTACCTTACTTTTTACTTTAAAATCTTACCTTTAAGCAATTTCTACACATAAATACCCTTTCTAGGAATTTTGTAAATGAGTGACAAGCCCTGTATGGATAAAGATCGCCGTAATTGGTTGATCGCAACATCGGCGGTTGGTGGCGTAGGTGCAGCCGCAGCCCTTTACCCTTTTGTTGATAGTTTTGAGCCTTCTGAACGTGCTAAGGCCGCTGGCGCTGCTGTTGAAATCGATATCACTGGCATGCAGCCTGATGAAATGAGAACTGTAGAGTGGCGTGGTAAACCGGTATGGGTCATTCGTCGCACACCTGAACAAGTTGCTGAGCTTTCGAAGATTGATAGCGAATTAGCCGATCCAAATTCATTGCGTGACCCAGCTCAATTTACACCTCCTTATGCACAGAATCAGTGGCGTTCCATTAAGCCTGAGTATTTGGTGGTCGTTGGTATCTGTACGCACTTAGGGTGCTCGCCAACTGCGAAGTTTGAGGCAGGCGCGCAACCTTCATTGCCAAACAACTGGCCAGGTGGTTTTCTTTGCCCATGCCATGGCTCCACTTTTGATATGGCTGGTCGCGTTTTTAAGAACAAACCTGCACCAGATAACCTTGAAGTTCCGCCACATATGTATTTGAGCGATACCAAGATTTTGGTTGGCGAAGACAAGAAGGCCTAAGGAGAGATAGATGGCATTTCAAGAAAAACAAGTTCCTGCAGACGCTCCAGTAGCGCAAAAGGTTTTAGCTTGGGTTGATTCACGTTTCCCCCTTACAGCTACCATCAAAGGCCACCTTACTGAGTACTACGCACCTAAAAATTTGAACTTTTGGTATTTCTTTGGTTCATTAGCAATCGTGGTTCTAGCGTTGCAAATTATTACCGGTATCTTCTTGGTAATGAACTACAAGCCAGATGCTGCTAAAGCATTTGAGTCTGTTGAGTACATCATGCGTGAAGTTCCGTGGGGCTGGATGATTCGCTATCTGCATTCCACTGGCGCATCCATGTTCTTTGTGGTGGTATATCTCCATATGTTCCGCGGCTTGATCTATGGTTCCTATCGTAAGCCACGTGAACTCATTTGGATTTTTGGTTGTGCGATTTTCTTGTGCTTAATGGGTGAGGCATTCTTCGGTTACTTGCTCCCTTGGGGTCAAATGTCCTATTGGGGTGCTCAAGTAATCGTGAACTTATTCTCAGCAATTCCATTCATCGGCCCAGACCTTTCATTATGGTTGCGTGGCGATTATGTGGTGGGCGATGCAACACTGAATCGCTTCTTTGCATTCCACGTGATTGCTATTCCATTGGTATTGATTGGCCTCGTTGCAGCGCACATCATTGCATTGCATGAAGTCGGCTCTAACAATCCTGATGGTATCGAAATTAAAGAGAATCTTGATGCTAATGGCAAGCCTGTTGATGGTATTCCATTCCATCCTTATTACACCGTGCACGATGTATTTGGTCTCGGTGTGTTCTTGATGATTTTTGCTTGCATCGTATTTTTCGCCCCTGAAATGGGTGGCTACTTCTTGGAAGCAAATAACTTTATTCCAGCAAATCCACTGCAAACGCCTCCGCACATTGCACCGGTATGGTATTTCACGCCTTTCTATTCCATGTTACGTGCAACGACAACAAACTTCTTGTTGCCCCTATGGATTTTCTTGGCAGTGATTTTGGGTATGTTTGCTCTTTCTTCGGACGACAAGAAAGTAAAAGGTGCTTGCGCTGCGATAGCAGTTATTTTGGCAGCCGGCTTTTATATGTTTGATGCGAAGTTCTGGGGTGTGGTCATTATGGGTGGTTCTGTTGTGATTATGTTCTTCTTGCCTTGGCTTGATCACTCTCCTGTTAAATCCATTCGCTATCGTCCGCAGTTCCATAAGTACATCTATGGCGTGTTTGTGGTGAGTTTTGTTATCTTGGGTTACCTTGGTATTCAGCCACCATCCCCAGTATTTGAGAAGATTTCTCAAGTTTGCACGATTTACTATTTGGGCTTTTTCTTAGCAATGCCGTTCTGGAGCAAGCTTGGTACATTCAAGCCAGTTCCAACACGCGTTACTTTTAAGGCTCATTAATTCACGCTTGAGATATCAGCAAAGAGAAATTAGGAACTAGTATGAAACGAATTCTGCAAACTTTAATGGGTGTCTGCCAGACCACGCTTTTGGTGGCTGCTCTTGGCATGAGTGTGAATGCCAACGCAAACGAAGAGGGCTTCCCGTTAGATGCCGCACCTAACCGCGTAAGCAACAATGCATCATTGCAAAATGGCGCCAAGTTGTTTGTGAACTATTGCTTAAACTGCCATGCTGCATCCAGCATGCGTTACAACCGTTTGCGCGATATTGGTTTGACCGATCAGCAAATTAAAGACAATTTAATTTTGACTGATGCAAAGGTTGGCGATTTGATGACCATTGCTATGACGCCAAAAGAAGGCAAGGCTTTCTTTGGTAAAAACCCACCAGACTTATCTGTAGAGGCTCGTGCACGTGGGACGGATTGGCTTTATACCTACTTCCGTACTTTCTACAAAGATGACACTACTCAAACCGGCTGGAATAACTTGGTTTACCCAAGTGTAGGCATGCCGCATGTCTTGTGGCAATTGCAGGGTGAGCGTGCAGCTAAATTTGAAGAGCGCAAAGATCCTCACGATGAAAGTCGTGTTGAAAAAGTATTTGTGGGATTTGAGCAACTCACTCCTGGCACGATGAAGCCGCAAGAGTATGACGACAATATTGCTGATTTAGTGGCATTTATGTCATGGATGGCCGAGCCAGTCCAACTTGAGCGCAAGCGCCTTGGCGTTGTAGTACTTCTATTCTTAGCAATCTTCACCATCTTGGCCTGGCGTTTAAATAAGGCTTACTGGAAAGATATTCACTAATTAGCTTGATAAGGGCTCAGTAATTGGGTCCTTTATTTGCATTTGTTGTATTGAAGTAGAAATTTAAGGAAATATATTTATGATGGTGTTGTACTCGGGTACTAATTGCCCATTCTCGCAACGCTGCCGTTTGGTGCTTTTCGAAAAAGGCATGGATTTTGAAATCCGCGATGTCGATCTTTTTAACAAGCCAGAAGACATCTCCGTAATGAACCCTTATGGACAGGTTCCCATTCTGGTTGAGCGCGATTTAATTTTGTACGAATCTAACATCATCAATGAATATATTGATGAGCGTTTTCCGCATCCTCAATTGATGCCGCCTGATCCGGTTGCACGTGCCCGTGCTCGCCTTTTTCTCTTTAATTTTGAAAAAGAGCTCTTTGTGCACGTGGCAGCGTTGGAGAATGAAAAAGGTAAGGCCGCTGAAAAAGTGCATGAAAAAGCACGTTTAGCGATTCGTGATCGCTTAACGCAATTAGCGCCCATTTTTGTAAAAAATAAATATATGTTGGGCGATGAGTTTTCAATGCTTGACGTTGCTATAGCACCATTGCTTTGGCGTCTTGAGCACTATGGCATTGATCTTTCTCGCAATGCGGCTGCGCTCTTAAAATATGCTGAACGTATTTTTAGTAGACCTGCTTACATTGAGGCCTTAACTCCTTCTGAAAAGGTAATGCGTCGCTAAGATTCATAGCGGTTCATTTTCAGTCGGCATGTCTGAAATCCCAAGTAACAAACCTTACTTAATCCGTGCTCTACACCAGTGGTGCACGGATTTTGGTTTTACGCCATTCATAGCGGTTTTTGTGGACTCCAGAGTTGAAGTGCCAATGGAGTATGTGAAAAACGACGAAATCGTTTTAAACCTCTCCCTAGAGGCCTGCCATCAATTACAGATGGATAACGATTGGATTAGCTTTCAGGCTCGCTTTGGTGGAGTTCCTAAAAAGATCATGGTTCCTGTGACGCATGTTCTAGCTATATATGCACGAGAAAATGGCCAGGGTATGTCATTTCCGTTTGATCCTTCGCAATTACGTGATTTAAAAGTGGTGGAATCTACAGAGGAATCGGCAGAAAAGCCCAAACCTGGAAAGCCGTCCTTAAGGATTGTGAAATAGGCTAAAATAACAACCGTTGCCCCTTTAGCTCATCTGGTAGAGCAACTGATTTGTAATCAGTAGGTGGTCTGTTCGAGTCGGACAAGGGGCACCAAAATTCAAAAGCCTCTAAGAAATCTTGCTTAGAGGCTTTTTCTTTATCCGTGGTTAGTGACGTAAATCGGTTTGTTTGGTTTCCGGAAGATATAGAAATGCGACGATTCCGGCGCATATCAAAAATAATGTTGGGTACCAAAGCCCAGCCATGTTGTTTCCCCATTGCTGATTAAGCCAGGTGACGATGAGTGGCAGTAAGCCACCAATCCAACCCGCTGCTAAATTGTGAGGAAGGGTCGCGGCACTATTGCGATTTTTGGCTGGGAAAAGTTCGGCTAACAGGGCAGTTTGTGGGCCCACGACTAAGGCAAGCATGCATGAAAGCAAGGTGAGTATTGCGCTAATACCAATAACGGTTAATGAACTTGGATTCTGAATGTAATGAATACCCAGTTGCTGAAGTAATGCATAAGATGGATAAAGCAATATGGCGCCCAGAATAATGCCACTCAGGACAACGGGCTTTCGCCCATAAAGATCAGACAGCCAGCCTGCTACAAGCGTCAGGGGTATCAGAACAATAGTGGCCCCAATACTTAATTGATCTACTAATGTTGTTTCAAGTCGCACGGTAGTTTTTAAAAAAATCATCGTATAAACCTGCACGCAAAAGAACAAAATTGCACCGCTGGATGAAATGCAAAAAAACAGTAGAAACATTCTATTGCGAATTTGTGGATCCCTAAAGTTATTGAGCAACTGAGATTCAACTTTTGGTGTCTTTTTAGCGAGCTCTAAAAAGATAGGCGTTTCCTCTAAAGATCTCCGCATGTAAATTGCAATAAATAAAAGTAATAATGAAACCCAAAATGGCACCCTCCAGCCCCAAGATTCAAATTCTGCTGCTGTTAGCCAATGACGAAGTAGGGCAATTTGTATCGTCGAAAAAAGAATGCCTAAAGGCCCCATCAGTTGTAAAAAACTGGTTTTAAAGCCTCGATATTCCAGGCCGGTATGCTCTGTGAGATAAACAGCGCCGCCGCCGATTTCTCCCCCAGCGGACAAACCTTGCAGTAAACGCAAGAAAACGAGGAGCAAAGGTGCCCAGATGCCGATTTGCGCATAGGTGGGCAAAAAACCCACACTGACCGTCGCAAAGCCCATAAGAGCGATAGTGATCATAAAGACGGGTTTACGTCCTATACGATCTCCTAGGGAGCCAAAAAGGGCTGCTCCAAGAGGCCTTACCACCATACCCACGCCGAAGGTCGCCAAGCTCGCCAAAAGGCCCACATTGGGGTCCGTAGCAGGAAAAAATAATGGCGCTAGTACAACCGCTAGGGTGGCAAAGGTAAGAAAGTCGTACCACTCTAAAAAAGTCCCAAAGCAGGCGGCTGTAGCAATTTTCCGAAAATGGGGCGGAGTGTTGGCGCCTTCAATCTCAGTCAAAGTATTCAATTTATTCAGAATCGGAGGATGATTCAATTAAAGGCGCGGATAAATTTTTATTGGGTTTTACGCCAAGCTCACGAACTTTTTCTGCGGCGCGGATGAGATTGCCTTTGCCAGTTTTCAGTTTATTAAAAGCATCGTGATAGCTCGATTGGGCCTGATCTAAACGTTGCCCCAGTTTTTCCAGATCTTCGACAAAGCCCACAAATTTATCGTAAAGCGTACCGCATTGTTTAGCAATTTCTAGGGCATTTCGATTTTGATGATCTTGTCGCCACAAATGCGCCACGGTTCGCAAAGTTGCCATTAATGTGCTGGGACAAACAAGCACAATATTTTTTGATAACGCTTCTTGATAGAGATTGGGTGCAGTCTTTAGAGCTAATAGAAATGCCGGCTCTATTGGCACAAACATTAAAACAAAATCGACTGAACTGGCCCCATAAAGAGCGCTATAGTTTTTACCAGAGAGCCCCTGAATATGCTGTCTCAGTGACTGAATGTGAGCAGCCAATTCTTGATCTGCAATCGCAGAATCAGCAGCTTCTGTATGCCTTGCATAAGCGGTAATAGACACTTTGCTATCGACGACTAAGCTACGACCCTCAGGGAGTTTAATCACTACGTCGGGTTGCAGGCGAGAGCCATCACTTTGTGTATGACTATCTTGCACTACATATTCTTCGCCTTTACGTAGGCCAGAAGACTCCAAAATCGATTCAAGAACTAACTCGCCCCAATTGCCTTGTATCTTTGCATCCCCTTTTAAGGCTTGCGTAAGAGAGCGTGCCTCATCAGACATGCGTAAGTTAAGGTTAGCCAAGCGTTCAATTTCGCTTTTTAGGGCAAAGCGTTCCCGTGCTTCATTGCCGTAAGAGGTAGTAACCTGCTCTTTAAATTCAGTAAGCTTTGTTTGTAGCGGTTTTAACAGCGCATCTAAGTTGGCTGCATTTTGCTCGGTAAAGCGCTTCGATTTATCTTCAAGAATATCGTTCGCTAGATTTTTAAACTGATTTGTGAGGGCTTCTTTTGCTTCGTTAAGCGCTTCAATTCGTCCTAGCCCCTGTTTGCGTTCAGCGCCTAACTCTGCTTCAAGGCGGATCGCATTTTGTATTGCTAGATCACGCTCATTACGTAAGCTTGCACACAAGGCATCACTAGTCTGCACTTGTGCTTGAGTCTTTTCAAGAGAAGAACGTAGGCTGATGACATAAACCAAGAGGCCTGCACAGGCCCCAAGAGGTAGGCCAAATAAGAGAAGCGAGCCTAAATCAAAAGTCACGAACTGGACGCTAGGGTTAGGTAATTAGGCTTTAACTAATTTTTGTAATTCACCAGACTGATACATTTCAGTCATGATGTCGGACCCACCAATGAACTCGCCATTGATATAGAGCTGTGGAATAGTGGGCCAATTGGCATACTCTTTAATTCCCTGTCTGATAGCTGGATCTTCTAACACATTCACGGTGTGTAATTTTTCAACACCACTAGCACGCAAGATATTCACAGCGTTTCCAGAAAATCCGCATTGAGGAAATTGAGCAGTTCCTTTCATGAACAAAACAACAGGATGACTGGTAACAATTTCTTTAATTTGAGCTTGGGTATCCATAGATTTTTCCTCTAATGCAAAAAGCGGTAAAAATAGTCAGTAACTTCTTCTTTGTGATTTTAAGGCTTTACATCAAAAGGGGTTGCCCAACGGCTTATTTGCGAGCCGAAACTACCCGAGGATGTCCGGCAAGATCTTGATGGGCTTGGATCTCAGAAAATCCTGCTAATTTCATCAATTCGATCACCGCATGTGATTGATCAAAGCCATGCTCTACGGCTATAAAGCCCTTGGGAGCAAGATAGGACGGAGCGCCCGAAATGATGCTTTGTAAACAACTAAGACCATCAGCTTGATCAGTGAGGGCAGAAAGAGGCTCAAAGCGGAGGTCTCCCTGTAAGAGGTGGGGATCTTGATGGGTAATGTACGGCGGATTACTCAGGATGATGTCAAAGCACTCTTGCGGGTTTAATGCTTCATACCAATTGCCTTGAGCAAAATGTACTCGTGCTGTCAGACCTAATAGATTGGCGTTATTTTGAGCGATTGCGAGTGCTTCAGCGGATTGATCTGTTGCGGTCACATCCAAGGTAGGGTCTACATTTGCGATGGCTAAGGCGATTGCTCCAGACCCAGTTCCTAAATCCAAAATTTTGGGAATAGCCCCTGTTTTCTTGAGAAGCCCTATTTGGTGTAAGCCGATCTCAACTAGTAACTCGGTTTCAGGGCGCGGTATTAATACGCCAGGACCCACAGCTAGTTCAATATTGTGAAACCCCTTTTTGCCTACCAAGTAGGCGATGGGGTGGCCCGCCAATCGTTTAACTTCAAGCGCTTGCCACTCAGAAAAAGCGGTGCTGTTTATTTCTAACTCATCCTTTGAATGTATGGCTGAGCGTGGAAGCTGATAGTGCTTATCCAAAATATACGCAAGCAAAATACGGGCTTCATTTGGTGGTAGGCGTGTTTGGCTCAAAATGGAGCGCAAACTCAGCTCTGTAGTCATCGCGTTTTAGTTATCGCCTAATGCAGCGAGTAATTCAGCTTGGTGTTCGGATGCGAGTGCATTACACAAGTCATCAATATCACCATCCATCATGGCATCAATCTTATACAGTGTGAGATTGATGCGGTGGTCGGTAATTCGACCTTGTGGAAAGTTATAAGTCCGAATGCGGTCACTACGATCGCCGGACCCAATAAGTGATTTTCGGGTTTGTGCTTCGAGTTGATGTTTCTCTCTTTCGCGTGCATCCATGATCCTAGCAACCAAGACCTTCATAGCTTGCTCACGATTACGGTGCTGACTGCGATCATCCTGACACTCCACCACAGTGCCCGTTGGGAGATGGGTAATACGAACTGCAGAATCCGTTTTATTAATATGTTGGCCACCTGCACCTGAAGCTCTGAAGGTATCGATTCGTAACTCTGCTGGATTAATCTTGATTGCTTCAAGCTCATCTGCCTCGGGCATTACCGCTACAGTGCAGGCAGAAGTATGTATACGTCCTTGTGTTTCTGTTTGTGGAACACGTTGCACGCGATGACCACCAGATTCAAACTTTAGTCTTGAATAAACAGACTGCCCAACCAAGCGTAGGACTACTTCCTTGTAACCTCCAAGGTCAGATTCAGTCGCACTAACCACTTCTACTTTCCAGCCTTGGCGTTCTGCAAAACGGGTATACATACGCAGTAGGTCGCCAGCAAATAGTGCGCTCTCATCTCCACCAGTTCCTGCACGAATCTCCAAAAACACATTGCGCTCATCATTTTCATCTTTGGGTAGCAGTAGTTTTTGTAGTGAGATCTCAAGCTCTTCCATTCTTGCTGAGGCTTCTTTTTGCTCCTCATCAGCAAAATCCTTCATTTCAGGATCTTTGCGCATCTCTTCTGCTGCCTGGGCATCTGCTTCTGCTTGTTTATAGAGGCCAAATTGCTCTACTACAGTGGCAATATCGGAATGCTCGCGGGTAAGCTTTCGATAAGCATCCATATCTTTGGTTGCTTCTTCAGAAGTTAAAAGAGAGTTGAGTTCGGCTAAGCGCGTGTCTAGATGCTCTAGCTTAGCCCGCATGCTAGGTTTCATCTAATGATCTTCGGGCTTGGAGTGGGATGTAAAGAGTTTTGGTAATAACTTGATGAGGGCATCACGCTCTGCCCCGTTGGCATGTTGCAGTGCGTGTAGTGAACCATGTAAAAATTTATTGGTAAGACCTTGGGCCATGGCGCTGAGTACTTCTTGAGGATCGTCACCGCGCATTAAGCGTTTCATGGCGCGCTCTAATTCAAGCTGTCTTAGCCTTTCACCTTGTTGTTGAATATCCTGAATGAGTGGCACAGCATTGCGCCCTTGCATCCAGTGCATGAAGTTGCCTACGCGATCTTCAATAATTGCTTCCGCTTGACTTACTGCTGCTTGTCGCAAACTTGTACCAGTTTGAATCATGACACCCAGGTCATCTACGGTATATAAATAGACATCATCTAATCGTGCAATCTCTGGTTCAAAATCTCGGGGTACAGCGAGATCAATCATCACCATCGGCTTGTGACGACGCTGCTTGAGTGCGCTTTCTACCATCCCTAGACCGATAATGGGCAAGGAAGATGCAGTGCTCGAAACAATAATGTCAAATTCATGCAAGCGACCGGGAAGCTCGGACAGCTTAAAGGACTCAGCTTCAATATTTTGTGTGGCGATCGTATCGGCTAATTCTTGTCCACGTTCAATAGTGCGATTGGCGATAGCAACATTCTTAGGTTTACGTGCAACAAAATGGGTAGCGCATAAAGAGATCATTTCACCTGCGCCAATAAATAGAATTTTTTGCTCAGCAATTTTTTCAAAGATGCGCTCTGACAATCGCACGCAAGCTGCTGCCATAGAAATAGAATGCGCACCAATTTCAGTGGATCCCCGAACTTCTTTGGCAACCGAAAAAGTTTTTTGAAATAGCTGATTCAGATAAGTGCCTAACACTCCTGCATCATTTGCAGTACGAACAGCATCTTTCATTTGACCAAGAATCTGGGTTTCACCAATGACCATTGAATCAAGTCCACAGGCCACTCTGAAAGCATGGCGTACTGCATCAGATTGCGGTAGAGAATAAATGTGCGGCTCTAAGCTACTAGGCGCCAATTGTTGCGTTTTCGCTAACCAATCAAAAGTAGCTTCATGAAGTAGGCTGGCAGCGCTGGCATCATTTGCGGCGCAATAGACCTCGGTACGATTACAGGTCGATAAAATAGTGGCTTCGGGCAGCCCAGATTGATTCGCCCCCAGCAAATGTTGGCGGAGATCATGCAACGCTTCTTGAAGAAATTCAGGGTCAAAGGCAACCTTTTCCCGAATGGCGACCGGCGCTGTGTGATGATTGATGCCGAGTGTCAACAACTTCATAATCGTGATTATAGATTTGATGGCTCAATTAATGGGGGTAAGAATGGGGTTTTTGGCTTTTCTGCTGATTGGGGGTGGATCTGGGGCTGCTGCCTGGATTTTTTACCCTGGGCGATCCAAAAATGCGAACGCCATTCGTTTTTTAATGGTCATCGTTCTGGGATTCATAGCTGCGATGGCGAGCTCGCTGCTAGGTCAATACGGCGGCTATTTTCAATCTGGACAAATGCTAGAGTGGGCAAGCGCGATTGTCGCGGCCTGCTTTACAGGGATCTGTTTTACCGCCTTAGCTAAATAAGTCTTCTTGAGTGCCCTGGGTAGGGTTATGTGAAGTGGTGGTAACCCACTGGATAGGCTCCAAACCCTGTTTTATAAGCCATTCATTTGTTTTCTTGAAATGTTGGCAGCTACCCTTATCTCCCGGCTCAAGAAATGGTGTCTTGGTTTTATAGACGCCTAGTCCAGATGGGTGGGAGGATTGCAAGATCAGCGCCTTCTGGCAATGAGTGCTCTCGGATGCAATGAGGGGTAATTTAGATTGTGCATGACCACCCCACAGTAACCATACTAGAG